>LKMJ01004074.1_pt1 | contig 13712 bp, 14 predicted proteins | sample 643391 | NCBI WGS metagenome assembly LKMJ01 (sample SAMN04112250, study PRJNA286221) | soda lake metagenome | biome: soda lake; feature: Kulunda Steppe; material: water; isolation source: sample PL-Br10 brine of Picturesque Lake | place: Russia: Kulunda steppe | collected 2010-07
AATGTCGAGGTTGGGGCCGCCTTCAAGATCTGGATCGTAGAGCAAATCAGTACCGCCACCACCAGATATTTCCAGTTCGTCTAGAACTATTGCTCCACCCCATGCGAGGGTACCGCTGGGAACGTCTCCCTCTGCACCTGGTGCAAAAATAGCACCCTCTCCGTATGGATTTCCACTGAGATCAAAATTAAATTCGTCAGTACCGAATATTTCTACGTAGCTCGCACCTATATCATTACTTTCGTCACCGTGGACACCGCCATGGCATCCATCAACACAAAATTGATCGCCGCCACCCATCTCGAGAATCCCTGTTGTATATACTGTTAGTTTGTGGTCTCCTGATCCACTGTCAATAGTAACCTCACCATCAATATTTATATCACCATCAACAACTAATGTGATATTGCCATCTGAAAGATCGAAGTCATCGTCGATTGTCACGTCACTTCCTGCAAAGTACTGGCCTTCTTCGACAGTCTCATCGGGCAGGGAGTCCCAGTCACTATTACCCTCGGCCTCGTCGACTTTTTCTTCAATCTCCTCGTTTATTGGTTCGAGTTCGATATCGTCGACATCTTCAATCTGGTCTTCGTCGTCAACATTATCCCAGTCGTCTCCAATCAGTACTGGACCATCGATTCCTCCGCCGCCGGCACCGGGGTCAACGTAGTTGGCCACAACCGCATACTCATACAGTTCGTCTAGTCGGTTCTGGGTCAACAACACCCGCACGTAGTTTTCGTCGTGGTTGACCTCTTCGATCGCATCCTCACCGGCCTGGCGTTCGAAGTAGGTTTCCCAGCCACGGTAGTACGGGCCTTCGATTTTGAGGGTGACGTTGCCTTCTTCAATGACGTTCGAGAACTTGACATCAGTCTCTGCGTTCTGTGCCGTAATTTCTCCAGAACTGATCGCCCCCTCTTGGGACGGCTCCAAAATCGGGAACGACAACGTCTCCGAGCCCGGGTTGTCGACGTAGCTCACTGGCGGTGCAGAGACGACACGAGTTTCGTTTTCGGTTTCGGCGAATACGCCACCGCCTTGGTGGGCGATCGTCGTTCCGTCGTTCGTCTCGTACTCGATCGTCCCGAAGTCGATCGTCTCGGTTTCGTTAATTTCGTTTTGTTCGATGGTCAACGTACTCGTGTTTTTCAACACAACTGCCTCATCATTTTCGAGACCAAGATCGACGCTCTGTGGTGTCTCACTCGCCGTTCCAGCATCGAGCATCGTCTGGCTCAGTTCGGTAAACGATTGCTCGGCCTGTTCGTTTTCGCTCTGCTGTTCTGTACTATCGATCGTTTCACCGGCGACGAGAAAAATCCCGACACTTGCGGTTGCGACGATCCCGATCAGGAAAATGAACCCAAGGACCGCTGATTGCCCCCTCTCAGAGAGGCGCGGAGTGCCATCTCTGATCCACGTTCTGTTCATACACACATGTACAATAATTACGTACATAAGCTCTTTGGATATGGGTGCGCATACTCTTGTCATATCGAGGTGGCTGTTTGAATGTACGGCGGGAGACCCAAACGTTCATTGTGGGAAGACTGATTCGCTGCCAACTGCGTTCTGTGTGCCACTGCTGCGATCGGTCCAGACGGCGACTACAGCTGGCGCCAACAGCGATCGGTGCAGGTGAATTTAAGTCACCCGATCGGAAACGACTGGGTATGGCAGACGAGACCGATCCGGCAGTAGACCACGACTCGGCAGCCGATGTCGGCCACGACCTGGCCGCCGAGCGAACGACAGCACCGATGAGCGACTATCCACTGCGTCACGTCGGCATCGGACTGGCCGTGTTGGCGATCGGACTTGCCGTGACGATCGGGGTTCCGGTGCTGGCGGTTGGAATCTGAGAGTCGAGACGCATTGCGATCGGTACCGTTTTTATTTAGCTGCATCCAGTTCGAACGAACGATGGACGCTGGGGGATCGATCGCGGCGGAACGCAACGAGCGACAGGGGGCATCGAAGCGGACCGTGGGCTGGATGGCGTACTGGGGGGTTGTGCTCGTGGTTCCCGTCCTCGCCGTTGCGATCGCGGTCGTGACTGGTGACCTTGCGCGGGCGTACTGGCTGCTCAGAGTCGTCTTTCGACTCTTACCCGGATCGTTCGTTCTGCTCTGGATACTCGTCGGCTCGCCGCCAGGATATCCAGCATTGGGGTACTACCGCACTCGAATCAGCTCGTCTGTGTCGGCCGACGCTGTGCCATCCAGCCGCCGAACGGTGGCCGAACTCGTCTCTGCGTCGACGATCGGTGGCTCGTTTCTCGCTGTGTTCGCGTTTGCTGAGCCGACATCGTCCCGCGGCGGTGGCGGAACGCTGGGGTGGGCGTTTCGCGATCGCTCTGCAGACCCCCAGGCGCTGGCCGAATCGATCGGTCTCGTCTCGGATCCGACGCCATGGTTCCTGCTTGCAGTGGTCGGACTCGTCTTCGGGGCGTTGTCGTGGTTCGTCGTGTGGATCGCGCGATAGCCAGCCTAGCTCCGCAAGAGCCCCCCATCGATCGGCACCGCCGTGCCGCTGACGAAACTCGCCCGCGGGCTCGACAGAAAGGCGACGACATCGCCGAGTTCGTGTGGATCACCGATGCGTCCAAGCGGGATCTGCCCTGCCATGTCGGCGAGTCCATCCTCGTAGTCTGCGTAGGTGCCACGATCGATTCGCGTCTTGATCAGTTCCTCGATTCGTGGCGTCTCGATCGTCCCCGGCAACACTGCGTTGGCCCGGATTTCTGGGGCAAACTCGCGTGAGATGGTTTTGACGAGCCCGATTACCCCCCGACGGACCGAGTTCGAGAGCAACAGGCCGTCTGCGACCTCCCGAACCGTCCGCGAGGTGATGCAGGTGATCGTGCCGTACTCGGAGGCATGCAGGTGTGGGTGGGCTTCCTCGATCGTCCAGACGACGCTCATCACCAGCTGGTCGTAGGCCCGGTACCAGTCTCGATCCTCCGTTTCATGAAACGTCGCACTTGGCGGCCCACCGGACGAGGTGACGAGATGATCGAGTCCGCCGAAGGTGTCGACCGTCTCACTGACGAGCTCCGAGACGTGATCGGGATCGGTAAGATCGGTCTGAACGGCGATGACCGTGCCCGACCCGATCGCGTCGAGATCGTCGCGTGCCGATTCAAGTCGTTGTTTGTCACGGCCACAGATCGCCACGTCCGCACCTGCTCTGGCGAACGACGCTGCGGATGCGTACCCGAGTCCGCTCGATGACGCCGTCACGAGTGTGGCGTTGCCAGCAAGATCGAGATCCATACGCCGACCCACAGCGCCGTTGTACTAATCTCTCCGGGCACTGGCAATCGCTGCTGTGGGCCAGCACGGCCGCCCGTCTCGTGTATTGATTCCTATACTGACTTACGGATATAGTAGCCACTGACAGTCACTGCACACCCGATCGGCGGTAACTACGGACACTAATCAGTATCAGTTGGGAGTATATCGCTTCGTATTAGTCCTGATGGCGCACGCGGACCATTCCTTCGGAGGTAACGCCGACGATCAGCGGCGTCGATATCTGGCGGCCGGTGACGGCGTTCCCAGCCGCGTCGCTGACGACTTTCATCAGATCCGGCGCGGTGTAATCGACTTTGACGCCAGCTTCATCACAGGCTTCGTACACCATTTTGGGAACGTCGTACAGATCGGTTTCGGCGGGGACGCGAACCCGGACGGGTGCACGAAGGGCCTCCGCGAAGGCGACGGTCTCGCGGGCTTTCTCCAAATTCTCGCGGGCACTCGATTCGACAGACGAGACGTTCGCCCGCGAGGTGCCGAGTGCAGCGGCGATGTCGGCCTGTGAGATGTCACGCTCGCGGAGGGCAAGCACCTGTGCCTGGCGGTGAGTCAACACGCTCGTCTCGGGGTCAAAGCCAATGTCGGCGAGCAACTCCTCGACATCATCGATCACAGCGATCGCCTCCGGGGGGCGCGGACGGTCATACGTACTGCTACACGAGGGCGAGGCCAAAGGTTGTACGATCTTTTCGCACACAGTCGGATGGAAGGTATTTTGTGTTAGTATGCGGTCTGAATGCATGACTGAGATGGGGCCGTGTGAGCATCCAGCGTGTGATCGGTCGGTCGACGAAGGGGAAACATACTGTCCGTGGCATCAGAAGCGTTCTGGAAAGGATCTCACATCGCTCTTTCCACGGACTAGCGTGCTAGATGTTACCGGGAACTACGTGGACGATCCAGTGTTCCCAGAAGAACATCAGTTTTCGGCTGGCTTGCCAGATGACGTTCCCGGCGCGTATCTACGAGATGCAGTGTTCCCGGATGAGTATTCGTTATCGGCTTCGTTACCGAACGCACAGCTGAGCGGGGCAACGCTTCGGAAGGTGGACGCTCGCGGTGCAGTGTTATCCGATGCAACCCTTCGAAACGCCGATCTCTCCGGTGGAGAGCTGCGTGAGACGGATTTCTCGGGTGCCGATCTATCCGGGGCGGATCTTTCGGCTGTCTACGTTATGGGCGGGGATTTTACCGGAGCCGTCCTCAAGGGGACGACGCTCACGGACGCGTTTGTTGGCTGGGCAACGATCGAACCCGAGCAGCTGATCGACGCCCGGATACGGAACACCGAATTTCGTGCTGTTGATTTCGCTGGCGCAGATCTCCGCGATCAAGATATCTCACACGTGGCGCTCACTAAGAGCGATCTATCCAGGGCAGATCTGCGTGGGGCAACGGTCTCTGGCGGATCGTTCGCCGAATCGGATCTGACAGACGCGACACTTGTCGGCTCGAATCTCTCGAACGCTGACCTGCAGTGGGCAGTGTGTACCGGTGCACGCTTCAGGAACGCGACGCTCACCGGTGCCGTAGTCGCTCATGCGATGCTTTCGGACGCCGACTTCACTGCGGCGACACTGACTGACGTGTGCATGCGGCGGGCGACAGTTTCAGATGCATGTCTTCGAAACGCTGACCTTTCGGGTGCTGTGTTAGAAGAGGCGACGCTACAGGACGCCGATCTCTCGGGTGCAGACCTCTCGAACGCCACGCTGACAGAGGCAGATCTTACGGGAGCGTCGCTTTCGGATGCTACACTTTCCGGAGCGACGCTTCTTCGAACGACCCTCACGGGGGTTGACCTATCGGACGCTGACCTCGCTAACGTCGACCTGCGTGAGACAACCCTCAGCGATGCACAACGCGAGGCTGCAGCGACTGAGTGGCTGCTTGGCCCGGACCCATCGGCTGCTGACCTGCTCACAGCAGCCGATCGAAGCCAGTCGCTGCCAGAGGCAGATCTATCCGGTGTTGAGTTGGCTGGGAGGGACCTCTCTGGGAAATTGCTTACCGGGGTTACGCTTTCGGATGCAGTGTTGTGTGGAGCAACGCTGACAGATACCGATCTGGAAGACGCCGATCTTTCTGGAGCCGATCTGACCAATGCGGACCTCACGGGAGCAACGCTGTCGTCTGCAACGCTGACCGGTGTCTCGCTTGACCGAGCGACGCTTGCAGGTGCTGACTTGGAAAAGACAGATCTTTCGAACGCCACAGCAAGAGATGCAGACCTCTCGAACGCGACGCTCCAAAATGCGACCCTGACAGGAGCAACGCTTCCAAACGCATCGATGATCGGTACGGATCTCTGGCGGGCGACAGCACAGGACGCTGATCTGCGAGGTGTAGATTTCTCGGACGCGACGTTACGGGAGACTGATTTCACGAACGCGACGCTGACGGATGCGATACTCCGAACTGCAGCCTACAGCGATGCCTACGTTTGGGCTGTCGATCTGACGGATTCGATACTGGGCGAAACGCCGCCTGTCGCGGACGAACTGTTAGAACCGCGGCCCTCAGTATCGACCCTGCGCGAGATAGATCTACAGGGAGCGAACCTGCGTGGCGCTGATCTTTCCGGTGAGAACCTAGCCGAATGGTCGCTACAGGATGCCAGTTTGAAAAAGGCGACACTCACTGGGGCTACTCTCTCGGATGCTGACCTCTCCGGAGCAACGCTCCTCGGTGCAGATTTAACGGGGGCTGACCTCTCCGGAGCAGTACTGTCGGATGCAGTGCTCACGAAGGCAACCGCCCCCGGTGTGTGTCTCCAAGACGCAGACCTCTCTGGTGCCACCCTGAGGAAGGCATCGTTCGAAAACGCGGCCATGACAGGCGTTGACTTCTCTGGAGCTGACGGGGCTGGTATCACGCTTTCCGGTGCTGACCTCAGAGACGCAACGCTAACCAACGCCTTTCTCACTGATGCAAATCTCTCAAACGCCACCATGTGCAACGCTGATGTTTCGTCTGTCCATCTGACCGATGCTGACCTCTCCGGGAGCACTGTCTCTGGTGCAGACTTTTCGCGGACCACGCTCTTCGGAGCGTCCGTCTCGAACGTCGATCTGTCGGCTGTGGAGCTCACTGGGACACGGTTCGATCCAGCCGACCTCTCGGAATCACAGCGCCAGTTTGTCGAAGGGGCAGACGCTATCCTCCGGAAAAAGAGCTAAGCGGCGCTGTACGCTGGGTCACAGCTCGATCGTGAGTGGCCACTGATCGCCCTCGGTTGCGGCGAGGTCGTCGCTTACTCCCTCCGCGAGGCGATACTCGTTGCCCTCACAGACGACGAGGCCTGCCCGATCGAGATGATCGAGATGGGCATAACACTCGCCGGGGCCGTGAAGGATGTGAATATCGTTGAGTTCGCCAAACAGGTCGGCACTGACGGTCCAGGTATCGGCCGACTCCAGCCGATCGAGTGCATCGAGAACGCGGTAGGCGCGCTCTTCGTGGTGGTAGATAATGTGAGCGGCCCGATCGGCCGGCTCGTCGATCGGGTCGCGGTGGCCGGGCCAGGCGCGGTGGTAGTCGGCGTCGACGATTCGGGCCAGTGCGCGGAGATACGTTTCGAGAGGGGCATCGACGCGGACATCTGCGCCGCCGACGTTCGGCGTATAGACTGGGAGCAGGGCATCACCGGTAAACGCCTCGGTGTGGCCATCAGCGTCCATCTCGAACAAACAGAGTCCGGCCGCGTGTCCGGAGGCGTGGACAACCCGGAGTTCGGTGTCGTCGAAAGCGAGCGTCTCTCCGTCGACGATCGGAGTCACCGTCGGATGTTCGGTGGGGGCGTTGGCGTTGACAAGGATTTCCCGGAGTGTGGCACGGTCGTCTTCGGGAATCCCCCACTGCTCGAAATACTGCTCTTGGAGGTCGAACAGCTCGGCCCACGCCGTCTCGTCGCCTTCGACGAGAGCGGCGTCGGCTTCGTGGACGTAGACGTCGGCACCGCTTTCGGCCTGGATTGTTCCGGCTAGCCCGACGTGGTCGGGGTGCCAGTGGGTCAGCACGATCCGATCGACATCCGAAAACGCAACGTCGCGCTCACTCAGCGCGCCAGCAAGCTGGTCGCGGGTGGCGTCAGTCCAGTCACCAGTGTCGATCAGGACGGTCTCCTCGCCATCGGCGAAGAGATACGCGTTGTTGTCGCCCTCGAAGGCGGCGTTCGATAGCGGAATCCGGTCCATGCCCGATCCACGGACGGCTGGCGAAAAGCTGTTGCGAGTCAGCAAAACGGCAAACGTCAAATCCCGGGTTACCGAATGGATACCCAGATGAACGCAAAGCGAGAGTACCGAAATCGGGCACAGACGGAGGTCGCGGTACTCGACGCACTCGTCGATCGCGCTGACGACGGGATGGGTGTTTTCGAACTGCGGGCGGCCGTCGAGACCGATATCGACGACCTCGAACACGCACTCGAACAGCTGAAAGCTGACAACCTGATTATCGTCGACTCAACCGCGAGCGGAACGGTGATCAAACCCGCCGATCGCGTCATCCCCGACGCGCCGACCGACGAGGAGACCGACCAGTCGATCGGCGACTGGCTTCGTGATCGACTGCCGTTCTGAGAATCGAAACGCCTGTGGGGTCGACACCCGTCTGTGCTGGTATGAGCGTTATCGAGTCGATCCAGACGGACCTCGGAGCGACGTTCGGCGATCGAGATGGCCGGACGATCGTCGAACACTACGGCCGGCCGGAACGAGCACACCGGGCCGTCCGAAACGGTGTCGGGTTGATCGAGGCGGCCTACGGCGTCATCGTCGTCACCGGTGGCGATCGCATCGAGTACGTCGACAACGTCGTTTCGAACCGCGTCCCAGAGGCGGACGGACAGGGGTGTTACGCACTCATTCTCGACCCACAGGGGCGAATCGAGATCGAGTGTTACATCTACAACGCTGGCGACCGCTTACTGCTGTTTACGCCGCCAGCCGAAGCCCCAGACCTCGCCGACGAGTGGGCCGAGAAGGTGTTCATCCAAGATGTCGATATACGCGTTGCAACCGACGAGTACGCCATTTTTGGCGTTCACGGGCCGAAAGCGACCGAAAAAGTCGCGAGCGTCCTCAACGGTGCTGGCTCACCCGATCGACGCTACTCGTTCGTCCGTGGGACGATGGGCGACGAGGGCGTCACCGTCATCCGAACCGACGCGCTCACTGGCGAGGAGAGTTACGAGGTGATCTGTTCGGCTGCCGACGCCGAGGCCGTCTACGACACCCTGTTAAATCACGGGCTCAACGCCGCGCCGTTTGGCTACCAGACGTGGGATACACTCTGTCTCGAAGCCGGTTCGCCGCTGTTTCACACCGAGTTGCAAGGGACGATCCCGAACGTCCTCGGCCTGCGGAGCGCGCTCGATTTCGAAAAGGGCTGTTATGTCGGCCAAGAAGTCGTCTCCCGGGTCGAAAACCGTGGCCGACCCAGCCGCCGGCTGATTGGGGTGACGATCGATGCCGACACAGCGGTCCCCAGTAGCGGTGCGGCCGTCTTCGATGGTGACGCCACGGTCGGCGAACTCACCCGTGCGGACGTGAGCCCACTGCTCGGCGACGTGATTGCACTGGCGATCGTCGACTACAACCTCGACAGCGATGAGCTGACGGTTCGGATCGACGGGGAAGAGGTCCCCGCGACGGTAACCGAGTTGCCGTTCGTTGATGGCTCCGATCGGTCCGCCCGGCTCCCAGAGTATCAGTAGCGATCGGATCAGATGTGGTGCCGTCGACGGGGTCGATCCATCTCAGAGCTGGGTGGCTTCGATCGCTGCAAGTCCATCCTCCTGCTCGATTTCCCAGACGCGGGCGACGAGATGGGCTTTGCAATAGTACTCGACTGTGCGGGTCCCAGTGTTGAGGTTCTTGATGACGAGTTGGCAGTGCTCGTCGTTCGAACAGTCCGGAGAGAGTTCGCACATAGTGGATACGTCCCATACTGGGTTGGTGAATAAGGCTCTGTTGGTCACCACAATCTAAAGCTCTGTTTCGGGGCGCTACAGCGGTTGAAACAGCCGTTTTCGCTTACGGCTCGAATTGCCGATTTCACAACGATCTGGAGCTACGCGCCCGATCGACTCTCACCGGCGTGAAAGCAACGCTTTCAGATGTTCGATCGAGACCAGCGACGTCGGACGATCCATGTGGACGCCGATCTCACCCGAGAGTGCCCCGAGTCCGAGCCGCTGGATCGGTTCCGGAAACGAGTACGCCCGGCGCAGCCAGTGACCAAGCGCTTGCTCTCGATCGAGGTCGTCACGCCACGCCCGTTCGTACGCTCCGAGCGTCGCCGGCCGATCGGGATCGATCTCTCTGGCGGCGTGGTCTGCGCTGGTCATCCCATAGAGGATGCCGCCGCCAGTAAACGGCTTGGTCTGGGCGGCCGCATCACCGATCAGAAATCCCCGGCGGCTGGTCACCCGAGTGGGGGGGCCGATCGGAATTGCCCCCGAACAGCGGTGTGAGACATCGATCTCGTAGCCGTCGATCAGCTCCTCGAAGTGTTTGGTGACTTCGACACCCGGCGGGGCGGCTAACCCGTACTCGACGCCCGCCTCGCCACGAGGAATGCGCCACGCAAAAAAGGTTGGAGCAGTGAGATGAACATCGACGAAGTTCTCGTGGTCGTTTTCATCCGAAAAGGCGAGTACACCGTGAAGGAGTTCGTCGGGTTCGGGGATCGAGAGCGCGTTCCGGACTCGTGATCGGGGGCCATCACAGCCAGCGACCATTTTGGCCTCGTACGTCTCGGCTCCATCGGGGCCGTTGGCAACCACTTCGACCCGATCGTGCTGTTCCGTTACCTCCGTGACGGTGTGTTCTTCTCGAACATCTGCGCCCGCCTCGCGAGCCAGGTCGGCGAGGTGGCGATCGAGGCCAACCCGATCGATGACGTTCGAGGCAACGTCGCGCTTGTAGAAGGGGTAGGCAGTGCTGTGTGGGCCACCAACGTGGAACCGTGCCCCATAGATTTCGTTCTGAAACAGCTCGTTGCGTGCGCCCGAACCAGTAAACTCCCAGATATCAGTACTGACGTGGCCCGAACAGGCAAGCGGCTCGCCGACGGTCCCCTTCTCGAAGGCGAGGACGTCGTAGCCGTTCTCGGCGGCCCGTCGCGAAAACCGCGCGCCAGCAGGGCCGACGCCGACGACGACGAAATCATACATACCGGAGTGGTCCATCTCGCCCGATAAATATACTGCGAATGACGGGTTACGATCGGCCCTGCTCGCTACCTCTCTTCGAGCAACTCCCAGAACCGATCGGTGTCACCCGCAAACCGATCGAGCAACGCGCGCATCTCTGCACGGTGGTCGTCAGTGACGGCGACGTGGACCATGCCTTCGTCGGGCTGGCCGTAGACGACGTGTGCGCCGTCTGGAGCGGCGACGATCGCCGGCAGGACGACCAGATCCTCTTCGCCATCAACGAGGACCGTCGTCGGCTCGGTGCGATCGATCGCCTCGCGAAGCGCGCAGACGACATCCGCGGTGAGTTCGGCCGGTGGGTTTCGGGCCTCGATGTGTGTCTCCTCGGTGACCGTGTCGCGTACGGCCTCCTCTACGGCCCCGCGTTGGGTCCGTTCGTCGACGATAGCAACGTCCGGCTGGCGGCCAGCCTCCAACACATGGTAGGTGACGACGTCACCGACGGTGATCAGTGGGCCATCGATCGCGTCCAGCAACACCTCGGCGTCGGTCTCGATCGGTCCAAGCGGCGTTTTGAGTTCGTGGCGAAGCTCGTCGGGCAAACTCAGTAGCTGCTCGTCGGAGTCAGACCCCCCGGTGGAGTCCTCACGAGTCACGGTTACCGGACCTTCAATGCGTACGCGCCGGGTTCAGTGACGTTCATCTCTGTTGCGATCTCGCTCTCTTCGGGATGGGCGATGACGACGTAGCCAGCCCAGTCTTCGGTCAGCGACGACGAGCCACAGCTCGCACACGAGTCGGCGTCAGCGTCGTTGACCATGTGACACTCCCGACAGACGAGACGGTTGGAAGCCATGGTTATTCACCCGCAGCCGCTTCGCGCTTTCTGTGTTCGTCTTCGAGCCAGCTGTGTTTGCCGAGCCCGGGCTGTTTTGCCGTGAGCCCGATCTTCGAGTCCCGGGGGTTGCGCTCGTCGATACTCTTGGTGACGATCCGCGTGCGGACGGCGTCGTCGACACCGAGTGTGCGGCTCGATTCGTTCGAGGCGAGTTGCTGGTTCTCGGCGTCGAAAGCCAGATACTCGTTGCTGATCTGGGAGACGTGAAGCAGCCCGTCAACGGGGCCGATTCCGACGAACGCCCCGAATTCGACGACTTCGACGATCGTCCCATCGACGACCTCCTGCATCTGTGGGTCGAAGGTGACGGCGTCGAACTCGGCCTCGTAGTAGACGCCAGGCCGGTTCGGCAGCACCGTCCCCTCGCCGATGTCGTGGACTTCAGTGACAGAGACGACACTCCCCACCTCTTCGTCCATGCGTCCTTCCAGTTTATCCTGCAGCAGTCGCTTGACGAGATCTGGTGAGACGTCACCGAGCTCTTTCGGCGGTACTTCGACCGTATCCTTTAGTGTAACCCGTTTGTACATCTATGGTTGAGTGATTGCCAACTTGTTTCTCCCGCGTAATGCAATTACCGGTATGTTCGTTTCGAGCACCCGTTCACCGAGTGGGCGATCGTTCGTGACAACGTAGTCGACGGCCCGCTCGCGAGCGAGTTCGACCAGTGCATCGTCAGCGTACGATTCGTCCGTGTCGACGACCAGACAGCGTTCAGTTGCCAGATCGTGTCCGACCGTCGCAGCCGTTCCCTCCGTGCCACCTTTTTCCGAGAGCCGACGAAGCTCTTCGATGACCGGCTGTGGCGTGAGTGGTTCATACGTTCCCGCGGTCCGTTCGTCTCGATCGGCCGCCGACGGAGCCGTCTGTGAGCCACCACCGAGTAGCCGATCGAGTTCGTCGAACAGCCGAACATCGAGTTCGACCGGCATCATGAGCGCACTCGTATCGAGGGCGACCTGTATGGGCATTCGTTACTCTTGAAGCGTTCCGAGTCCGATCAGCCGCCATCGTGCGCCGATCCGGCGGTTGATAGCGATCTTCGCCCCAGGTTCGGCACAGACCGGCCGCTTGAGCGAGACCTCACACTCGCCCTCGCGAGCGCTGGTTACAGCGCCGACGGTCGTTGACGTTCCGACAGTCATCATCAGCGGCTCGCCGGTGCTGATCGGCTCAACGTCGCCGGCGTCGTTTCCGACGATCCGATCGAGCAGGTTGACGTCCATCGTAAACTGGTTCCACGTCTTCGGGAGCGTTCCCGGTGGACCGGCCAGCCGGCCAGCCAACGCATCACCTTTTGTCAGGGCGGGATCGAGCCCGGTCCCGACACCGAGTAAGCCACCCGGTGTGACGGTTTCGGCGCTCTCTCCGCCGGCTTGTAGCGATCGGATCGTCGTCTCGATCGGGACGTACTCCGATTGGCCGCCTTCTTCGACTTCGCGGCCGGGCTTGATTTCGATCTCGTCGTCGAGAGAGAGTTCGCCCTGGACGAGACTCCCACCGAGGACGCCACCGGTCAGGTTTTCGGCGGTCGTTCCCGGTTTGTTGATGTCGAAACTCCGGGCGACGTGCATTCGGGCATCGGCGTCGGGATCGCGCTCGGGTGTCGGAATCTCTTCTTCGATCGTCTGGATGAGCAGGTCGATGTTGACTTTCTGGCCCGCAGAGACCGGGACGACGGGGGCGTCTTCGGCGACGGTCCCCGCGACGAACTCCTGGATCTCCTCGTAGTTCTGTCGTGCCTGATCGGCACTGACGAGGTCGACCTTGTTCTGGGCGATGACGATGTTCTCGATCCCGATGATGTCGAGTGCCATCAGGTGCTCTTCGGTCTGGGCCTGCGGAACGGGCTCGTTCGCGCTGACGACCAGCACGGCGCCATCCATGAGCGAGGCCCCAGAGAGCATCGTCGCCATCAGCGTCTCGTGACCAGGGGCGTCGACGAACGATACGGTCCGGAGTGGCTCGCTTTCGGAACCATCCGGACACTCCTCTTCGACGGTGTAACAGCCGGGTTCGTCCACGCCGTCACAGTAGCGGAACGTCGCATCCGCATAGCCGAGTCTGATGGAGATACCGCGTTTCATCTCCTCAGAGTGCTGATCTGTCCACGAACCGCTGAGTGCTTGCACCAGCGTCGTCTTGCCGTGGTCGACGTGACCGACAAGCCCGATGTTCACCTCCGGTTGTCCATTTCCTACCATAAGAGAGTGAGTAATCTTACCGGTAGGTACCTCCGTGCGCTTGATAAACCTACTGTTCTCGGGACGGACTGCCGCAGGAAACCCGTCCGAACACCAGACTGTTACGGTCCGTTTCGTGGGCCGAT
>LKMJ01004076.1_pt1 | contig 13711 bp, 12 predicted proteins | sample 643391 | NCBI WGS metagenome assembly LKMJ01 (sample SAMN04112250, study PRJNA286221) | soda lake metagenome | biome: soda lake; feature: Kulunda Steppe; material: water; isolation source: sample PL-Br10 brine of Picturesque Lake | place: Russia: Kulunda steppe | collected 2010-07
CTCTCCATCGCCGAGCTCTACACCGCCCTGCACGGCGATAAGCTGGCCGAGTTCGGTGTGATCGAGGAGGCGCCCCTGATCGAGGCGGTGCGCGCCGCCCAGGCTCGCGGTGAGCGGGTGGTGATGACCAACGGCTGCTTCGATATCCTGCATGCCGGCCACGTCGCCTACCTGGAGCAGGCCCGCAAGCTCGGTGACCGGCTGATCGTTGCGGTCAACGACGACGCCTCCATCGCGCGCCTCAAGGGCCCCAAGCGGCCTATCAACCTCCTGATGCGTCGCATGCAAGTGCTGGCGGGCCTCGGCGCCGTGGACTGGGTGGTCCCCTTCGCCGAAGACACCCCCCAGCGGCTGATCGAGGCGGTGCTGCCCGATGTGCTGGTCAAGGGCGGCGACTATCGTCCCGAGCAGATCGCCGGCGGTGAGGCGGTACGCGAGGCCGGCGGTGAGGTCCGGGTGCTGGGGTTCGAGGACGGTGTCTCCACCACGGCGATGATCTCCACCATTCTCGATCGCGAGGCCTGATGGGCTGGCCCCGCGGCCTCTACTCGGCGCTGCTGCTGGTCCTGGCTCCGCTGATCTGGCGGCGCATTCGCCGTGAGCATGCGCTCACTGACTCTCGCCAGGCCCCCCGTGAGCTGCGACTGGGTCGCATTCCCGAGACACCTTCGGGCGGGCGCATGCTGTGGCTGCACTGTGCGTCGGTGGGTGAGGTGCAGGCGGCCCGTCCGTTGATCGAGGCGATGCTCGAACGCTACCCCGAGCACCGTCTCACTCTCACCACCATGACCGCCACTGGGGCGGAGCGCGTGCAGGCCCTGGCGGCATCTCGTGACGATGAGCGCCTCGTTCACCGCTTTGTACCGTTAGACTTTCCCCGGGCCGCGGCACGCTTCGTCGAGCGCCTGCGGCCGGAGCTGGCGCTCTTCTTCGAAACCGAGCTGTGGCCCAACCTGCTGCATGCCTGTCGCCGGCACGGCGTGCCTGTGGCGGTGATCAACGGTCGTCTCTCGCCGCGGGCCTTCCGAGGCTATCGTCGACTGCGCCCACTGATGCGTGAGGCGCTGGCTTGCGTGGACTGGTTGGCTGCCAAGTCGGCAGCCGATGCCGAGCGCTTCGCGCGGCTTGGCATGGCAGAAGAGCGTATCGACGTGGTGGGTTCGCTCAAGTTCGATATCACCCGGGATGACGGCTCCCTCGAGGTGAGTGAGCGCTTGCGTACCCGGCTTGGTGAGCGTCCGATCTGGGTGGCAGGCTCTACCCATGAGGGGGAGGAGACGGCGCTGCTGGCCGCCCATGCCAGGCTGCGAGAGAACCATCTCACTCCCTATCCCGAGGCGCTGCTGGTGCTGGTGCCGCGGCATCCCCAGCGCTTCGACGCCGTGGCGGCGCTGTGCGAGCAGACGGGCATGCCAGTGGCGCGTCGATCTCGCGGAGAGTGGCCGAAGTCCACCACGGCCGTCTATCTGGGTGACACCATGGGGGAGCTGCTCACACTCTACGGCGCGGCCGACCTGGCGTTCGTGGGCGGCAGCCTGGTGCCTATCGGCGGCCACAACCTGCTGGAGCCCGCGGCGATGGGAGTGCCGGTGCTGACCGGGCCCGAACTTGCCAACTTCGAGGAGGTGGCCGAGGTGCTGCGCGGTGCCGATGCCCTGGTGGAGGTGGTCGACGATAGAGCGCTGGCCGCTGCTCTGGCGAAGCTCTTCGCCGACCCTGCCGAACGTTGCCGCCTGGGCGAGGCGGGCCGCGTCGTGGTGGCGGCCAATCGAGGAGCGCTTGCGCGCACCCTGGAGGGCCTGGCGCGGCTTCTGCGGCCGAAGTGAGCCTTCGCTTCGGCCGCAGGCCAAGATCAGACGGGGATGAGTCGCTCCACGCCTCCCTCTCCTCCCAGCAGCAGCACGTCGGCGCCCCGAGCGGCGAACAGACCGTTGGTGACCACCCCGACGATGGCGTTTAGGCGCGCCTCCATGGCCACCGGGTCGTCGATCATGAACTCGTAGCAGTCGATGATCTGGTTGCCGTTGTCGGTGACTACCCCTTCGCGATAGACGGGATCGGCGCCCAGCTTGACCAGTTCCCGGGCCACGTAGGAGCGCGCCATGGGGATCACCTCCACCGGCAGCGGGAACTCGCCCAGCCGATCGACCCGCTTGGAGGCGTCGGCGATGCAGATGAACCGCTCGGCACAGGCGGCGACGATCTTCTCCCGGGTCAGGGCCGCGCCGCCACCCTTGATCATGTGCAAGTGAGCGTTCACTTCGTCGGCGCCATCGATATAGTAGGGCACGGTGCCTACGCTGTTGAGTTCGAATACCTCGATGCCGTGGCTGCGCAGGCGCTCGGCGCTGGCCTCTGAGCTGGCCACTGCTCCCTTGAAGTCATCGCGAAGCCTGGCCAGGCGGTCGATGAACCGATTGGCGGTGGAGCCCGTGCCGATGCCGAGTACGGTGCCGCGTTCGAGCCAGGGCTTGATCTCCTCTATGGCGGCCGCGGCCACGGCGTCCTTCAATTGATCCTGGGATAGGCCGTCCTGGGTCATGGTCGCTCTCCGATGGTTGCAGGGTGGGACGGTAAGGTTGGGCATGAAACCGGCGCCATTATAGGGCAGGGGCCCCTTCCTGCCGATGCTCGCTGGACTCGGGGCCACCACAATGCTACCAATGGTAGCCCTCCGCAGTGCAGCACAGATCTCTGCACGACCCGCGTTTCCCCTTGGGACATCAGGATGCTTGAATCAATCGTCAAGAAGATACTCCAGGCCCGCGTCTATGAAGCGGCCGTGGAAACCCCCATCTCACCTGCGCCCTTCCTCTCCCGCCGCTTCAACAACACCATCCTGATCAAGCGCGAGGACCTCCAGCCGGTCTACTCCTTCAAGATTCGTGGCGCCTACAACAAGATGGCCCAGCTCAGCGAGGCCCAGAAGGCCAAGGGCGTGATCGCGGCGTCTGCCGGCAACCATGCCCAGGGCCTGGCAATGGCGGCGAAGCAGATGGGCGTCAAGGCGGTGATCGTGATGCCGCGGATCACGCCGGACATCAAGGTGCAGGGAGTGCGTTCGCGAGGCGCTCGTGTGGTGCTCAAGGGAGACTCCTTCGCCGAGGCCGCCTCCCATGCCCAGGAGTTGATCAAGGAACACGGCTATATCTATATCCCCCCCTTCGATGACATCGACATCATCGCCGGGCAGGGCACCATCGCCATGGAGATCCTGCGTCAGCACAGCGGTCCCATCGACACCATCTTCGTGCCCGTGGGCGGCGGGGGCCTGATGGCCGGTATGCTGGCCTACATCAAGTATCTGCGCCCGGACATCAAGGTGATCGGGGTGGAATCCGAGGACAGCGCCTGTCTCAAGGCCGCCCTGGAGGCCGGTGAGCGGGTGGTGCTCGACCAGGTCGGCGTCTTCGCCGAAGGGGTGGCGGTGGCGCAGATCGGCGAGCTGCCCTTCTCGATCATCCGCGACCTCATCGATGACGTCATCACCGTCAATACCGACGAGATATGCGCCGCGGTGAAGGATATCTTCGAGGATACCCGGGCGGTCGCGGAAACCTCCGGTGCGCTGTCGCTGGCGGGCCTCAAGAAGTACGTGCAGCAGACCGGTGTCGAGGGCCAGACCCTGATCTGCATCAACTGTGGCGCCAATATCAACTTCGATCGCCTCCAGCACATCGCCGAGCGCACCGAACTGGGCGAACAGCGCGAGGCGATTCTTGCCGTGACCATTCCCGAGAAACCCGGCAGTTTCAAGAAGTTCTGCAGGACGATCGGCAAGCGCATGGTGACCGAGTTCAACTACCGCTACGCGGACCCGGAGAACGCCCATATCTTCGTTGGCGTCCAGGTCAAGCCGGGCGGAGAGGATCGCCAGGCGGTGATCGACAAGCTGAGGGAGGCAGGTTACCCGGTGGAGGATCTCACCGACAACGAACTGGCCAAGCTGCACATCCGTCACCTGGGCGGCGGCCGCCCCAAGGAGCACTTCGATGAAGAGGTCTACCGCTTCGAGTTCCCGGAGCGTCCCGGAGCGCTGATGAACTTCCTCACCCACCTGCCCCACGACTGGAGCATCTCCCTGTTTCACTACCGCAACCACGGTGCCGCCTATGGCCGGGTGCTGGTGGGCATGCAGATTCCCAACGGCGACCGTGCTCACGTCGAGGAGCACTTCGACGAAATCGGCTATCGCTACTGGAAGGAAACCGACAACGCAGCCTATCGGCTGTTCATGGCCTGAGGGCCTTGCCGGGCGTGGGTAAGCGCTGACTCGCCTCGTGCGCCACGCCTGCCGGGTTTTATTATCCGGCAGACGTGGCAGCTGGGTGGTTGTCGAGAGCGTGGAATGGCCCTATAGTCTCGAGCAGTTGTTTCCCCCTACGGAGTCCAGGATGAAGCGCAAACCCGATCTGGTCATGGCACTGGTATTGCTGTTCGGCATCGGCGTGGTGGCGACCGGTTACGCACAGGCGCTGGCGGGCAGCTGAGCCGGTAACCCGGGTTGGAAACATGGGTTGGTAAGAGGTCCGTCAGCGCCTTGATCCGAGACCGACAGTAAACGGGGCGATGCCGCCAGGCATCGCCCCGTTTGCATGGGAGCCGCGGCGGGGGAAGTCGTCAGGGGCGCACGACTCGGGTATCGCTGACGATGGCATCCAGCGGTACGTCCCAGGGCTCCACCGGCAGTGCCTCGACCCGCTGACACTCATGGGCCAGGCCAATCAGCCGTGGCCGCGGGCCTGGGTGACGTGTGAAGGCCAGTGTGCGGTCGTAGAAGCCGCCGCCCATGCCCATGCGCTGGCCGGCGTCATCGAAGCCCACCAGGGGCAGCAGGATCAGGTCCAGAGCCCAGGCGGGCAGGCGTCGGGCGCGATGGGCACCGTGGCGGGTCTGGGGCTCGGGGATGCCGAAGCGGTTGGCTACCATGGGGGTGCCGGCGTGATAGTGGACGAACCACAGCCGGTTGCGTGAAAGTGGCCGGAGCACCGGGAGATGCACGCGGGCGCCACGACGGCGGAGCCAGTCGATCAGCGGCGTGGGGTCGATCTCGCCGTCGTTGGGCACGTATAGCGCGACGCGGCGAGCACGCTGAACTTCGGGAAGGCGGCGCAGCCAGCGGCACAGACGTTTGCTGGCTGCCTGGCGCTGCCGCGGAGTAAGGGCGCATCGGCGGCGACGCAACTCGCGTCTCAGGAGCTGTCGAGAGCCGTCGAAGTCATCGAGAAAAAGGGGTGCGGCGGATGTCGTCATGAGATGTGTCATGGCAGACGAGGTTCCCCAGAGTGCCGCTGTCGTTCTGGCCCTGAACCCATAGGTTCAAGGTGGGTGGCCGCAGCCGAACCGTCAGGCTTTCCGACGCGCGGACATGCACACGGGTCCGGCTAGCATATGGCCCCCTGGGTACTGCGCATAGGCTCGAGGGACGATAACGACTGGCAAACACCCCAGGGAACGATCTCATCCTAACAGAGCCATTCGGCCCGTCCAACGGATTATGCCGGGGGCGAGTCTTGCCCGAAGTGGGGGCGATAGGGAAAGTCAGCGCTGGGGAGCATCGACAAGGGCGCGTTCCAGGCGGGTGCTGAGCGCGTCAAGGCTGCTTTCCCCTGCGCGCTGGGCGTCCAGTGCCTCCAGCAGTTCATGGGTGATGTTCAGGGCCGCCATGATGGCAATACGCTCCGTGCCCATCAGGTTGTTCTGGGAGTGAATGCCGCCCATGGCGCGATCCAGGTAGCGGGCGGCACGCTCAAGCTTGTCCTGCTCGTCGGGGGGGCAGGCAATCACATAGCCGCGCCCCAACAGGGTGATTTCAGTGGTCGGACGCGTAGCGTCGGTCATCGGAAAACTCCGGGTCGGCCTGCCGGTAGAGCTGCCGCGCGCTCCGGTGGCCCGATGCGTTAACATCCATGGAAGGAAAGGTTTCGTACCTCACTATAAGAGAGCCCTTCCGGGGCGGTCAACGCGCTGCCCCGGGTGAGGCTCACTCTTGCTCGCACTCGTCACGGATTTTCGCATGTCACTGATCAACGAACGCCAGGATTTCTCCACCATCGCCGACCTCTTCCTGCTTCACGGCAGCATGCAGTCGCCGGCCTTTCTCGACGGGCGGCTCTGCGCCGGCCTGGCCATGCATGGTCTTTCCGCCGAGGCGTGGCTCGAGGAGGTCTGCCTGGCCCTGGGCGTCGAACAGCCCCGCGATGAGCCCTCTGCCGAACGTTTTCTGGGTTGGCGGCGTCAGACCCTCGACGCCCTTTCAGGCAGCGAGCTCACCTTCGAACCTCTGCTGCCCGACGACCTCTTCTCCCTGGCCGAGCGCGCCCAGGGGCTCAAGGAGTGGACCCTGGGCTTCATCGAAGTGGTGCATGACGCCGGTAGTGCTCCTCGGGAAGCCTGGTCGCCTACGCTGCGCGAGGCCCTCGAGGATCTGGAGGGGGTCGCCGCCATGGAGGTAGAACTTGAGGAGAGCGTCGAGAATGAGGGGGATCTCTTCGCCCTCGCCGAACATGTACGCATGGCCGCCATGTTGCTTTACACCGAGCAGCACCCTGGTCGTCCCCAGGTCGAGGATGCCGGGAACGATACCCGCCACTGACGCTGTCCCAGTGGATCCCTATCCCAGCCCAGCCCAGCCCCATTCAGAGGAGCCTCCATGCTGCCCGAGATCCTGCCCCGTCCCGCCCCCATCGCCAACGACGAGTACCTGGCTCGGCGTCGGGCGCTGATGGCGGCGCTGCCCGCCGACAGCGCCGTGCTGCTTCCCGGCGCCTCCCTGGTCACCCGTTCGAGGGACAGCGAATTCCCGTTTCGTCAGGATAGCGATTTCCACTACCTGACCGGCTTCCCGGAGCCCGATGCCCTGCTGCTGCTGCTGCCCGGGCGGCCGGAAGGCGAGAGTGTGCTGTTCTGCCAGGACCGCAACCCGCTGATGGAGGCCTGGACCGGCATCCGGTTGGGAGCCGAGGGGACCGTGCGTGAGTTCGGAGTGGACCAGGCCTTCGAGAATGCCGAGCGCGGCGAGCGTCTCGAGGCCCTGCTGGACGGCCGCCGCACTCTCTACCTGCCTCTGGACAGCCCCGAGGCCATGGCCATCGCCGATGAGGTGCGCACCGCCCTGAAGGCCGGGGCGCGCCGTGGTGCCCGCCCCCCGGAGGCACTGGCCGACGTGGCGCCGCTGCTCCATGAGTCGCGCCTGATCAAGAGTGAGTCGGAGCTGGTGCTGCTGCGCCATGCGGCCGAGATCTCCGCCAGGGCCCATGTGCGGGCCATGCGGGCCGCCCGCCCGGGGCTTGCCGAATATCACCTTCAGGCTGAACTGGAGCACGAATTCCGCTGGCAGGGCGGCACGGGCCCCGCCTACGCCAGCATCGTCGGTGGCGGCGCCAATGCCTGTGTGCTGCACTACATCGAGAATCACGCTTCGCTACGAGACGGCGACCTGGTGCTGATCGACGCCGGCGCCGAATTTGACCTCTATGCCGGTGACATCACCCGTACCTTCCCGGTGAATGGCTGCTTCAGCGCCGCACAGCGGGCCCTCTATGCCCTGGTGCTGGAGGTTCAGGAGCGGGCTGTGGCCGCCATCGAGCCGGGCGTGACCCTGGTGGAACTCCATGATGGCGTGGTACGCGGTCTTACCGAAGGACTGATCGGCCTGGGGCTGCTCGAAGGCGAGGTACAGGCGCGCATCGACGACGAGAGTTACCGCCGCTTCTATCTCCACTCTACCTCCCACTGGCTGGGGCTGGATGTCCACGACGTGGGCGCCTATCGCCAGGGGGGAGAGCCTCGCGTCCTGGCGCCTGGCATGGTGCTGACCGTGGAGCCGGGTCTCTATATTCCCGCCGACGCCGATATCCCCGAGGCGTTTCGCGGTATCGGCATCCGCATCGAGGATGACGTGGCGGTGACTGCCAGCGGCCATGCGGTGTTGACGACGGCTGTGCCCAAGCGGATAGATGAGATAGAGGCGCTGATGGCTGCGAAGTGATCGGTTGTATGTCATCAGGATATTGCATTATGTAATGTACATTACGATATATTGAGTCCGGAGATGCCGTGAACGATCCCCAATCTGCTTCCCGACCCCTCGCGTCAGAGATCGTCCCAACCGATGGCACGTCCACCCGTCGAGTCGATGTCGCCATCGTCGGTGGCGGTCTGGTGGGGGCCAGTCTTGCCTGTGCCCTGATGCCGCTGATCGAGCGGGCCGGGCTCTCGGTGGCGGTCATCGAGGCCGCCCCCATCCTCGAGACGGTCGATGCGCCCTTCCAGCCCAGCTTCGACGCCCGGGCAAGCGCCATCGCCCAGGGGTCGGCGGACCACTTTGCCGAGATGGGGCTGTGGCAGAGCATGGCCGAGCATGCCACCCCGATCCGCCGCATTCATATCAGTGAGCGCGGCCGCTTCGGCGTGACACGTCTCTCGAGCGACGAGCTGGGGGTGGCGGCTCTGGGGCATGTGATTCCCAACGCCTGGATGGGCCGGGTGTTGCACCGCCGCCTGGCCGAGTCGTCGATTGCCTGGCACTGCCCGGCCAGGGTGGAGGAGATCGCGCCGGTGGCAGGCGGCCACGTGCTCACCCTGTCCGATGGGGGGCGTCTCGAAGCGGGGCTCACCGTGCTGGCCGATGGCGGCCGCTCCGGGCTCAAGGAGAGGCTCGGCATCGAGAGCGACAGCCACCCCTACGACCAGGTGGCACTCATCGCCAACGTCGAGCTGAGCCGACCCCACAACGGCGAGGCCTGGGAGCGTTTCACCGTCGAGGGACCCATTGCCCTGCTGCCGCTGCGCGGCCAGGCCATGGAACTGGTCTGGACCCATCCGCTGGGTGCGGAGCAGCGTCGGCTGGCACTTTCCGACGGTGACTTCCTGGCCGAGCTGCAGCGGGCCTTCGGCGACCGCGCGGGTCGCTTTCGCCGAGTGAGCAGTCGCCATGCCTACCCGCTCAGCCTGGTCACTGCCCGGGAGACCACCCGCCCGGGTCTGGCGGTGATGGGCAACGCCGCCCATGCGTTGCACCCGGTGGCTGGCCAGGGTTTCAACCTGGCAGTGCGCGGCGTGATGGATCTGGTTTCCGCCATGGAGTCCGGTCGTGAGCGAGGCGAGACGCCAGGCAGCGCGGAGGTGCTGGCCGACTTCGAGGATCGCCGTCGCGACGACCGTCATAACGTGGTGCGTTTCAGCGATGGCCTCGTACGACTGTTCGGCGTCGACAGCGCGCTGCTCTCACATGCCCGGGCGGCAGGGCTCATCGGCCTCAACCTGGCCGGCCCGCTGCGCAGGGGCCTGGCCAGGCGCGCCATGGGTCTGGAGCGTTAGGGGAGTGCCCATGAGCGTTCCGGGACAGGGTGAGGTTGAGGAGATGACAATGGACGCATCGATGGAGAGGAGCATGGGCGAGACATGCCAGGGTGCCGCCGAAGAGGCCGCCGAGGTGGTGATCGTCGGCGCCGGCATGGTGGGCGCGGTACTGGCCTGCCTGCTGGGCGAGGCGGGTGTGACGGTGACGCTGGTGGATGCCCGCGAGACTCTGCTGGACCCCGAATCGGTGGGGCGTGGACAGCCCGGGATACGAGTCAGCGCGCTGACGCCGGTCTCCCAGACGCTGCTGGAGGGGCTGGGTGCCTGGGGATGGATGGCGGCGCGGCGCATCAGCCCCTACCGCTTCATGCAGGTGTGGGACGCCGAAGGCAGCGGCGAGGTGAGCTTCTCCGCCGAGCAGGCCGGCGTAGCCAGGCTTGGCCATATCGTCGAGAACGACGTCACCCAGGCCGCCCTGGAAAGACGTCTGGGCGCGCTGGTGTCGGTCAGGCTGGTGCTGGGCGCCCGGGTGACAGGGCTTTCGGAATTGGCCGATGGCGCTCGGTGTGTACAACTGGCGGATGGCCGCCGGCTGACGGCGCCGCTGGTGATAGCCGCCGACGGGGCCCGCTCCCCGCTGCGCGAACTTGCCGGCATCGACGTCAACGCTCACGAAACCGGCCATAGGGCGGTGGTGACCACGGTGCGGGCAGAACGGCCCCATGGCGATGTGGCCCGCCAGGTCTTCCTGCCGACCGGCCCCCTGGCCTTCCTGCCGCTGCGTCTGGACGGTGAGCGTCACCACTGCTCCATCGTCTGGTCTACCTCGCCAGAGGAGGCCGAACGGCTGCTGGGGCTGTCGACCGAGGCGCTCGGCGAGGAGCTGGCCATGGCCATCGGCCATCGACTCGGCGAGGTGACGGTGATCGACAGGGCGGTGTCCTTCCCGCTGGTCCAGCGTCATGCACAGCGCTACGTGCTGCCGGGCCTGGCGCTGGTCGGGGATGCTGCCCACAGCATTCACCCGCTGGCGGGCCAGGGGGTGAACCTGGGGCTGATGGATGCGGCGGTGCTGGCGGAGGAGCTGCTGGCGGCACGCCGACGCGGCGTAGCGCTATACGATGAGCGCTGGCTGTCCCGCTATGCGCGTCGCCGGCGAGGTGACAATGCCGGGATGCTGGCGCTGATGGATGGCTTCCGGCTGCTGTTCGGCACGCGACACCCGGCGTTGACGCTGGCGCGCAACCTTGGCCTGGGCGCCGTGGATCGGCTCACCCCGCTGAAGCGTCTGATAATGCAGCAGGCCATTGGCCACCGGGGGCGGCTGCCATCCTCCTGTCGCTGACGGGATAGTCGCCGGGGCGGCTCAGCGACGACTCAGCACGTTGAGCGCCTTGAGCAGGTTGAGCGCCTCGCCGAGCTGATAGTCCTCGCGCAGGCGCTCACTCAGTTCGGCGCGCTCCCGCGGGGCCTCCTGGGAGCGCAGGTGGCCCTCCAGGTCCGCCTCGCGCACCTGGCGACCGCTCTCGGTCACCTCGACTCGTCCGCGTACCACCTCCACGTCGGGCTCGATGCCCTGGGCCTGGATGGAGCGGCCGTTGGGGGTGTAGTAGAGCGCCGTGGTGAGCTTGAGCCCCTCGCCGTTGCCCAGCGGCATGATCTGCTGCACCGAGCCCTTGCCGAAGCTCTCGGTGCCCATCACCACCGCACGGTGCTGGTCCTGCAGGGCGCCGGCGACGATCTCCGCCGCCGAGGCGCTGCCGCCGTTGATCAGCACCACCAGCGGCACGCTGGGGGCGGCGGTGTCCGGGTTGGCGCTGAACTGCATCTCGGTGTCTGCCAGGCGCCCTTCGGTGTAGACAATCAGGCCATCGTCGAGGAAGGCATCGGCCACGCCCACCGCCGCCTGGAGTACCCCGCCCGGGTTGTTGCGCAGGTCGAGCACCAGGCCGGACAGCGGCGCGTCGCGCTCCAGTCGACGGATGTGCTCGCCGACCTGATCGCCGGTACGACTCTGGAACTGGCTGATCCGCAGGTAGCCGAAGCCGGGTTCCAGCAGCTCGCTGCGCACGCTCTCGGTGCGAATGACCTCCCGGGTGAGGGTGACGGTGCGCGGTGAGCTCTCGCCGCGACGCTGGACGGTCAGCTCGATGCGGGTGCCCGGCTCGCCACGCATCAGGCTGACCGCCTCCTGAAGCGATAGGCGCTCGGTGGGCGTGTCGTCGATTCGCAGGATCTGGTCGCGGGCCTGGAGTCCGGCGCGGGAGGCCGGGGTATCGTCGATGGGGGTGATCACCATCAGCTGACCGTCCTCCACCCCTACCTCGATGCCGATCCCACCGAACTCGCCCTGGGTCGACTCGCGCAGGCTCTGGAACTCTTCGCGATCCAGGAAGGCGGAGTGGGGGTCTAGCTCGCTGAGCATGCCGCGCATGGCGTTGCGCAGCAGGGTGGCGTCGCCCACTTCCTCGACGTAGGCGCGCTTGATGCGCTCGAACACCTCGGCGAAGGTCTGTATCTCCTCTACCGGCAGGTCATCGTTCACTGCGCTGTAGGCGGGCAGGGGGAGCGCCAGCAGGGCGACGGGAAGCAGCAATGCCAGCAGGCGTCGCGGCGAGAGGGCGAGGCCGGCCCTGCGAGGCATGGGAAGCGCTGGGGTCATGCGATCTCCGCTGTTCCGGGACGGTAAAGGCCCAGCATAGCCCGCCGGCCCCGGGCAGGGAAATAGCGTGCCGCTCAGCGCGTGGCGATCCACGACTGGGGATCGATGGGATCGCCGCCGCGGCGCACCTCGAAGTAGAGGGCCGGGCGAGGGTGGCCGCCGCTGCTCCCCACCGCCCCCAGCACGTCGCCCCGGGAGACCGCCTGGCCCACCTGCACGCCAAAATGCTGCAGGTGGGCGTGCAGGGTCATCACCTGATCACCATGGTCGACGATCAGCAGGTTGCCGAAGCCGCGCATCCAGTCGGCGAAGACGACGCGACCGGCGTGCACGACCCGGATCGGCGTGCCCTCGGCGGCCTGGATCAGGATGCCGTTGTGGTGTACGCCGTCGCCGGCCCGGAAGCGGGAAGTGACGCTGCCCTGCACGGGCCAGGGCAGGTCGCCCCGGGTCTGCTCGATGGCGGTGGAAGGGGGGGGGCGATCGAGCCGTGCCAGCTCCTCCTGGATCTGGCGCAGCACCCGCTCGGCGTGGGCTCTGTCCTGCTCAAGCTCTTCCAGGCGGGCCTGTTCGCTGACGTAGCGGCCGTCCAGTTCGGCGACCAGTTCGGCGCGTTCGTGCATCTGGTTGGCCAGGTCGCCGGAGCGGGCGGCCAGCTCTGCGGCAAGAGCGTCCAGGCGCTTACCGCGTGCCTCGAGCTCGCGGCGGGTCTCGCCCAGGGCGGTATTCAACCGGGCCAGTTCGTCCAGGCGCTCGTTGCGGGCCCGGGCCAGTTGGTTGAGGTAGTGCTGCAGGCGGTCGAGGCGTGCGGGGTCGTCCTGGTTGAGCAGCAGCTTGAGCTGAGGGCTGCGGCCCAGGCGATAGAGGGCATCGAGCTGAAGGTTGAGCGCGGCGACCTGATCGGCACGCTCCGCCTCCAGCAGGTCGCGTCGGCGCTCCAGTGTGACGATCTCGTCGCCTAGCTCGCTGCGCTCGCCCTGCAGGACGTCGAGGCGACGATGGGTCTCGGCGAGGGCCGTCTCCACCCTGCGAAGCTCCTGGCTGGCCTCCGCCTGGGCCTCGCGCGTCGTGGAAAGGCGGCGTGAGGCGCCCTGGATCTCGCTGCCGATGGCGTCGAGCCTCTCCCGCGCCGCCTGTTCGCTGGGCTGGGCGGCCAGCGGCGCGGCCAGGCAGAGGACCAGCAGTGCCGCCGCGAACCGGCCGGCTCGCCGGGGAAGGCAGAAGAGGCTGGCCATGGATGGGCCGGCCCTGTCCAGAAGGCGGGTCAGGAGGCCGCGTCGAAGTCGATCAGCACTCGGCCGGTCATCTCCTCGGGCACCGGCTGGTCCATCAGGGTCAGCAGGGTCGGAGCGATGTCGCACAGGCTGCCGTCGCCCTTGAGCCGGGCCGAGCGCTGGCCCACGTAGATCAGCGGCACCTCGAAGGTGGTGTGGGCGGTCTGGGGGTTGCCGGTCTCCGGGTTGACCATCTGTTCGGCATTGCCGTGGTCGGCGGTGACCAGGCAGGCGCCACCGACCTTCTCGATCGCCTCCACCACGCGGCCCACGCAGCCGTCCACCGTTTCGATGGCCTTCACGGCGGCATCGAAGTCGCCGGTGTGGCCGACCATGTCGCCGTTGGCGTAGTTGCAGACGATCAGGTCGTAGTCGCCGGACTCGATGGCCGCCACCAGCCGGTCGGTGACCTCGGCGGCGCTCATCTCCGGCTTCTCGTCGTAGGTCCTGACCTCCTGGGGGGAAGGCACCA
>LKMJ01004077.1_pt1 | contig 13705 bp, 22 predicted proteins | sample 643391 | NCBI WGS metagenome assembly LKMJ01 (sample SAMN04112250, study PRJNA286221) | soda lake metagenome | biome: soda lake; feature: Kulunda Steppe; material: water; isolation source: sample PL-Br10 brine of Picturesque Lake | place: Russia: Kulunda steppe | collected 2010-07
TGCTTCTGTCGTCTGCATCACTGCCCTGGCGCTCCTCATCGTCGCTGAAGACTTCCCATGCTTGTGCCTGAGGCCCCTGCTCCAGGGACTGGGTGCGCTCAGCCAAGCGCAGGTTGCTGTACGGCCATCCCTGCTTGCATGCGCGCGATGTGGTCAAGCGGTTCCGGCTGTCGCTGTGCACGAAGGAAAAGTTACTCCAGTTCTGCTTGCATTTGCTGCTGTACACCTGTCGAGCTGGCGTTGCGCTGCTGCTGCTCCTGCTGCTGCCTTGTTCTGAGCATCGATGGCCCTCATCTCATCCGACAGGCTGCAGGACTGCCTCGTCTGCCGTGCACTTTGCTACCCCACAAGCTGGATTAATGGGCAGGAAGTGCTCCCTGATGCGGGAAGCACCACCTACAAAGACATGCTTGCAGTACTTGCGCAAGTGCATGCACTCCACCTCAAGCTTGTGTTGGTGCGCTTGTCTTTCAGCTCAATGACCCTGACATGATTCCACTCCTTCCCCTTCTCTCTAGGCATTTTGAATAGATATGTATATGTAAGAACGTATAGGGGTGGTTATAGGTAGCTGGGGGGGCAGTTGGGGACCCACAGGCCCTCCTCTACCCCCCCTTACCACTACCCTCAAAAATGACCCCTAAATGCGGACGCATGGACGTTAAATACGTGAATTGTTCGTATCATACGCGCATTGGTCTGGGCAAATGGACGCATGACCCAACCCTGCTAGCGCCTGATCACAAGCATCTTAAACGGCCATCATAGTTTCAATTTGCTATGGCCGTGCAAATATTGCATGAAAGCACAGGAAGCTCGTTTAGTCCAAGAATGGTTAAAAGGAGAGAGACAATAATCACTAAGCAGATCTCTGCAAGCCTCCTTTGGACCATTGATATTTTAGCACACATTTCAGCATCAGGAGATCTTTTTTGGGGATATGGGGCAGGGAAGCACGTCCTTGTGCCTGAGTAAGCAGGACATTGCCTCATAAATAGTGTTAATGTTGATGGTAATTTAGGTGGTGGAGCTGCAGATGCTGATGCCCATTCCAGTGCTTGCATAGGCTGGCACCTGCAGCAAACACGAAGAACTCGCAAATGTATGCACGCATCAATTTTGCACGTTCCTTAGGGTGACCCTTACTTACCAAAAGATCTAAGACGTTCCTTGAGAATGGTTGGGCTCCAGAATGGTTCAACCAGAGCTGACTCAACCTCCAAACCACACTTAGCATGCTTCCTTTATTATGCAAAATGGATGCTAGAAACCAGGTGTGGAGGGGTACAGTCCTTGACCATTTTGGAACTCAGTGTACTGAGATGTGAGGTACTGATCTCAGGCAAATGGTGAAAGTGTCTGGGTCTTTAACTCCACCTAAGCCAATAAAATAGATGTTTTTGTCCACTGTCAATAGGTTCACGCCGATGTTGATCTGAAAGGTGGCCATGATTTTCAGTCTTCAAGCTCAATTGAGATGGGGCCCTTAATTGTGGGGCTACATGCCAGTGGTAAGCTTGAAAGTTGGCACTACCAACCATGGCCACGTGCCCAAGGAAGATTAGAAAGCATACCCATTTGGGCCTCAGTGAGCCCCCTCTGGCACATTCCCCTTGCTACGCCCAATAGGTTGCAAGCTTGTGCATGCTCTTACTTGCATCTGCCTTGCATGCAAGCACGTGCACAGGTCTGGTGCCACCCTCAAACCCCACGGCGGATCTGCCTTTCATTTATGCCACACAGGTTTTTGGGGGCCCACCCGAGGCAATCAATTTGTGGATAGGGGATGAGCGGAGTGTGACGAGCTTCCACAAAGACCACTATGGTGCGCTTGAGTAAACCGTGTTTTGTGCTGCAGATCAATGCTCAGTGGAGGCCTCACTTTGTCCTCCTGATGCAACTGCAGAGAACTTGTACGGGGTGGTGCGGGGCACAAAGGTGAGGCGTGTGCTCAGACATGTGCATTGGCTCTGAATTCTTTGCTAGGGGCCTGCAAGTTGCATGACATAATGCGCGCGCGCACACACACACACACACATCATTCGATGCGTGTTCATTTTGCAGGTGTTCCACCTCCTCCCACCTAGTGACTTGTACCGAATGTACCTCAGGTGTGCCACACAGGTGACCGTTGTATCATTGACTTGATGATGCACTCAAGCGCTAGTATTTGTGATGCTTCTTCTTTAGAAACGCACACAGTTGCTATCATTGTCAGCTGAATTTGTCTTACATGGAGGCCCTGTCAGCGAAGCAAACATGCTTCAGCATTGCCAGCATTTTTGGACAAGCTCGGGTCCTTACAAAAATAACCCTTTTTAAAAGGGTGTATAGCCTGCCATGTGCAGACGTTACCGAGTGGCAAAGTGGGAGTGCAGCGGTGTGCAAATGGCTTGCGAGCACCAGGAGTTGATGCAGCAACTGGAAATAACGTGCCTACAGCCAAAGCTCCTTGAGCCATGCAGCTATGTGCCTTGGACTGAAGTCGATCCTGTTCCAGGTACACAGTAGTCATAGTGCTGATTTGCTTGGATAGGGATGGTGAAATGTTTGGCAAATGTTGCAGCAAGTCTGCTCCTACACCGAGGGGTTTGGGGCCCAACTTACAGCACGACATGAATTTAGGCTCAGATGGCTAAGTTTGTTGTAAGAAATGGTCCTGCATGCCGTGTCAAATTTTACTGACATTCTTACTGACAGGTCCTGGCCACTTGATGCGTCTGCCGATGCCAAGATCGCCTTTGTCTGATGAGGCAAAGGTGCTCATTTAAGGCCTGCCGAGTGCTTGAACAGGCATTACACCTTGCATGATTTTTGACTTCAGGGAATTCCTTTTAGTTTCCTCACAGGCGTGAAATGCCAATTTTCATGTCATAATATGCAGATAATCCAGCTCAAGCTGCACATGACTTTCCTCTCTATCACTCTGGAGACTTACCCGAGCCACTGGTGGCTGAGGTTGGACCGGGAGATCTTTTATACCTGCCTGCGTGCTGGTACCATCGGGTCTCGCAAAAATGCAGCCAACAGGCACAGGGCCATGACTACGTTGTAGCCGTCAACTTCTGGTGAGCAAACATCATGCAAGGCTCGCATCAATGCATTTTCAATATTGCATGTCAGCCTAAAATTTCTCCGTGCATCTCTCTCTCTCACACACACACACATTGCTCTTGCAGCCTGTCTGTAACCTAGATAGAGTTCCCTGAAGAATGCTGGCCTGCAAAGCTGAAGATACTTCTTTCCTGTTGAATTGCAGGTATGACATGGCTTTTGCGCATTCCCCTTGGGTGTTCATGCAGCTAGTGGAGAAGCTGGCAGAAAGTATGGACCTAAAGGAGAGACATGAATAACTTAGCCGCGCCTTGCTTTAATTTTTAAAGTCAAGATAGGCAGCCATGACAATCTTTGTAACTATTTTAGTGGACTGTTTCTTCCTACTCACAAATACAGGTTGCTCCCTTACATGACAACACCAAGGTTACATGGTTATCTTAGTTTACACATTTTCCCTCTGTGTCTTATTTTAAGTTTGAAGTATCGCAGTTATCAAATCTTCTAGATGTACAGACAGAAATCCTTGCCCTTGGGCCATGCGAGGCGCCACCACCCACAGAAGTTGGGATAGTCTGAAGACCTCCTCACTCCTTTGTCATCGTGTGTTCTGTCTAAGCAGACTCAACTTGATTTCCCAGACCTTTGTCATTTGAAGTGACTTTTTTTTTGCATTTCATTGCAGACATTGTGGGCAATGCCAGCAACAAACCAATCAGCCTAATGGTCAGGCTAGCAGTCAATCCTATCAATAGAAATGGGCAAAGCTTCAAGCCAAGCCTCGACCTGCAGACCTGCGCATAAACTTGAAGCACCAGCTAGAATTCTTCTTCTTCGAAGGATTAAGGGTGCGGTTGTAGAATACGGGCAACCCTTCATTTGCCTTGGGACAAAGTTCTTGCGGATGATATTTTCATTTTCCCTGATAATCAGCATCTTAAACCTCCATTTTGAGTGTGTTCAGTCTACTTTGTACACACACACGCACGTACCCACGCACATGCACACACAAACACATACACGTACACACACTCGTACACGCACATCAACATGCACAAACACACACACGCAACACACACGCAACACACACACACACACACACACACACACACACACACACACACACACACACACACACACACACACACACACACGCAAATACAAATACAAATACAAACACAGACACCACCCAAATTTAATAAAATCTTTGTTGTGCACATAGAGCACAACGAATTCGATTGTCGTGAACTGCTGGACATGGCAATTACATTTATTTCCTGTTTTTCAGGAAGGTAGAAACGTACATCACGAACAGGACCCTGACCTGTTGTTGAAGCCCTCTAGCTTCTGGGCAGAGAGTGACCTCCCAACCGGACCAGCAACAGTATGCAGTTGGGCCTGAAGGGCAATCAGGGCCTGGCCACTCGCCAGCAGCAGCGGAATGTGGGGCTGTGCGCACCCCGGGTGGCTGGGGGCCGGGTCGGGCGCAGGACCGGAGCTGTGAAGTGTGCAGCGGCTCTCAGCGGGTTCAGCGGCCAGCGTGTGATCGCCCGCCCAGCCGTGGCACGCCGTGGGCCTGGACGGGCCCGGGGAATGAGCTGCAAGGCCATGTGAGTGCGCGGGTATGGATGTCTGGTTCTGAGCGGGGGAGGGCAGGGCAGCCTGACCCTCCACTCTCTATTCCTGGAACATCCCCCAGATACAGCAGACTAGCACCAACATGTCTTCATGAGATAACTGCTTGTAGCCTGGCTTAGGTATGAGTTTTGGAGTTGAGGGGGCCTACGCGCCTGCCTGTCTGGGTGCTGTGCCCCATGCTGCTGGCCTGGCCTTCCGGCCTCCTCTGGAGACCCCCTCAAACCCGGCCCACACCTTTGCTGCAGGTTTGAGAGGTTCACGGAGAAGGCCATCAAGGTGGTGATGCTGGCTCAGGAGGAGGCCCGCAGGCTGGGCCACAACTTCGTGGGCACCGAGCAGCTGCTCCTGGGCCTGATCGGCGAGTCTACCGGCATTGCTGCCAAGGTCCTGAAGAGCATGGGCGTTAACCTGAAGGATGCGCGCGTGGAGGTGGAGAAGATCATCGGCCGGGGGAGTGGCTTTGTGGCGGTGGAAATCCCCTTCACTCCCCGCGCCAAGCGCGTGCTGGAGATGTCGCTGGAGGAGGCACGCCAGCTAGGTGCGGCGTGTGAGACTGTGCGTGTGGTGGGCTAGAGATTGGAGAAATGCTTGGTGAGGGGGAGGAGAGTGCGTGTGTGCGTGCGAGCCTGGTTTTGATGAGCAGGGTCTCCCCTCCGCTCCTCTCCCCTCCTCAGGCGTTGACGACGCTCGCTGTGTGTGCCCGTATAAGGCTTTTCGGGCATCGCATTTCAGGGCTGTTGTTCTCTAACATCCCGTCCCCCTCTCGCCCGGCAGGCCACAACTACATCGGCACCGAGCACATCCTTCTGGGTTTGCTGCGTGAGGGCGAGGGCGTTGCAGCACGTGTGCTGGAGACACTCGGCGCAGACCCTGCCAAGATCCGGACGCAGGTGAGCAGCCTGCCGGGGAGCGTCCATTATAGAGAGGCAGCGTGGCAGAACCAGCCCAGGCTCTAGGGTGAGCCCATGCACGTTGGGCATGGGCTGGGTAGGCCCTGAACTTAAGATTGGTCCATGGTTGGTGATGGTCTGTCCCGTGCGGGATGCAAGCTGAGTCAGACCTGCTGCAGGGTGTGTAGAGGGTGCCTGGCAGCGATCCCTGAGTGATTAGTGCCGTTTCACCTTCTGACTCTGCCTCAGGTCATCCGCATGGTGGGAGAGAGCCAGGAGGCTGTGGGTGCAGGCGTGGGCTCAGCTGCTGCTGGCTCAAACAAGATGCCCACCCTGCAGGAGTATGGCACCAACCTCACTCAGCAAGCTGCGGAGGTGCGTGGTATTGCATGCTTGCATGAGATGTGGTGCTAACGGTCGAGTGTCTGAAACATGGATGCCTCAGCCTTCCGGCTGCGCCTCAACAACCAACCCCTCACATGCTGCAATTGCTGTACTGCCAAGGACAGCTTTAAGCCTGCACCTTATGAACCATGTGTCTATGCAGGGCAAACTTGACCCTGTGGTGGGTCGTAAGAAGCAGATTGAGCGCGTGATCCAGATTCTGGGCCGCCGCACCAAGAACAACCCCTGCTTGATTGGCGAGCCTGGTGTGGGCAAGACAGCAGTAGCTGAGGGCTTGGCCCAAAAGATCACAAACGGCGACGTGCCTGAGACCATAGAGGGCAAGCAGGTGACTGTGAGGGGCCTGTAGGCCAAGCACAAAGGCATGGTTGTGTGATGTGCCAGATTTGTGTGCACTCACATGCTAATGCCAAAGAAGGCCTGAACAAGCAAAGCAGGCAATGTGCATCCCAGGCAGGCCCACTGTCCTGTGGACTTGGCTTTATTGGGAACTTGTGGGCGTGTCCAGCAGCTGTGTGAAACTCCTTAGGATGGTCGGCCTTCCTGGGATGGAGAAATGCGCATGTACTCACTGGTCACAGGATACTCTATTAGCAGCCTCCTGACTGTAGGGGAAGGAAAGGAGTCGAATGGAGCTGTCTCTAAAGGAGATTAGGGGGATAACTGGCTCCCTCCTTCCTTTTCCCCATTCAGAATGAGGTGTTTTGTTCACTGCAGGTGGTAACCCTGGACATGGGCCTGCTGGTTGCTGGCACCAAGTATAGGGGTGAATTTGAGGAGCGCCTGAAGAAGCTAATGGATGAGATCAAGCAGAGTGATGACATCATTCTGGTGGGTGCCCTCCCGGCACAGCTATGAAGCAATGCCGGCACACATGTATAGCAGCTTTGGTCGGTCGGCACAACCTCTTTCCCAAAGGCGCAGGGTTATGACATGTGCCTGCTCATGTGCCCAAGTCACGAGTGAAAGCAGGCTGGCCCAACAACAATCAGTGAGGCTTGTGGGGACAGTGTCCCATGTGCTGTGAGTGGCCCAGACTTTTTCGAAGTGGCCTGCCGCCCTACCCCCTCAATCTCGTTGTTGTAGCAGGTGGCAGGCATGCACCTTGCCGCCCCGCTCATGTCTATTGATGTTCGAAACTGCTTGCAGATGATTGATGAGGTGCACACCCTGATTGGCGCTGGCGCGGCTGAGGGCGCCATTGATGCTGCGAACATCCTGAAGCCAGCCCTTGCCCGCGGAGAGCTGCAGTGCATTGGTGCCACCACCTTGGATGAGTACCGCAAGCACATTGAGAAGGACCCGGCCCTGGAGCGGTGAGTTACCCCCTTTTCCGATGGATCGTCATTCTTTCTGTAGCCCCTCCTTGGCCCAGGCTCTGGTTCTTTCCAATGAGTGAACATCCAGGAGCCTTGTCAGTCATTCAGGAGCACGGCTGGGCACAGTTGGTGTTTTCCTCGACACTGACGGCTGTGTTCGACACGTGTGCATGCAGCCGCTTCCAGCCTGTGGTGGTGCCTGAGCCTACCATTGAGGAGACCTTCGAGATCCTGCAGGGCCTGCGCGAGCGCTACGAGGTGAGACGAGTGCATACAAGGATGGCATATGCATAGGAGCCTAAGATATGGGTGCTGGGTGGTACATAGTCAATTGCGCCTCACATGCCACCTCGCATGGAGACACTTGGCTGGGATGGGGGCACGTTATGTCTTCTGCAATTGCACGCACTGGAAATGCTCTGCCTTGCCAGGTCTGTATACACCCTGTACTGGATACTACCTAGTATGACAGTACTGCTTTTTGACTGAGCTAGCCAGAAACAAATTGCCTGCCCAGGTGCACCACAAGCTGCGCTATACTGATGAGGCTCTGATGGCGGCCGCCAAGTACAGCAGCCAGTACATTAGCGACCGGTGCGTGCCGTCCTCCTGGCAGGGTGATACAGCGGCTGTGTGCTGCCACCTGCTGTTCCAAGAGTGTCGCCTAACTGCTCTTTGTTGATCTGAGTGATAATTTTTGTGGCTGCCTGTTATTGTTGCGCTTTTTGTGGTCCATGCCTTGGTGCCTTGTTGCGGTGTAGCCCCTGAAGGACCAAAAAGCCTTGCTTCTGCTTGAGACTGCATCGACAGCCCGTCTTTGGTGCTCATCCTCGCCTTGGCCTCACACCAAAGTGCTGGATCCCCTGCCTGACATGCTTGCAGCTTCCTGCCTGACAAGGCTATTGACCTGATTGATGAGGCTGGTTCCCGGGTGCGCCTGCGACACATCCAGCTGCCTGAGGAAGCACGTGACTTGGACAAGGAACTCAAGCAGGTGGGTAAGCATGGCTGTGGCTGCAGCTGGACCTCGCCTGCTCGGGTGGCTAACCTGCACAAGCAGATACCAACAGCTCTTAATGTGTTAGGAATGGGTGGGGGGCAGGTGCAGTTGTTCAGGGAGACAGGTGCTGTTGTGGAGGGAGCGCACACATCTGTGAGCATCTGCCCTCAGTGGAGCTCAACTGTGTCAAGGCAGATGTCCCTGTGCCTGCATGTGACCCGCCCTGGTGCGCCTCCTCCTGGCTCTGTAGGTGACCAAGGACAAGGATGCAGCTGTGCGTGGCCAAGACTTTGAGAAGGCAGGCACCCTCCGTGACCGTGAGATGGAGCTGAAGGCCAAGATTCAGGCCATCATTGCCGGTGCCAAGGAGCAGAGCAAGGTGCGGCTTCGGCATGGCAAGATGCTCTGCACCTATGGGCCCTGTGCTGCTCTCCTGAACGCGAAACAATAGTGACAACACAGCAGCGGCAGCAGCAGCAGCAGCAGCAGCTACTTGCCTGCTTGCTGCTTGCTGCTTTGGTGTTAACTTAGTGTAAGCACAGACAGCAGCAGCAGCGACAAGATAAAGGCAGTCGTTATCCTTTTACGCGCCAGGGCAAGCAAGCATGCTGGGCTAGGTGCTGTAGGTTTCCTGCCCTAGCAACCGGGAGGAATGTTATTTTGAAGAATGACCTTGCCTGCATGGGCCAACCTTGCAGGCTGAGGCTGAGAGTGTTGAGGGCGGTGGCCCAACAGTGACTGAGGCTGACATTGCCAACATCACTGCCCAGTGGACAGGCATCCCCATCGAGAAGGTAAGTGGATTGCAATGCATGTCAGGTATTTGCCAGGCTGCTCTAGGGTAAGGGGGTGCATTAAGCTTGCTGGGCATCTTTCCTGCATAGCTCGTGATACTCGCGTTTGCCTGACGCTTGATTGCATTTGGGGTAGAAGCTATTTTACAAAGAGAGGATGAAGCTTGAGGAGATAGTATATGCGCTCTCCTTGCACTTTTGCCCCCCTCTGTCATCTGGTCCACAGTTACATGGTTGTGTGCTGGCTTCCTGCCCACGCCATGTGCTGCGTGTATGTGCAGGTGTCGGCTGATGAGACTGAGCGCCTCATCAAGATGGAGGAGGTCCTGCACGGCCGTGTGATTGGCCAGGAGGAGGCCGTCAGTGCCATTGCGCGCGCCATTCGCCGCGCGCGTGTGGGCTTGAAGAACCCCAACCGCCCCATTGCGTCCTTCATCTTCGCTGGCCCCACCGGTGTGGGCAAGAGTGAGCTGGCCAAGACCCTGGCCAGCTACTACTTTGGCAGTGAGGAGGCGATGGTAAGTGTGGCCAAGGCTGGCACAGCGGATGTGGCAGGCTCGTGAGAGAACCATGTTCCTCAAGGGTTGGGAGTCCTTGTGGCAGAGTGCTTCATCAGAGTGACGGCTTGTGCTCAGTCCACTCAAGAAAAGCTCGCACCTGCCAGCATTGCGGTGTGTGCATGGCTGCTTATTCTTCCTCCTGCTCCTATCTCTTGCCCAGGTGCGACTGGACATGTCTGAATTCATGGAGCGCCACACGGTGTCCAAGCTGATCGGCTCCCCTCCAGGTGAGGTGGGCCAACACAAATTCCGTGTATGATCACTCGTGGCAATGAAGACACAAACATTTGACCATGGAAAATCTAATCTAAGCGAGAACATGGTCAACACGGTAAGGGGAAGAAGAGACAACTTGTGCTTTGCCGCTTGTTACTCGGCTCATGGATCCCTTCTGTCGCTTACTGCTTCTGTTGCACCTCCAGCCGTACGACAATAAAAACAGGGCCCTTGAAAAAATGCTTCATGCAACCCTATGAGCTTTGAATTGAGCACCAGCTACCTACTTGGGGAAGGTGTCAACACTGCGGCTCAGGCGTCATGAATGCTGATTCATGCTGCAGGTTATGTGGGCTACTCTGAGGGTGGCCAGCTGACAGAGGCCGTGCGCCGCAGGCCCTACACAGTGGTGCTGTTTGATGAGATTGAGAAGGCCCACCCTGATGTGTTCAACATGATGCTCCAGGTGAGTGGCTGGCTGTGCGCTGGATTGCCCTGCATGTGCTGGGTAACCTCAAGCTGGGAGTATGGTGCAGAGTGAGGACGGTAAGAGGACTCCTGTTATGTTTGTGGAATTGTGTCTCGTATGAGGGCATGCGTGATGTACGGCTTTGTGCTTTGTTCTAGGCTCACCTGTAGGGTGCGTGCTGAATAATGCCTTGTTGTAAACATGTGCCCTTGCAGATCCTAGAGGATGGCCGTCTGACTGACAGCAAGGGCCGTACAGTGGACTTCAAGAACACCCTGCTCATCATGACTTCCAATGTTGGTGCTAGTGTCATTGAGAAGGGCGGCCGCAACTTCGGCTTCTTCTTGCGGCCAGACGATGAAGACCAGGAGAATGTAAGTAATTGGTGTTGCTGCAAAGGCGAAGCTAGTTGCTAGGCTTACTGAAGGGCTAAGAAGTTAGATTGCTCTGCAGTGCTCCAATCAAAAACCTCATGCCAAAGCTGACCTAGTATGTGTAGGAGCTAGAAGGCATGCTACAACTGCATGCGCCTGCCTGCACACTCCTCTTGCTTGAAGCTTGAAGGAAGGTTCGTGCAGCAAAAGCACCCTAATGGCTGCACTACCTCTCATGCATTGCAGGATATGACATACTCCCGCATTAAGTCGCTTGTGAATGAGGAGCTGAAGAGCTATTTCCGCCCTGAGTTCCTTAACCGCTTAGACGAGACCATTGTGTTCCGTCAGGTGCGTGAAGTTGGGAATTTGGAAGGACTGCTTCTAGTTTAGACACCTGCTGTTGAGCCGAGAGGAGAGTGCGAAGCTGAGTCAGCTGGAAATACTTGTCTGGCCATTGGAAGATCTGGTTCATCTCTTACAGCCCTTGCTGGGTTGGCAAGTGAATGTGTTAAGACAGTAATGTCCATGCATTCTAGCAGCAGCAGACCATCTGGAGAGGCATGGTAGGACATGAAGTTGCATGCTTACCCTCTGCTTTCATGCCCGGTTTTCTGCATGCTCGCAGCTCACCAAGAAGGAGGTGAAGCAGATCGCAGACATATTCCTGAAGGACGTGTTCAGCCGTGCTGATGAGAAGGGCATTAAGATTGAAGTCACTGAGAAGTTCAAGGACAGGTGTGTGCAAAGCTTTTCACCCGTGCACTACCTGCGTGCTTGGGCAGCCTATGTGTGTCTGACATCAGACCTTGGCGCCATCAAGTTCTACATGCCATACCAGATGAAGCAGGCGCGCCAAAAATGTTGCACTTGTTTCCTTACAGGCTGGTGACTGAGGGCTTCAACCCTGCCTATGGTGCCCGCCCACTGCGCCGTGCCATCATGCGGTTGATTGAGGACTGCCTTGCAGAGCGCATCTTAACTGGGGAGATTAAGGTACGTGCTCGAGAGACGTGCTGAGTGTTAATCATGTAGATGCCCACTGGCTAGCACCAATGGCAGGTAACTTGAGGCATGAGGTTAACTGCATTAGGTTAGCTGCATGTGATGCAATGCCCAGCTGCCTGCAACTGCCACACTAGTCCGTTTCCGAGGAGGTTGTCAAGTCTGCACTTGGTGTGAGTGCGCCCCTCCTAAGTAGGAGTCGACTTGAAGGGGCATCTGTCCTAAGCACATTTTTTTCTTGTGCTCGCAGGAGGGGGATGTCGTCATCATGGATGTTGACCCTGATGGGGCAATCGCTGTCCTGGCAGGGGACAAGAAGATGCGCAGCGTCATCGACAACACCCCTGCTGGCATCTCATAAGTGAGATTGCCCTTTTGCAGCATGGCGAGCAGCCCCTCCTCCCCTTGTTCAAGTTTGGCTTGCACTGGTGTTGCTCAATGACATGAGTATGCCAGGGCTGCATGATGCCACCTGTTTCGCCTGGTGTAGTACGTCTGGTTCGTGGTGGCCAGTGCACAGGAGGGCCTTTCAGTTCAGATGGTCATGATAGTGTACTGCAACAAGGGTTTGTGTGAGAGGTTTCATAGGTGAGCGTGAGCGATGAGAGGCGTGTGCTGAGAGTGGAGTGGAGTATATCTCCTTGTATTTTTTTTGGTGATGCGTCTGCCTGCTGCCGTGCTCTATGTCATGCTAGTGCAGCTTCGTAGGCGGCACGGGGCAGTGCACACCTCAGACCGGGATGGCACCTGTCACCCTTGCATCAGAATAGATAATATCTCTGTATCTGACCCTCTGCAAGCATGCAATGCATGTTGGGTAGGGCTGTGACTGCCCTCTGGATCTTTAAGCCAATTACCATGAGCCAAAACAAGTCGTGTACTTGCTAGGTTGGTGTAATTGTATTTTCTGCTTGTTTGTTGCTTAAATTTTAGAGTCAACGGCCAGATGTGTGAGATGCTGTGCCAGCTTGAAACGATAGCAAGGTTTTCACTATAAAAGAAAAATGAGGTTTACTAAAAAGGCCTCTGGTCTACAGTGTGACTCCCCTGCTTACAAAAGCAATCAACTATCCAAGGACATACAGGTCATCGGTGAAAACCCATGGGTCTAGTTTGCGAAAAAGTCCACATCTGCAGATGATACTAGACTTACAAGGTTTACAAGGATAAGGCCTTCAGTCAAGAATTGCGACTGCTAGCCTGCTCATAAAAAACGATTAATTCATGAAGGAAAAGAGGAAGTTTATGGTTTTTCTGATTTAGGTTAGGTTGCATAGCTGTATCCGCCGAACGAGGGCAGCTTAGCTGAAGCCTAAAAGGCCTGCAACCCTAAACCAAAACTAAAGCGCTAAAATCAGGTGAAAGGTAGTTTCTGCCAGTGGTTTAGAAAAGCACATCATGAGATCCTGCCTGTGAGAACAAGGGAGCATACTTCCTGCAGAGAGAGACCACCTGGGGATGTGTGCAATGAAATAGGACATGTTGTTCATCCTGGACATTATCATCAGCCTCATAAAGGTCACAGGTCAGGGAAGACCTGTGATTCCAAGTAGCTGTCTCATAGCGAAGAGTGTGACACGAAGTCTGAACCAAGCCACGCTGCAAATGACATCACAGGGGAGGTCAAGGAACATGTATTTGGGAGACTGTAGGAAGAATGCCCAACCAAGGCCCTTTCAGTAGGAGTAGCGCACCACTGATAATAGGCTAAGCGTTTACTGTTGCGCTCTCTTGGGTGTGTGTTGGAAAAAGGCGCCCAATATTGTAGATGCCTGGTCCTGAGGTCCACAACAAATCGACTGAGATCAATGGGCTCACAATTCAGCTGCTTCTGTTGGAAGACTAGACTTACAAGGTTACAAGGTTTACAAGGTTTACAAGGATAAGGCCTTCAGTCAAGAATTGCGACTGCTAGCCTGCTCATAAAAAACGATTAATTCATGAAGAAAAAAAGGAAGTTTATGGTTGTTCTGGTTTAAAA
>LKMJ01004079.1_pt1 | contig 13702 bp, 15 predicted proteins | sample 643391 | NCBI WGS metagenome assembly LKMJ01 (sample SAMN04112250, study PRJNA286221) | soda lake metagenome | biome: soda lake; feature: Kulunda Steppe; material: water; isolation source: sample PL-Br10 brine of Picturesque Lake | place: Russia: Kulunda steppe | collected 2010-07
AAGCCCCCCCGGGCGTAGTCTTCCTTGTAGGCAAGTGCAAGGTTGTAGAAATGGGCGGGCGTCCAGACGAAAATGAGTGCAGCGAGCAACAGTCCCGCGACGTCAATCCGACCGGTCACACCAGCCCAGCCGATAAGAGCGGGAAGTGAGCCTGCGGCACCGCCGATAACCGTGTTCTGGACGGTATTCGGTTTGAGGACAAGTGTATAGACGACGCTGTAAAAGAGAATGGCAACCAGGCCGAGTGCTGCTGCCAGCGGGTTCAGTTGCAAGAAGACAAACAGGGACAGCGCCGTTAACAGCAGCCCAAACGCAAGCGCGTTGCGTGCTGGCACTTCGTGCGTGACGAGCGGTCGGTCGTTGGTACGTGACATCTTTTTGTCGATGTCCCGCTCGAAGACGTGATTAAAGGTCCCACTCGCGCCGATTGCCAGCACCCCGCCACCCAGCGTTAATACGATTACATCGACCGTCAGCGACGACCCGGCAGCGAGCGCCATCGCTGCTGCGGCAACAAGCGAGAGCAGCCACATGAGCCGCGGCTTCATGAGCTTGAAGTAAGCAAACGCCCGTGCGCGGAGTTGTTGCCCGAGTGACCGTTCGGAAAGGGGCACGACGGCCGTCTCAGGTGCTGGTTCAGGTTCGACGGGTTCGACGTGTTCGGTCGTCAGTGGTTCATCAGCACCACCAGTGACATGTTCGAGATGCCATGCCAGTGCAACCAACAGCAAGCCGAAGATTGTCACCCCTGCGAGAAGATGGATGCCACCCGGGATAGCCGTCGATGTCGCAATCAGTGCGCCGACACCGATTTGAATGGGGTAGAGCACCAGTGCGAGCAACACTGTCGCTTTAACTGTCCGCGTCGTCTGGCTACGGAACGTTGCGATTGCGGCGGCAACGACGATAACCCCGACGATTGCCGCCATCAGGTGATGGCCCAGCGCGACGTAGGCACCAGTGCTGTCAGGTGCACTCGTACAGACCGGCCACGAGGAGCAGGCCTCGGCAGCGCTGGAGAGGGATGCTGTCGCCCCGACGACCACCAGAAGATAGACGCCAAACGTTGCGGCCGTCAACAACGTTGTCGTCTCGAAGCGAGGACCGCGAATATTCATACTGGCATCTTAGTCGCAGTCTACTTAGGTGCCACGTTTTATTCACCCCGGTATCACGGTCGCTGTGTTCTCACGCTGACGATGCGTTCGAAATCAGCATCAGGTCTCGTCCGGAAGCAACTGCTGGTCGAGACGGTCAACGGTCTGTTCAAGAACGGGGACCATATTCTCAGTATCTTCACGGTTGTACGCAATGAGGCGGTCAAGCGAGCCGTCAACACCGCGCTCGTGCTCATGCCAGAGCCGAACCGCCTCCCGCCCATCGACATCGGGGAGCTCTCGCTCGACACCAAGCGAGCCCTCGACAGCGCTCAATCCACCTGACAACCCGACTTTCCGACAGGTCGGCATCAGGTCGATGTGTGGTCGTTGCAGGTCGATGCCAAACGACTGTTCGAGAAACGGGATATCGAACCGAGCTCCGTTGAACGTGACAAGCAATCCTGCGTCGGCGAAAGCCTCTCGAAGACTATCAGTGGTGAGGTCATCGCCCCTGACGAGTGTGCGTGTCGCACCATCCTGGTGGAGCGTTACCGTCGTCACGACGCTTGAGCGGTGGTCCAGTCCGGTGGTCTCAATGTCGAAAAAACAGGCCTGTTCGCTGAAGGATTCGTATAACCGCCACTGCTGGCCACTTGGAAAGCGTTCGTCAAAGAACCGAACGTCACTCGATGCAAGCGCTTGTTCCCCGGCATCGATAAACGACTCAATACTGTCTGCTCTGGTTGTTCCGATGCCATCACAGTCAGGGGTAAACCGTCCCCAGTGCGTAATTCCCTGCTCCCAGAGTCGTTTCTCGGTTCGCTCGCCGACTCCCTCCGCCCCGAGAAAGCTATTCTCGATATGCACGCTATGGCGTTACTCGGCAAGCAAAATAACTGTACGGAAAGGGGCCGAACCTACGCGGATTCCCACACACCACGAAGACGGCCACTATTCGATGATGACTGCGATATGAACCCCATCGCCTGCCAGAACTGCGCTACTCTGCCGTCGAAACAGGCAACCAGCCGGTCATTTCGTTGCTTGAGATGAGTAACAAGTGCGGTACCGATACCCTGTCCCCGACGACGACGGCGAACAGCTATCGCCAGAATCTCCTCGTCCTCGAGAACAGCAACGCCGACAATTCGCTCGGGGTCCGTGTCAGTGACGGCAACATGGACCTGGTCGTTCTCCAGTAACTCCGTGACTCTGTCGTACTCGATAGCGAGGAGTGCACCGTCGAGCACGTTGAAGACTGCCGGTCGTTCTGAACTAGTTGCAGGTCGAATATGCATATCCATTGCTTCACAGAACTATCAACGCCTGCGGCTATCCGCCTTTGATGAGCCGGATAATCTGTACGCGGTCGACGGTCGATTCGACTGGTTTATCCTCCGGAACTGGCGTGCCATCGACGAGCAAGGAAACTTCGTGTTGGCTGACGTCAAACTGGTCCAGTAACTCGCCGTACGTTCGGCCGGTTGGGTCGACCTCTTTGCTCCCTTCGCCGACGAGTTCGACCGTAATGGTCATATCTGCGGTACTGTACGGGACAAGTTCAGCATATCGATTGGTACTCTTGACCGGTAACAACTGCGCTCTTTTGCTATTCCGTCGCTTCGGTCGTTGCTTCCTCGCTCTCGCCTGAATCAGCCACTGACGCCTCGCCCGTCAGCCGACGTTCAGCCTCGTCCCGGTCTTCTGGATAGCCGACGTCGATTCGCCAGCCATCCATCCGGATGGCATCGATGGTTCGACCCGAATCCAGCAGGAGGTCGATTGCATCGCTGATTTCGTACTCGCCGCGGTCCGACGGTTGCACCAGATGGCAGGCGTGGAAGATGGCAGGGGTAAACGTATAGAAACCGGTCATTACGAGATTTGACGGCGGGTCGTCCGGTTTTTCGACGACGTCCGTAATTTCCCCGTATTTGTTGGTGTCACAGACACCGTATCGGCTTGCTTCCTCCCACGGCACTTCCTCGACGAGGAAGGCTGCATCTGCGCGTTCTTCGGCCTGTCTGTTGATGACATCGTGGAGATTTGCCTGGAAGATGTTATCCCCGAGCATCAGCATGAAATCATCGTCAATATGCTCTTCGACGGTGAGCAATGCATGTGCAAGCCCAGTCTGTTCTCGCTGATGGGCGTACGTGATTGGGACATCGTCGAACTCATCGCCGTAATGTTCGATGATGACCTCCTTTTTGTATCCGACCACGACGAGGAGTTCGCTTGCATCAAGTTCGACGAGTTGTTCGAAACAGTGGGTCAACAGCGGCTTTCCAGCGACTTCGACCATACCCTTCGGTTTATCATCTGTGAGCGGTCGAAGGCGCGTTCCCTTGCCTGCTGCGAGGACGACTGCTTTCATACACTACTCTGGTTAGACAAACAATAAAAAACGTCGGATATTATATTTAGTGACCCGCTGACATCCGGGAGATAAAATTTCATTCCAGTCACTATTCCGAATCCGCTGGTCTGTCACCGTTTTCTCCCGTCTCGACGGATTCGGTATCACCGTTGCGTCCTGCAAGCAACCGAATGCTATTTCGTATTGATACTGTTTCGGGCGGCTCTGAATCGGCACCGGCGTCAGCCAGCGGGTCACGACCCCCGTCTAGAGCAGGGCCAGATTCCGTGTAATACCAGTCCTCGGAAACGACAATAAACTGGTTGCGGTCGATATCTTCGATGACGCGATTGTTCGTGTCGATTGCGACATCCACGAGGTCTTCGAGTGTCTCGACGTGGATTCCCTCCCCTGTTAGCGTTCCATCCGGGATTGAGCCGACGCTAATCCAGTCGTCGTACTCCGTCCGTTGCTGGTGCTGGGCCAGTGCTCGCTGCTCAGCCTCGCTCAGGTTGAACTCGTCCCAGGTTCTGACGGAGAGTGCAAGCCCAAGACCGAGGAGTGACCCCGCAAACAGGAACAACGACCCAAGCGACCGAAGCAGGCCGTGCTCAACCTCGGATTCGTGGGTGACGGTCGTCTGGTGTGAGTCTTCGACATCAGCGTTTGCTTCGACGTTGAACGTCTCGCCGTCGGGGTCGATGCCAAGTTCATCCCGGTGTGACGTGCTGATTGACTCGCCGTTAACAGTGCCGGTCGCTCTGGTATTGAACTCAACGGCAACTGCAGTCGTTCCGACATTCGTACCGAGGTCTTCCTCTATCTGTTCGATTTCGGTCTCTATTGCCGCGATATCAAGAGAGACAGGGATGGTAACGGATTCGCCCGGTTCAACTGCCTCGACAAACTCCTGGTCAAGTATTTCCCGCTGTTCCCAGTAGGGCTGGTCGTCATCATCGAGCGACTGTAACACGAGTTCTGCAGTGATTTCGACATCCACTTCCCCACTCTCCGAGGCAGTATAGTAGTATTCGTATTCACCGTTGAGTTCCGGCGAAAGCTGGGTGAAATACGTCTGCTGGTTGGCCAGCGTCTCATTTTGTTCGAACACCGCGTTTGGTTGTGTCACCTCCGCGAAATGGGAAAGTTCCGAGCGCTCATCCCAGGAGGAGACGACCTCCTCTTCGGTTTCAGTCGCCGGGTCGATATGTGCTCCGTAGGCGAGCCAGCCCCCAAGCAACGCGAGGACAGCGAGGCCGACGATGATGGCTGGAAACCACCGGTTAAATTGTTCTTTCAGGCGAGTCGACCGCATCGATTGTGAATCTGTTTTGGTTGGCATGGCTATCGTATGAGTTAGCTACCGCGCAATCGAGAGAGGACACCGCTGGTTCGGTGGTGGTCGCGGCGACGGAGCCGTATTTGGCTCGGCTGGCCGCGAAACACCAGCCAGAGAACGAGGACCGGAACGGAAAGGACCGTATTAATCAGGATGTACGGCAACCACGGGTGAACGCTGTAGGCACCGTCGAGCACAGCCTCCGGGAGTATTGCAAAATACCGATGTTCGCTCATCGAGCGAGGGTAATAGCCGGTTTCTGCGGGGGCAGTGAACGTTATTGTCGCATTCACACTCTCGTTGCGTGAGAGTCGGTGCTTCTCGGATTCGATATCGACCCCCGGACTCTGTGCTTCGAGGTAGGAAACGGTCGGAACGAACCCGCCATTGTGGAGTTCTGCATCGAAGGAATCGGTTTCACCAGCCGGGATAATCGTTGGGTTCTCCGAATCGCCTTCCGTGCTGACGATGCCGTAGGTTTCCGTCCCACCGGGACCGACCATCCCCGCCGTTGCACCGAGCCAGAGCACGACCAGACACCCCACGAGAACGTATCGGGCGTCAATGACGCCCGTAAGTGATCGAGCACGCGAGCGGGCACGCTCACGGCCATTACTTTCCGTAACGAATGTTCCGGCAAGCGCTACCATCCCCAGCACGAACAGCAAGATAGCAAGCTGGTCCGAACCAAGCTGTGGCGACCCAAAGAGCCCGGCGAGAAAGCCTTCAAGATAGTCGACTGCACCACCAAGAGTGTCGGCGGCTGTTCCGAGATGTGGGATAGTAACAACGTTACCGTTGACTGTCAGTGCGACCGCTTTCACTTCGCCATCAGTGACTGGCGGGTCACCAGAGCCCTGATCTGTGAACGGATTGTTATCACCCTGTGTGATGTATCCATCTTCTCGCGTTTCGACGACACGGTGGGTCGTTGTCTCGCCACTCTCGATGGATTCCGACTGGAAGACGACGACATCTCCGGATTCGACATCCCCAGCGAGCGCATGCGGGATTGGGACGAACCCATCCCCTTCAGCCATCGTTGGCTCCATGCTCTCGCTTTCGATATGTCCAATCAACACCGGGTAACCCAGCAAATTTCCGGCGAGTAACGACACGGCGAGGATGACAGCGATTGCGACAGCGAAAACCGTCAGCACTCGACGCAACGTCATCGCGTTTCACCCTGAACGAAGGGGTCCGACACGGCATTCAGCGCGCTTTCGACCAGCGCAGTCAACGTAGCTTTCGGAATAACACCCTTGAGACCGAGCCTATTGCAGCTGGATAGGTCGAGCATCCACACAGCAGGTCAAACACGGGAAGAGGCCTTTGTAACGCAGCGTATACCAGATTGGTACGGACCAGATACCAGCAAATCACGTTCCAAAGCACGATAATTACCAGTTACTTACGAGTTGTTCAGACCCAACATGGGAAGCCAGAGAAAGAGTCGCACGCTGGTAGCAGGCGGATACCAATGGGAGCGCGGTCACGAGCCAGCATATGTACCGCGTCAACGAGAAACTGGCATCTCTCATCAATCGAGTAAAACAGCCCGAATATACCGGTGAAAACCGATGTCTCCCCTGTACCGTGTTGAATACAGCAATTGCGGTGGCTATTGCGATAGCAGTTGCGCTCATCTCGCCAGCCGGTGCGCTCGCCATCTTTGTTATCTCGGTCAGTATCATCGGCCTCCGTGGCTATCTCATTCCCGGAACACCAACGCTCGTTACGTATCTCCCAGACTGGGTACACAACCGTCTCGGTCCAGGAAACCACTCCGAAGCGAGTCCCAACGGAGCGCAGACGGCCGAATCAGCGGTTGATGTCGAGAGAACGCTGAAGCGCACGGGGATTATCGAGGAGTGTGACGATATCGACGACCTCTGTCTGACCGACGAATTTCAAAGTGACTGGGAACTGGCGATGAGCCACTTCGATAGTCGTCCAAACCAGCGGGCACGACTCGCAGAGACGCTTGATGTCGCGCCAGAGACGATATCCTTCGAGGAGACGGACAACGGGTTGTTCGTCTACGTGGGCGACGTTCGTGCCGGACGGTGGCTTTCGGAAGCGGCTTTCATCGCAGACCTTGCAAGCGAGCAGATTCTCAGTACCGGGTTGCCGCAGTGGACTGAATTTCAGGATGCGGAACGGACCGAACTGCTGGTCGCCTTGCGCACCTTCGTCGAACGCTGTCCGTCCTGTGGCGGTGCGGTCGAAACCGATGAATCAACACGACGGTCCTGCTGTCGTGAGGATATCCTCTCAGTTACGGGTTCGTGTTCGGACTGTGATGCGACGGTTTTCAGCGGGAATGTTTCTTGATAATGTGTGATCGGTTCGTTCCGTTCGGTGAAACGTACCATCCCCGGAATGGTCCGAGATTTCGAGGAGTATCCGAACGGTGGCTGCGAGGTTATCGGTAACGAGGAAACACTCCAGTCCTGCTGTCGAGAAGATAGCATCTCCATGACGGCAGTCTGTGCTGACTGGAGTCCGTGCTGCTCGAGAGAAGGGAATTCTGACACTATTTGCCAGAACTGTTGAGTCGACAGCTGAAGAACAGTGAATTGCCCAGCGTGGGAATCAGGAATCTACGTGAATCAAAAGCAACGCCTCTTAACGGCAGCGAAAACGAGGATGTGAGTCAACAGGTGGTTCGCGTGAACTCTGGATTCGTGGTATCGAATTCCTCGTCGTAGTTGGTTTTCGTCCCGCTGATGCCGAGACATGGTGACGATGGACAGCGTTCCTCCGGACCATCTTCATCGTCAAACCGGAATGGTGCTGGACCCTCGTAGTTTGCATCTGATTCACTGACAGACATCCAGGCAGTCCCCGTTGTTGCGCCATCGACATCGTACCGATACCACTTCTGTCCACCTTTGAGTATGACTTCTTGGACCGGAGCAAGCATTGTCCATCTCACAGCAACTGGTTCATTGTCATCGTTCGTTCCAATTATCTCGATATCCTCGACAGCAATCGGCTCGCCGTCCGCCCCACAGAACGCAATAAAGCTGATCGCCGTTTCCTTTACATCCTCTGGCGGTTCTTCTGGTTCTGTTTCACCGACCCCTCGACAGTCTTCACCCTCGTCTGCGTGAATGACGATTTCGTCGCTATCAATCAATTGGTCGCCCTCTTCCAGTCCTTTCGTTACCGTCGAGATGCCGATACAGATACACGCCCCAACCCCGAGAACGACGCCGTTCTCAGAACCGACAATTGACCGGTCTCTGTCGTCCTCCACGTAGAAATCAACGATATCTTCATCGTCGTACTCCGAGTCGAGTTCGAGTTCTGGGTCCGCGTCGGCCTCAATCCAGACACAGACTGACTGCTTGCCGTTGTTACATATCTCGAAGATGTTGTCGAAAGACGTGAACGAGTCGGAGTTGATTCCCTTTCCACCGACATCCGTCTCGTTGCCAGGCGACATGTCGATTTCGAGGTGACCGCTCCCGTCGATGTTCGTGTAACTGCTGTTGGGCGAGTCCGGACAGCCGTCAAGCCCGAGATACGCGTCCGGGTCAGCTGCCACTTCGATTTTCGCGCGTCGCTGTGATTCGATGCGGGTGAACGCGCCCGAACCCAGGAGTGCGCTCCCACCGATTGCTGTGCCGCCTGTCCCGAGAAGGAAGTTACGTCGTTTCATTGGTCTGTGACTCGGCAAATACGAGACGCTGCAAGCCCTTTGTTAGACAGTTTGACACCGAGGGAACCCCCAATCATAGGATGGTTCTTGTCTGCGACAATCACAGACTACTCAAACTGAGCTGATTCGTTGAGAATACTCCAAATTAGTGAGGAGGAGAGACAAACGGAGATGAAAAAAGGCGGCACGAAAGGTGGTCTGTCAGCACCGAGTGGCGAAGAGACTTATTCGAAGGGCAGTGTCTCGTCTTCGACTAGAACACTGTTCTCTCCGGTCTCGATTAGATGCTGAATGATATCTTCCTCAAACTCTTCGCATTCTTTGTCCGCATCTATCCCTGTCCGGCCAACCTCAGTCCCATTCACAGTCAGGACGATCGGGTCACACTGCTCGTCGGTGAGGAAGTAATATCCTGGAATCCACGGTTCGTCACCAGTACCACGTGTAACGTTCGCAGGGACGTTCAGCGCACCGGAAGTGCCGTGGCCAACACATTCCCAGCTGGTATTTACCGGGAAGTTGTTCTCATTGTACACCCGCCAGAGGAAGTACTCTTCACCATCGACTTCCGTCGAACACATCCCAGTGACTGACATGGAGTCAGGGTCGACTCGGTCACCGAGGTCACCGAGGGTATCGACATCAGCGTTGATAACAATCTCGTCGCCATCAATGAGCTGGTCACCCTCTTTCAATCCTTTCGTGACTGTCCGAATACCGACACAGACACACTGTCCAACGCCGAGCGGGAATGCATTCCCTTCACCAACTAATGAGTCATCCGGGTCACCATCGAGGTAGAACTCCACAGTTCGTTCGTCCGAGTACTCCCTATCCAACTCAAGCGTCTCAAACTCATCAATCCAGATACCAACTTTTTCTTTGCCCTGATTACAGACCTGGAATACGTTGTCGAAATAGGTGAACGAATCCGAGTTGATACCCTGACCACCGCCTTCGGTCGGGTTTTCCGGTGACATCTCGATAGCCAAGTGGCCGTTGTCGTCGATTTCAGTATAGCTCCTGTTCGGTGAATCCGGACAGCCATCCAGCCCCAGATACGCGTCCGGGTCGGCTGCAACTTCAATTTTCGCCCGTCGCTGTGATTCGATGCGGGTGAACGCGCCCGAGCCGAGGAGGGCGCTCCCACCGATTGCTGTACCACTGACGCCAAGCAGGAAATTACGTCGTTTCATGGTTTGAACGTACCGCCATGCCCACTCGCTCAGTTGGACTATCGACCTCACACGCGTGGGTTGACGGCGTCAAATCAGACTCCAAAGGGGATGGACTTTGTTAGTAACTACAATCAGAACACCGACCCGAACATAGGGCTGGTCTTGGGCTACAGGAGGGGAGAAGATGGCGTACTACGGCAGGTCTATCCAGTGAAGTGAACGAATACGGACACAAAAGAATTGGGTAGCAACCAACTGAGTGGCTCCGGAGCAACCGTGGAATCAGAGCAACTCCAGGAAAACGAACGAATCGAGCAGACACTCGGCCGCTTATTCCGGTCTGAGTTCGTTGTCAACGACAACCGCAGAGGGGTCGAAGTCGTTCAAATTCAGAACGTAATCCAGGTCGTACTGGCTGAGCGAGTCAGCGAGGTAGAACGCACCCCCCGAGAGTGACTCCCCGAGGAACTCGTTATCAGCCACTTCGTGATTCGGACCAAAGAGCTGGACATGACCGAGGTCAGTCTCTGGGTCGTCGAATCGATTCCGAGTGAACCGACCTGCGTCGGTCTCTAGCCTGAGCGAAACGCCATCGCCGAGGTCATCTGCAGTAAACCGATTGGCGACGATATCTACGTTCCGCGATGGATTGGTTAGCTCGTTGTCTTCCAGTCCACCGTGGATGTGAACCTGTTGCGTATCGGAACCAGTGACGTGGAGCTCGTTATCCCGGACTGTGATACCCTGGTATCCGCCATCGGTATCCGCCGTGATAACGTTCTCAGCAACCGATTCGATATAATTGTTCGAGACTTCGACGTGCGAGCCATCGATGACGACACCCTGTGCCTGGTTGAACGCCTCGATGCGGAAGCCGGAAAGGCGGACGTGGTCGGCTTCGATATTCACCCCGTCTGCAAGCAGTGGGTCATCGATTCCGACAACGGTCAGCGGTTTGTCGATAGTGATACTCTTGCTCTGGTTTTCGAATACTTTGATTGTGTCTTTCTTCCCGGCCTTATCGATTGCCTTTTGCAGGGTCTTGTATGTCTTCCGCCGGTCCTGATTCGTGACCGGTCCCTTTGCGAGTTTTCGGTCCGAATCGCCGTAGATGACGATTTCGTCGTCGATATCCGAGAGCAGTTGGTCCGTGCTGCCGAGGTCTTTCGTGACCGTTGCAATCCCGACACAGAGACACTCCCCTGTCTGGAGGAGTCGCTGATTTGGCGTTCCGATGATGGAATCAAGCTGGTCAAGACTGTCTGCCCCTTTGCTACGGCCGGTGTAAAATTCGACACGCCGTTCGTCATTGTACATCGGCCAGCGGCCGTCATCCGAAATCCAGACACTGATTGGTTGTTTCCCGTTGTTACATATCTGGAAGACATCATCGAAATAGGTCCGGGAATTAGAGTTGACGCCGATACCGCCGGCGTCGGTCGGGTTCTCGTCTGACATTTCGATTGCGAGGTGGCCGTCCTCGTCGAACTGTGTGTAGCTGCTGTTTGGCGAGTGCGGGCAGCCATCCAGTCCGAGGTATGCATCCCAATCGTCCGCTACGTCGATTTTCATGCGGCGCTGAGACTGTGCTCGGGTGAACGCACCGGAGCCAAGCAGTGCCGTTCCCCCGATTGTCGTGGTTCCCGCGCCGAGTAAGAATGTCCGTCTGTTCATAGGTAGTTCGCGTGTGCGACCAGTCGGCCGACACACCGTACAATCCTCTAGAGAAGAGACCGGTTTGGTTATATACCGCCGGATAGTTTCGAGGGTCGCTCTATCGTCAGTTCCAGCGTTCTACAACCAGTCTATCAGTATATCGGACACTCTAACTGTCGATTCGGGCCGGGGACAGAAACGAAATTGCCAGTACACGTTCCCTTACAGGAGACAGGAAGCGGATACGGTTGCTTACAGCGAGTCTATTGGTCATGAGTAACTGTAGGCGAATGGTATGTAACTGTATACTGTTGGGTCACAGTTGGTAGAAGAGCATTAGCAAAGTGGCAGTACAGCAAGTGTAGAAATATCGCATGAACCAGCAGCACAGAGGAGCATCAGTAATTAACGAGTGACAACCATGGGAACGAAATACACCGAAACCACGGTTCCTGACCAGCCCACAGCGAGTATCGGGTTTGGAACCCTCACAGGACAAATTTCGCGCAGTGAACTGTTCGACGTTCTCAGCCACGAACGACGGCGGTGTGCGCTGTATTATCTCCAGCAACAGGAGGGTGTCGTCGAGCTTGGGGATGTTGTCGACTACGTGACCGCATGGCAGTACGACCGACCGATGAGCGAGTTGCCGGCCGACGAACGAATGCGCGTCTACTCGGCGTTACATCAGGTCCATCTCCCAAAGCTAGATGCCGTCGGATTCATCGAGTACGACAGCGACGCTGGGACAATCGAAGTAAACGAAGAAGCAGAGTACGCCAAACTGTATCTGGAGTACGACCCCGGAAACGACATCTCCTGGAGTTCGCTGTATCTCGGTCTTACCGGTGTCGGCGCGCTGCTTGCAACGGTGAGCCAACAGGCAATCTATCCGTTCGACTGGCTCGGTGCGAGCCTGCTCATCTGGATTGTTCTCACGATTTTCGCGCTTACTGGAGTTATTCATACGATACACAACTGGCGGAACAAACAGGCAATGGAAACGTTATTCAAGGTGAGACAATGAGACGTCGGAGCTTTCTCCTCGGGAGTGTAGTCACTATAACCGGTGGGAGTAGCCTGCTCGCGAGTGGTGCATTTTCGCAGACCGAATCCCAGCGCACGGTAACGGTCGAGACAGTGGGTGACGAGGATGCCTATCTGCGACTGGAGTACGAAGATGCGGAAAATCTTGAGTGCTCAGAGACGGAAACGGTACGGCTCGTGGAGTTGACGAATCAGTTGAAGACTGAAATAACGGATGTCACCGTAAGCTACGACCTGTCGGGAGACGAACCACCGGAGACAGGCGAACTGGTGGTCCCTGAGACGCTTTCTATTGGAGAGTCCGGCGATGTGACGATTGATATCGAGTGTCGGCCGCCAAATCAGGAAGAGACAACAATCACCTTCACCGTGGAAGTTACCGGAGACGAACTTGACCTGGTGGTACAGGACAGAGAAATTACGGTTACCTGTGACTGTCCCGGCCAAGCAGGCGCAGAGAACGTAACGGAGTCTACTAACGAAACTGTGGAGACAGCAAACGAGTCGGGGGAGCCGGTGAATGAATCTGACGTATCAATCAACGAATCTGCGGGGTCGACAAACGAATCTGTTTCAGACTCGTCCGCACAGTCCTCAAATACATCGACCGAGTAAGGGACTGATTGTCAGATTCTAACGGATATTGAGAGAGTCAGGAAGGCAGAAAATCCGGAAGAGTGGGCGGTGAGAATGCGAGAAAACCCAGTGTTGTACAGATTGTGCACAACCTTATACACCTGGAATGCCAACAAATCAGCATGCCGGATGCAATGAACGAGATGTTACGCCAGGATATGGCGTGTGAGGGATTGCTTGAGTGTTTCCACGGGCTCAAGCAACTCGACAAACAGTGCTTTCAGGTGCTCGTCAAGAGCGCAGACCCGTTGACGGTAGATGATGTCGCCGAAGAAGTCGACCGCGAGCGCTCAACAGTATATCGGTCCATCCAGCGGCTGATGCAGACGGGCTTCATTCAAAAAGACCAGATCAACTACGACGAGGGCGGTTACTATCACGTGTATTACCCGACGGACCCGGAAGAGATTGCAGACGACATGCAACGGGTTCTCAACGACTGGTATGCGAAAATGGGACAGCTCATCGCCGAGTTCAGGGAAAAATACGACGAAGCCGACGGACAGAAAATCGAGATAGAGTCCTGACCGCCAGGCTGGTTCTTTTGTCGCGACAAATCACAATTACTACTTAGTGGCCAACCGACTCGCTGGTATGGAACTTGGAGTCATCGGACTCGGCCGAATGGGTCAGATTGTCGTCGACCGAACGCTCGCAGCCGGTCACGACGTAGTCGCGTTTGACATCGACGAGGAGGCTGTCGAGAGTGCCGAAGCGGCC
>LKMJ01004080.1_pt1 | contig 13699 bp, 18 predicted proteins | sample 643391 | NCBI WGS metagenome assembly LKMJ01 (sample SAMN04112250, study PRJNA286221) | soda lake metagenome | biome: soda lake; feature: Kulunda Steppe; material: water; isolation source: sample PL-Br10 brine of Picturesque Lake | place: Russia: Kulunda steppe | collected 2010-07
ACACACACACGAAAGCGCGCAGGCATGCACGTGTCCACGTTCACACAATCCGCAGGACGCGACAAATACACACAAAGTGCGAGCAGGTACACACGCATACCACACACACATACACACACAAATACAAACGCGTGCGCGCACACATGCACACTCTCAAGGACGGACATCCCACTCAGCTTGCATGCACCTGCGTGCTCACACTCACGCACATGCATGCTCGCACACTCAAGCACGTGCACCAGGTAAGTGAGCGTCAGGTTGGATTGTGCGTGAGTTGGCCACCAAGTGCTGACAGGCCCTTGCCCTGAGCCCTGCTTTACACTTGCTGGCAGGTCGTGGTCCCCAGAAGCGCGAGCGGCGGTACGTCTGGGATGGCAAGAAGGTTGTTGCTGTGGATGAGCAGAGCCTGGGCCGCGTTTTCACTCCAGTAGGTGAGCCCAAACACGTTTGGGCCCACATGTCAGCCTAGAACTCTAAGTGCACGCCTTTGATGGAATTTCTCATGCTTGGGCTCGTCCTATAGGAGAGTGCGGTTCTGCCAAGCCAGCGATGGCAACAGTCCAACATGGGACCTCAACAGGTGTGCTGTTGTCAGAGGCTGTCTGCATGCTTGGGATTTCGAGCAAGGACTGCAAAAGAGGAGGCATCATGGTGTCTGCGCCAGTGCGGTGATGGAGCTTGTCAAGGTGCCCTCAAGTTTGTTTGCAGCCTCTCATTGCTCTATCAAAGCTGCCGCAGCTGCTGCAGCGGTTCTGATGGATGCCTCTTGATGGCCTTGCGGGACCAGCCTTTGAGCCGTTGCAAAGCAAAGACGGCGCATTCCATCGCACATCAGTGCATGCTGCAATGCCACAATGCTATGGGTGATGCGGATGCAGGTCGGCTCATGCAGTGGTGGAGCGACCTGCGAGACTCCCTGTGCCGTGCTTTCCTGCCTGACCGCCGGGATGTGTCACCAGATTACTGGGAATGGATGCAGTGGCGCTTGACACAGGTGCCTGACACACATTTGCGTGTTCCTTGGTCACATGTGGCGGCAGGGAGGAACTCAGTCACAAGCCAGCCTTGCTTTCTGCTCTGTGCAAAGCTCCCTGCTTGCCAGCCTGCCTGCCTTCATCAGCCTGTGAGCCTGCACCGTCATCTTGTGGTTGCTTCAAAAGCTCATGCATCAGGAGCATATGGTTATGTCTGCACTCTTAAGCAACATTTCCAGCTTCTCTCTTCAATTCTTGTTGCTGTTTAACAGTGCCTGCTGTCAAGGTCCTTGCATAGTTGAGATGGCTGCGTGTTCAAATATCCTTGGAGCTTTTCTTTGCTGTTGCTGCTCCTATTGCTGCAATCACTGCTCGCAAATCCTTCTGCAATGTGCCTTTCTTCATGCCCTTCCAGCGTTTCTTCAGCTCCACCATGCAAAACCTGGCCACTCAGTCTTTATTGCTGGCGCTGGGAATGGGGGCAAAACGCACCATTGCTGCATCTGCAGCCATTAATTGGTGAGGGCGTGCCTGCCAGTGCATTGCATTGCAGGCTGCACAAAACTGAGTTCGCTGATCTCCTGTTGCCATGTTTGCAAACTGCTGTTCTGCCAGGATGTAGTACAAGCTTTCTGTGTGGCTTTGCCGCAAGTCTTAGTGCAGCTGATGTGTGTTTGTGTGCATGTGTGCAGCAGCATGCACATGCAATCCCTGGCTGTTTCCCCAACTCAGTGATTGAACCCTAGGTGGGCGCGGCTGCAGCACATTTAGGATGCCAAGCCTGAGCTCACTGACCCAATCCATGTGTATGGCAATACCGTTTGATACAGGCTGTTGAAGGATGGGGTAGGCCGCATCGCCCGGATGACATTGGCCACCAACTTTGGACAGTCCTTCGACTCAGACCTGAAGGTGCGTCATGGATCTGGCGTCTGTGGGGCATGCTACAGCTCTTGCTCGGGGGGAGGACATCACCCACGTTTTCTTTGGTGTAACAATTCTCTTGAGCAGCCCAGCTTTGTTCACTGATGATGGGGCCTCTGATGCTGAGTGCATTTCCCTGTCTGTTGCATTTGATCAGCTTCTACTTGGACTGCAGGCAAATGGCATGCACTGCTGTCAATTGTAACTACAGCAGCACTCCAAGTAGTATGGGATGCCTCAACGGTTCCCTTCGGAATGACTTCTGTATTGCAGCGGATTCGCTTCCTCACCTCTGCCATCTTCGACACGACAATTGGTTGCGAATTTATCACGCCCTTCTTCCCACAGGTCAGTGTTGTTTGCTGCAGGGCATCATGGTTGCCTAACGTTACTTGCTGGGCCAAACGGATGAGTTCAGTTTGTTGAAGCTGCCTTATATCCTTGTTGAAAAATGGATGGAGTGTGCTTTGGGCTACCACAACTTCTTTTGCACAGCAGCGTGGGAATAACGACTGGTGGGCTTGTTTGCCTGACAAGCTCCCTTTGTGGAAAGTATAGCAGAAGGAGTTTGCTTGTTTGACTCCCTGTGCGCTAGTTTATCCGTGTTGTGGAACAGTTTCATGCCTTGCTTCCATACCTGGCCCTCAGTATATTCGGTGTGCGCCCTCTGCTGTGCAGCATTTCCTTGCCCTTGCGTCTGTGTCAAACGTGGGCAAGGCCCTCGCCTTGGCCGCCTTTGTGGCCACCGCCCCAGCCTTCCAGCAGGCGCTATGCACCGGAGGCAACATAGCTGATGTGACAGCCAAAGGCCAGGTGTGGCTCGGGTGCACTTGCTTCTGAGTGACGCACGCACACAGCACACATGCGGAGCGGTCAGGAGGGCGTAAGAGGGGTGCTTGCTCTGGGCAGGAGATGGCACGCATCTCTCATGCCTGGGCCCAAGGGCGTGTCGCAGCTCCTTGCTTGCCCTAGGAGCATGTCATGTGTACGATTTACGGGTCCATGAGCCACTCAAGACAATTGGTGTGTAATGATAGCTCCAAGTTGCCGCACATGAGGCATACATGTTGGCGGAGCTTGGCGTTTCTCATCCATAGCAATCCCGAGCAAAAAGGGAGGTTCCTGGCCACCCATATTCCTAGACCTGGTGGCGGGGATAAATGAATGTGTCCCTGTCTTGTTGTGGCTCATGTGCTTGCCTGAGGATGGACGCAGACCCAGGGGCGTGTCAACGCTGTGTCCATTGGGCCAGAGTCTCGCTGCTGCATTGGACTGCACCGTGTCATGGTGCCATGTGAAGGCTTGCAAAGGCGTGCAGCCTGGTGTGCATGCCGCTGATGCTGGCAAGCATGCAGCCACAGCGTGCTCCTCCCCTGACCCATGGCATCCACCATTTGCAACCAAACAGGCCCAGCACATGGTTATGGACATGTTGGCCTTGGGTGTGTCGGCGTCAGCAATGTATCTCGCCAAGAACATGAAGGTGAGCCACCAGCAAGCCTTTGTCATTTGCTGTGCTGTGGCACAGGGGCCCTGTAACTTCTGACAGACCTCTGATTAAGGTTCTGCTGTACCTTTGTCGTTCACTGGAATGGCTTAACGTGCTGTGCTTGCTCTGATGGCTTGCTCTCGCACCTTAGGAGGATATTGCAGCCTGCTTGGCCACAAGAGCAGGCAGCTGCAAGGGGAGACCACCCCTCGACTTCCATGCCGACAGCTCGGCAATTGAGTATGGAAGAAGTAGATGCATGAGGGCATGACTGCCCCATTGCAGCCATCTTGGAGGTGGAGGCAGTGGCTGCGAGCCTTGACATGCCCCTGCCTTCCTGCCTCTCCGTGCTGCTTGCGCCATGCTGATTGCGCAAGACTTCCAGCATGCCTTGTTTTTAGGTGGTGATAGTGCCAATTTATGACGCTTGTTCGCTGCCCGCCCCTGGCTGACCTGCCTCTTGTGCCGCTGCCTCTTTATGCCCCAATTGAATCTGCAGACCCCCGCCTTGCTTCCTCTAGCGGCGTACCCTTTCCTTGCCGTGTGCGATGTCTACTGCATCTACCGGGAGCTAAAAACCGTGCAGCTGCGCACACTGAATAGAGAGCGGGCCGAGCTTGTTGCGGAGCAATGGGTGAAGTTGGGCAAAGTGCCGCCTACTGAAGAGGTGAGTCCACGCTGAGCGAGGACTGATCAATGTCCCTGAGTCAGCCGTCGTTTTTTATGTTGCATAAAGACACAACGTCAAAGCTGCCTCCAGCATGCTTGCACATGAGACTCTTTTAGTTGTTGCAGAACAGGAAGGACAATGGAGGCAGCTTGGCAGCAAGCTCTGCCCCTCCCTCCCCTTATGTTTGCGCAACTGCAGATCTGTGAGCGGGAGACGCTCCTCCTGCCGCCCAACGTTTGCCACGGCACGCTGCCCCTCTCCATAACCTCCGTGGAGGGTCTGGTGACGCACCCATCCCAAGTGCAAAGCTTGCTGTCAAGGTGAGTCAAGGTGGTTGGCGCGGACCTGGGGCAGTTGCCCCCCTTATGCTCCCATCTCAGGCACCTGGATGCATCTTAGTTCCGTGCCCTTGCTGTGCGTCTGCTCGCCCAAGCACCTAGCCAGAGGGCAGAGCTGGGATGCCGCGTGGCAGTGTGCCGGGCAGTGCAGCAGGCAAGGCAGAATGGCTCTGAGCAAGCATCGCAGCTTTTGGAGCAGTGCTTGTGACGCAAGTGCATGGAGTAGGCTGCTTGTGACGCAAGTGCATGGAGTAGGCTGCTTTGCAGTGTAGTGTGCCCGTGAGATGGAGCATGATCAGGGCTGCAAAAAATCTGGCGCTTCCATGCTTGGTTGGCTGCATGGCATGGCATCCTAGCGCAATCAGCCTGGCGTCCTGAAACATAGTTTGCTGTTGGCGCGCCTTCCACTTGTCATGCAACACCAGGTACAAGGACACCCAGTACATGCTGGCATTCCATGACCAGCAGCCAAAAGCACAAGCCTCCCCAGCTGCAGCCATGCTCCCAGGCCCCTTGCAGCGATTTGCTGTCCTGCCTCCTCGCCTAGTGGTCTCCTTAAGGTGAGAAGGCGTGCAGACCTATCACATCGTGGCAGACCAATCACATCGTGGCAGACCTATCACATCGTGGCAGACCTATCACATCGTGGCAGACCTATCACATCGTGGCAGACCAATCATATTGTGGCAAAAATCAATACCTCCTGTAAGGGCCCTGCCAGATTCTTCCCAGGTGCTTGGCTGCTCCTACTGTTGCTGTTGCTGGCGTGCAGCAGGCCCCCTCCCCCCCCCTCTGGTAAGGAGGTCAGGTGCTGCTCTTGGTGTTCTTGCCTTCATTTGTTGCACAGTCCATCGATGTGTGAGAGCGCACATGCAGCCAATGCTGCACAGCCCTCACAGCGTGCCAGGGCCTGCCGTAGTCGACCCATGCTGCATGCAGTGCCCTTTTGCAATGTACCCAGCGCCAGATTCACACTGCGCGTGCTGAAGCGGCTCCATGTGCCGCGTGTACCTCCGCAGCGAATCGGCTAAGGGTGCAGACGTACTGACCGCGGTGCTTGAGGCAGCCTACATCAGGCAGGCAGTCACTGAGCGCTTGTTCCAGCGTTCCACAGCCAGCAGCAGCAGCTGTGCTCACACCGAGCAGGGCTGCTCAGGCACCCACAATGGGAGCAGCAGAGGTTCGGATGAGCAGGCAGCCAGGCACGGCAGTAGGTTGCATGCACGCTCCAACTCCTCAGACAAAATCGGGGGGGACATAAGCCCCAGCACCAGCAAAGGCAGCAATGGCGGCAGCAACGTTGCTGCTGGCGGATGGGAGGGTAAGGGCGGCGGAGGTGAAGCACGTGGCACTGCCCCTGTGCTCCCGTTGCAGCAGCAGCAGCATCAGCAGCAGCTCCGTAGACAGCGGCAGCGGCAGCAGAAGGGGGAGGCAGCGGAGGCTGCAGTGGTGGCGGCGCAGCTGCGGCGGAGCCTGCCCATAAGCAGCAAGGAGGTGGAGGGCTTATGCAGGGACGCGCATCGCAGGGCCACCAAGGATGCCAAGCGCTTTGTGAGGGAGGTTGTGGCGGCAGGCTGGAAGGTGAGTGCAAAGATCTGGCCGGAGGGGCTATGGCCGCATGCTGTGCAGGAGTGGAGTAGTGTGGGATGCTCCCAAGTGGTCTTTCAGGGGCAGAGGCGCATTGTGAAGGCCGAGGCACCACTGTTTGGGACATGAGGAAGGTGGCGGTGGTCGGGTAAGCGGCGGGAGCGCGGCCTGCGCTGGGTCAGTCTTTCCTTGTTGGCGTTGCAGGAGCAGGCTGTGCGTCTGGGGATGTGGCTCATACAAGGCCGCCCATACAAGGCCTGAACTTACTATGGTGTGTCAGGGCACTTGCAGGTTGCTGCTGTTCAATGGAATGGGAAATTGCATGTACCATGTAACCCAGAATACTTTGATCCTGGGTAGAGCACAGGAGCTACTTGTCAGGCTGCCCCGTCCACGGCGGGCTCAGCAAGTTTGAGCTGTTACATGCAGAGATGCCTCCCCATGCTTGCAGTAACAAGCCACCTGAGTGCATCCTAAGCTTACACTGCTTGCTGTCCAAGTGTGCTGCTGCTCCTGGGTGTCCTCTCACAGGTGGACCCTTTTCTGTTGTCAACAACAGAGAAGGAGGGATACATCTTGATGCCTAAGAGTAAGTGATAGCTCCCACCAGAGGTATGCAGCTTCCGCATTATAGATTTGCATGTTGAACTTCATAGGCACTCTGTGCTTCATGCCTTGCGTGCATCCAATGCTGCAGGCACCAGCCAGGGTGCACCCATAGATGTTAGCCATTCATCAACTGATGGAGCGAGCGAGGGAATGCTAGGCACCCAAATTCATTTCATGTTTACTATGTTCACCACCACTATTATTTACCTGCATGACACAAGCCTTACCTCCTGACGCCAATGACTCCTGAGCAATGACGTGCATGTCCTGGCTGCTCTACCGAACTTCCAACTCATTGACCTGTAGCAGTGACATCAATCTCTTCACACTAGTGCTTGCCTCTTATTCGCTGTGACTTAGACTGAACATGCTTTTTCATGTCTGTAAACATTGATCGTCAGACCAGCCCCTTGAAAGTTATGAGTTTTAATCTTTTAAGTCCTAAATCATCATGCTAAATCATGGAAGGGCTGGGTTTGAAGACTCAATTTTTATAAAATGAAAAGAAGGAAGCAAGGGGGAAAAGGGAGAAATAAGACCGTCTTATTTGGAATTTGCGTGACGTCTTTTTTGGAATACACCTTTAGGGAGCCCCTGCTGGCGTAGGCCCTTCTTCTCCTTCACTGAAATTCTCAGTCTACCCCTGGTGGCACAACGAGCTTTCAAGGGCTTCAAGGGTTACAAGGTGAAGGTGAAGGTTTCAAGGCTGTATCCGCCAAACGAGGGCAGCTGAGCCGGTTGTGAGCCTCCAGTGAGGTTCGAACCCAGAACCCACAGGTTGTGAGGGTGGATAACCGACTTTCCATCGCAGGTGCCCCCCGCCGCCGGAGCTTGAAAAAGGCCTTCAGTCAAGAAGTGCGACCGCTAGCCTGCTCATAAAAAACATTAGTGCTTGAAGGAAGAAATATAGCTTACTGTTTTCCTGGCCCAGAAAAGCAGACACATTATTTAAGCCTGCGGAAGAAAAATAGGGAAGCATAAGTCCTTCGGAGAGAGACCACGTGTGGATGGGTGCAATGAAAAAGGACGTGTTGCTCATCCTGTGCATCATGAGCATTACACAAGTACTTACCCCCTAGTAGGGGAGGTATTGTGAGTCCAGGTCACAGTTTAAATTTGCAGAGTGTGGGCAGGAAGTCTGAAGCGAGCCATGCTGCGTATAACGTCAGCAAGATCAAGAACTTCTTGAAGCATGTATCTAGGAAGGGTTTTGTCCTGAGCATGACGTTAAACTGCGGCTGGGAGGACTTGTCCTCAAAGGTCCCCAGTTCGACTCGGACTGGGGGTAACGGTGGGGGTTTTTTCGCGAGAGAAACCACCTTCCTTAATTCACGCCTCGGGTGTATCCTGTGTGCGTAGCTTTTCCTTTTCCTTTTTCCTTAGGGTGTATGGCGAATGCGACCAGAGCCCTCCTGGTAGGGAGGGCACACCATTGATGGTAAGTGGAGCGTTTGCTGTTGCGCTCTCGTGGATAGCACAACGAGCTTCAGGCCCTGAAAGCACCGGGTAAGTGTGAAGAATTAAATAAAATTGTTTGAATGAGCTGGCTGGGGAACGATTCCAGGCAATTAACTGACTAATCCCCAGTCCTGGCCCGAGTTTGAGCCTGATGGTTGGTTGGGTACTTTAAGGCAATCAGGTGATCAGGAAAGACCGGTTTGTAACAAGAGTTCACAAGGCTTCACAAGATAACTTACTTCTACTCTACTCACTACTCTTGAAGGCCCTCAGTCAAGAAGTGCGACTGGTAGCTTGCTCATAAAAAAGCAAGAAGGTTATGTTACATAGCTGTATCCAAACGAGGGTAGCTTAGCTGAAGCCTAAAAGGCCTGCAACCCAAAACAAAGTTAAAATAGCACTCATACTATGAGTAGGTTTTACTGCTAGTAGTGTCTGAAAGCCAGACGTCTTTGGTGAAAAGCAAAACTGAAACCAGAAGACGCTCGAAGGCAGTTCACGAGCACTGCGTGGCACGCAAGGGCAAAAGATGACCTCTAAAGAGATCAAGAAGAGTAAGGCTCGCCGACTAGCTACTTCAACCAACCAGCCGCCAGAGCGCTCGCTCATTTGCGAGCCATCATCATCCACAAGCTCGATTTTGGAGGTTGTCTGGTCTTGATGGATCTCCATGGTCCCGTGCTGGGGGAGTCCCGGTAGCCTTCCTCTTTGTTGATGTCAGCGCTGTCAGCTTGCAGCGTTGTTGCTCTTGCTGCTTCTGCTCTTGTTGCGGTTGTTTTTGCTGCTGCTGTTCTTTTGGCTGCTGTTGCTGTTGCTGCTCCTGCTGCTCCTGCTGCCCCCCCGCTGCTCCTGCTGCCCCCCCTGCTGCTCCTGCTGCTACTTTTGCTGCTGCCGCCTCCTTTGTTGTTGCTGCTGCTGCTGCTGCTGCCACCCCCCATGAAGGGGTGTGGGCTTGTCCAGCAGTTTGCACAGTTGATGCCACTTCTGCAGCTGATGCGTGCAGGAAGGGCTCCCCATGGTTTAGAAGGTGTTATGTTGGGAGGTGAACATGGAAGGGATAAGGGATAAGCTCCCCTACCCCGAGTTTGACTTGGATGCCTGACCCCCTGGCAAGCACCACCAGCTCCTCCCCAAACCCACAGCTGGCGCTCTATGCTGTATGTACATGGCCAGGCTGACCAGGCTGTTCTGTAGTGCAGTTTGCTTCAGCGTGAGCACAGCCCGTACTGCGTTGCTGCTGCCGCGGAACCCAGTGCAAGCAGCTGCTGCGGCCTCCACTGACTTGAACCGCAAGAGAAAGCGTTGCTAAAAAGCAATGAGTGCATGAAGAAACAAATAAAGCTTCTTGTTGTTCTGGCTTAGAAAAGCAGACACGTTTAAGTTGCGGAAACCTTTGGGAGGAAACAGAGACGCATGAGTCCTGCAGAGAGAGACGACGTGTGGATGGGTGCAGTGGAAAATGATGTGCTGCTCATCTTGTGCAATGTAAATGACGTACAAGTCACAGGTAGGGGAGATATTGTGCGTCCAGGTCATTGTTTCAACTCGTAGGGTATGGGCATGAAGTCTGAAGCGTGCCACATTGCAGGCAACGTCCTTGTTTGTAATAAACCATTTGTTACATAAAGTTTTTTTTTAAGGCACCAATGAGAGGCGTGATCGTGTCTGAGAAGGAGAACATACCCCAAACTCTATAAGCAAGAGGCATCGCAGACTTTAGTTTGAAACACTGACTCAAAGAATAAGCAGTGCCTGCATGATGCACACTGTCCATGCTTGACAAATTATCATGCCAGGTCCTAAATCCAGATAGGCTGCATTGGTCTGTTTCCATGTTCCATAGCAACAGACCTGACAAGACGAATCATGCTAGGATCAGAACGGGTGGCATGCTACGACCATACAATGGAGAACAGACCCCGTCCTTCAGACCTGCGTTAAGCTAATCTTTATTGGTCTCCATCAGAACTGGGTTAAAGTGTCCCCCGGGAATCCGGAGTGTTGTTGTCCCCATTGTCTGCCTGCCTGCCAGCCTCTATTACCCCTCCTTTCCGTGGCCTCCCTATGTCCTTGGAGGGCTGTGCAGGCCAGGCCAAAAGGGCAGTGATGAGGCACAGAGTAAGAGGACATTTACTGTGGGGCACACAAAGCGAAAGGCTGTGGGGGCGCGGTATTGCTGCACCGCCCTTTTATCTGCACCTGCTCCGTCCGGCGTGCACGTTCCTGGCTGATCTGGCCTGGGCGCATGCACCCGGGGTCTGCTCCTGCACCAGCTGCATAGGCTCAGCATGAGCACTGATGCTTTCAAATCCTCAAATGATGTTGCACAGAAGCCTTTTTACTGAAAGCCACCTTATGAAGCACTTCAGCTCAAAGTGTTTAGCAGTCCACTTCACCATTGGCAGTCATTGTCCCTGCTTCGCTTATGAAAAGCTCTTCAAGGTTCAGTGACCCCGGTTTGCCAAGTAGCTTGCAAAGCCGTGGCCATACTTCTGTCACCTTAGTAAGCCAAGGCCTTCAGACCTGCGCCTGCCAGCCAGGTTCTTGGCCCATGCCTAGTCAGGCTGCGCAGGTTTTGACTCATGCTTCTGCCTGCATTTGCACTGAGCAAGGCATTTCATGCTTGTTTGAACTTGGGAGTCCAGTGGAATTGTCAACTTCCATGATGGGGGGTGCCTGTTGCTTGCATCAGGTCAATGTTCCCCCTTCACGCATGCAAACGGGGTAATGCCTACTGGTGGACTAGAACTCATGAGGAGAATTGCAACATCCTACGAGACATGTTGCTACTAACATGGAGACATGTTGCAACTAACATTAGACTGCAGTCTTTCTTTTCCTCACTTTAAAGAAAGTTGCAATGCATTGACTTCAAGCAAGCTTATGATTGCATTCCAAGACGTAAGCTTTGAGGCCATTTGGATGCCTGACTATATCCTATCCATCTTAAAAGACTTATTCCGTGCTGATGAATGTACGTTATTGGATGGGGATAAGACAGCTTCTGTGCAGCCATCTATTGGTGTTAAACAAGGATGTCCCCTCTCCCCTCTGCTGTTCGCCATCTACTTGAATGACATTGATAGCATTGCAGACAGGGTGAAAGTACTCCAATTTTTTTGGTGACCCACATGCTGTTCGCAGACGACTTCTGCCTCATGTTCAACGACCCTAACCACATGCAGACCATGTTGAACACGTATGCATGAAGAAAGTCTCTCACTGTCAATACACAAAAGTTTGAGGTGATGTACTTCAACTCTTACACCAGCAATCTGCCCCCTCTCTTCCATGATGGGCGCAGCTCCCCTACACAGACTCCTTCAAATATCTGGGCATGGTTTGTGACAGACATATCAACTTGAATACTGCAGGTGATGCAGCGCTACATCCATTCACAGCTGGAACTTTCTGCATCAAACAGTTCATACGAGAACATGACCTTACAAACAGGTTACACATCTACATGTGGCTCCTTTATACGCACGCAATCCCTGCTGGTATGTATGCAAGCCAGGTTTGGGCCACCCCATTCTTACGACAGGGCAAAGAAATGGACAATACTTTACAAAAATGGCTGATGACAGTGCTCAAGAGGATTCTGGTGGTCAAGGACACAACCCCTTCATGGTGTGTCGTGCGCGAGTGTGGTCTAGCGCCTCTACAGTTCAACTGGTTCCGGGCGGCAGTACGGCTAAAACAATGCTTTAACTCAAAGCAACAGCTCCACTGCAAGAAAGATCTTACATGCTGACATGCAACTGAGCTCACGGTGCAAAGATTGCTGGTCATCCAACATACTGTCTGTTACGAATGGTCACACACAATTTTACTTGTTCATGGGAAGGCTGCTGAAGTGTGAGCCATTGATTTTGGTCGTTTTGTTGTGGACCTCAGGGAGAGGTACTTGGATTATTGGACACCCTATTCTGATATGCATCCATGAGAGCGCAACAGCAAACGCTCCACTTACCATCAATGGTGCGCCCTCTCTACCAGGAGGGCCCTGGTTACACATTCGCTATACACCCTTCCTAGATGCATGCTTCTTGATCTTACTCGCGACGTTATTCGCAGCGTGGCTCGCTTCAGACTTTGTGCCCACACTCTACGAATTGAAACTGTGACCTGGACTCACAATACCTCTCCTACTTGTGACTTGTGTAATGCTCAAGATGTACAGGATGAACACACGTCCTTTTCCATTGCACCCATCTACATGTGCTCTCTCTCTGAAGGACTTGTGCTTCCCTATTATCTTCCGCCAGCGAAGCTGCCCTCGTTCGGCGGATACAGCCTTGAAACCTTACCTTACCTTATTTTCCGCAGGCTTAAACAATGTGTCTGCTTTTCTGGGCTAGGAAAACAATACACTTAAAATTCTTCCTTCATGCACTGATAGGTTTTTTATGAGCAGGCTAGCAGTTGCACTTCTTGACTGAAGGCCTTTTTTTAATCCTTGTAACCCTTGTTAAGATATTTGCAAGGCCCTTCGACATATGTTGCAACTGACATCAGACAATATTGTCAGGCTAGTTTCTAACACTGTTGTTAATGTCCAAAGCACAAAGGTTTTACAAGAGACATGTCCGATCTTATTTGCTTGCCTTGTACATACAAATCTAATCCTTACCAGTACATTGTATTGAGACTACACATGCATACACATTGTACCCAAGCTAACATTCCAATCCATGATTCAAAATGGAGCACTTTCCAGTGCTTCACCACCCTGAGCCAGCATAGATACGAACGAAGGGGCATTCATCTTAGTACTGGTAGCCCTTCTGGTACATGGATTGCGCAGCCTCAGTGGAGCCCTCTGTGGCAGGGTCGTACTGGCCTCGCTGTGCATCGCTGTTGGCCTTGGCACGCTTCAGGAGCGCCTCCTGCGCCTTGCCCACGTTCTCAGGCTTGCCTTGCCAGGTCTTCAAGACCGTGTTCTGAAGAGAACGTAACATAGGGGCGAGCCAGTGCAAGCATGTAAGCACATGCTAACCGCCAGCCTTGCGCAATTTGTGGCAGGATCATGCAAACTTACTGATGAAAACCCACTGATGAAAAATGGTCAAACACTGTTAAAATCTGAACCGCTGGCAGCAGACAGATCACTTGTATCATATTGACATTCCAAACAGGCTGACAGCCTTCTGACAGGCAGAAAGCCTGCTGGACTCCACATCCTAGCCAGCTCTTGACAAAATCTGAACCGCTGGCAGCAGACAGATCACTTGTATCATATTGACATTCCAAACAGGCTGACAGCCTTCTGACAGGCAGAAAGCCTGCTGGACTCCACATCCTAGCCAGCTCTTGACAGCATGCGACATGCATTGTATCGGACACGACATGACCCTCCATGCGCTCAAGCATAGAGGTACAATGACTGTGCTACAATTGACAGTCCACAACGCAAATGCTGCACACCATCACGAATAGCTGCAACATACCTGCAGCGCGCGGGCGTAAGAGAAGGAAACGTGCCAAGGGTTGGGCTGGCGGTTCATCTCTTGCAGGTTGAGGGTGGCCTCCAGCTCTGACTGGCCGCCGGACAGGAACATGATGCCTGGCACAGCTGGGGGCACGCGGCGCTTCAGCATAGTCAGCGTGTACTGCGCCACTTGCTGGGGGGTGGCACGTGCGGGGCACT
>LKMJ01004081.1_pt1 | contig 13698 bp, 23 predicted proteins | sample 643391 | NCBI WGS metagenome assembly LKMJ01 (sample SAMN04112250, study PRJNA286221) | soda lake metagenome | biome: soda lake; feature: Kulunda Steppe; material: water; isolation source: sample PL-Br10 brine of Picturesque Lake | place: Russia: Kulunda steppe | collected 2010-07
GGGGGGGGGGGGAGGAGCATAGGGCTGGCTTAGCCGTCAGGGCAGTCAGGTGCGATGGAGCACGCACGCATGCAGGCAGCTGGTTCACTGCAACAAAGCACGCTCAGCGCGCCCACCCAATACTCACGCTCCAGACACTCAGTCAGGTGCATCAGAGCGCGCAAGGCGCCCACCACACAGATAGGTCCTGCACACCCTGCCAGGCCAGCTACTCACCCCGAGGGGCTACGTCCTCTAATGCGTCCAGCGACATTGCCGACGCGCCAGACACGCGGACTGGGCCCTTGGACTCCCTACCGCCACTGCCATGTCCATAGAGCCCCGCTTCCGCAGTCTGGGCGCTGCCCTCGCTCTCGCCCAGCGCCTCAGCCTCCTCCCCCACCTGCAGCTCCTGTTCCTGCTCTGGCTCCTCCTGCGCACAGTAAGGCAGGCATGTTCACAATTACATCAGCACCGCGCGCAGCAGCTGCGCGCGCATGCCCTCCCTGAATGAGCTTCTCCCGGGGCCCCTGTGCATATCCTGAGACAGGCGCTTTCACTGCCTCTGCGCACTCTGCTCTGCTCTGTTCATGTGCCAGATGATACCATGCACCCAAAAAGGCGGCATGCGCATCCTGATCGAACCGTCTGACGCCCTCACTGTCTCCATGCACTCTACTCTGTACTCCTCTGATGACGCCGAGCACCTAACGTGGCCTCAGTCCCATGCGTGCTCAACTCTTCTATGCGCACTCTACTCCCCCCTGCGCGCTCAACTCGCCCAGTCCCATGCGCCCTGAACTCCGCAACTCTCGCGCCTGGGTGGCAGACATGCGGCGTCGCCTCAAGCTCGCAACAGCACACACAGACTTCCCCGCTCTCTGCTCGTGGCTGGCATGAAGCACACCCAGTGTGGCATCCACCCCACAAGCATCCTACGTGCACTGGGCTCCCCTGCTCCCGGCTGGGGTGGCAGGAAAGCAGCGCCCCTTCAAGCATTTGCATACACACAGAGCACACTTGAAGGAAGGCATGTGCAGCGGGGGCACAGGCCCCTCCGATGTAAAGACCCACGTTTGCACCCCTCACCTGCTGTGACTCATCCTCCTCCCTGCAGCTCATGCCCATCATCTCCTCGTAGATGTGTTGGCCGCTGGGGGTCAAGAAGGGCTGCAGAGCCGTGCACGCCATCTTGGTCAGGACCTCCGAGGTGTGCCCCGTGACCTTTAGGGGGGCAGTGGCAGCACAGGCGCAGGCACACATCTTGAGTGAGCTGCGCACACATTGCGCCCACACGCCCAGGCGGCATTGGCGTGCAGGCACACTCCCACACACTCACACCCGCCCCTTGGGGCCCCCACCCTGGCCCACCACCATCTCAAGGCCAGGGAGTCCCGCCCACACTCACCTGCACTTCATGCTTGTTGAACTGATCCACGATCATCATCAGGCTAAAGTCCTGGCAGGTAAGCAGCGGTGCCGGCCCCGCAGCGTGGCCCTGCCCCCCACTTCCCGCATCCCTGCCCGCGGCCGCTTCCGCTGCAGCAGCAGCAGCAGACGCTGGGGCAGACGCAGCGCCGCCATCGGTGCTGGTCTCTGGAGACCCCAGCTCAAAGGGCTGTGGTGTGCTCTCTGTGTCCATGGGCTCCTGCAGGCCCTCACTCTGGCCCTCTGCCGGCTGCTGCTGCTCCTGCTGCTGCTGCTGCTGCTGTTGGTCGGTGCGGGCAGGTGAGGCCTGCTTTTGCTGCTGCTGCTGCTGCTGCTGCTGCTGGGGAGTGGCCTGGTGCGGTTGTACCCACAGCAACAGTGGGGCAGACATAAATTGGCGCAGATGGTTGCGGCCCCTGCACGCAGCCGTGCAAGGCAAGCATGGAGGGGCGCAATGATAGGGAGGGGCGCTCACGTGGGGATGCACGGGGGGGAGCGGAGGGGCGCGCAGGATGACAAACAAGGAAGGGTGCAGACATGTCAGAGGAGGGGGGGGGCAAATGCGGGCATGGGATGCGTGAAATGTGGGCAAAAAACGTGAATGGGCTCCAAAGACTGCCATGGCTGTACGGCGGGGCAAAGGTCCTTAGGTGCTGCTGCGGCCTCTGCACGCTCAGGCGTTGCTGCGGCCTCTGCATATGCTCAGGAATTGCTGCAGCCTCTGCATATGCTCAGGCATTGCTGCAGCCTCTGCATATGCTCAGGCATTGCTGCAGCCTCTGCATATGCTTTGGCATTGCTGCAGCTTCTGCACACTCAGGCGTCGCTGCAGCCTCTGCATATGCTCAGGAATTGCTGCAGCCTCTGCATATGCTCAGGCATTGCTGCAGCCTCTGCATATGCTTAGGCATTGCTGCAGCTTCTGCACACTCAGGCTTCGCTGCAGCCTCTGCATATGCTCAGGCATTGCTGCAGCCTCTGCATATGCTCAGGCATTGCTGCAGCTTCTGCACACTCAGGCGTCGCTGCAGCCTCTGCACATGCTCAGGGCACACCCCAAGCGCACACCAGGACCTGCAGCTGCTCGAGCATGGCATCATATGTGTGCATCATGTGTGCATGGCATCATGTGTGCATGGCATCATATGTGTGCAGCATGTGTGCATGGCATCATGTGTGCATGGCATCATACGTGTGCAGCATGTGTGCATGGCATCATGTGTGCATGGCACCATATGTGTGCAGCACCACCCACCTGCGCTTGTGGTGCACTACCACCGGCAGCGCACTGGGCGCCTTGGGACCTGGGAGAGGCGGAGGGTAGTAATATGCCACAAGGAACTGCGCGTGCATGCCACAAGGAGTGTGACGCCTAAAGGAAAAGGACGTCACAATGCACAGGCCACCAATGAAACTGCACATGTACGCTGCAAGGAGAGGAATGCCACGGCGAGGAGCATGCAACAAGGAATGGCATGCATGCCGCAAGGAGAAGCTTTGCCACAACGCATGTGCAACCAAAGGAATGGTACGCACACACTGGCCACAGCAGGTATGAACGAGCACGCCCGCAACAGGTATGAACACAGCACACACGCACTGGCCACAGCAGGTATGAACGCAGCATGCCCGCAACAGGTATGAACACAGCACACACGCACTGGCCACAGCAAGTATGAACGAGCACGCCCGCAACAGGTATGAACACAGCACACACGCACTGGCCACAGCAGGTATGAATGCAGCATACACTGGCCACAGCAGGTATGAACACAGCACACACGCACTGGCCACAGCAGGTATGAACGCAGCATGCACTGGCCACAGCAGGTATGAACGAGCGCGCACACAACAGGTATGAACACAGCACACACGCACTGGCCACAGCAGGTATGAACGCAGCATGCACTGGCCACAGCAGGTATGAACGAGCACGCCCGAGGAAAAGTTGCAGCTGCTGCTTACAACCAAGAAAGTTGCCGCTGACAGTAATGGCACACGTGCAATCCAGCCATGATGCATGCGGCAGGGTTGGCCGTGCACATTTCTCATACCGAGTGCAAAAGGTTCCTTTTGACAGAGACCAGGCCTGACCTGGCTGTGATTGAAGCGTTCTGAGGGCACAATGTCGACCACAGGTGTACGCAAATTGGAGAACACCTCCAGCTCATCATAATAGTGACGTGAAACCTGCGTATGGGTGCGTGGGCGTGCATGTGCGTGTAAGTGCAACCGCACATCATTGTAGATCAAGTGAAGCACCAGCGCCTGCATGCGGGCGCATCCTGTGCACGACCATGCCCTTGTGCATGCTTACCCATGCATGTGCTTTTCAAGTGGACACACACGTGTGTGCGCTCCAAGAAACACAGCAGGTCCCCATCGACACGCGGCGCCGCACGACCTCGGACACACACGTGTGTGCACTCCAAGAAACACAGCATGCCCCCACCGACACGCGGCGCTGCGCGACCTTGCCCACCTTTGCGCAAGACAGCACCTCCTCCACTCGGGGGTGCTGTCCGCCCAGTGCGCTGGCCAACGGCCCCTGCGCCACCTCTGTAGACACCGGCCCCTGTGCCACCTCTGTAGACACCGGAGCCGGCGCATCTGCCGGCCCGCGCTCCGCTGGTTTAGGCTCCGCTGCCCCTGCTGTCCCTGCAGCAGCTGCGTTTGCGGCTGGCAGGCCAGCGGCTGGCGCGCTGACGGCTGCGGGCTTGGAGGGTGGCAAGGGATAGGACACAGGCAGGCCGGCGGTGCGGGCCAGTGCCACGAGCACATCCAGCACCGAGCCTGTGCTGGGCACCTCCACCACGTACCTGCAAGGGTGGGGGGGGGGGGATGAGCAGGCATGTGATGTGCTCAAGCATGTGAGCTAAGAAAGTGTGTGCATGCATGTGATGTGCTAAAGCATGTGATCACAAGTAGAGGGAGTGGGGGCATGCTCCTTCAGCACAGGGCATGCTAGTATGGTCATGCTCCTTCAGCACAGGGCATGCTAGTATGGGCATGCTCCTTCAGCACTGGGCATGCTAGTATGGTCATGCTCCTTCAGCACTGGGCATGCTAGTATGGTCATGCTCCTTCAGCACAGGGCATGCTAGTATGGTCATGCTCCTTCAGCACTGGGCATGCTATCATGGCCACCGCACTCATTCAATGGGGCCCTCTTTCCTGCCGCACATGTACCCTCACATATTTCTTACTTATTATTGTCTGAGTGCGGGCTGCCATCCATGTGCACTCACCCTAGCCTTGCGCTGTGTACCACCCATGCGCAGCATGTACAGTGTGGGCTTTGACCACATGATCCTCTTGATCCGGTGCGCTGGCTGCCGTCCATGCAAACTCACGTTATTGATTGCTGGATGCTGTCCATGCATTCTGAATTGGGTGCTGGGTGCTGCCTATGTGCACCACGTGCAGAGTGGGCTTGACCACAGCACTCACTTGATTGGGTGCTGGCTGCCATCCATGTACACCATATGCAGCGTGAGGGACAACATGCGCGACTCTGGCAGCGGCACAGAGAGGTACATGAAGGGGTCAAACTTGGCCCGTGTAGCGCCGCACTGGGGGCAGTCCAGGGTGCTTTTGTATAAACCCTGCACATAATTTGTGAGTGCGCGAACATGTGCGTTGCACATACGCATGTGCGTGTTTATAAAATGTGCGCTGATGTGCACTTGAACACATGCATACAGTTTGCACTGTTTGCACTTGTGTGCTTAGCAGGGCCTTCACTCCATGCATGTGCATGCATATGTACAATTTACATCTGAATGTACTTAAACTGTGAATGCCGGCTTGACCAGCCAATGGTTGCCGGCAGGGAGAATGGTCCATAGGCACACAGTAGGGGGTCGGACCTAGGCAGACGCACACTATGTACCCGTATGACTGTGAGCCAAGCGCACAGGAGCCTGCACAAGCCTCTTTAGCTTCCACTCTTTAAGCAAGCAAAAGCCGGAGGGAGGCTCGATACAGTCAGCCATCCTTGACGCCTGGGGGCTCTGTGAGCTTCGACTAAAAAGTGAACCAGCAAACCAGCACACCTGGAAATGATCCACAATGACCGAATTGTTGCGCTGCCGATAGTCAGACCAAGCCTCTGCCGCCAGCTCTTCATCTGGACGACCATTGCTGTCCTTCTCCTGCAATTCCAGTCACACATGCTCGCTGGAAGCATGCAATGAATCAGACACCGAAACAGCCAGGGGCTGCAGGCGGATTGCTCAGGGCTGTCTTGCAGCAGCAAAACAGGCACGGCTTTGCTACTTGAGCCATAGAGCGGCTTCAGCACACAGGTTGGGAACACAGCGCACCTCGATGTAGGGCTTGTTCTTGATGCGATTCAGGTCCTCATGCAGGCCATCAAGCAGGAAGGCAAGGAATTCCTGTGCACGGCCACATGCAGGGCTTCAATCTGATTAAGGCTCGCTCATCAGCCAGGCCCTCACATGGCCTATCAATGCAAGGGCTTGTCAGCGAAGGGGCCCACTCAAAGGAGGATCTCATCAGCCAGGCCCTCATATGGCCTATCAATGCAAGGGCTCATTAATGAGGGGGCTCACTCGAAGGAGGAGCTCATCAGCCAGGCCCTCATACGGCCCATCAGTGCAGGGGCTTGTCAGCGAAGGGGCTCACTCAAAGGAGGGGCTCCTCAGCCAAAGCCCATGGCTGAGCTCTCAAAAAACCTTGTCGCGCAAGGACCTGATTCAAGCCCCTGATTCAGGCCCGCAAGGACCTGATTCAAGCCCTTGTCGCGCAAGGACCTGATTCAAGCCCTGGAGCAAGCTCAAGATCCTGAATGGGAGCCATTGAATTTAAAAGAGAGCAGTCTCCAAACTGGAGTGCGAAATCTGTGGCTGTGCCAACCGTCTACCATGACCGGTACACTTGGATATGGATGCTCATATACTGCTCATACACTGTAGTCAACCCCGCACATCCGCAGCAGTGGCGGCGGAAGCAGCAGGCAACAGGACACCGCAAAATAGAATGTACCAGCCCCAAAAAGTGCATACAGCCCCTGAAGACAAGCCACCCTTCTCTGACAAAGCCTCCAGCCAAAAACATAAGGCATGGAGTGTCGCATATAGGTCTGTGACTGCGCACATCTCAATGCCATGCTGCATGTAAAAAAAAAACTGCCATGTCTGTGCACATCTAACATTAATGCTGTGCATCATAATAAAACTTTTAGTACCCGTGCACATCTGACTGCCATGCTGTGCGTCAAAATACAACTATTAGCATCTGTGCGCACCTGACTGCCATGCTGTGCGTAAAAATAAAATTGTTAGCGTCTGTGCACACCTGACTGCCATGCTGTGCGTAAAAATAAAACTGCGGTGTCAGTGCGCACCTGACTATCATGCTGGGCGTAGCCACTGAATTGGGGCGCAAAGCGGCCAATGCGCTCCTTGAAGTTCCGTGGTGTCACATGCCCAACCCCACCCTGCAGGTTGGCGTGGGAGCAAGCGAGCACACAAAATTTTTTGCTCTCCTTTTTACTGATATGTAATGTGGTGCAATTTTAGAAGTCGCTGTGACCCTGCTTTGTTACTGCACCAAACTTGAAGGACTGCAGTGGCACATGTTGGAAACCTGCAGCGCTTTGCTCAAAGAAAGAACAGCCCTTCAGTTTGGACCTTCGCATGACCAGGATAGAGGGTTTGGGGCATTCTAATAACACCGAATCATTCACCTCACATAGAAGCATCTGCGCCCCCATCCATTTTCACACCCCTGCCCGCATCCCAACCAGCGCACCTGCCACAGCAGGTCCATGAGCTGGCCAAACCCCTCAGCCAGCCCGCCATTCATGCCCAGCGGGTTGGTGCGGTTCAGGTCGGCGTTGAAGTCGCCCGTGAGGAAGCAGCGCATGAGGGGCACCGTATGTGCTAGGCACTGGAGGCTACTGTTCATGAAGCAGGTGTTGCCTAGGTTGCCCAGGCCTGCCAGCCCAGGCTCCTTGTCGGCGGACTGCAGGCAGGCAGCATCACAGCAGAGGTGAGCATGTCCTGGCTGTTTGTTGGCGGACTGGCAGTAGGATATGTAACAGCACAAGTGAGTTTGTCCTGGCTTGTGCTTTGGCCACAAGCAGGGCGGTTGCAACCGCCGCAGCGAGCGCTACATGGCGAACCAACATGAGCGAGTCACAAGGGCTCAAGCCATGCCAGGGGGGGTGGGCTGACCAATGCAAGAGACAAATGGCGTACACAAGACAAGGCACGGCCATGCCAAGGCAGCCAGACGAGCTGCACAGCACAGCCCAGTCGGGCAAAATCCCAGTGGCACGTGAGCTGTGCTGAATGGCCTGAGCTGCAAAAGTGAGCAGGGTAGGCAGATTTGGCATGGCAGGTCAGACGGGAGAAGGCGAAGCACATTGGTCGGGTCGAGCAGGTCAGCCACAGCAGGCCTGAGATACAAAGAGGAATTGAAGCCGCGCCAAGGAAGCTGCGCACAGCTGAGTTGCACAATCACTTGACCGAGACAGCAGCACTGAGCTGCACTCACAGGGCGCCGCTTTTGCAAGCCTGTTCACTATTGATCAAACATTCCAGCAGTGCAGCCAGTCACAACTGCAACAATAGCCATTGCCCACTATAATCCCAGGCAGAGTATCAGTACTAAAATCACTAACTGTAATAGCACCGAACATCAATACAGCTTATGCGGAGGATATTCAGCGTAGGAGGATACAGAGCGTGTACCCTGAGTATAGTTTGTATAGAGCTTAGGCGGATAGAGAGCATCAGCAGGTAGAGAGCGCAAGTATATTGACTCTTTTACACGCATAGAAGTTAAAAAGAGGATTGAGACCATTCGCGGTGTGCAACCAGTAATGCAGGGCACAACACTCACGGTCAAAGAGCAGTGCAGGCTCTTACAGTCATTCTGGGCATGTCAAGCTCGGGGAGCAGCGTAGATGAGCAGGGCCAGAGACCGTTCAATGTGTGTGCATGCAGCAGCGGCTCTAGCACAAGAAGATAGATGCAGGAGTGAAGGGGGACACGGGACAAGGCTGTGTAAGCACGCACCGGGAAAGGGATGTTCTGGGAGCCTGCGCCACGAGTGAAGGAGCTCCCAAACACTGAGCCCGTACTCCTGTAGCAGCACACATATCAATTCTGCTCAAGCTCATGCGGCGCTGTTTGAAGCCGCAGAACAGAAACATAAATTGTGCTCAAGCTCATGCAGCACTGTTTGAAGCCGCAGCACAGGCATCTTTGAGTGCCTCAGAGTGTGCATTTGCACACTTTCCCAGACCAACTCAAGGGCAAGTGCACTGACCTGCACATTGCGCAACCGCCAAGTCAACGAGAGCACTCCACAGGCTTTACCAAGTGCACATAGAAGTGCAGCACACACCAAGCAGCATACACCCACGCATTACACATGGAGCAGCAAGCAGTTGGCACCTAGCACCCACACCAAGCAGCATGTGCCCAACACATCCAGGCTTTGGCCTAAGACATGCTCTTTGACAATTTGCGATGAGCAGACCGTGCAAGCCAGGATTTGCCCTGTGCCCTGCATACCGTACTGCCAATAGAATATTGCGAGAAATGAAATGAAATAAGTATTTAATTCTGGAACGCACTCGCAAAATGTAAAATTCGACAAAAATAATTATGGAGATACCTCGCGAAATTGTCACAGTGAAAATCGTATGATGGAGCCCCAGGCTACTGAGGGGCAATTTACCCTATCTCAGTTTGGATTTTTTAACGCCCTCGCACCCAAGAGGATGGCCCCCTCTTTAGTGTTGCCAGGACAAGGTTCATCCCAGAGGTGGAGGCAGGGATGAGGCAGCAGGAGCTCCTTGAGGAAGGTGTCTAGCACAGCAGAGAAGAGAGCAGGGGGTCATGAAGAGTGGAAGGGAGAGGGGGAGATGTCAAGTGCAAGCAGGGATCCTTGGAACGTCCAGACTGGCTCCGTTGTTGTTGAGTTTTGGCTCTTGATGCCGCTGAGCTTTGCTGTAAAACAGCGAAACTTCGTAAAATGTAATTATTTGGGGGGCCCTCGCGAACCTCTAATGCTCGCAAATAAATTATTAATTAATTAGAAATTATACATTGCGCCACGCGAAATTCCAGTGTCGCAAGAACAAGCTGGCAGTACGGTATGTGTGAAAGCGTGAACCTTGCTGGCCTGTGAGTCCCCCTTGCCCAGCCACACCTTTCTACAAACCCCTGCTACCCAAGTGCGCTCACCAAAAGCAAGAACAGCAAACAAGCCCACAAGCCTGCCCGTCTCCTCCTCTGCCTTGCATGGCTGACGTGCACGACATTGGCAGGCAAGCACCATGAACACAACATGCTTGTGAAGCAATTTGGTGCAAAAGCGTGCCAATCACTTCCTTGAACAATCCCTAACTAATTGCTTCCTCTCGTGCAGCCACCACTGATGCAGCCACCACCAGATTCCACCATCGATCTAACCACCAATCTTGTCGCACGGTCTCGCCACCAGGCAACCTAAGCTTGCTGGTAGCCCCATAGCCTCGCCACCTCGCTTCCTTTTGCGCATCCACCTGCCACCCTCATCCCCCCGCACCTGTAGCTGTAGCTGTGCAGCGAGGATGTGTTGGGGTGCGTGGCTCCATCCGGCGGTATGACGGCAAGGGCCCCGGGCCCTGGGGACACCGGCGAGGAAGGGGCGAGAACGGGGTCATCCTCATCATCTTGTGCCTGTGCAAACCACGCAGCAACAAAACTTGAGAGCAAAGAGGAGGCAAGCACCAGGCGTTTGTGATTGTGTCCCTGCCCCAAGTTGGAAGCCGGGAGCTGTGTGCAGCGCAGCAGCTCAAGCGTTTCGGCTGTGATGGGCATGTCTGCCGGCTCATCTGCCGCTGTGTGCGGCACGTGCAGGCAACGACAAGGGGGCGCTTGCTGTAGGGTCTTGAGCTGCCAGCTAATGTGTGGATCACACCATGCTCATGGTGCCAGCTAATGTGTGTACCACGCCATGAAGCTCTTGCCCGAGCAGCCCCAGTGGAGCCTGGCTGCCAGCACAAGGCGCCATGTTGGCCTGCCAGGCACCTTGGACAGCCACAGGGCGCAGTTTGTGGCGTGCCCATTGTCCCTTCCCCGGGCGACAAACAAGCCCTGAGGGCCACACTCTCTCGCACTGAGGCCGCGAACATGGATGCCGTGCTGGCTGACATAGACTTGATGCACTGTGGGACAATATGGAGGCCTGCGTTCTGAGTATGTTTTGGCGGCTGGTTGGTAGTTGCCCCCCCCCCCTCCTGGCTGGAGGCTCGGCGCATGACAGCCTCTGGGCTCCCCAGAGGAAGAAGCTCGACCAAATGACCAGAGCCCAGAAACTAGAACGGTGCGCTCAGGCAGGCTGAGCCTCGAGGAGCAGAGCAGAGCAGGTGGCATGCCTTGTACGTCACTGACTCCAATTGTCCAGCCCCTGCAGCCTGCATCTGCACATGCACTTGCTGCTTGCGAGTCCACTATCATCCACAATGTGCACATACGTGCCGCGCTGAGTGTGAACCCGCACGCTCGCTCCTTTTCTTGTGCGTCACAAACGCACAAGAACGCAACAGTATATAACACACACATACATGAGCATTCGCATGGGCACTCACATCGCGGGGCGCGATCTTGATGTGCTGACCATCCAGCAGGGAGGCCTCTTCCAGGCTACTGTCGTACTTGTCCTCCAGGGAGGCGTGGAAGCGCTGCTGGTAGAAGTCGATGACCTTGCTTGCCTCCTTGTCCACACCAAACGTGTCACATGCCAGGTTCTTCAGCTCCCGCACAGTGGCCTGCGTAAAGCACACAGGGGCAAAGAGGATGAGCATGAGCGCAGGGTGAGCACCAGAGTGCAGGCTGAGTGGGTGAGGGCGAGGTGGGTGCGCAGTAGTGCTGGGGGCGCTGCCAGCCACTGGAGAGCAAAATGGGGTATTGGGCGGGCGGGCACACAATAGTGCAAGGGAGAGCAGGCAGCCACTGCCCACCCCAGCCCCCAGACATGTAAGAGGGCAGGAGCTGACAAGCGGTGCACAAGGGCTTGTGGAGTACCATAAGAACATGGCATTTGCATCCATTGCTAAGTATTGCCCAAGGTCATGGAATTTGAGGGAAAATATTCAAAGCAAGAGGGAGGAAGTCATTGCATCCCATGTACATCCGTGTGCACATCCATGCCTCAAAATGTCTGCGTATGTCTGCACATGTGTGTGCATGTGTGCGTACGTGTGTTCGCGTGTCCGCAAACAAGCATCGGGACATGTGTGCGTGCCTGCACGCGTATGCACGTGCGAGGGCACATGTACCCAAGATCCTCATCAATGTCTACCGCTTACTTTTGGCGGCAGCGTGACCGTTGTTTCTTGGTCTGCATCCTTGGCCACCAAGCGAACATGCAACTGCATTTGCCCATTCCGGCTGCTCTCCTCCTCATCCGCGCTATTGCTCATGGAGGGACTGGAGAGGCGTCTGTGCTTCAAGGGTGGCTCCTCCTCCTCAGCCAGCTTGGCACTGTGATGGATGTGGAAAAGCTTTGGGCACACCTCCACCTGGGCGAGCATGAGAGCATACAGCTGATATGGCTCACGAGCCGGGCAAGCTACAACAGTGATGTGGCCTTCGTGAAAGAGGAGGCCTGACAGGTAACAGAAGGAGAACAAAGGAGGACATCACACAGGAGGACAACAGAGTCAGGCTCTGTAGGCACAGTGCTCAAGCTGGAGATTCATCAGCAGTAATGACCCTTGCCTGTGCCTGAGCAAAGGAATGTACTATTTCACACCACCAGCTACCTGGGGCCATGCAGTATCCAACCATCGAAGAACATACCTAACAGTGTAATGCAGCAAAAAGACACAGCAAACGAGACGAGACGGCAGAGCGACGTGTGACGAGCACGAGAACACCCCTACTCTATTGTGATTCCTACAGTATCTAGTAAACTATAAAATTTAAAAATTAAATCTGTGATCTGTGTGGATGTGAGCTGCAAATCTTTCTTTGTTTTTCATCACTGTTTGTTTCGTTGATACCAAAAAAATCATACAAACGTTCCTGTGGACAGCCAGATTGAGTGAGTCTGGGTTACTACTTGGTTAGGGCGAAATTGCAATAGGCCTTTTCCCCCTTTTCCAAATCCTTCTCGGAGAACCTTCCCTTGGAAAAAAGTCTATTCATGTTACCAAGATACCAAAATAGTTTAGTTAAGAGAAAGGAAGGCAGTGCAAATAACAAAATAAAATGTTGCTTAACGGAAATGGGATCCTTGAGACAGGTTTACATCACAGGAATCCGTCTTACAGTGGTCTCACAACTTCCAGCAGCAGGTCACGGCGCAGGAATGCACGCCTTAAGCAGCACCGATGTCAGGCGGTGGTGGATCCGAACCTCGTAGATGTCCTGCTGCAGCAAGTTCCAAATCTCCCTGTTCTCTCGGAGCCGGTGGCGCTGCCCTGCAGCATGATGAAATGCGGGGATGTGGTACACAGAAGGTAAGGATCATTTGCCATTGAGGCATTCAGACTCTCCTTCCCAGTGCGCAGAGCAAGTGAGCAATGTATCTGCCTGTGGTGTAAACCCTACCATGTCAAGAGGGCAGAGCATTTGCACTGCATAATCCGAACATTTTCCAATGCCTCACATGCTGTGCAGCACCTTGGACTTGGTGCTGCGAGGAGAGCAGCTAGGCCCGGACTGGCGAGCTTACACTCTGATCGGAAGTGTGCTTGCATACCTGCTCCTCCCCCCTGGCGTGCTGCCAGGCGCCATTGACTACTACCTACTGTCAAAAATCAGAAACTCAGGCGGAAACTATGGGAAGGTCTGTGGAATGTGCATGTGTATCTGTGAATGCGCGCTTGGCAGTGTGGGGGTGGGTTTTGGTGTGTGGGCGTGGGTGTGGGTGTGGGTGTGGGTGTGGGTGTGGGTGTGCGCGCATGTATGAGTGCCTGTGTGTGCGCGAGCGTGTGTGCTTGTGTGCGTGTGAGCCTTTCAGAGCCTGCACGATGCCAACAAGCAAGTTGATCTGTAGTTGCACTTGAATGAAGTTCATAGCATGAATTAACAGCAATTTCATGAAAAATTATTCATGAGCTTGGTGAGGTTCTGTCCTCGAGAGAGGTGGTTTGCTGTGTCAGGCTTGCACATGGCAAATCCAGAACTGAATCCAGGGGGAATGTTGGTGGGAGCTGAGAACATCCTCGTAATGACTTACCAGCCTCGGCCTAGACTACTAAGATGCAGAGGCGCGCGTGCACGCACGCGCACACACACACGCGCACACACACACACACACACA
>LKMJ01004082.1_pt1 | contig 13695 bp, 19 predicted proteins | sample 643391 | NCBI WGS metagenome assembly LKMJ01 (sample SAMN04112250, study PRJNA286221) | soda lake metagenome | biome: soda lake; feature: Kulunda Steppe; material: water; isolation source: sample PL-Br10 brine of Picturesque Lake | place: Russia: Kulunda steppe | collected 2010-07
CTCTCTCTCTCTCTCTCTCTCTCTCTCTCCTTCTCTCTTTTGCTGTGCTTGCATGCTGGCAAATGGCCCCTTAATCCCCGGCTCAGCTCCTGCCGCTCCCATCTTCCTCTTCCTCCCGATCCTCCTCCTCTGCATGCTCCGCTGCACGCGCGCTGCTGGCCACGCGCTTGGCTGCAGCAATGGCCATGCGTGCGCGGCTCTGGATCAGATCCTGCACACACAGACAGCAGATTGGAGGGGCATGGGCAGAGGGGCCCTCTTGTGCGCACACCAGGGCGCAGGAGCCTGTGCATGCAAGCACAGAGCAGCCATGTATCCAAGCAGCAGCGCACATGCAGGCAGCAAAGGAGCAGAGCAGGGGCGAGGTCCAGCGGCTGCCGAATCAACCATCAAGCCCTCTAGCTGCACACACAATTTTTTTCCTCGACTCCTTATGCACGCGTGCAAGCGCACACATGAAGGCACACATGCATAACACACTCGTGCACACGCAAATGCACACCCTCTTCCCCGCGCCTCGTACACAATGCTCACGCGCCCACCCACCCACCCACCCACACCCACACCCACACACACACCTGCACAAACTCCTCCAGCTTGGCAATGGTGATGTTGGGCATGACCACCACGTGCGCAATGTCGCCCTCGCACGCCAGCTGCCACTTGCGCACAAAAGCCTCTTCCAAAGGGCTGCAGATGCATGCACAGCAGCACACATCCCAGGGTCAAGCAGGCCACGGCCGGAGCTTGTCAAAAGCAGCCGTATGGCAGGGCTGCAGGCCCTGTGAGCTGTCAAGCAGCCCATGGCTGGATTTTGTCAAAAGCAGCCCATATGGCAGGGCCGCAGGACCTGAGGAGGGTAGTTGGAGAGGGGCAGCACAAGCGGCCAGGCGGGGCGCAGTGGGAGGCGCTGCGGCCTCGAGAGGCACAAGCCAGGTGGCACGCACGAATGGGTTGGTTGCCTATCAGCAGGCACAGCACTTCTGAGGCACGGCAGCAGGCTTTAAGGAGCAGTGGGGCACAGTCACTGAGAAGGAGCCTCAGCGCGGTTCTGGGATGTCGTGACGGGCAGCTGAACACGCGCCGCCGCCGCCGGTACGCACCGCTCAAACACCACGGTGTTGCTGAGCTCGTTGAGCATCGTCTTGATGCCCACCATCTCCAGCATGTCCTTCAGCACGTGTGCGTTGCGCATGCACTTCTCCACATCGCGCTGCATGCCCTCGTACCCCTGTGGGGGGGGTGCACATGAGGCGAGGCGGGCAGCGTCAGGCATGAGCCTAGACAGGAAGCCACTAAACATCCACGCCATTACTCCATTTCCCCCATCGAGCTAGAGACATGGGGAAAGGTGCGGCATGGCAGGGTATGCACATCTCCCTGTCACATCTCCCTGTCACATCTCCCTGTCACATTTTTTTTCATGACAGGGTATGCACATCTCCCTGTCCTCTGTGCAGACCCGCACCGCCCCGGCAGTCACGCCAGGAGGAGTGCGTGCCAGCTAGCTGGGCAAGCAGGGTAGCCTGGTACTCTTTATGCGTACACGCGTGTATGCGCACGTAAGCGTGCGTGCGTGAGTACGAGCCAGCGTGTGTGTACGAGCACGCGTGCATGGGCGTGTGTATGCGTGCATGTGGGTGTGTAGGTGTGCATGCATCTGCGCGCACCTGCATGCGGATCTGCTTGCAAGGCTGTGTCCAGGTGCTTGCACAAATGCTTGCATGCAAACTAGCGTGAACACGTGAAAGCACACCCACGCGCATGCGTGTGCAAGGCATACCTTGCGTGTGAGCGTGTACCACAAGTAGATTGGGGCGTGGCCATTCCTGCTGCCCATGATGGTGGCATCCCTGCACATGCAAGCACATGCACAGCTAGGCAATACATCCATTGCAGGGCAATGCATCCATTGCAGGGCAACACAGCCATTGCAGGGCAATACAGCTGTTACAGGGCAATACAGCCATTGCATGATGGAGGCACACCTGCACAAGCGCAGCAGGGCAATTCAGCTGCTGCAGGGCAACACAGCCATTGCATACAAGGGTTGCTTCGCTGCCCAGTGCGTGGAATGCTGCACCGCCCAGCAGCTACTCGCGTGCCACAGCATGCGGCAGACGCTTGCTTTGCCACACACACATACTTTGGTCATATGAGCACCCTGACATTGATGCTACAAATAGGCGCTTGCTTTGCCACGCACACATACTTTGGTCATATGAGCACCCTGACATTGATGCTACAAATAGGCGCTTGCTTTGCCACGCACATATACTTAGGTCATATGAGCACCCTGACATTGATGCTAAAAATAGGCGCTTGCTTTGCCACGCACACATATTTTGGTCATTTGAGCACCCTGACGCTGATGCTAGAAATAAGCGCTTGCTCTGCCACGCACACATAATTTGGTCATTTGAGCACCCTGACATTGATGCTACAAATAGGCTTGCAAGACCAAGGGTGCTGCCCTGAAGGTGGCATGTGATTTTTTTCACATTGTCAGGCACCCTGCTGAGTAGGGAGTGAGCCCTGGGGGCGGCTTGCACGCGCAAACCTGCGCGGGAGCTGGATTCAAATACGAGCTCCCACTAGCACAAATGCACGCGTACGCACACACACCACTCGCCTGCTGTCCAGGTACTCTGCGTCTGAGGACAGGGCCATGACCGGCACACACATCACAGCGCACTCGCCTGCTGTCCAGGTTCTCTACGTCTGAGGACAGGGCCATGACCGGAACACACATCACATCACAGCACACTCGCCTGCTGTCCAGGTTCTCTATGTCTGAGGACAGGGCCATGACCGGAACACACATCACAGCAAACTCGCCTGCTGTCCAGGTTCTCTACGTCTGAGGACAGGGCCATGACCGGAACACACATCACAGCACACTCGCCTGCTGTTCAGGTTCTCTATGTCTGAGGACAGGGCCATGACCGGAACACACATCACAGCACACTCGCCTGCTGTCCAGGTTCTCTACGTCTGAGGACAGGGCCATGACCGGAACACACATCACAGCACACTCGCCTGCTGTTCAGGTACTCCACGTCCGAGGACAGGGCCATGACAAGCTTGAAGCGTGTGATGACGATGCCGCACGGCACCGGAGCGCCCACAAACTTGTGGCCGCTCACGGACACGCTGCCAATGGGCTTGCGGAAGGTCACCATGGGCGCCTGAACAAAGGGCGCGCACACACACACACAATCTCGTGGTCCACTGTGGCACACAGCGAAGGGGGATGGATGGATGCTGACCACTCGTGCTTTGTACACACAAATGCCTCGCTGCTTCTGCATGGACAAGCGTGTGCGTGTGGCGCCACGCTGAGCAAAGTGTGGATGCACCTCTACGCAGTCTGCTGATGTGCGTGCAACCGCATGCCTGTGGTCAGGATGCATTGCACTGTTGCAGCGCCAGCACACGTGCACCTTACCTTTTTCAGGAAGGGCATCATCATTCCGAACAACGCGCCGTCGCAGTGCAAGTAGAAGCGCTCCTCGGGGAAGCCGCACTCCTGCAGGATGTCCAAGATCTGTGGGGAGCCACGCAGGGGAGGGGGGAAGGGGAGTCAGCGGTGCGTGGCGGTCAGCGGTGAAACAAGTTGGCTCCTCTCCCTCTTCCTTCCCCTCTCATTCCTTCCTTCCTTCCTTCCTTCCTTCCTTTACCCCCTCTTCTTCACACCCACACCCACACCCACACCCACACCCACACCCACACCCACCAACAGTTGCTCTCTGGGTCAGGGTCCTTCCCAATCCCAATGGTCTGGCACGCCCCCTGCTTGCTCCCCACTTGTACTCCAGGGCTAAGCATGGACAGAGCTGGCACCCTGCTTGCTCCCCACTTGTACTCCAGGGCTAAGCATGGACAGAGCTGGCACTACACACCAGCCAGACCCTTATCCCCGCATGGCCTCACCGCTGCTATCCTGGCGACGCGACCCACTGGTCCCGCATGTGCACCCACGTTTCCCTGGCCACTTGTTCTGGGCAGAGGGAACACACGCACGCACACACATGTATGCACGCGCGCAGAAGAGCGTGCTCGTGTGCCCTTAGGACTACACAAGCCCACCCCTCCCCCTCCCCAACGCACACACGCGCTACAACCCCCTCCCCCCAAAACTCTCCACCTCACTAGCCTCAGTCTCTCTCTGTGTCTGTGTGTCTTGATGTGATTGGATCCCTCCCAGCGCAAGACACCTCTCCTTCCCAGCTCAGCGAACGCCTCCATACACTTCACCCATCCTAACACACAACCCATCCATCCTGCCGTCCACCCTATCATCCACCTACTTAACTGTCATCCATTCCACCATCCACCCACTCCATCGTCCACCCATCCATCCACCCGCTCCACCATCCACGGGCCCAGCGCCCCGCATGCCCAGCGCCCTGCATGCCCAGCGCCCTGCATGCCCAGCGCCCTGAAAGCCCAGCGCCCCTCATGCCCACCTTGTCCAAGTCATCCACGGCGCCCTTGACCGTGGTGCCGATGTTGACGTTCAGGATGGCGGGCTTGTCCTTGTTGGCCAGCAGGTGCTTGCGCAGGTCGTCGTAGTCGATCTCGCCAGAGGAGAGCGTGTCGACCTGCGCCGCACAGGCAAGGCGGCTTGGCACAGTGGCCGAGCCGACCCATGGCTGCGGGCTGGCAGGGCGGCTTGGCACTGTGGCCGCGCTGGCCCATGGCTGCGGGCTGGCAAGGCGGCTTGGCACTGTGGCCGCGCCGGCCCATGGCTGCGGGCTGGCAAGGCGGCTTGGCACTGTGGCCGCACTGGCCCATGGCTGTGAGCCAGCAAGGCAGCCCTACCAGGTCGCCCAGCACGAGCTCTCTTGCACACAGCTCACCGGTCGGTCTGTCGCCCAGCCGCCACCAGCGGAGTGGCACGCACGGCAGTAGACAACAAAAGCCGGCGCAGCGCACGCGCGGCGTTTGAGGGACCCTGCGCCCTGGGCATTTACGCACCAGGGCGGCCGGCTCGCCCAGCTCTGTGCGCAAGCCCCGCGGCTTAGTGCACGTGCAGCGTGTGGGCATGGTTGGGCGTGCGCGCAGAGGATGGGTGCGCACCTTCACGGCAGGCATGCGGTACTTGCGCGCGGAGGATGGGTGCGCACCTTCACGGCAGGCATGCGGTACATGCGAGCGGCCTTGAACACCGAGTAGTGGCTCTCCCTGCTGGCGTACAGGATGCCGTCAGGGAGGTTCTCTCGGCCCACGTAGATGCCGTGCAGGTTGCCCTCTGTGCCACACGTTGTGATGTAGCCGTAGTACTCCTCCTCGTCAATCTCCCAAAGCCGCGCAAACCAGTTCAGCACCGCCACCTGCACACCCGCGGTGCAGCGCCACCACACACACAGCCTACTTTGCTCACGCCTGCTGTTGTGCCTTTTGCACGAGGAGGCTCACACTGCTAGGCCCACACCACTCAAAGGAGCATGGCAATTGCACCTGCCCGCAATCGTCGCGCTGGCCATTGCGCGTGTCAGAGCAGGTGTATGTGAGTCTAGATGGTGCAGTCGCACAATTGCAGCAAAGAGGCGGGTGTGCAGACGGGAGTGTGCAGCGCTTGCAAGACGAAGCGACCTTTGCGCCATGCAAGCACAACACTGCTTCCTGGAAGCAATGATGCCAGGTTGCTTGAGGGGTGTGTGGTCAATCCTTCCACCCATCCATGTGGATCCAAATCCCACGTCCAAATGCAAGCGTGCACAGCGCCTCTGCCCAGGCCTCTCCCAGGTCATTGGAGCACATGTGGGTGGGTGCGTGCGTGAGCGTGTGCGCGTGTGCGCATGCATGTGTGCGCGCATGGTGTGTGCGTGTGTGTATGCATGTGTGCATGCAAAGTGTGCGTGCGTGCGTGCATGCATGCGCGCGCGTGTGTGTGTGTGTGTGTGTGTGTGTGTGTGTGTGTGTGTGTGTGTGTGTGTGTGAGCTCGCGCACACCTACCAACCGTATGCAATCGGGCCTATGAATTGCCCCACAAGGCATCTAGTCAGTGTCCACTAGCGTAAGGTCATGGGCCACGCAGGTGCGCTCACTGCGCTGGCACAAGGTCATGGGCCACTCTACAGGGCTGCCTGTGGGCGGGTGGCATGCGCTAGTGCATGTAGGAGGGCTGGCTGTGCGTGGACTGCGCTGGCAGATGCACCTGCAGGGATGATCTCCAGCGCTCGAGACAGGCAGCACGGCCATAGATGCGTGTAACCCTAGAGCTGAGCCTTCGACCTACTCTCACCCCCCTCACCCATCGGGCCTCCATGACGTCAGAGGCCTGGCATACACATCCAGGCTGTCGTCACTTAAATTGGGGCTTCCCTTACCTCAAAGTCCCGCGAGTGTACGCCGTAGTTGCTCTCGATGAAGGGATCCCCAAGGTTGTTGATGCTATACTTGAACAAGCACTCCAGCGCCCCGTAGTCAAAGTCCAAGTTGTATGGATACCTGCAGTGAAAGATTCCCAGGGGCACGCAAACATATGACAATTGGGCGCGAGCAGCACTGCGTGTTCCCCCATGTTGGCTTTGACTCTGCAGCTGAATCTCATGCCAGCCTGTGCTGCTTTAGATGCTAACAACGTGAAGGCATGCTTGCATGCATGGGCGTGCAAGTGCTTGCTCTTACTGGTGTGTGTACGTGTAATCCCGTTTGCGCACTCTCATACACTGGAGAGTGTATGTAACACCATGTTTGCGTATGTCTGGGCTTGACAGTGCACGCAGGTGTGCACATGCATACATATATATGTGTGTGTAGCGTATACATGCAATTGTTTGTGCGTGTATGCATGTGCGCGTGTTTGCATGTTTGTTCGTGTGCGTACATGCACACGTGTGCGCGCTCCTTCTCCTGAACAACTCCTGCTCATTGGAATGCCTACATGCGTGCATGCTGGTGCAAGCAGTCTTGCAAACCGCTATGATATGTAGTTAAGTGCCCGTGCACCACCAAGTACATGCCTCGGGACATCCTGTACACACACGGCAGTCGCCAGTAGTAATGCTAGGTCCACCTCATGCTCAGATGGTCCACTCACACACACTGCACATCAGACGTCCCATGCTTATGCCACTCACCCCATGTGGTGTGCCGTCCGCTCCTGTAGCTTGTGCTGGTAGCGAGAAATAATCTCCGCTATCTTGGCCTCGCGCTCCTGGTACGCGTATGAGCGAAGCACGCTCAGTTATGCCCAGCATTATGGGCAGAGTGGACAGAAATTCAGAGTCATGTATGTTCTATGATGATCAGCACAGCACGATGCGAACACAAAGCATGCATGTCTGAGGCTGGCACTGGCCCTTTGGAGTTCAGAAGACCCTTCTCATGCTAGGTGTGCACCTGTGCACCCACCAACCTGGGTGCTGAGATTCATATCTGGCTCTCTGATGGGCAGGGCGGTATTCTTAGTCTCCTTGTCAGCGCTGGGCAACACGGGCCCGGTAATGGGAAGGGCCTGGTAAGGTGAAATGGCATACTGGTCGAGGTTGTCATGCTTCAGGTGCTTGCCGCGGTTCAACTCGCCTCCCTGGTGCTTTCCATGTGTCAGATGGCCACCGCGGTGCACAGGCTCGGGCAGCTTCAAGGAGGAGGCGACAGCAACGGGAGGTGGGACATCCATTGCGTTGAAGCAGTTCTACCCTGAAAATTCTTCCAACAATGGATTCTTCCAACAAGGGATTCTTTCAATCGAGATCGTAAATAGAAGAAGAGATACGTACTCGTGTTCTTAAAACTATACTTGTATATGAAGTGAATCAAATGGCATAGCTTCTTACAGGCAAGAGAGAACCTTCTGCCACAAGACAGGATCTTGGGCCGATATTTGCAAAGCAAGTGTAAAGGCTAGGGTTTTCAAGCCCATTATTCTTCTAGCAGGCCATTCCCAGCAATCCTACGAGCTGCCAGTTTTGCACTAAATAAAGCCAGGTGTGCAGCACCTTGAGTTAATGCACCTTGGTGTACCATTCATTCCTCATGTGTCATTCTTTCGTCGAACACGACTTGTCTTTCTGTACTTTGGTTATGGTTCATAGGCAGGTTCAGCTATGACATGCATGAACATAGCTCCTATGTGATCCTGACCTTAAGCATACATGCAATTACAAAAAAATCCACCGCGCGCAAGGCAGCTGTTCCAAGGCATAGATAAAGCAAAGCACACACATCAGCTCATGATGTCTGCACCACAACTCCTGTCAGCGATGAACGCCCTGCTGCAAAATGTCAGCCACGTGGACTGGCATCTCATGAATAAGGGCAGGAAGGGTGAAGCGCTCCAGCAACCGGAAGTTAGGAACCTCGCCAGCGACGACAAAATGCACTACGGCAGCATTCCTCTTATCCTTGTTTAAGCTTCCAAAGGCTGATGTTATGCGTTTCTGAAGCACCTCCTGCACAGGGCATAATCAGCCATTGAGGCAGTCAGCAGCTGAACTAACTTTTTTGTTTACTTGACTAGACCCAGGACAGATGAGGACGACCCTTGTATCGCAGTGCGATAACCGCACGCAAGACAATGAGAGTTGCAAAAAACGAGCAGATCCTAGAGTAGCCCCAACCAACCTTCAAACTGGATTTAGCAGCAATGATTTTGGACTATTCCACACAATGTCAGTATCAATATTGTGCCCCACACAGTACAAGGTTTGAATTTGTGCAAACCAGCATAAGGTAGCAGTCTCACCTTCTTAGTGGGAATGTCAAAGCTTATGAGGAGAGGCACCTTCCCATGTGCGTGACCTAACATGTTGCCCACATCTTGTAGAGCAGAGTCAGTTGCAACAAGCACTTTTGACGGAGCAAAAGAACTGGAAGTTTCCAGGCCAGGACCACTGATGGTCAAAGGCGTGCCTCCATCAGGACCTGCAAGCATATCACGACATGGACAATTGTCACGACATTGAAATCCTTTCAGATCAAGCTTGTGACATGGACATTGTGTCAGGCTTATTCCGAACATTGCACAAATAACGCCAGCACTGTCAAGCTGTGCATAGGCTGCTGATGTGCCCAAATAACGCCAGCACTGTCAAACTGTGCATAGGCTGCTGATGAATAAGACTCATATTCGTATTATATGAGAATAAGCTGATCCATGGGGTTTACAATTGCTGCTCATTGCAACACAGTCAACCATGGGCCTAGCCGGCAGCTGTGATGCAGAGGATACCATGACTCAAGATCAAGCGTCTCTCCTGACACGTTCTGCTCACCCGCACACAACAGCTCATCATGTTGGAAGGAAGATAGCACCATGTCTCGTTCATTGGTACTCATGTCTGAATGCTGCAGTCAGGCAGGTGACAGAGCATTCATGAATATCAACCCTGGTGTGCCATACCTCAGCGACCGACTTCAGGGCTGAAACCTGAATAGGTTTGCACAGCCCTAAACTCACCAGGACGTGCACATCAAAGGCGCTGCCATGGTCTCTCAACAAGCAGATTACCGAGTCCAAGGAGTCTCGAGAGCTGCATCAGCAATTCAAGTGCACACGAACACACTCCTCCTCAGGTCAGGCACCTTCGTACCTCAAGCAATGAGGAAAGGAAAGAGCACAAAGCACGCATGCGAGCATGTGTTTGTATGCTGACATAGCCACACACGCTTTGTGACAGTCAGTCACCTGCAATGCACTGAAATTGGACCCAGCTGAGAGCAATCCGCAGCACGCCGCAAGGCTGTGAGCAGCTCGATCAGCGTGGAGGTCTTAGCATCCTCTGTGCTCACCCCAACATAGTATGAAGTCATAAAGATTTATCATGACTGGGCCATAACTGCAGGAAGACGAAAGGCCTTTGCTGTTTGAGAGCTAGTTTTTGAAGACCTCTTGCTCCTCACAAATAATTTTTGGGATCATGTTGGCCAACAAGCTACACGCCTCTCTGGCGTCTGCCCAGGCCAGCAACACTCCCTTGCCCCCGCTCAGCAGAGCCGCGCCTTGCGTCCAGCAGCAGCAGCAACGGAGGCCCCGTGTCAGCCCCCTGCGTGCTGCCTCCACCGATGTAGAAGTAAAGGAGAAGGACGCCAGCAAGAAGGCCAAAAAGAGCAAAAAGGATGAGGAAGGCCCGCACCCGCAGCCCACCAGCAGAGAGGCGAGTGCAGGGGATGAGATTGGCAATGCGTACGGAAATGAGTATGGGGAGTTTGGCCCCGGGGCGCCGGGATATGTGCATCGTCAGCAAGCACGTACACGAACATAACGCACATCTCCAGTCTCATCTCCCCGACCTCCACGTCCTACGCGCATTGCGTGCAGGTCGAGGCATTCCTGTCGCAGATGGTGGAAAAGACGGACATCGCTGAGCTGAACCTGCAGGTGTGCGCCGTGGGCTTGAGATGATGGGGAAGGATTGCGCGATGTGCAGCAAGACCATCCAACGCCGCAATGCCTGCTGCCCGTTGAAACACATTCGCACAAAGCAGCACACCCTCCCACCCCATTCTACGGCCAGGTTGGAAGCTTTGAGCTCAAGGTGAAGCGCAGCATTGGGGGAGCAGCAGCGGCAGCAGTGGCAGCAGCTGCAGCACCCCCCACTGTGGTTATCAAGGAGGCCCCTGCTCCAACGCCCCTGGAGACCGTCAAGTCCATGGATGAGTCTGTGGATGAGAGCCTGATTTATGTCTCCTCTCCAAAGGTAAGCATGAGTGAGTGTTCTGTGTGCTTGTGCCCAGCTCAGTGTGCGTATGTGCTTGCGCGCATCCCTTGCCCTTCCACAACCTTGAGTGTACGAAAATTTATGGAGGAGCAAGGGAACAGGCGGGAACACGGGGGCAAGGGCACAGGCAGGTGTCAGGCCTGCATGGCCATGAACATGTGTTCAAATGTGATCTGTTTGCATTGGTGACCACGCAGCCTGACAGTGTTACATCCGGTATCTACTGCTTCATGGAGCTCATGTGCCACATTTATGTTAGATCAAGCATGTTCTATTGAGTTTTCTCGTATTAATGGGGAATGTCACGTAGAATTAAAAGAAAGGTGGTTTTGAGGGGTATGGCATACCTCAGCTTAGCACACTAAGAAAGAGGAGTGGTGGTCCTGCCTCCAAGCGCATGCTTCTATTGACTTTTGTGGCGCTGCACTCTTCAGGCCGCTCATGTGAAAAAGCTTCACTGTCGTGCTGCTGTATGCGCATCGATCACCACAGGTCGGCATCTTCACCCGTGGAAAGTATGTTGGTGGGAAGCGAGTGGGCAAGGGCAACATAGCAAACAAGGTACGCACAATTTACATGTTGCACCCGCCAACAATGCAGGTCAGGGGCGAATGCTGCTTTAAGAAATAGAGTGGGTGTAACGTCCCCCAAAATAATCCCCTCCAAACTGTCTATCGAAGCTCTTGTGCACCTCGCCTCATAATTCGAGTGGTTAGAATGTGCGTTGGCACCCCAAGAGCAGTCCCTGTCTTGCATGTCCAAATTTGTTGCTGCTGGCTCACCAGGTTTCTCAGCCATTTTTGTGCGCGTCCTTTTTCTAAGATTGAGGTTTCGTTGACCACTCCGCACTGCTCCTCGCTTGCTAGTAACTTATTAATTCCAGCATCCCCTCACAACCTGCCAGGAGTGACATTGATTACTTACGTAGTTTTTTAAGGGCTCGTAAGGTATGATAGTTAGCCACTGCCCCGCCCGGTCCCCCCCCATGGACCCACATGCCCTCAATGGGCATAGGACACTAATTGATGTGGGTTGCATAGAAATGAAGTGCTCATAGGGCGACGGGCAGCCCGGAGAGCTGCACATCTGCCCTAATCCCACCCTGACCCAGAGTTGCTGAGTATCATTGTAATCAGTTTGGGTCCTTGCAAGGTTCAGGAATCGCAAGATTAAGCGAGCAGTACAGAGTAGGGGCTTTCTGTAAACACTTCTGAACTCGCTGCAGAACCTGGTGCACTTAAAGTGGGTGCCCAACCTCTGGCGCTCCACAACCAAAGCCATCCGTGTATCATTGATTGATATGCATTGATGTCAGATTTTGTTATGGGAGGTCAGTTGATGAACATTGGGGAGGCCATACAGCTTTTCTGCAAAAATTGTGTTGTAAAGAACTCATAGATCATTGCTCAGCCCTTCGTATCCCCTTTGGACCATGGAACCTTTAATGGGAAACAGAAGCTTATCTTGTTTGCTTTATGCTGCTGCTGCTCTCCAACCTTCCTGCATCGCCTCAGCTGATAGATAGGTTCTGTCCGGACAATACAGATTGGTGATTGACATTGCTTCTGGGTTGTAGCGATGTATGCTTTGTGAGACCTAGTGCTTAGTCCCACTCTCCTGGCCATCCAATTTCCACGCTATAACCTGCACCACTTTCGAGTTCCTTTCTGCTAAACTTGAATAAAGGATGAAGGACATGCAATTTACTTTTGATGTCTTAGATCTGCACAGGGAGTGCTGGAAGTGGCCATGCTGCTTAGAAGAGCGAGACTTGTAGGGCAGCATGAGTTCCAGAATTTTTCTTGCTTTGTGCAACAATTTTGCAGGGCGACCAACTAAAGAAGGGCCAGACCCTGGGATACGTGGAACAGCTTGGGACCTATGTACCAGTGGAGGTAGGTATTGAGAGAAGGGGGTTGAAGTTAAAAGTTATCAGGTGAATAACCTTGGCTGGTGGCCAGATTTAAGTTTCTTACAATGAATATTGAATTGTTGCGCAAGGGTCTTTTGTCCGTGTCATAGGCTTGAAAAGTGTGTCTTGTCACATTAGCAGAGGCCTGATACTGCTTAATGCTGGTCGTCTCCTGTTCAGGCTCCCCAAGCTGGCGAGGTGGTCGACTTCTTGGTAGAAGAGGGCGCGCCAGTTGAGTACAAGCAGATAATTGTGGAAATGGCTCCCTTCTTTGGCGGACACATCATTGGTGACAGCAAGTACGCCTGAACAAGCGTACGCTTGTGCTGTGTATGTGGCGGACATATTGTTGGCGACAGCAAGTACGCCAGTGAATTGTGGCGCTGGGCGATTTGGTTACTGACATTGTGGGCTCAGCTGAAGGTCCATGAGGTGCTTGCCAACAGCAAGTATGCACGAGCAGCAGCACTGATAATTAATGCAGCCAAAGCTGGAGGCCGGGGGTGGAGCTGTTGCCCATCAACTCACCATTGATGACATCCTGTGTATCCTGTGTATCTTGGCTCACGCCTTCCTCTGCTTGTTCGAAGAATCAGCCTATGTGCTCATTACTCCACGGTCCACATTGCAAAGCAGCTGGTTGGCTGAATGCCACGTTTCTGCAACTCCAAGCATAATTGAGAATACTTATTATGAATGCATGTGTTATTGTAAGAGGAAACCTGAACATGTTGAATCGAGGCATTTTCCCTGCTGTAAATAACCGGTCGCAGTTCACTCTGGGTGCGTTTACAACACCGTGGTTAATGGTTAATCAGAAATTCAGAAATGCAATTAACCATTAACCACGTTTACAATTCATGCTTAACGCGTGGTTAATCAAAAATAGAAATAGAATTTAAATTGCAATTTTGAATATCTCGTTCACCGACCCCCCCCCCCTAGGTTAATGGTTAATTAGAAATTGCCGCACCCCCTATCCTCAGCCATGGTCCACTATGAAAGCGATAAGGACATCGTTCCTTCACGCCACTCTGAAGGAGCTTGTGGACACGCCCAAACACGCATGCGCTCGCACGCACAGATCGCGCGCGCACACACACACACACACA
>LKMJ01004085.1_pt1 | contig 13693 bp, 16 predicted proteins | sample 643391 | NCBI WGS metagenome assembly LKMJ01 (sample SAMN04112250, study PRJNA286221) | soda lake metagenome | biome: soda lake; feature: Kulunda Steppe; material: water; isolation source: sample PL-Br10 brine of Picturesque Lake | place: Russia: Kulunda steppe | collected 2010-07
CATAATGCATAAGCAAGCTGGGTGATTCTACACACACTTGGCTAGGCAAGCCAAGCAGGCATGGCTTTATGCAAGAAACCACCTGAGCCCAAAAATTGAACACTCACCAGTAACCATAGTTCAGTGTAAGCACCCAAGTCCTGCGGTTGGTGACAAGGTCCAAGGTGGCACTGTCAGTCAGCTGACACATACGCAGCACACAGGATTCATTGCAAACCTTACAAGCACGGACATTCAGTATGGACAGGCTGCTCCTTACCTGTAGTTTTTCAGGCCATTGATCATGGTCTTCTTTGCGTCTATCTGGGTGGTTCTGGCTTTCTTGATGTCCCTGTAGCTGCCGTTGGGCGCATCTTGGGCAAAAGCAAGGCAGCCAAACGCCACGACAAGGAACATCGCACCAGGCACAAAGAACGCCCAACGCCATGCAGTGAAACCAGGCACCCCGCTCTGCCTGATGCCGGAGTAGATCAGAGGCATGATGAGCTGAGTAATACCACCTGCAAGGTGCAGTCATGCGAGCAGGTTTAACTCACACTTAAATCACCAGAGCATCTTAGAGCATTCGATGAGCAGACAAACAGGCATAGCTTAGCGGCCTTCTCCGCAATGTGCGTTTGATTCATACAGAAGAAGATCCCTGCAAGCTTGGCCCTGATGCGCGGCTCAGCACCACTGACCTCCCAAGTTGCCCCAGCCAGCGCAGGTTGCATTAACAACGCCAACAATGCTTGGACTGCAGGGCACAAAAACATGCACAAGGCAGCAAATTAATGACAGAAAGCCTATGCAGGCTCTCAGGCTCTCTTTCACGTGCATTCAGGCATTGCATGTGGGGCAAGCCCTTTCAACATGCTCAGTACCTCATGGATTATACATCGCAGGCTTGCATGGCTGCAATGGGTTCCAGGAAATTATGAGCACTAAGGAACAATAGCATTAAGTGATTGAGGTTTTAAGCAGGTTTGCTACCTCCACTCCATACCTGAACATTGTACCCGCCCAAAACTGGTTGCAAACGAAGATGCACAGACCAACACCTGCATGAGACACCCACGTTTGAATACAATTTAAATTTAAATACAAGTAAGATTACATGCCTGGGGTCCAAATAACAGGGCCACACAGCAAGATGCGCAATGGTTCTGTCAGTCAGTTGAGGCATTACCAGCAAGCTTGCATCAGCCCCCCCTCATCATCTTCCTGACACAAAGCCTACAGATAGATCCAGGCTTACCGATGAAAAAGCGCACAGCAATGATGCCTCCGCGATCGACGATCAGAGAGGCACAGAAGACACATGGCGCAATGAGGAGCAGAACGGTTGAAGTAGCCATTCGCGGGCCAAGCTGGTCACAGACAACTCCTGTGAAGGTGTGCAGGCAAGTACAAAAATGTGGGCAAAAAGTGGAGGCGGCTCCCCAGGCTGTGCAATTCTATCGCTGCACAGGCACACGACAAATTACATCTGCCAACTCACCGATGATAACACGGGAGCCAATAGCACCGACGACAGTTGTTATACCTGCACAGGTGAGAAAGAGAGAAGTTATGCTCAGCTCTAGATCTCATTCTTCTCGAGAGGAAGACCACCTTTGGACTTTGACACACTCCCTGCTCATAAATGCACCTGTCACAAGGAAAGCAACTCACCAGAGGCACCAAGGTCAGCCCCTGTCAAGTCCAGGTTCTGTCGGACGATGGGAACCAGTGCGGCCATGGCAAAGGCAGCCACAAAGCTGGTGAAGAAGGCCATCCACGAGAGCTGCAGAAAAGCAGATGCAAGCAAGGATGATTAAGAGATAGATATACGCTGCAGGTAGGCGCAAGTATGGGATCATACATGACAAAGTGGCCGTGTTCCAGGCAGCCAAGCGCTTGGCCCCAGGACACCGAATGTTCGATGCATGCTTCGCGGGCACTGAGCAGCCTTGCTCACCCTGACCCAGTGAGGTTGACCTTGACAAGACTTAACGCTGATCAAACTCACATGGAAAGCCCGCACGTGTGGGGACTGGAGCTTCCACATTAACAGCTTCTTTGCCTTGTTTTCGCCATCCAGGTCGAAACCTGAAACAAACAATAATACAGGCTGCACTCAGTGATAGAAGTCATGTTCATGATGGATAGGAAACCTTGCACCCCATAAACCATGCACTTCAGGATGTGCCCCGTCAAAGGGGCACTGAAGGGGATGCCCAACAGGACAGGACAAAACGTGTTTAAAATGCATCAAACATTGAAAACAATGTACGCTAGAGAGTTCCTTGGGAGTCGGTGCGATGAGGTTGAGGGGAAGTGGGAGAGGCACTCCCCGTTGTGCACGCTGGGGAGCACCGGCGCCGGACCCACTCACCCCACTTCTCCCGGTCATAGCCCTTCATGCCGGCGCCGAAGCCTGCTGTCGCGGCATTGACTGGCACCTCCAGGGGAGGGGTAGCTGCTGCGGCCATGATGCGCTGCCCAGAGCAGAGAAGGAAGGCTGCACGATGACTTGGGAGGCGCTGGGATGCAGTCCTAAGCTCTGCCAGGCTCGAGTCGCAAGTCAGAAATGTTATAAGTATACTTTACGACCAGCACTGGCTTTTAACTGCCTTGCCCCCTCACTCAATTTAGGGGCAGGGTGCTGCCGAGGCCACCCACACCCACGTGTCTGACCTGGAGCTCCTCCCCAGAGCAAAATGCTGGCACCGTTAAACATAGAATACTTTGCGCTAGAACACATTGCTGGTATTTTGTGACACCAATAAGAGGTGGCTTGCAAGCGCGATCGGGCGTGTGCCTCTCATCGTCAGCTCGTGTCCCACCTGCAGCTGGTCTAAGGGAGTCCTCGGGCCCGGGACCCCGAGAGTACTGCAAGGTCAATCGCCGGGAGCCTGCGGGTTCAGTGGCTCTTCAGATAAATTTGCCTGTAAACAAGCTCTTAAGAGCGTTCGCTAGGAGAACTCGAGATCTAGAGTTGGCATACTCCGGAGTATGCAGGATCCTGCACAGGAGCCATGTATGCATGCCGCCCCTTCCCTGAAGTGCCCACTTGCTCATGCCCCTATGGACCTCATGGGGCATACACCTGCTTGCTGTGATGTTGCTGCTTTTGCGCTAAACTTGGCTTGCACATGAACATGACGCTATGCCGCAAATCAAATACCCTCCGGCATCTAACGACCTAGGTTCTGCTGTCAGAAGGCCTTCTGACAGCAAATTTAATAGCATGTGTTGGGCTAATTTGGTTCAGCCATGGCTGGCCAGCCATGACAGCTTAATTTCAGCCTGGCTGAGGTTTAGCGTACAGAGAATATTTTGCCAGGTAACATCTTTCTGTTCGAAGGTGCGCAGGAGCTGAGATCACAGTGACTGGTTAATTCAGGTCTGACTCCAGAGTCTGGGATCCCAAAGGCAGACAATACTATCGCAATACTATTGCAATACTAAAGAAAAACACGCACACCACGCTATTGCCTTACCCATGATCCAGCTAGGCATTGCTACGGTGTCATCTATCCTAAGCGCACTCTTTTTGGTTTCTGCCAAAAAGATACATAGAATTGCTCAGCCCTCGCAAGAGATGGTATGGAGTGTCCTGAAGATTGTCAAAGATTGCAGGCTTTTGATGGATACATCTAGTGCTCACAACCTGCATCTTCTTCTTCTAGATGCAAATATGTGATACTAGACGACGGCTGATCATGATATTGGTATGAACCACGTATACGTAGTTGGGAGAAGTTGGTCATTTTACAAATTTGAGTTATGTCACTCTCAATCAGCCCATAACGGTCAAGTGAAGGACCATACACCTCTCAAGCAACAGATCCAAGATGAGAGATCTCAGGAAAGGGAATCATGATCAGTGATCGATTGGCCTTTTCAAGCCTGCACCACCAGGCACTAAGTATGCAACTGGAATTGGATGTGTTTTAAATGTGAAGACGGTACGAGAACTACACAAACCACAGATTCTGTGTAGGTTTTGGCAGAGGGGGGCAACTGGCCTAAAATGTTGACAAGCTCCAAAACAAAATTGAATCCATCATAGGACTGGACTATCAGTGAAATTAGTGTAAAACAGATGACCTGGTGGCTTGGGCAGCTACCCTAAGGTGCGGTGTCTGAGTTTTTATGCCTTGCACAATGATTGAGAGCAACCCAACCAGAGCCAATTTCACCTCCAAACTATCACCACGACTTGTTGAATGCACAAGGCGAGCCTAGATGCTGGAAGAAAGTTCTGAAGGGGTACAGCTATCGATCCATCTTGGCACCACAAAAGATCTTTCAGTCAAGCTTCAACATCTCGCCAACTGCTGCGCCTTCCCACTCCATTGCTCTTGCAATGATGTTAATCTATTCAAAAAATACCATTGCATGAAAATAATGCAATCTGGTGTAGTGGGTGGTCTGGTGTGGAGATTTGGGGGTTAAAAGGAGAATTTAGGCTGCAGCTGATCTGGCTTGTGCACCACAACTGGCAAGACAGAAAGTCAACTCCCTAGTATAGCCAGTAAAAAGGGCAGCCTGACGGTGCTGAGCTTGAAGCTTGCCAGTTATGGCACACACCTTGCTGTACCCTCAGCTGATAAATTCATGAGCAACCTAGAGCGACAAGGCTTTGCTACATAAGTCACAGATAACACAGATTGGCCTCCCATCTAGACCACAACCCTAAATTCCTTTAATACAGGAGCAGGGCCCTTGCAACAGCGTCGTTAAAGCCATTCCTGATGCCCTTTCATCCAAATTTCTGACTTCAAAGAGACAAGGAATTATCTGTCTTCATCCAATATATGACGATCAAATCATGCACCGTGCCGCCCGTGTTAGGCGGCCTTCAGACATGCTATTAATTCTGCCATAACAAACAAGTCTGAAACTGTTGAGGAGGAAAAATGAACACCGACCCATACACCAAACTCCTCAATGCCTACCCCCAGCTGTGCTGCACTCTACTAGAGTCTAGTAGAAATCATATCTTCATCTGACCTCAACTATGCCAACCCCCCCTTTTCCAAATGCGTGCAGCACATCACATAAAGGGAAAGCCTTCCAAAAGGGGAGCGGCACACGCTGCCCTCCACAAGGTCATTAAAGCGTCAGTCCCAACTCATGGCCACGTACGTACTCATGGCCACGCGTGTACTCCTCTATACCTTAGAAAAGAAAAGAAAAATTACGTAGGCAGTGAAACCACTCCCTACATCGATTAAGGAAAAGGAGACACATTGGCCCGAAGAGCCGTGAGTCTCCTCCACCAGGGAGAATGAAGAACTAGTGAGATTCTGGAGGGTGACAAGCCGCCCCCTGCTCCAGACCAAGACCTTGAGAGCAACTGGATTTTTCAAGAGAACCCCACCTAGGTATGGGAATTGCCTTCTCAAAAATTTTAAATTCCAGGAAGGGAGTGGGAACCTCTGGCAAAATTCTCCAAAATTCAGCACTCAAGCAATTCTTCTGACGTGTGCAGGCACAGCTCCTGCAATCTCAATGTGGACAAACGATGGTAAAGCCAGAACTCCCCCCTACTCATCCAGTATAGACTTACATACAACAGAAATGACAAAACTGGGCATGTCTCACCACAGGAACGACCCTCTCTCCAATGCTCGCCGACAAAACCTCATGCATAAACTTGGTGTACCAAACAGACAAGAAAAGCTCTACTTTGAGAAACCAATGCCTGGCAGCAACCACTGCCAAGTTCATGCCATTAACAACACCTATGGCAGTTGAATCTCACACCAGCTACGCCAATTCAGGGAAAACCTCTCTCATGAGGGTTGGTAACATGCCTATGAAAGCAACACAGGGTTTTCTGACGACGCCAATTTCTTTTTTCTAAAGAATTACCAACATCATCTAGTTTGGTAAAGGATATGTCTGTATAAACTAGGAGGATATGTCTGTATAAACTAGAAGGGTATGTCTGTTTATACATGTAAAATACTTCTCGCGTCAAGCGCACCGCCCATAACATAGTATTATTTTTTTGTTATTTTATGTACTTACAGGACGAATGGCTGCGCTCCAACAACCTCCTCATAACCCAAGCCCGTCCCTCCCTGACCCACAGCAGAAATATCTGCTCCACTCTTTATTCCCTCGCCAAGCTCAACAACTGCGAGGCCTTCCTCTGCAGAAATAGTGACCATGCCTTTGCAGTCAAAAAAAAGGAGTTTGGAAACTCCTTGACCCCCTTCATGATGCGCCTGTCGACTTGCATACATCCAACTTAACCTCCCACTTTGCAGCCTTCAAGCTAACCCTGATTGTAGGACACCCCAGAGAATGCACTCTGCCCAGTACTTCTCTCTACATGGAAAAGCAAGAAAGATCGTCCGGTCTTATTCACTCTTTCAACATGGCTTTTGGTGAGCACATAATCTCTGGCGATGCCGTGCTTTCTCACACCCAGCAAATGGAGAACACTTCAATGCCGCTACCTACAAAATCTCACTAACCTACAGCGCTATTACACACTAAACACCGGCAATTTTAACGTTATGATTCTCAACCACTACCTGATTAAACTCCCATGGAACCAAGACAAGAATTACTTGCTTCACTACGCCCACACAGAGCTGGCAAATGGCCCGATGCCAACAAGTGATAGAAGACTCTCTCCTCAACGCTGCTGACAAAGATGCTGTCATTCTTACCGATATTGATTGTAACTCCCAAGGGCACACAGTCACCCTTAAACGCAATGATAGCCCATCTCAAAGAACTGACACTTGGTGCATATTCTGGATTCCCAAAATAACCTTCCTTAAGCCCTGCTCACTCACGATGATTGGAGGCACCTGCGAGGAAGCATAACCATTTCAAGCAAGGGAGCGCTTGGCCTGGACCCATGCTCTGACCTTCACCTAGCTGACAGCTCTTTTCCTTTCAACCCAGAAACCTTTGTCTATAACAATTTGGCTTCCCTCATAGATACCACACAAGAACCAACACCAGCCACATCTCCTAATCTTATGGACAAAACAAAGCTAAACAGATCCCTGCCGACGCACAGTCCAGCCTACAGATAGCTATGACTGCACGCCCACTCAGCCCTCTCATCAACATTATGTCACCTCTACATACACTGAACCCTCTGACATGCCCGCCTCACCAACAAAACTCAAAGTCATTACCATAAACATCAGAGGCCTCTTCAAAAGTCATTGGGACTTGCAACGTACTATTGCCACCCACAACCCAGGTATCCTGGTCCTCATAGAAGCCAAGCTAACTAAACCACATAAGCCCCGAACCTGGACGGAACACCTCCTGAAAGGGTTCAAATGGTGGTCTGTGTAAAACAGGTAAGGGGCACCATTATCTGTGTCGGAGAAAGTGTAGCCCTAGCTACACAATGCATTGCATATGTACAAGTGCACTCCTCAATTCTGATGGTAGGATTGCCTCTGCTATTCTCAGAGGAAGTGACACAAATACCCTGCTTATAGGCACTTATTGGCCTTCCAGTAGCTCTGATGATGCCCTCGCGTGCAGAGCTGAGATGCACGTACAGATTAATCTCTCATAAGCCCACACAGCAACTGCACCCCCCTAATTCTTGGTGATATGAATGCCACAGTGTGCGATAACGATCGTACCAGCGGCGCCACGTACCCATCTGACAGGATATATCCTAGTTTTCTTTGCTCTAACGACCTCTCTACCTGTACGGAAAACAGCATCAGACCCTGGACCCACTGCCAAGCAACTGGTAGAGACTGCAACGACAACACTACCTACACATTTAGCCGCATTGATGACATTATCCTGCCCAATGACCTTGCCACACAATGTCCTGCCTGTCACATGTGAGCTCAAATATCTCAGCGACCACATTCCCTTGTTAATAACACTTCCTACCAACATCCTCAAAATTCACATTCCCATCCTCAATGATATCCACCCCCTAAGTCCTGCCCCCATAAAATTCTGATCGCTTGATTTTCATGCAATCTCTGCAAGACCCTGCACATGGGGTTGTGCAAGAGTTATAAGACTTCCTAAACACTCTCAATCCAGCGCACGAGGAAGCCATTGCCTTTCTGAGCAACTTAGATCATGAAAATGCCAGAAACACTGCGAGACGCCACTCACTTTGCAATAGACCTGCCGCAGAAGCAGTTGAAGACATGGCCAGTCGCGTGGCTAGCATAATTCATTCTTCCTATCAAGTTGCATTGAAAATCTGCAGCACCATCAATCTCCTCTGACCATAGCCGCTATAGTCCAGGTTCTGTCAGCAAAAAGCGCTGCTCTCTATGCCAAAAATTGGGCATCATCAAATCCACACAGGTTCAGCTCAAATCCTCCTTTACCAGCCTAAAAGATAGTGTGGTTACTGTCCTTGAGCATAATAAGTAAAAGTAACCTCTGTAAGGCTATTATGGACCCTACCCACCTCAAATATGACCTCTCACTTCATAAGCAATTTGAGGAGCTTTACCTCAGCACCAACGAGATCATTCACTATATGGATGAGATGCGTAAAAAAGAAAGTAACACCCTCTTTTTTAAGAAACTTTAAAAACTGATAAATACCTACCCCAAGCTAGCACATTAAGAAATCTTTAAAGACAATAATGCGCAATCTTTAACAGGCCTCCAGGCTCTGTGTGACCAAGAAACTAACACCATTGAGACCAAGCCCACTAAACAGGCCCAGATTGTTGGAGATTACTCCTCAGACACATTGATAGCTGTAAACATATATTGGGGCAAATATTTGCCAGAAGGCGCACCCAGAAATTATCCGTGGGAGCAAGCCAACACGCCTTCACCTTTACCTGGCCCCTTCACCCTCCAGTGACAGCCTTGATAACAGTGCTGTTACAGAATGTATCAAGACTCTTAGCAACGACAAACCTCTGGGCCCTGACGGTGTAGTAAATGAACTGCTTAGAATGCTCCCACTTGAGATTCTGGAGATCATCCATAAAATCTTTGTCATTATGTGGGCCACCCGCATCACACCTATCTTGGGAAACCAGCGTCACCATTCTCATAGACAAGAATAAGGGAGCAGAGACAGATATCTCTTCTTTCAAGCCCATAGGTCTAGCCAACACCCTGTACAAGTTGTGGACATGCCTTGTCACCAACACCCTCTACGAGTACGCTGAAGCACACTCCCTGCTCAGCATCACACAAGCAGGCTTCCATAACCAAAAACTCTCCATACACCAGCTTCAAAATGTCATCATGAGCCTTGAGGATGCCAAGCTTTATAAAAATGACATCTATGCCCTTATTGTTGACTTAACGTCAGCTTTTTAACACCACAGACCGTGACAGAATGCTCTGGATCATGTACTGCCTTGGCTTCCCTACTGATGCACATTGATACTGTTAAAAACCTGTATGAAAAACCTGTATGAAGACGCCATCACGCAGGTGAGGCTACCCTCTGGGGGACGCACTCAGAAAATACCATTTGAAAGAGGTACCATGCAATTGAAAGAGGCACCATCCAAAGTGATGCACTCTCTCCCTTCCTATTCCTTCTCTACATGGAACATCTTCTACGATGGCTCCATGTGGGAAGACGCGGCTACAGACACACGTGCATCCCAGGATCAAATGTCACAGTCACCCTCCTAACCAACATCCTTAGCAGCGCTCCTTTTGCTGACGACCTACTCTGCCCCACAAGCATAATCCAAGACCTCAAGATCCATGCTAGGAAGCTCACCCTCTACTCTGATTGGGCTGCCCTGATTATCTCGGGTAGCAAGGCCAAAAGCCACTGGCATCCTACACAATCACCCACCTAAGCCGCCCAGGTGCATCTGCAAGTGTGGTGTGGGGTGGTGTGGGGTGGAAGGGCGGCTGATAATGGAGGGGTGCGCGAGCAATTGTGGCGTGCACCACTCGCGCAGGCGGCGGCATTCTGTGCAGGAGACTGGCAGGTAACTGAATGATGAGTGGTTTGTCAAGGGGACAAGCGCACGTGTAGACGTGCTGTCAGCTCAGTAGACTCACATTGTGCACATTGTTTCTTGGCGGTGGGTTTGCCAAGCGTGGCCTCGAGTTGAGCGTCCTCGGCCAGCTGCAGCACTGTGGATGTCAGGGGCATTGGTGCTGTGCTCCGTCGTTCATAAGGTGCAGCAGCGGCAGCCGCCATGGCCACGGGATCCAGAGACTGGCGGCATGCGGCCTGTGCAAGAGGGGGGGGGAAGGGAGGCATGGGGTGTGGGCGCATGCCACCTCTGGCATGTGCATGCTTAACAAAGGGCATCCAAATACGGCAAGTGCCGCCTGACACGCATAATTACTACTAGTCACATATACAATTGTTTACTTGCGTCTGCGTGCATCAGGCAGCGATGACAAACACCATGCCAAACCTGTTCCAGCTCCTCGGCAAGGGAGGTGCTGGCAACCTGGTCCGCAATTGGAAGCCACGCCGCCGGCTGCCACTCCTGCTCCTCTTGCAATGTGAGCTACTGCACCAGCACGCGGATGGTGCGAGCACAGTCGTGAATGCGGTAAGATATGCGACACACCCACCATGCCCCGGTTCAGGAGGTGTACAGGTCGGGTTGTGTACATGCACCTAAGCACTGAGCAACAGGCTGCGCGGTAACTTGACCTTCGGTGCCAGTAGTCCAACACGACCCAATCCTCCAACAAGACATTAACTGCAAGAGCGCAGTACAACAGGGGTGGTGCACGCACGTGCCCATGCTGGGACCCCAGACAGCGCACCCACTCGAACCACTGGCAGGCCCTGCGTATGACTGGGCACATGATGGCCTGGTGGGATGACCCTGTTGGCCGCATGTAGCTCCCGCAGGAATTGGTCCGTGAAGGTGACGGGATTTCTTCGCTCTGTGTTGAGCCCCATTGCACGCAGCCAGCGGATGACATACGCGTTCCTGCGCGTGCACGTGTGGGCACGCACACTGTACACAGGAACTCACACCTACAACTCTTTCACGGACAGTCATGCACCAACCGGGGATGCAAATTTACTCAGGTACGCTCGCCGACCAACGGCACACAGACGTGGATGTCCCAGTGGCGCATGCCCCTTCACCTGTCCCTGTTGACAGCAGGAGTCTCCGGCCACAGCGAGAGTGGGAGGTCGGGAACCCATACAAGAGGTGGCTTGATTGCCAGACTGCGGCGTACGCGCGCCAGTGCGCTGTCTGCTCAGCTGTCCACCCCTCTTCTTGGGCCATTGCAAGAACGCGCGCCTTCATCATGACCCTGAGGGTGGAGAGGACTGTGCGGTTGCCCGTGTGGTTAGTGGTGATGCAAGTGAGGTTCCCTGAGCTGGATGCGCATGTGTAGGTTCAGCTCATGCGGAGCTCTGGCATGACAAGCACTGGGACCAGAGCATCCGCAGCCTCTGGGAACTCAAATACCCCAGGCTCACACACCTGCATGCGCAGGGAGCCAGGCACGGGGGCACTCACGACCATGGGGCACGTCTCCGTTTTGCGAGCCCTTGGTGATCAGGGAGTACAGGTGCGCGCGGATCAGCAAGCCTGGACCTAATGGATACCTCACATATTCTTGACTGTGCGTGGTGTCTGCACAGGTGTTGGCCTTGCCGTGTGCGGCTGCAGACTGAGGGCCAGATTGGCGTACCACAGGACTTCCCCACACCGCCGCACCTCGAAGGTTTCTGCCAGCAACAAGTAGTCAACGCTGGCGCACTTGAAGGGAGTTATGGCATCGGCCGCCAGATCGTTCAACATGTCCGTGATGGACACTTCGGGCAGCAGGTTGGCAGGGATGGACCGCGTGCCGTGCGTGCTAGGCATGGTGGCCGGGCTCTGTAATTCTTAACTTAAAGATCTGAAAATATTGTAGAAACTGACTGCAGACGGCGCCTGGTAGGTTCCTTGGTGTTGAACGAATGTATGATCTGGGGACATGCTCACCTCCCTTGATACATGCCAACCGGGTGGGATGATCTGAAACGCACATTCAAGAAAAAAAGAAAAAGAAAAACTACGTAGGCAGTGAGACCACTCCCTACATCACTTAAGGAAAAGGAGACAAATTGGCCCGAAGAGCCGTGAGTCTCCTCCACCAGGGAGGACGAAAAAGTAGTGAGGATCTGAAGGTTGACAAGCCGCCCCCTGCTCCAGACCAAGACCCTGAGGGCAACTGGATTTTCCAAGAGCGCGTCTAGTAGTTGTCAGTTTGTGCATATCCAAACCATCCCTTCCTTCTTACCTAAGACAGAATATTCCTAGTTTTTTCTCATGCACTCTCCAGATTCAGACTCTCAAATTAGAACATGAATGTCAAGCTGTTCTGGCAGCAGCAATACAGAGTCCCTTATGAACTTATACGGGATATACAGGTAGTTAGCTGTCCGCCCTCGCAACCTGTGGGTTTGTGGTTTGAACCCCCCTGGAGGCTCTGATTGGGCTGCCCTGATAATCTCGGGTAGCAAGACCAAAGCCACTGGCATCCTACACCTAAGGACGAAAATGGTTTGACGTCCTCTCAAACCCTTAGCCATCAACTTAAGCAAAAAATAGAATTGCAGCAACAAAAAGCTCAATACATCGCGTCTGATGTACCTTTTTTATACCTTTGAGTGGAACTCACCATGGACCTCAACTGGAAACACCAAATCCAACACATGACTGGTAACCTTAAAAATAAGCTGGAAGCCATTGTTGCCTCTTATGCCTCCCCTCGCCAGACACTGAGCATCATTTGCACAGCCATCATTTCCAGCGTTGCCTACGCTTTTGCTGTAACCCCCTGCACCCCAGAAGACTTGAGCATTTGGGACAACAAGATAAGTAGAACAATCAAGCACAAATTCAAACTCTGGAAAAGCACTGCGACAGCCATGATACGTGAAGACACCTCCAACTTTGGCCTTGGAGCACCTTCTGTCTGTGTTGAATACCATAGATGCTTAGCCGTAGCTCTCGCGGCCAGCCTTCAGGATCCATCAGCTAGACACAGCAATGTCAACCTGAATCTTTTCACCAAGAAAATTGCCTCTTTAATGCCTTTCTTACCATCAGAGAAGGCACCAACTTACACATTAGATGTCAGCTACTTAATGCGAGCCCGGCAACTACTAAGCATTCACTCCAGCAAGCTACTCCTTATGAAGCATGGAGAAACAATGCTCCATAAAAGTATTATGAAAATTTTTGAAGCTCTCTCCCTCTGCAAACCATCTCCGCACACACTCTCTACTCTCATCACCTGTATCACCCAACCTCTCACTGAGTCATGAGCCTCGGATTGAATGGACTCCACGATCTTTGTGTGCTCTCTCAGAAGAGTAGAAGTACTCTTTCCTTTTCTTCCCTTTCTGCCAATCCTTTTCTATGGAGGCCCCTTGCATTCCACATGCCTTGCCTGGTCAGACTGTCTTTTTCCTTCTCAACATAGCATAGCTGATGTTAACATGACACACATGTTGTATGCATATGATCTGAGCTTAACTGCAAATGAGCCAGGTCAACTGCAGATGATGTTGGATAGGCTGAGCGCCTACGCTCTAAGGAAGGAACTGATTGTGAACGCATCAAAATAAGAGGTGGTGCATTTTAACTCTCGACGCACAAGGGTACCTGTGTTCATGCTAGGAGGGGTACAGCTTGCCAACAAAGATTCTTTTAAATACCTGGGCATGGTTTTCACCAAGACGCACAATATGGCTGCTGCAGCTGAGCATATGCTTACACCTTTCATGGCTGGTTGTCGTAGA
>LKMJ01004087.1_pt1 | contig 13691 bp, 17 predicted proteins | sample 643391 | NCBI WGS metagenome assembly LKMJ01 (sample SAMN04112250, study PRJNA286221) | soda lake metagenome | biome: soda lake; feature: Kulunda Steppe; material: water; isolation source: sample PL-Br10 brine of Picturesque Lake | place: Russia: Kulunda steppe | collected 2010-07
GCCATCCTAACTAGTGTACCTGTGCCATCCTAACTAGTGTACCTGTGCCACGATGCCCCCGGCCATAGAAGGCTAAGATTGAATCTGCTGGCCTGGGTTCTGCCTCACCCCTCTTGATAGGTCCCCAAGGCATGGAGGGACCACAATCCAGGCCCTCTGGCCACCAGCTGCTTTTGGAGTGGCCCCCCAACCTGCCCACCCTTGGATGCATGGCATGCCTCTAAACCTGTCACCTCGGCTTCACAGCATGCCCCTGGTCTGCCCACCTGGGGCACAGTGCATTCCCCACCCAAGCTGCCCGCACATAGGCTGCTTTGCGTCCCCTTGCCCTATTGCCCACCTGGAATGTGTCGGCTGCTGGACTGGTCAGCAGCCCGCGGCTTGAACTCGGGCGCGGTTAGTAGGCGCTCCTTCAGGGGCCGGAACTCGGGCACAGACGTGGAGAGCTTGGATGTGGCGGGCAGGGGCACGGGGGGCCGTGAGGGCAGAGCGCCTGCCTCGGAAGCGGCGAGCTGGCCTGGGTGCTGCTGGGCATGGTGCTGCTTTGCGTGGGGGGCATCTGAGGCGCACACTGCCCCTGTATCGCTCTGTGTCTGTGGGGCGCTCACACCCTGTGCGCCTGCCCCCGCAGCGCCTGACCCTGTAGCGCCGGCTTCCTGTGTGTGCATTCTGGGTGCGCCGGTCTCCGTCCCGCTGCCACTAAGGCCGCCAGCTTTGTCCTCCGGCGTGCTGCCTGCGCCTGAGCTGGTCTGCAGGGGTGTGGCAGCTGAGGTTGAAGAGGCGCGGTGTGCATCGGGAGGCGCCGGCGCGGCGGGCGCTGAGGCGTCTGGGGCAGCAGGTGGCGTGCTGGGCATGGCAGGGCTGCCTGGCGGGCTTGTGCGCGCAGGGCCGCTTGAGTCAGGGTTTCTCTGGGCAGAGGGCGGGGGCAGGATGGGCCTGGCGCGGCTGCTGCTGCCGTCGCCACTGCTGCTGGTGGTGGTGGTGGTGGTGGTGGAAAGGCAGATGACTGGCGCCGGGGCGCGAAAAGCCAAGGCGTGGGCTGCGGATGGGGGAAGGATGGGCCTGGCGCGGCTGCTGCCAGGCTGGCTGGCTGGCGCGGAGGCAGAGCCAAGGGCGGCAGATGCGGGCAGTACAGGCTTGGCTTGGCTACTGCTGCTGCTGATAGGTTGAGTGTCAGGTGCCGGGGATCGAAAGGCCATGGCGTGGGCAGCGGATGGGGGAAGGATGGGCCTGGCATGGCTGCCATTTGGCTGGCTGGTAGGCGCGGGCATGGCAGGGTAGGGATTGGGGTCGCTGTACGGCAGCTTGATCTGATGCGCGGTCGATGGTGCCCCACTGCCCGGGGCCCTGATCTGGCGGGCTGATGAGGTCTGCAGCAGCACTGTGCCGCCAGAGGGGGCGGACGGGGTGGCTGCGGTAGGAGCTGACGCCAAGCCAAGGGCGCAGGGGCTTGCATGAAGGCCGGCTGGCGGCGCGAAGGCAGCATACGCAAGGACAGGCGCCTGCCAGTTCTGTGCAGACAGTCTGGCACTTGGATGTGCTCCCGAACCCCCCACTCTCCAAGGCGTCACCTCCTCTCCATTCCCTGTGGATCCATTCTCCTGGGCATACGCTGCATACGCTCCCTGATTCTCACCTCTATACTCGGCGAAGTTCAGTCTGCCATAACCTGATGGCTGACCCTGCCCTGCATACATCCTGCTGCCGGTGGCGGGAAGTGGCTCCCTACCTCTGCTCTGGCATCCAGCCACAGGGTCTGTAGGGCAGAGAGGATGGCAGTAAGCAAAGGCAGCATTTGGGAGGAAGGCATGCATGTTGAATGGGCACAGGCTTGCACTGTTGGTGTGCTTACTTGTGGTGGTGAGCGAGCCCATGCCTGTGCATGTGCTCGCTTGCGTGCGCGCGTGTTTGTGTGGGTCTGTGTGTGCGCGTGTGTGTGTTTCTGTGTGTGTGTGTGTCGCGTGCATGTGCATGTTGCGCGTGCATTTGCGTGAATCTGTAAGAGCGTGCGTACAAGTTTGCAGGTTTGTGTGCGTGGGCGTACATGCTCTGTGTGTATGTGTGTGTGCAAGCGTGTGTGCGTGTTGTCAAAACACTGTTGTGAGTGTGCGCGTGCATGCTATGTGTGTATGTGTATGTGTATAATTGTGTGATTATGTGTAAATGTATGTGTATGTGTCCGTGCGCGTGTATGAGTGTGTGTGTGCGCATGTGTGTGAGAGCGCATGTTTAGTGAATAAGTATGTGCGCGTGCGCGTGTGTGTGTGTGCGTGTGTATGTGTGTGTTAGTGTGTGTGTGTGTGGGGGGGGGGCGCGTGCGGTGTGTACATGCACATGCGTATGTGCATGTGTTTATGTGCGTGCATGTGTGTTTTTGTGTTTGCATGCCGTGTGTTTGCGTGCTGTGGGTTTTGTGTGCACATGCTTGTGTGTGCATGCTGTGAGCGTATGTGGTATATGTGCGTGTGTGTGCATAAGTGCATATGCTTGCTATGAGTGTCTGTGTGTGCACATTGTGTGCACGTGTATGCATGCTGTGTGTGCGTGCTGTGTATGCATATGTGCTATTTGGTGTGTACGTGTGTGAATATGTGCGCTTGCTGCGTGTGTGTGTGTGTGTGCGTGCATACGTGCTATTTGGTGTGTGTGTTTGTGTGTGAGTGTTTGTGTGTGAATGTGTGTGTGTGTGTGTGTGTGTGCGCGTGTGCGCGTGCGTGTGTGTACACATACGTGTGCATGTTTGCATGATTACAACCAGATCACAAACCTCTTCTTGTGTGGTAGCGCCTCGTAACTGGATAATTGCGTCTCCACCAGCGCCAGACCTCTAGTAACCATAATTAACTTGTTCTTAATAATTCGAGGTGATCTGGGGTGAAATTTTAGATTGAGATGATCATATGTGATGACACGAATGAATAATTGAATGAAGAATTAAAGTAGATAATGACTTGCACCTTGTGGTGCTAATCTAATCGACCCACTGCCGTCAAAGAGAGAAAGGTAACTGTCCCCAAACAAATCTGTTGAAAATAAGCTTATTTTAGATACGAATTCTTCAAATGCAATCAGAGGGTGTTAGGTCCCATACAATCCCAAGTGTTCTAGCCAGTCAGTGTTCCGCACCCTCGCCTGTCCCTCACTGGTCTTAATCTATTTTTACCGGTTCCACCTAGTGCTTAAACCATCTGCAAATGTCCCTGTCTGAAGAGGCTACTCCAAATGTTGGAGACGTCTTTTTTCCCTGTTCACACACGCACACGCGCATGTGTCAGAAGGCACACCTTTGAATCCGCTGATCCCTCTCTGCCGATGGAGCTCAACCTTTTGATTCTTTTTCGTTCCAAAATCACATGAATGACTTTGAACTACTGTTGCGTGAGCAAACGATCCGAGAATGGAAAGATCTGGATCAGATTCACCCACATGATGCACATGCATCCAGCAGAATCATGAGGACTTATCACACCCCTTTTGGAGTGCTCATAGGGAGTCAGCCTGGCTGGTGGGACGATCAAAAACGCGCATCCAAACCAACTCTGCCTTCATGCCTTTGACACAATATTCCTAACCATCTTTCGCGTGCTCTTTCCAGACTCAGACTCTCTGGTCACAACTTGAATGTCGAGCGTCTCCGGCAACAACAACACAGAGTTCCTTATGAGCTTAGAATCTGCACTAAATGCAACTGGCACTGTGTGCAAGATGAAGAGCATGTCCTCTTAGACTGCCCGAGTGCTGACTTGGCAGAATTGCGCATCAAGCACCATCAACTGTTCCGCTCCCCCTCAAGAAACTCAAACAGGCTAAGAGACTTTATTAGCCAAGCAGGCACCAAAGGCCTGGCCTTGTACGTGCATGAGTGCCTGGACTGCTGTGTCTAGATTTCAGGACACAACCTAGCTTGCCTCTTTTGGTTTCGGTTGCAGGCCTGTTTGGCTTCAGCTAAGCTGCCCTCGTTTGGCAGGTACAGCTTTGTAACCTAACCTAACCTAACCTTTTCGTTTTTGGTCACGTATGCATCATGCAAGGAATGGGGTACTGCTAGTCACTGACTGATGGAATCCCCCTGGTCCCCACTGACTTGTTTTGTTTTCTTTGCTGGTGGAGGAGTCCTATGGAGCTTGGGCCCTTGGTGACTCTTTCCTTGATTGATGTAGGCAGTGCTTCACTGCTTACGTTGCTTTCTTTTTCTTTTTCCTTTCATCATGCACAGATCCACTAATCACCAACACCATCTTTTGTCTTCATAGACAAGCTGCAGAGCACTGTGCAGTTTGATGTCATTTCATTTTCTGCTTGCGATCATATGGAATGCTCATTTTGGTCTCCCAAGGAACTTTCCTTACCTTGCCATCCAGGATCATGCAGCTGCCGTGCATCTAATCCAGTTGCTCAAAAAGCTTGTACATTTTACTTTTGTGACAACACTAGTAGCTGCACTTATGCTTCCAAGGCCTACTAGTAGTACTATGCAGCTCTACTGCACAGGTCAAACAGAGGAAGCTGAAGAAGCAGAGAGAAAAGAGAGGTCCAAGGGATCATGGCAAGGTACGATCTCGAACTCCAAGCACCCATCACATTCAGATCATACAAATCAAACTGGTTGTTCCTTGGTGCCATAATTTTGTGGCAACAGCAACTTCCGTTTTGCCAAACCTATCATGAACTCGCGGCCGCTCAGGCTGCTGCCCCTCCCACGCCCTAGCTGTCCAGCTGAGCGTCGCACCTGTGTGTGTGTGCGTGTGCATACGCAAGTAACATCAATGCTTTGATCTGTTCAAAATGAACAAAAAAGTAAATACGTGGTCGTTGGTATAGGATTTCTGAAGTGCATGCATGCACTTCACAGCTGCTTGCCCATCACACAGCACCAGCTGCAAGCCCTAACCACAAGAGATGCTTGCACTATTGATACTCACAGCCAGGTGCTTGCTTACGACTCACCCAGCGATGCATAACCCCACTCCACCCAGCCACGCACCTCCAACACCTCCAGCAACGAGCCTTGGCCACAAGGGACGACCATGCAGCCGCCAACAAGGCTGACTTCATCGGGGGGCAGCCCAAGAGGTGCAGGGGCAGGGGACTCCACAGGAAAGGCGCCCGTGTGCTGCGACACAGCGTAACCATCGATTGCAGGCATCCGCATGACATGCTTGCGAGGCACAGCCTGGGTGCTCTCATGGAGGTCCCCCTCCGATGGAGGTGTTGGTGAGGTGCAGCTAGTGCGCGCGTGTGTGCCTTGGCTGCCCGACGAGCTGCTAGGGGTCAGAGTGGGGCCCACTGCAACTGCTTGGGGCTGGGATCCTGGATCGGGTCTTATGTTAGATGCCATGGAGTAAAGGGTGCAGGCGTTGCGCGGCCGGAGAGGGCCTCGTGTGCACACACCTGCTGGCTTCTGGGCACATGGGGTGGGCGGCCATGCTGTGGCAGCTGCTCCAGGACGCGCGTTTGCATGATTTTGATCTCGGTCGGCCGGGGCTCCCTCCCGCCTGAGCAAGGGCACACGTGACGCATTGGCATGTAGCCTGAACGTGTGGCTCGTTGGCTCATTGGCTCATCGGCTCATTGGCTTGTGTCTGGTCATTGCCAAGCCTGAGGTAATGCACGGTGCTCAGCTTCCTCCCGCCTGGACATGGAGCACGAGGCGGTGCGCATGGCGGGAGTGTTGACGCCCGTAGGACAGTGCAAGTGGAGCTGGCACCCGTCCCACTCTTGCTTGCACTTGTGGGCACGGTATACCCTTTTACTTCCACAATCAGGCTACGATGCATAGCCTTTTGCTTCCACAATCAGGCTACAATGCATACCCTTTTGCTTCCACAATCAGGCTGCAATGCATGCCCTTTTGCTTCCACAATCAGGCTGCAATGTATGCCCATTTGCTTCCACAATCAGGCTGCACTGCATACCCTTGCTTCCTCAGTTTGGTGGCAGCACAGCCATCCGCCTTTTTGCAGACTCTGCCTGAAAGGTACCCCAATCAACCCAACCCATGCTTGTGCCACCTCACCGACTTCACCCTCCACGACTGCCGTCATCCACTCACTAACCCACGCCTGCCCTCTGTCAGCAGCTTGCTTGCATGACGCACCCCCAGGACAGAGTGGGCCGCCTCTGCGTGCCTCTTCCTTTGCAAGGCCTTGCTCACAGGATCTTCCCTCCAAACATCACACACCTAAGCATGTCCCCAACCATCCCTTCTGTGCTCCGGAACCAGCAGCGCGGCTTGCGCAACGCCTGCATGGCTCCCGCAAGCAGCGCCAGCCCACAGAGTATTCACCATCTACCAACCAACCAGCCCCAATCACTGCCTGCACGCAGCTTGGCAGTCACTGCCGACAATTAGGCCTCCGTAAAGTCCGCAAATGCATTAAGTAGATGTCTGCCCTTCAGCGCCCTCACTCACCACCTCTGTGCTCTTCAACCAGCAGCGTGGCTCGCGCACCAGGCCAGCCGGCCAGAGCGCGCACCATGTTGTGCACCTTGGCGGCAGGCTGCCGGAAGTCAAGGTAGGAGTCCTCCCGGGTCAACTGAGTGCAAGAGGGAAGGGACAAGCTGCCATGAGCGAGCACACTCTCATACAGGGACGGCCAAGAAAGGGTTGGTAAGAGGAGGAGGGGGGAAGGGCAGTCAAGCCTGGAGGTGCAGCCAAGCCAATGCTGTCTCGGCAGCTGCTCTATTTTTGAGCATGCTTGCATGAAAAGGAGACCTGGACAAACATGAACCCCATAGCACACGCAGCAATCGCCCATCTGAACCAAAAAGCCATGCATGCTTTGGCTGCCTGACTGCCAGACCTGACCGGCTCCTCAAGCAGAGGACACAATCTGATGCCCATCACTTCTTATTTCACCTGTGCTAGCCCAGGTGCCGGTCAGAGGCGCCTCAGCGGCGTGATATGAGCACTGACCTCTGCCGCTAATGCACACACGCAGCCGCATCTTAAATGCTGCAATGTATTGCCAGCTCCTTCCCCTCCAAACCCGTGTCATTGCAAGCACCCACCGCCGGACCAAACCTGCCTTTGCTGCGTGCGTTGCCTGCTCCTGCGCTTGTGGCACCGCCGCCTCCTTGCTTTTGCCCAGGAGTATGGCAGGCAAGTGTTGCAGCAGCATCTTGCTGCCTAACTTGAACAGGCGGTGCGTAAGCTCAGGGGCTTGCTCCTTGGGATCCACCTGAGCGCACCCATACACACGCAACGCTGGCTGCGGCGCCTGCCCTGTAGTGAGCAAACAGGTTGATGCACCTGCAGTATGCACGGCTCCTGCCAGCAGCAAATCTGCAACCACTGCTGCGCCAAGCTGGCTTCACACCTAGTGCACTCCTTCCACGCCAAAGCTGCACAGAAGCACAGCTCGTCCGCTGCTTCTGTAAGGAACGCTTTAAGAAGGGTCTTTTAATGGGCTGGCTGGGAAACGATCCCGATTAATGAATTGGCCTGACCCCAGTCCAGCCCGAAGCCGGAGCCTTAGCCTGGTGGTTGATTAGGTAGTTGGAGGTGATCCGGTGATCAAGGAAAGCCTGGTTTCGTTACAGCTTCCCATCAAAGGCCAGCGAGCGCATTCCCTGTCATATGGGGGGCGCCAGGCACTCACGCCAGGCAGGAGCCCCTCCCTCCTTAAAGCTGTCATGGAAGACGCCGACGGCAATGCCTTTCCTGCCGATTACTTTTGACAGCACTCCCACCAGCAGCACCACGACTAGCAGCACTTCCCCAGCAGTAATCCCACCAGCAGCATTCCCACACGCCAGATACCGTGACGGGCAGCCACTCACCTGCACGCTCTGCTGCGCCAGGACAGGGCCCGCGTCGCACTGGAGCACAGTGAAGGCCAATGACACGCCTGTTTCGTTCACACCATCGCACAGTGCCCTCTGCACCGGTGCCGCGCCACGGTACCTGCGCCTCCAATGCACAGAGCACAAACACACCCCTGGACACGCTCTGCAAGTGAGCCTCGTCCACCATCCATTGGCACCTTGCATGCCATCAGCGCAGCACAAGGGGGGGCACACAAGCATGCGCGCCCTCGTATGCATGCGTCCAGGTGCCCCTGACTGCACAAAAGTTCACAAGGCCCTTTAAAGCAGGTGCTCACACAGAGGCCTCCGTGGCCGGGCCCTGTGCCCCCGAGCCCCGATTAGCTCGTGCTTGGCCACGCACTTCGGTAGCAGGCTAGGGTGGATGTTGATGGTGCCCAAGGGCGGTATGGACAGGAAGCGCTGCGGCAGCATGCACCCATACGCCGCGGTGATGCACAGGTCGGGCTGCAGATCCTCCAGTGCCCGCAAGAACTCTTCCTGCGGAAACAAGCAAGCCCACCAAGCAGACTTGTGTGGCCCGTTGGCTGCGCCACGCTTGCATGTTGTGGTCATGACATTAAGCCGATGCCTATCACATGTTCGTACACAAGCTTGATGCACACGTGTGTGCTTGCATACGGACCCAGCCCCCGTGGTCAATGTACCCATTGACCACGCCCTCACCCGCCGCCACCGACGCCCCGCCTCCTCCCCCGCATGCCATTGCCATTTTTTATGCTTGTCGCACGCAATGCGGGGCGAGCTGTGCAACTGCGGGGGGGCGCCTGCGTACAGTGCCCATCACTGCAGGAGCGGACCAACCTCCTGAAAGCACGGTTTGGAACACAACGGCCGCCCCCTCCCGCGCCTGCCTGTGTCAACAAAGCACCACAGTGGACAAAATTGGCCAAATCACATGCAAGGGGCGTGGGGGTGGGCGCCAGCGGGGACCCAACACTTGCCTGCGGTGCACCGTTTGGCAAGCCATAACCACCGCCCGGCTGCGCGAAAACTGCTCTGTTCAACCATCATTGCCATGTGACACACTGCCATGCGCTCATATACATTCGGCTGGTGCAGACACCCTCCAATATTCACACCAATCGGTGCCAATCGGCTTTGACAAGGTGCCCCCAACAAGGCCATTGGTACAAAACGCGCGCTGGGGGCGGTCACAGCAGACAGAGGCACACCACACATTGTTCCTGCCCTTGGCACCAGCCCGGACTAGAGCGGGCCCCTTTGCTGTCAAGTATCGTGTTTGGGAGAGGGGCACTGGTCCTCAAGCAGCAGACGTGTTTCACTGTGCGCCTGACGGAAGCATCAGACGTGTTTCACTGTGCGCCTGAAGCATCAGACGTGTTTCACTGTGCGCCTGACGGAAGCAGCAGACGTGTTTCACTGTGCGCCTGACGGAAGCATCAACACAGCACCGTTCAGGCTGGCCCCTCTCTGCAATGTGATTTTGTCCAGAGCCGCACGAATCATTGCAGAGTGCAGGTGTTCCTGGCGGGCCAGCACCTACCCCCCTCCTACCTCTCTTGCCGACGCAGGGCACATGATGCTGTCCTGCCGGAAGCCCATATCCAGTGCCATTGCCTCCACAGCAGAAACCCGCTCCCTCCTGCCTTTACTTTTGCTTACATCAGGCGCATGAATCATTTTGCCAGCAAAGGTGCCTGCATCCTCACTCTCGCTTCTACTGCTACTGCTGCCGCTGCTGCTGCTCTGGACCTTTAAAGCACCAGCGTTCAATCTTGAGCTCGCTTCATCCTTTCCACTCGGCCTTCGGCTGACCACAGCAGCTACCTATGCGCATGCACATGCACTTGCTTTGCAGCACGCAAGCCCATCATGTGTCCACTCAGTCAATACACAATAGTCACAGAGCCCGTAGAAAAGCCTTAAATGTGTAGTGCAGCTGCGACAAAGAGGAAACTCAAAAGGGTTAGTCAGTCCCATGGTAAGGACAGAATGGACGTCCAAAATGCGCCAAAAACGCAGGGACATTGGGACATGCTCATCTGGCATCATCCAGATTCACTACCTGAGCTCAACCAACAGTGCATCCTCTTTTTATTTGTGTGTGTCAACAAGCACTGAAGTTTCTCCAACACCACAAGCACGGGTTTCATATGCAAGCAGTTAACACGCATAAGAGAGGCTGACGTTTGCTTTCAGTTTTCACCTCAAACGGAACTTTGTTCATCTTGCGAGAGGCTTCAATCAGATCACGGAGTACCATAGCAGAGAACTGCAAACGAGTGGAGACACATGCTCATCAGGAAATGTGAGCGCTTCTTATCTTAGCATCTTGCATCATCTCATCACTCGTAGGTAGCTGCCATTCTTGTTACCGTGGGCGTCCCAAGAAAAACAATCTTTTTGGGCTCCTTTGCTGGCTGATTGGGCTGCTCATTTTGATGCTCGCGTGGGCTCGGTTCATAGCTAAATCCGCTGACTTCAGGAAGAGAGGTCTGACTTGTGCTGTACTTGTGAGTGCCAGAAGACAGGTGCTGAAGCACAAGCAACTCTACGTGCAGCTGTGCTGCCAGGGTGGGCTTGCAAGAGGATATGGCTTGCCTTAAGCAAATCATTTTGCCTGAAGTATCCAACGTAAGTCGGTTGACATGACAAAGCACTTTGCACGTCAAGTGTGCATTTTAAAAATAAAATGGGAAAGTCTGATGTTAAACGCAGTAACAAAAAGGTTGATAAAGGAGGCGGACATCAAAAGCAGCGAGGCGGCGTGAAGAAGCCCAAGAAGGTGAATCTTGCTATTCAGAGTTACTCTAGCACTCAGTTTTGTGCTTGCAGCCACTTTGAAAGGTGTTGCCCTACCAAGTGATCACTGCTGCACGGCTAAATAAGGAACTTGTTCCATCCTGTTTGTATGGCTTAATCTATGTTAGCTAGTTCAGATTCAGAACATGCTAAGATCATGGCAGCTTGGAACGCGCTGTTTATAGCTGCCGCCATGCAAACGTGTCAGATGTAAAGACAAGTCATAACATTAGGCAGCCAAACAGCTGTCTGCTGCCCCTGCTTTTTAAATGTATTTGATTCAGACGCCTCCACCTCTGTTTTGCTCTTGCACGCGCTCAATTGTGCGCACGCGAGCACAAGTGCGCGAGCTTGCGCGCGCGCGCGCGCGCGCACACACACACACACACACACACACACACACACACACACACGTACGTGCACATGTATGCGCAGACGCAATCTCTGACGCACATTATGCGCACGCACTTATGTATGCTTGCATATACACCACTGTGGCTTGTGCTCCTTGTAATGCGCGCGCCCCCATGTAGCCCTCATAGACAAGTGCGCTGACAGATGATAATGCAAACCTAGCTGTGCTTCTCTTATGCAGCTCCAGCAGCTCCGCGATGTGCCTCTGCCCGAGGAGGAGGGGGCTGACCATGAAGAAGACCTAGAAGTCAGCGACGAGGACTTGGAATTTGTCAAGAACCATGGAGAGAGCCTTGGCTTCCTCAAGGATCTTAACAAGGCTGAGCTAGACAGGTGTGCTCATGTACATTCCTTTTCCTTCCATAAATCGGTGATGAAGCCTTGTGAAGGCTGGCTCACTGGCGTATATGCTTGCAACAGCCCACAGGACTCACGTGAGTGACTGCAACTTGTCTTCCTTTCAGGTCCAAACTCAGATTAACTGAGCAAGACAAGCTGTGCAATGGTGAAATACATGTGTTCTAAAAGACATGATGCACTGATGGCTGACCTTGCAGCCAGCCGTGTGGACGTCAAGGATTCTGGGCGCCCTGGCTGACGCATGTGCAATCCTGTGTAAGTGTGCGTGTATCTGCGCCTGTCTGTGCTTGCCTGTGTGTGCAGGTCTGTAAAGGGCGCCCAGAAGAAGGATGCGGCTCGAGCGCAGAAGGGAGCTGCCGCAGCCACTGCGGCAGCGGCTGCAGCAGAGGCGACAGAGGAGGGGGGCAAAGAGGAAGATGAGGAGGAAGAAGAGGGGCTGGAGGCGTACGAAAAGGGGCCCAGGAGGAAGGCCAAGGTCAGGCTCCTTTCACCCTTGCACTTTGCACAGGCTCGATACTTGGCAAGCCACAACAGCGAGCAGAGGGGCGCGGAGCTGAGGAGGGGTTTGCACCTGTGAGGCGGCGGCGGACTCGCTGGCTGGTTGTCTGTTGCACACCTCTGTGCGCCAGTGGCGTCGCGCGGGAAACTAGGTGGGGTCATGGCAAGGCCCCACATCTCTTACTTTTGGGGTGGCGCAAGGCGCCTGCATGAGCAGTGGAGTTGCTGTGAGGTAGCAAGGGATGGACGGCTGAGTGCTGGGTGGAGGTCCCTTCAGGGCACAGAGGCTGTGCTCCCATGCGCACCTCTGCAGGCCTGCCTGGGGCAAGGCGAGTTGAGGGCACTCTGCTGCACACACACGAAGTTCCAGTGTTCCTGGCTGGCTGCTCTCTTGCCTTTTGTGGGCGCAGGAGGAAGATGCGCCTCAGTCCAAAGGCCTGCCCATCAAGACCCCTGACGGGGAGTTTGTTTACATGAAAGATGAAGAGCAGAAGCACAAGCACGGCCCCAAGGCTCAGCAAGTCAAGACGATGGAGATGCCCAAGGTGTGTGCGCCCAAATGTGTGTGTGTGTGCCCAAGGTGTGTGTGCTCAAGTGTGTGTGCGCCCAAGTGTATGTGTGTATGTGTGTGTGCCCAAGGTGTGTGCGTCAGTGTGCGCACTTGTGTGCGCCTCCATGCTTGCAAGGTGGTGCTTGGTGTTCTGTTGATCTGTGCAGAGCATGCCCATTGCATGCTTTCTGGCTGGTTGTGTGTGGATTTGCTGAGACAAAGGTAATGGCTTGCTTTGAGGTCGAGGTTGGCAATTGATGATGGGTTTACTGCTGCCAACGCTTTCTACTTGGGGTTTTGTTCTAGGTTAGGATGGCTTATTTCAAGCTATCTTACTGGTTTAAAGCCTGGCGCTGTTGAGCTGCCCTTGGTATTGAAATTGAGGTTGGAAGCAGGTATATACCGCACGGCACATGCACATATAAAACGCACTTGCATACACACACGTGCACATCAATACACATTCATACACATGCGGGGGCCAGGTGGAGGGCATAACAGTGCAAGATGAGATGGAGGAGGCGCAGAAGCTGAGGGAGGCCCACAGGAAGGCGCAGGAGGCACAGGCAGCAAAGGAGCAGCAAGAGGCCCACAGGCGCAAGCAGAAGAAGGCCAATGATGGTGAGGGATCTGGAGCTGCAGGTCTTGCTTGTGCGCCCTTGGGCATGTTGGTGGACCTCGATCATGTTTGCTGCACTGAGGGTTGTGCCAGCGCAGTGTCTGCATTCCTGTGTTGGAAAAGTGTGTGCGTGGGTGTCCCTCTTGACCATCGCTAGGCGCACCGTGTCCATCGCTGGGCGCATGCACCGTGCGCTCTGTTGGAGAATGCGGCGTGACTGAGCGAGTGTTAGCCTGGCAAGGGGAGCAGTGCAGCAGCATGCCAATACTGCTGCCGCTTGTGGTGTGTGCATCCAAGGGAACAATCATGCAAGGAGCCCCCTTCACAGTACCGTTGTCTACAGATAAAAGGACAAATGGACGAATGCATTCACATGAGGGAGTGGCTCACTGCTTCCCTGTGAGGTCACGAAAGCAGTGGGGCTCCCTTGTGTTCGCGAGAAGCTACGTGTGTGTGTTTGTGTGTGTGTGTGTGTGTCTTTCAAGGCCCTTTTTCCTCCCTCAGGATGGCACAGCCAGTCCTCAAAGCAGCCCTGGTGCCCGCCCCCCGCAGCCGCCACCCGTGCACCTCCCTGCGTGCCTGCCCCTCATGCTGCATGGGTTACGCACCCATAGCCAGCCTTCACAACCCTCGACCCCTCCTTGTCCCCCTCATGCC
>LKMJ01004088.1_pt1 | contig 13689 bp, 11 predicted proteins | sample 643391 | NCBI WGS metagenome assembly LKMJ01 (sample SAMN04112250, study PRJNA286221) | soda lake metagenome | biome: soda lake; feature: Kulunda Steppe; material: water; isolation source: sample PL-Br10 brine of Picturesque Lake | place: Russia: Kulunda steppe | collected 2010-07
CGACGGTGACCGTCGTCGAACCGATGGGCAACGAGAACTTCTGTTACATGGAACTTGGAACGACCGAACTGACTGCCAGAATCGACCCGACGCTCCGGCCAACGGAGGGGGAAGACGTTCCCTTCTCATTTGCCGAAGCGGCGTTGTACCTGTTTGATGACGAGACCGGTGAGACGTTAAAAGCGAAAACAGATGCTGAGGCGTCTGTCCCCAACCGCGGCGTCGACCTCGAGACGGAGGTGTCAAACTAATGCGCGTCACCGATTACGAACTGTTCGAAGTGCCACCCCGCTGGCTGTTTCTCAAACTGACGACGAGTGACGGCATCGTCGGCTGGGGCGAGCCGGTCGTCGAAGGGCGCTCGAAAACGGTTCGCGCGGCCGTCGAAGAGCTGTTGGACAACTACCTGCTCGGTGAAGACCCAAGTCGGATCGAAGACCACTGGCAGGCGATGTATCGCGGTGGCTTTTATCGGGGTGGGCCGGTTCTCATGTCCGCGATTGCCGGCGTCGATCAAGCACTGTGGGATATCAAGGGCAAAACCTACGGGGCGCCAGTGTACGAACTGCTTGGCGGGCGTGCCAGAAATCGCGTCCGGGTTTACCAGTGGATTGGCGGCGACCGACCGCTCGATGTCGGCGATGCCGCAGCCGAAAAAGTCGATGAAGGGTTCACCGCCCTGAAGATGAACGCGACACCCGAACTGCGGATGGTCGACAATCCGAAAGCCGTCACCGACGCCGTCGACCGGATCGCTGCCGTCCGCGAGGCCGTCGGTGATCAGGTCGATATCGGCGTCGATTTCCACGGCCGGGTCGCCAAACCGATGGCCCGCCGGATGGCCAAAGCGCTCGAACCATACAATCCGATGTTCATCGAGGAGCCCGTTTTGCCGGAACACAACGACGCGCTTGCGGATATCCGACGGTCAACGACGATTCCAATCGCGACGGGTGAGCGAATGTACTCCCGCTTTGATTTCAAGGAGATTTTCGAGTCGAACGCAGTGGACATTATTCAACCGGATGTCTCACACGCCGGGGGGATTACAGAGGTCCACAAAATCGCCTCGATGGCCGAAGCCTACGACGTCTCGCTTGCCCCCCACTGTCCGCTCGGCCCGATCGCACTCGCCTCCTGTATCCAAGTCGATGCCTGTTCGCCGAACACGCTCATTCAGGAACAGAGCCTCGACATCCACTACAACGAGACGAGCGACGTGCTCGACTACCTCGCCGACCCATCGGTGTTCGAGTACCGCGATGGCTACGTCGACCTTCCCGACGGCCCCGGACTGGGAATCGAGATCGACGAGGAACACGTTCGTGAACAGACCGGGGGCGTCGATTGGCACAACCCGATCTGGCGCCACGACGACGGGAGTGTCGCCGAATGGTAACGAGAATAGTAACGAGGGACCACCGATGACACGCCACCCACAGTCACCTACCGCCAACGCTGTCCCTGGCCGTTTTGCTGAGCAGACGGTGATCATCACCGGATCGACCCGCGGAATCGGGGCCGGTGTCGCAGCGCGCTTCGCTGCAGAAGGGGCAAACGTCGTTGTTTCCGGGCGAACTGCCGAGGCCGGCCGCGCGGTCGTCGAGGAAATCACTGAGAGTGACGCCACCGCCGACGGCACCGCAATCTTCGTCCGAGCGGATATGCGTGATCCCGACGATATCGCGGCACTCGCCGAAGCAACCGCCGAACGATTCGGTGGGATCGACGTTCTCGTCAATAACGCCGCCGTCCAAACGGAGACCGCCGTCGGTGAGGCTACCATCGAGGACTGGAACTTCGTCCTCGAGACCGACTTCCGTGCCTACTGGCTCGCCGCCACCGCCGCCCTCGAGCACATGGACCGGGGCTCGATCATCAACGTCTCCTCGAATCACGCCCATGCGACGATGCCCGCTCACTTCCCGTACAATGCCGTGAAAGCCGGTATTAACGGGATGACACGGGCCATGGCGTTGGATCTCGGGCCAACCGTCCGGGTCAACACCGTCACCCCCGGCTGGGTCGAAGTCGAACGGACGCGCGAGGAGTTACCGGCGGGTCGGGTTGAGGCGGTCGAGTCGATCCATCCCGTCGGCCGAATCGGTGTGCCAGCCGACGTGGCGGGAGCCGTCTCGTTCTTAGCGAGCGACGATGCACTGTTTGTGACAGGCACGTCGCTGCTGGTCGATGGCGGTCGCAGCGCCGTCCTCCAGGACGACACGCTTCCGGATTATCGGGATCGGGACTGAAAGGTGGCGTGAGGAACCTAGAACTGGTCCCACCCCTCCTGTAAGCGTGCGCCAAACTCGAATCGCCCATCGAGTGAGTCGTCTTCGTGGCTCGAGAGTTCCCCGACAATCGTGACGAGTCCGTCTCGCGTGACGTGAACGAACGGCTCTTCGACAAACTGCCGTCCCTCTAACGCCCCTGCCTGCGATCCGTCCTCGAGGGTCCCGTCGTCGTACAGCCGGTAGATGACAGTTCCGAGTCGAGCACTGTCAGCAACTCGTGAGAACGTTATGGAATCGGATTCCGCCCAGGTTCCGGACGTATCCTCATAGCCGACTCGCCGAGAAAATTCGACGGTGATCCCGGAGTCGCCGAACGCCTCGTTCCGGAAGGCCCCCTGGGCTTCGAACTGTTCGGCTCCCGTCGTCCCCATCCCGTCGGGGTCTTCACCGGCGTTTCCGAGCCCGACCAACGTGGTCGTCTCCCCGCCAATCTGTAGTACCGCCGTCCCCGGTTCATCAGGAATCTCGACGCCGTCGTGTCGGTCCGCCCAGCCGTCTTCAGCCTTGAGGTCGACGCCACCGGCGTCATCGGCCTCATCGGCGGTCGTCTCCGCATTCGATGTGCTCGATTCCGACTCACCAGTGTCATCCTCGTCATCACCGCTTCCCAAACATCCCGCCAAACCGGCAATCCCGGCGATTCCACACCCCTGTATCCACTGTCGTCTGCTAGCAACTCGGTGTCTCCGTTCGTCCAAAGAGCGTCCCATACGATTGTCTCAACCGGGCCACATCTAACGTTTATCTGAGTTGAAAGTAATCAGGTCAGTTACCGAGCGGTAATCTGCGCCAAACGGTCTCTCCCGAGAGACGGGCGACTGGCAAACAATCATCTACCGTTTTCCTTTCTCGGATGCTACTCCTCGAGTTCCTCGAGACGGGTAGAGAGCGTACCGTACCTGCTGTCACCGTCGAGTCGCTCTTGGGGATAGAACGACTCGAACAGCGACTGGCGTGCTCGTAACGACGCGCGCTCGCGTTCAGAGCGAGTCAGCTCCCGACGAGAGAGTTGATTCTCAATTGCTTCGAGCAGCGTTTCCCGTACGAAGGGCTTTCGCAGGAGGGCGTCACAGTCGACGGACAAAATATCGAAATCGGGACGGTCGCCGACGATGAGAATCGTCCGCGATTTCTGTTCAAAGCCCGTGATGAATTCGGAGAGATCGGTTCCCCGCAGTTCGCTGTCCAGAAGTGCAACGTCGATCTGGTCGTCAAAGCGATTGGTCAATTCTTCGGTATTGTGTGCTCTGACAACACTGTATCGGTCGGCCAACCACTGCTGGTACATCTCCGTGATCCGACGGTCCACAGCAGCGATCAGGACCGTCCGTGTCGTACTGTCAAGGTACGATTCAGTCCACTCAGCCAGCGATTTGAAAATCGGTTCCATATCCCGGCCCGCAGCGGTCAGTTCGTATTTGACCCGTAATGGGGACGTCTGTACCACCTGTCGCTCCACCAGCCCTGCCTCCTGGAGCGCCTCGAGCGTTTCCGAGAGAACTTTCGAGGAAAGATCTGGAACCCCTTCGAGGAGGTCGTTAAATCCCTGTGGACCGTTGTGTTGCAACATGAGCAAAACGCTTGGTGACCACTTTCTCGAGAGGAGCGTTAACGCCTCGAGGGCTCGCTGACCCTCTGGCGGTATCGGGCTGTCAGGACCAATCACAATCCCAATACTGTATCGGCTGTGATAATAATTGTGGACCGGTACGTCAAAGTATAGTTCAGTCCTCACGGTACAAGTTGAAATCAACAGCAGTAATCTCGAACCATGCCCCACCCCTCAACCCTTTAGTCAAAACAATCGATCAGCCACGGGCGTCGGCACTCTATTGGACGATGCTGAGCCAAATCTCCACTCCAAGTGGTGTATTACTGTCTCTTCTCGAAGATCAGTGTCTGCACTGCACTCGACTCCCACCTCGTTGTCCTCGAGATACCATCCACTGGACAGCGACTACGATGATTTGAATTCCTTCGTGTCGGACGGAACGATTGACGGTAGGTAGCGAAGCGTCATCGCAACGAGAGAGCTAACAGACCAACGGATGGCCCATGAATCCAGTGCTATCCAGCAAGGGGAGGCGATTCAGAGCCCTCGAGTCGAGGTATCCGAACGGCCTTGAGAAAGTACCGTTTCGGGATTGCCAACCCGATATCGAGACGATGACGGTGTGAAAAATTCCCTCTTGCCCACAACCCAGACAGTACAGAGCCATCGAGTCTGGAACCAAGTGACACCGATTTGAACGGGGCGGCCGGTAGAGCAAAAACACGTTCGTATCTAAATCCTGATATTGAAAATAGAGCGGAGGGTCTAGAAACGATTTCAACAGTTGGCCAAAACGTTTTCATCAAAAGGGCAAACAGCTAGTCTAACACACGAACTCACCAATTAGTACGACCAACAAAACATTTTTACATTGTGTATAATTATATCAAATTATGTATGAGAAGGACCGGGCGACAAACAACGCATCGTGGCCGATGTTCAAGGGGGGAGCGTCCCGGACATCATACTCGCGGTCGGCGACAGGACCGACAGGGGATGTTTCTATTAAATGGACGTTTGACACGCCCGATGGACGCATCAAATCCTCGCCGGCGGTAGTGGGTTCGACGGTGTATGTCGGAACGAACGGCTCGAAGCTGTATGCGATCGATGCCGAGATGGGCACAAAAAAGTGGCAGTACGAAGCTGTCGGCTGGATTACCTCCTCACCCGCCGTCAGCAATGGCCGGGTCTATGTGGGCAGTTGGGACCACAACATCTACGCGTTGGATGCCGAAATTGGGATTACCGAGTGGCGATTTACAACCCAACACCAGGTGCGGTCCTCACCCGTCATCGTCAACGACGTGCTCTATGTCGGCAGTCACGACGGCTGTCTCTACGCAATCGAAAGCCAAACCGGGTCCGGAAAGTGGATTTCTCGAGCCGGTGGCCAGATTCCCTCCTCCCCGGCGGTCGCTAACGGAATCGTCTATGTCGGGAGCTGTGACTCCTATGTGTACGCTCTCAACGCCTCGACGGGAGACCTCGAGTGGGCGTTTAAAACCGGGGGTCCGGTGTGGTCTTCGCCAGCGGTAGCCGAGGGAACGGTGTATATCGGCAGCTACGATTCGACCCTGTATGCGCTCGATGCTTCAACGGGGGACCTCGAGTGGACGTTCGAAACCGGTGACCGGATTCATTCGTCTCCGGCGGTCGCGAACGGACTGGTCTTCGTTGGGAGCACTGACGGCTATCTGTATGCGGTTTCGGCGGGAAGTGGCGACCTCCGATGGCGGTTTGGCTCCGACCTGCTACGGGATTTTAGTTCGGACGCACCCGTCTCTATGGGGGGCGATCTCAGCTATGTTAGATCCTCTCCGACGGTTGGGAACGGAACGGTCTACTTCGGAGCCGACGCCGGCGAGGACAATCTGTATGCAGTCGATGCAGCAACTGGTGGGGAACGATGGCGGTTTGATGCCTCTCGGATGACCTCCTCTCCGGCCATTTCTCATAATACGATCTATATCGGCACCCACGGGAGTTCGTTGTATGCACTTACTGACGAGAAGTAACGCCGATTCCTCAGTTAGGTGAGTAGCGTGGGATCGGTTGTATCATACGACGATTCACCTGTTGTGTTTTCCTCTGTAGTGGTCGATCAGTATAAGGTAAGCAGTTTCCGGAGAAACGATCCATCTCTCGAACTACTGTCAAAGCACGTCTACTGTATAGAGGGGTTGAGTTCTGCAAGACTGGCTAATCCCTGATCTCTGCTTGGCTCATGTCGTATCTGAGATCGGTAGCAACCCCCACGAGACCGATACGCTTAGACGTGGTTGTTTCAACCCACCTTCAGACTTATTCGAAGAGGCACAAATAACCCATAGAAAGCAAACGCGCGCCTCACCCCACATTACACGGAGTATTCAAGTAACACGGACGTAAAGGGAATCAGATGGTCATGAGCGTCCTTTCCGTTTCGTGGACGTCACTCGTCGCTACGGTCGGGGTGCCGCTTTTCGTCGCATTGTTCTACTTCGACGGGATGATTATTGGGAAATTCACCCCGCCGGGGGCGCTTTTCGTCGGGTACGTCGTCGTCGTCAACCCGTCTGGGCTGGTGCTTTTCGCCGTTATCGGGCTGTGCGCCGCCGCCTCAACACTCGGCCAGTGGACGCTGTACCGAGGGTTCAACGAGGACCGTCCGGAGTTTATCGGGATTCGCCGACGAGTGCCATATCTCGACCGCGTTCCGTTTTTCGTCCGGGGGAAGGTAGGCAAACGGCGGATGCGATTCGTCAACCGAACGTTCGATCGGTTTGGCGGTGTCGGCCTTTGTCTGATAAACGCCGTTCCGGGTGTTAGATGCCTGATGAGTATCCCGGCCGGTCTGAGCAAGTATCCGTTGGGCCGTTTTCTCGTGTTCGCCACCGTCGGTAACGTCTTGTACATGTTTCTTTTGGTCGCAGCCGCGAGGGGACTCATAGACCTGTTTTAACTGCGAAATGAGCGGACGTGTGACGAGGACCCAAAAGATATAATTTTCGACTTGGTCGACCACGGTGCAAACATGGCTTAGGCGCTCTACTCACCTGACAGTGCCCGATTGCGGCGATGAACGGTTTCCGTCCTCTGCCCCGCCGACGAGAAAATCAGTTCATAAATTCCTGCATATGTTCCCTCTATTCAAAACGCCGCGACGAACAGCTATCGAAGCTGGCGAATCCGTACTCCCAGGGCCAGTAATGGTAAGACAAACAGTAGATATTATATATGTTAGTATTAGCTTATTTATACATGACTGCCGAGTACCGCATTACAAATTTCGACTCAGGAAAGATGGTTATTATTGTCCTACAAGTTTTCCCATATTTTTGTCTTTTCACAACCAGACTAGGAGTAACTTTTTTAATAGATACTATCTTAGAGCAGGAGAGTATTGTAGGCTCTTCACACTCATACCTCTACCAGTAGCGCAATAATTAACTAAATAATCATGTTTGACGTACCCGCTCAGGAACTATTCGGTGATGTACGCAACCGCATATTCCGGTTGCTACCCAGGCGAGTATTATGTCGGTTCCCACGGTCCTATCCAATACGTTTACTATGTCCGACAGACGATAGATAGTATGAGCAGTTCAGACAGTAAAATCCATCTCTACTGGGCGACCGGCTGTACCAGTTGCCTCAGAATCAAAGAGTTCCTCGAGCGCAACGACACCCCGTTTGTGTCACACAACGTAATTAAAAACGACGATGAGGCGGCCGAAGCCGATGGCCCGTCAACTTCGAGCGTCGGAATTCAGGGGGTAGATGAGGCAAAGATGGCCGAGATGGCCGAACTGGGGCTCCCACAACACGTCCCAATTGTCAGACGAGGTGATGAGTGGGCCGATGGCAAGGACGTGTCAACCGTCGCCGACCTCGTGGGGATCGACCACGATGCTGACCCGCTCCCCGTGGATGAACTGTATGACCGTCTCTCCGTCCTCGTAGATACCACCCTCCGCTATCTCGAGCAACTGCCTGAAAGCGAGTTAGAGACGAACATTCCGAACCGACCGCGGAGCTACGCCGACCTCGTACAGCACATTTTCAGCCTGCCGGATGTCTTCTTACAACACGAAGCCGGAGTGGCGATGATGAGCGTCCCCCGGATGGAACACCACTGGGACCACTACTCGACGGTTGCGCTCTCGACGTACGGTCAGTCCGTTCAAGGCCGGTTTGATGACTGGTTCGAAAGCGCCGCCGAGAGCTGTGATTGGTCGGAAACGGCTACCGTCTTCTGGGGCCAACCCACCAAACACGAGTTCTTCGAGCGAACCACCTGGCATACCGGCCAACACGTCAGACAGTTGGCGTGGGTTCTCGAGAACGAGGTTGGGGTAAGCCCTGAGCCCACCCTTGATCCGGCACTCTGGGAAGGGCTGCCGATGCCCGAGAAGATTTGGAATAGCGAATAAGCTGTCTTACCCTTACCCGAGTTACTCTATTTGGGCATCGACAGCAGCCACCGCAGCCAGATTCACGATATCCTTTACCTCGTCATCTCGCTGCAAAACGTGAACCGGCTTTTCCATCCCGACGAGCATCGGCCCAACCGTCTCTGCACCCCCAAGCCGTTGGAGCAGTTTGTAGGCGATGTTCCCCGCCTCGAGATTGGGTAAGACGAGCACGTTCGCCGGCCCGTCAAGCGCCGAGAACTCGTAGGTTCCCTCGAGAAGGTCCTCGCTGATCGCGGTGTCAGCCTGCATCTCGCCGTCGACGGGAAAGTCAACGGCCGGGTCAGCCCGGAGTGTCTCGGCTGCCAGCCGCGGTTTCTGTGTCCCTTCGTTGTCAACACTCCCGAAGTCCGAGTACGAGAGCAGTGCCGCCCGTGGCTCGACGTCGAACTGGCGGGCAACACCGGCGGCGTGACGGGTAATTTCGGCAAGCGTCTGGGCATCGGGATCCTGGTTGACCGTCGCATCCGCCAGAAAGATAGCACGATTTTTGAACGTCAGCATGTAGACCCCGGCGACGTACTCGACACCGGGTGCGGTGCCGATCACCTGCAGCGGCGGCCGAAGCGCCGACGGATAGTGATGGGTGAGACCGGTCAACATCGCGTCGGCATCGCCACAGGCGACCATCACCGACGCAAAATAGTTGCTGTCCCGAATCATCTCTTGGGCCTCGTTGTGCGTGACACCCTTGCGTTTGCGCCGGTCGTACAGCTCATCGGCGTAGCGCCCGTCGTTCTCACCGGCGGGATCGACAACCTCCGGCTCGAACTCGAGGCCGAGTTCGCGTGTTTTCCGCCGAATCGTCGACGGCGTCCCGATCAGCACCGGCGTCGCAATGTTTCGTTCCTCGAGTTGATAGGCCGCTCGAATAATTTTTTCGTCGTTCCCCTCCGCAAGCGCCAGTCGGGTCGCCTGGCTTTTGGCCTTGTTCAACACGATCCGCATCATCTCTCGGGATTTGCCGAGGCGTGCCTCGAGTTGTTCGACGTACGCCTCCTGATCGAGGTCATCTCGAGCCGCCCCGCTGTCGACTGCCGCCTGCGCAATTGCTGGAGCGACCGTAAACAGGACGCGTGAGTCAAGCGGTTTGGGGATGATGTACTCCGGGCCGAACTGCAGGGGCTCGTCGCCGTAGGCTTTGACAACCGAATCGGGAACGTCCTGTTTGGCGAGGTCCGCGAGCGCCGTGGCGGCAGCGACCTTCATTGCCTCGTTTATTTCGCTGGCCCGCACGTCGAGTGCGCCGCGGAAAATAAACGGAAAGCCAAGGACGTTGTTGACCTGATTCGGATAATCCGAACGACCGGTCGCCATAATCACCGCATCCTCCCGGGCAGATTTGGCCGCCTCGTACCCGATTTCGGGCTCCGGATTCGCCATCGCGAAAATAATCGGATTCGCAGCCATCGACCGAACCATCTCCTGGTTGACAATGCCACCCGCCGAGAGGCCAACGAACACATCCGCTCCCTCGAGTGCCGAGGCGAGGTCGCCTTGGGGAATATCCCGCGCGAACTCCCGATTGTACTCGTTGAGTTCGCCCGCCGCTGCCCGTTCGGCCGTCAAAATCCCATCGATATCGTACATCGTAATGTTCTCGCGGGGGACGCCAAGTGAGACATAAAACCGGGCGGTCGAAACGGCTGCCGCACCCGCACCGGCAAAGGTGACTTGCAGAGACTCGAGGTCCTTCCCCGCAATCTCGACGGCGTTTAACAGCGCCGCCCCGCTGATGATCGCCGTCCCGTGTTGGTCGTCGTGAAAGACGGGGATGTCCATCCGTTCGCGGAGGCGCTCTTCGATGTCGAAACAGGCCGGCGCGCTGATATCCTCGAGATTGATACCGCCGAAGGTCGGTTCCATCCCCGCGACGGCTTCGACGAACGCGTCGGGGTCCGTGTGTGTGACTTCGATATCGAAGACGTCGATATCGGCAAAGCGCTTGAACAAGACGCCCTTTCCCTCCATCACGGGTTTCGATGCCTGCGGGCCGATATCACCTAACCCGAGGACGGCGGTTCCGTTCGAGACGACGCCCACGAGATTGCCTTTCGCCGTATAGTTGTAGGCGGTCTCCGGGTCGCCGTCGATTGCCCGGCAGGGACCGGCGACGCCGGGAGAGTAGGCGAGACTGAGATCCCGTTGGGTGTTCGTCGGCTTTGTCGTCGTAATTTCAATTTTGCCGGGCGGATCCGCTTCATGATACGCAATCGAGTCGTCTTCGAGGGACATAGGGGCTATTCCTAATCAGGTGACTAAACCGTTGTGACTCTCCTCGCTTGCCCTTCCGTGATATCGACTTAGCCTTTCAATACGTCTCGACTTAGCCATCCAACACATCCGGATTCGCAACATACTCGAGGTCGACCGCCTCCCCTTCGAGCACCCGAAGCATGTTTTTCGCCGTCGTCTCGAGCATCTGGGTTCGTGTTTCGACCGTTGCACCCGCAAGGTGTGGCGTGACTGAGGCGGTCTCGCAGTCAAAAAGCGGATCACTTGGTGCCGGTGGCTCGGATGGGTACACATCGATTACCGCACCGCCGATTTGGCCGGCAGTGAGGGCGTCGACCAGCGCATTGTGATCGACAACGGCTCCCCGTGCCGTGTTGATCAACACCGCCGTCTCTTTCATTTGCTCGAACGCATCTGCGTCGATCATGTGTTTTGTCTCGTCAGTGAGTCGGACATGGAGACTGAGGAAGTCCGACGCCGAAAGCAGTTCCGGGAGGTCGACGCGTGTCCCCCCGAGGTCGTCGATTCGCGCCTGATCGACGTACGGATCGGCAACTAATAACTCGATATCGAACGGCTTGAGACGTTTTGCTGTCTCATACCCAGCCGCCCCGAGGCCGACGATGCCGACCGTTTTGTTCCGAATCTCAGTTCCCCACCAGTCGGGCGAGCGCCAGCCACCCGACCGAACGTGGTCGGCGGCGGCGGGCAGCCGCCGGATATGAGAAATGACGGCCCCGACGACGAATTCAGAGACGGCGACGGCGTTCATCCCCGGCGTAAAGAGGACGACAACGTCGTGTTCGGTTGCAGCCTCGAGATCGATGTTGTCGAGACCGGAGCCGGGCCGCCCGATAACGCGGAGGCTCGGGACCGCCTCGAAAAGCGGTGCTGTATAGTCGTTTTCGGAATGGACGAACAGGCCATCGGCACCGGCGCCATGGGAGGCGAGTTCGGCGTCGGTGTAGCGCTCCTTTGGGACGACCTCGAGGGTGACGGGGTCGAAGGTGGATTCGATACGGTCGACAGATCGGAAGCTAACGATTTTCTCGGCCATCGATCTCCCATTGGCCTGAACCGACCTAATTCATTGGGATTCGATCGGCCGCTATCGCTCCTCGAGTGGCGGAACCGTCTTCCCGTGGTCGCCGACGTAGTCGCCAAGCGGTCGGATCAGACGGTTGTCGTCGTACTGCTCGAAGAGGTGGGCAAGCCAGCCGGCGATCCGCGAGATGGCGAAAATCGGCGTGTAGACATCGATTGGGATGTCCATCACGTAGTACATACTCGCCGAATAGAAGTCGACGTTCGGGTTGATTCCCTTCTCTGAAACGAGAAAGTCCTCAATCTGCGTGCTGTACGTATACCATTTCAGTTCGTCTGCTGCCTGGGCGAGCGCTTTTGACCGCTCTTGGAGGACGACAGCGCGCGGATCTTTGACCTGATAGACGCGGTGACCGAAGCCCGGCACGCGCTCACCGCGGTCGATTGCATCCTGCACCCACGCCGTCGGCTCCTTCCCGCTTTCCTCGACCGCCTTGAGCATCCGCATCACGTCCGCGTTGGCACCGCCGTGCAGCGGACCGGAAAGGGCTGCAAGCGAACCGGTCACGGAGCCGTAGGCCGTCGCAAGCGTACTTGCGTTTACTTTTCCCGAAAACGTCGAGGCGTTGATGCCGTGATCGAGGTGTAACACGAGCGCCATATCGAACGTTTCAGCGACGACCGGATCGGGTTCCGCACCGGTGAGCATGTAGAGGAAATTGGCGGCATGGCCGAGGTCGTCTCGCGGCTCGAGTGGTTCGGCTCCGTTGCGCAGTCGAACATACGTGGCGACGATCGTTGGCACCAGTGCTGTCAGCCGGATCGCGGCGTGTTCGGTCGCCTCCTGGCTTCCGTTTGCCTCCGCGGAGGTCCCATCACTCGCCGTCAGTGCCGATACCGCCGTTCGGAGTGCATCCATTGGCTCGTCGTCCAACTCGACCAGTGACGCCAACAGTCCCGGCAGCGGCTCCGGCAGCGTTCGGTTCCGAGCGAGCCGGTCGGTGAAGGCCTCAAGTTCGTCGGCGGTTGGGAGGTCACCATACCAGAGGAGATAGACGGTTTCTTCGTAGCTTGCGTGTGCCGCGAGTTCTTCGATTGGATAGCCGCGGTAGGTAAGGGTCCCTGTCTCGCCTTCGACGTCGCTCAGTTCAGTCGGGCCGAGAACGATCCCATCCAGTCCGGGACTGTACTCCGTACTCATATCTGTATCTCAGATTCGATCGTGAAAAACATGGCGTTGTCAGGCGGTTGACTGAGGTCTCAGTTTCGCCTCCGGCCGTCCCGAAGCTGCTTACCCCTCGTTTGACCCTGCAGTGGGACGATAGACGGCAGCGCTGTAGAGCAACCCGACACCGACCATTCCACAGAGGGTTCCAACGGCGAGATACTGGAAACTCGCTTGGATACCAATCGTATCGGCCAGAGAGCCGATAGCGAGTGGATACCCCGAACTGACGAGCAGGACAACCGTCCAAAAGTAGCCAAAGGTCCGTCCCTCATAGACCGCGGGCGTTATCTCACTGATCAGCGCATCACGAACCGGGTTGAGACCGAACAGACAGCCGCCAACGAGCACGAACGTTCCAAGCAAGACCAGCGGTGTAAGCGTAACCGACGCGAGAACTATCAGTCCGACGGTCGTCACCGAAAGCAACGACAGCAACAACAGTCGGTGGTCGACTCGGTCGGCCAGTGACCCAACGAGAAGCTGGGAAACCGCCCCACTCAGCAGGAGTGCTGCAAAGTAGAAGTTAGCGACCGATTCGGCTGGTACCGCGAGCCCCGCAATCGAGAGTGAGTAGCCATAGACGTCAGTGACGAACACCGGCGTGAACGTGATCAGGCCATTAGTGGCAAACAGAATAAAACAGAACGCGAGCAGAATCGTTCCGATCGGGAGGAGAAACTGCCGTGGGGCAGCTTTCCAGTCTGCAGTAGAGTCCACCCCCGAAACCGCCTCTGGCGGCCGCGTCTCAACTGACTCCTGGCTGAAGACAACGAGGAGCCACCCCGCATAGACAAATCCAAAGAGGCTGACACCGATGAGGATCCACTCCCATGGAAGGACAAGAATTAGGACACCGACCAGCAGTGGGGCAACGGTGTCGCC
>LKMJ01004089.1_pt1 | contig 13685 bp, 11 predicted proteins | sample 643391 | NCBI WGS metagenome assembly LKMJ01 (sample SAMN04112250, study PRJNA286221) | soda lake metagenome | biome: soda lake; feature: Kulunda Steppe; material: water; isolation source: sample PL-Br10 brine of Picturesque Lake | place: Russia: Kulunda steppe | collected 2010-07
AATACGTATCGTGATGCCAATATTGCGATTGCAAACGAGATCGCAAAGCTTGCGCATGATTATGAGATCGGTTCTCGGGAAGCAATTGAGTTAGCCAATGAGCATCCTCGGGTGGATATTTTACAGCCAGGGCCTGGTGTCGGCGGTCATTGTTTACCGATCGATCCGTGGTTCCTCGGTCAGGGGTCGGATGGGCTCGATTTGATTGAGAGGGCACGAGAGATCAACGATGGAATGTCGACATATATAATCGAATTGCTCGAAGAGGAACTCGGAACCCTCGGTGGAAACAAGATCGCGATTCTTGGTGTCGCATATAAAGGCAATGTCGGTGACACGCGCAAGAGTCCCGGTCTGAAGCTCGCAAACGAACTCCAGGCAGCCGAACACACCGATGCGGAAGCCGTTGCCGCCGACGGTGGGGAAAGTATCGAGATTGCATTGCACGATCCAACCGTTGAAGATCAAACGCTTCAGTTAGAATCGTTAGAGACTGCGATATCTGATGCCGACGGGATTGTCATTGCGACCGACCACGATGAGTACGAAGCACTGGATCCTGAACAGTTCGAGACAATTAATTCGGTTGTTGTCGACTCACGAGCAATCATCGACAAGCCGGCATGGGAAGCTGCCGGCCATACTGTGTTGTTGATTTAACATGACGGGCGATTCATACTCTGAGTCGGTTGTAATCGTCTCTCAACACTTTCCGCCGGACAAATCAGGGAACGCCTCTCGGGTACACGATACTGCAAAACATCTTACGACAGAGGGATGGGATGTGACGGTGTTAGCACCACCGCCAGCATTTCCCCATGGACAGTTCGAACGAAGTTGGACACGGAAGCGGACACGAAAGCAGGATGGAGTAACCATTCATAATTTGTGGGCCTGGCAACCGACTACCGAAGATCCAGGATTTATTAGTCGGATGGCGTACTACGTCTTCTTTCCGCTACACGCGCTACTCTGGTTGCTCGTGCATTATCGAGACGTCGATGCGATCATTACGTCATCGCCGCCCATCTTTACCGGAATTGCTGGGATTCCATTTGGCTTGCTCGGTCGTACGCCTTGGATTGTCGACGTACGCGATCTCTGGATCGATGCTTCTGTGGGATTAGGATTTATTGCTGAGGGTGGCCTCGCCGAACGACTCAGTCGACGGTACGAACGGTGGGTTCTGTCGATGGCTGACCGAATCACCGTCACAACGTCGATGCTTGGTGATCGCCTTGCCGATCGATATCTCCTTGATCGAGACAAAATCGTGCATCTCCCGAACGGCGTCGATACCGAGGAGTTCAAGCCCACTGATTCGGAACCCGAACCTACGATAGTCTACACAGGGAATGTTGGCCACGCACAGGACCTAGAATCGTGTATTCAAGCGATGTCCCGACTTGAGCATCCGAACGCGACGCTGAAGATCGTCGGCGACGGTGATGTCAAAGGTGAACTTGAGGCCCTCGCACGGAAAGAAGGGTTGAACAGGGCCGTTGAGTTCTCCGGATTGGTCCCACGTAAAAAAGTACCAAAGATCCTCAATGAGGCGATGATCGGAGTCGCCCCGCTCAAATCCGATGACTCACTGGAGTACGCCGTGCCGACGAAAGCTTATGAATATATGGCATTTGGATTACCAGTAGTAGCAACCGGGGTGGGTGAGATTAAATCTCTAATGGACGAATCTGATGGTGGATATCATCTTGAGAACGACCCTGAAAAGATGGCGAATGTTTTTCAAACTCTATTATCTGACTGGGAGTTACGTACCGAAATGGGAAAAAGGGGAAGAGAACATATATCAAATAAATATGATCGTAGTATGATAGCAAAGAAGCTAAACAAATTGTTAGAATATGAATTGTCGAACAACAGATATAAATAAACCAAGCCTACAAGCCTGCCAAAATCAATATTCACACATACATGTTACTAATGGTGACAAATTACAGAAGAGAAACAAAAATTGCGGCCATAATTTCCATATATTCGTTTTTGGCTGCATTATTTGTCGGCTACCAATCACCCGCTGCTACATATGAACTAGACATCTATGGATCAACTCCACAGTTATTTTGGATTTTAATTAGCTTGCCAATTTTTATATGTGTTCCCATTGCCATATACAGATCAATTAATTCCAAACAACCTGGGATACCATTATTTGTCTCTGTTTTTAGCTTTTTGCTCATAATTTCTATTCCATTACTTAGAGGATATCATCACATCGGAGAGGGTGATATGATGACACATCTTGGTTTCACTCGAGAGCTACAAGAAGGTATTATTAGTTCAACAGACCTTTTCTATCCTGCAGTCCATATTTTTGTTGTAAATATATTTCATATAACGGGTATCGAAATAAAACAAATTTATTTGTTTTTATCGGTACTGTTTATTTTATCGTTTATAATTTTCACGGGTTTAATAATTCGGAAGGAAGTGTCATATAAAAAAGGATTCACATGGGGTATTCTTACATCAATGCTTCTTTTACCTATAAATGTTGATGCAACTCATCTACAGCCCTCTCCTCGGAATATCACAGTCTATCTATTCCCTTTAATGGTCTTTTTATTCTTTCTATTTATTGATGAAAATAGAAAATCTTTCCTAATCCTCGTTTGTGTCGGCTTTGTTTCATATTTTTATTACCATCCTCAATTTGCGATTACCCTTTTATTTGTTCTAGCTGTAATGTTGGCATCATACTATATGTATGATGTATATAAAAAAGAAAATAGGGCAAAAGAAATTCAATCGATATTAATTTTATTGCCAGCATTTTCGTTGTTTGCCTGGATAGTAATAACTGATGAAACTACGTTTGAGGCTTTTATTCAAAGTCTTACTCGATATGCAATTCAAGGGTCTGATCCAAGCTCTGGTCTCAGTTCCAGCAGCGTTTCATTAGATGCCTTAGGAGTCAGCCTAACAGAACTTTTCCTCAAAATATTTTTTATACCTGTTATAATCTGTATTTTTGTGGCTGCTGACGGTATTGTTTTGATTAAAAAGGCAATAAATAAAAATAACCGATTAGAAACTAGTGATCTTAGGTATATTTCACTATTAGCAGGATTAGTCCCCGTGGCTGGATTCATGATCTTCTTCATCGCTGCAGATAGATCTAACTTCATTTTCAGATACCAGGGATTTGCAATGGCAATAGTGACTATTCTTGGGGCCATTACTTTATGCAAACTACATAATAAATATCAAGGTAAATTAATAAATATAGCTATTCCGTTATTTATAATTGCTTTAATTATGTCTATTTTAGTCGTATTTCCTTCTCCTTATGTATTAAATGATAGTGGACACGTGACTGAATCAAAAATAAATGGACATGAAACGATGTTTGAATATGCAGATCCAAAAAGGAATTCGTATGATAGTATTCGTTCTGACACTAGCCGTTATGGACATGCGATATTAGGTACAGAATATATAGATAGAAGTGAATATTATCCTCTAGGGTTTCGAAGAGGTGGAGTACCTGATCATTTCAATAACCAAAACCTTGGCCAACACTATTCAGATACTGTATATCTGTCTGTAACTACAGCAGATCAAGAACGTGATATCTCTATGTACGACGGATTTAGGTTCAACGAAGATGATATGAATTACTTACACAGGACGAACTATATCAACCAAGTTTATTCAAATTCGGGTGTTGATTTTTATCATGTAGTACCTGCTGAAGGAAGCGAATAAGCCAGTAAAGATGATTCAGTAGTGGTAAATGTACTTAAATAGTTCCTTAATTCACCAATAAGTAAATAATATATGAATATATGGGATAAACACAATTCATACCAACCAATATTGGTTAGGTGAGCATGTCATAGAAACGTTCTCAGAGAAGACAGCAGGGTGTTGGAACTGTGTCTACGAGCACCACACCCTGAAAGACGTAGCTTCGGTAGATGAATTCTTGGATGCGGCGGCTACCGAAATCGTGCCGTTGTTCGAACATCTTGAATTTAAGTTTCTCCTGAGAGACGACGTGTTCGCCCCTTAGAGACAGGGGCGAACACGTGTGCACCAACCACCTGATATCTTTCGCCACTTTCTCCACTACTACGAGGATGTCTATGGCACACGCGCGGTCACGCGAGAACTTCAGAACAGGCTTGTTTAATATTTCTGTGGACTTGACAAACCCGCATCCAGAGACACGGTCGACCGATGCTAACCGATCTCGAACACATCATCGGCGATGTCTTCGACAAGACACCTCCGCTGCCTTCTTGACTCAACGTATTCCATTGATTCGACCCACATTGAAGCGATCCAGTGCAACACGCTGCCTCGTGGAACGGATCGTTGGTGGTACCGATCACTGTCCATGCAGGCGTTGTGGGCGTGATCGAGCGAGGAGTAGATACGATGCTTGATCAGGGAACGAACACCGTTTCCACGGAGTTCGTCCCTGAAGGCTTTGAATCATAGCCAGAGTCTGCAGCCAGTGAGCGCAGGTCGGCCGCATTCCTGCGGGCGACCTGCGGGCCAATCTTCGCGTCGTGCTTTTTTCGTCGTGCAGTGGATGTCGGTGGTGTACAGCGTTTCGACATCCACCAGAGCGGTGACTTTCAGGGCTCGAACTCGGTAGGAGGTACCGTTGTCGTAGTGTCTACTTGGCCAATCGCGGTCCAAGCTTGTTGCATCGATAGCGGAGTGACCTGTGCGTTTCTCGGCTGATCGGCCGAGAAACGCACGCCACGTCTTTATTGGGATACGACCAAACCAGGCACGGAGAACCGTAAAGTGGGGAAGTCTCGTGAGACCGATCTCTTCGGTGATATCAAGTATTTCGATGAGTAAATCAATCGTTCCACGATATGATTTGCCCAGCTCGATACGAAGTGCATGGAGCACGAGCATAGCCCATTCAGCGAACCCGCGACCCCCGTGGGGGTCGGTGGGTCGTCGGGATTAGCAACAACTAGTTTAGCTTTCGTGACTGCAGTGCGGGTGAAGAGGCGGATTCGGGATGTCAAACTAATCTGTCTCCCCGCTTTCTACAGCAATAAAGGATCTTTCGCTGTTACGTCTAGCGAAACTACAGAGCCTAATTCTCGACACGCTCGACCGTGTCGGCCTCGTCATTACGCATGTGCGTCATTGTTAATGTCAATTAATCAAGTTAGTACCCATTCATGTTTGCAAATCTTTATATACGGATATTATATCTCTAGCTATACTTTCCCATGTGAATTTTTTCGAGTATTCCCAAATTTTTTCTCTATTCCAATTAGTTTTTATGCCTTTTTCTAGTATATTAGATAATTCTTCTCTGTTATTTTTTTCACACATTATTCCATAATTGTTAGATAATATAATTTCATCAACACCCCCAACATTAGTACCCACATATGGTTTTCCACAACCTAGTGCCTCAAACATAACTGTTGGGTTTCCTTCGGCTTTGCTGGAAAGGGAGAATATATCACAAGCATTCATCCAATAATTAAGATCTTCATCTGAAATATAACCGAGTATACGGAAATCAACGTTACCACTTTGTTTACTGGCCAATGCTTGGAGGTCATCATACTGGCGGCCCTGTCCCCCAATGGCACAAATCAGTTTGCCATTGTAGTCTATATCTGACGCTGATTTGATTAATAATTCAAAGTTTTTTCTAGGGGTTAGATCCCCAAGAGAAAAGATTATTTTTGAATCTATTTCTACCCCCAATGAATCTCTAGCAACATTTTTGTCGATGAGGCTAAATCGATCTGTAGAATATCCATTAGGAATATTATGTGTGTTGGAATTGAATTTTCTTAACATCTTGATGTCTTTTTCATTTACACGAATGATTGCATCAGTATTTTCCCAAGTTTGTTTTATCTTTTTATTATCTGATTCCATTTCTTCTTGTAGCCAACTCTGATTTTCGTGTATTGTTAGAACACACGGTATATCATAGTATTCAGAAAGTCGCATACCAACGTAACCAGATGTCCACGTAAAATGAGAATGTATAATATCGAACTCTATTTTTTCGGTTAATATTTTATATAACGTGCTGTAATAATGCTGGTCGCCTAATACACTATACCAATAATTAAATGGTAAATAGCTCAATGGATTTTTAATTACAGTTACATTCTCGGGTGAAGAGCTAGCAATTCTAGTCGAGACATTATGCCGGGATAATATAGGGAGGTCTATAATCTTAGATAATGATGTAAGTCGATTATATTTTACCAATACTATCACCTCATCAAAATGATCCGATAGCCGATCTATTTGTCCCTTTGTGAAGGTATTATATCTAGGTGCTACTACTAACAAATTCTTATTGTTAAATTCAGACATTATTTTTGATTAGGGTGTGTTTTGATTCTATCATCTTTATTAACTGTATCTTCAATATTTGATGGATCGTGAGCAATTTGATACAAGATTAAAGTTGGATCAACTACATTCTCCATGTAATCTCTGTAGTTAGTACTATGCCGTTTTATTATATTGTCTGAATCTAGTATTAATTCTGCTTTTTCAATCACTTCATAAGGGTTACTTAAATTATATATTAGGGATTTTTTTGCGAGTTCAATAAAATTACCCATACCGGATTTCTCAACAAACGAATTGTGTCGAATTGCTGGTGTACCCAGCATAGCAGCCTCAGTTATTACAGTTTGTCCGTCTGAAACAACCACATTCGCACAATTAATAATATCATGCAAGTAAGCTGGATGGAAGTCATACATTCTGACACCATCTATTTTTTTTATTTGATCTGGAGTCTCCATGGATTCATTTGATATATAAACATCACCATAGTTAGCTAAAGTGTTTATTAGACTCATTTTTTGATTAACAGAAAATCCTTTTTCTCCGATATCATGGTTTGAGCTAAAGGAATTAAACCGGACTAGAGAATAATCTTCATCTTCGTTAAGACCCATTTTTTTGTATGGATTTATATCTTGAATATAATTGTCTGGGTGAAGATACGCACTTTCTTTGAACCCATTAAAAAAATAATGCTTGTCAGATATTTTCTTTTTGATTGTGTGAGGAGATAACATTATGTCAAGAAAAGGAGGGAATATTTTTTGTTGTGTTTTCAACAAATAATTATCATCGGTCATATGAGTCCCTCCGTCCATAACCGTGACAACGGGAACATTACAGATCAGTTTACCAATAGCTGAGTAGCTTCCAGTACCTATTCCAAAAATCATATCGGGTCCATATTCCATCATTTCTTTTGCTATTTTGGAATAGTGTATCGGTAGATTTGAGAACAGAGAAGCCATTGAGTCTTTCCTTGATCCATAAACAGTATACGGCAAATTGTAATAGTCAAGAAGTTCAATTGTACATCCAAAATCTCTTGCAAATATCAGCACTTCATTACCTTCAGACAATAACTTATCACATAATTTCTTATATAGGTGAACATGAGCAGGAGTGTTATTAAAGATGGCGTATTTCATAACATACAATTTGTTTTTACCTTGATTATATCTTTCTTATTCACTCCGCTTTGCACGTTAGCGTCAGCGGTTGAGTACGAAGAGGCGGTTAGTCTCGGTCATCAAGTCATCGACACCGCGATCATCGTTGTCTCGGATCCACAAGAGAAGATTATAGACGGCTTCTTTCAGGGAGTGTTCGAGGTTCGCTCAAAGCTATGGCGCCTTCGAGCGAACCGTCCCCAGGGCGCTCGAATCAGGATCAAGACGAACGAGACTGTAGGCAGCTATCAGAAGATACCAGTGCCGACCGATACCTTCGTCAGTCTGTAGCTCGCAGTCTCCCGGGCTGAGATTCTGCTTCGAGTCCTCGAAGAACGTCTTGATGCTCCAGCGCCTTTCATAGGAGCGAATAATGTGCTCGGTCGGTGCGTCGATCCTATTCGTAGCGAGATATTTGACTGGATTCTATTCGTCTGTCTATTTCTCGGCAATAACCAGCTTCACGTCTCCCAAGACGCCATTCGCTTGGAGGGAAAGCAGATTCCCCAACGTTGTGGACGACCTCTACCGCACGTACATCGACGTAGAAATCGAAGCAGAATTCAAACGAGGGCGTACAACGGCACCCACTCAGTAGATACGGAGCAGTTCCGTGTCGTCGGCGTCCACAACGAGGACGCCGACGACTACCATCTCTATATCACGAACCTCCCGAGAGAAGAGTTTCTCCCGTCAGATCTAGCAACGCTGTATCGGTACTGTTGGGAAGTAGAGTTGCTGTTTCGTGAACTCAAGACGCAATACGAGCTTGATGAGTTCGACACATCCGACCCAGCGGTTGTTGAAATTCTCGTGTACGCAGCTTTGCTCTCACTGCTCTTGAGCCGTGATTTGCTCGGGTTAGTCACCGAGGTAGCAGATGACGTGATCGTCTTCCCACCAGAACGCTGGGCGGCGACCTTTCGGTCGCACGCCCAGCTGATCCTCTCGAAACTTGGTGAGTTTCTGGTATACTCGCCACAACCACTGCTTGAGCGGTTGATTGAAGACGCTCAGAAGATACACCAGCAACGACCAATTCTCCAAGAGACACTCGTTACCAGCACACAACCGAGGTATGAGGCCTAACTAAAGACCAATGGACGAGTGGTTTAGCTGTATAATCCAGACTTTATTGTATCAATATCAACTAGACCTAAATATAGTGAAACTATTCCCCAAACAACTATTCCTGTACCAACAGATGATATTAATCCCAACCACCCATCCATAATCAAAGATATTATTAGTACGATTATAGACATTATCCCAGTCACAATAATTATTAAAATTGACCTTCTAATAATTTGCGTTATATCCAATTTAAACTCTTTATTAATTATGTATAAGTTCGTCCCAGTATATAATGAATAAGTTACGACCGTGCTTATTGCAGCACCTACAACACCAATTGTAGGAATAAAAACTATATTTAATATTACATTTAACACTGAAGTTATTCCTTTAGCAACAGCACGCTCACGTGCACGACCAAGAAAATCTAATCCATTACTTGTAATCTTTGTTATTGATTGTAGGACAGCATATATACCAAGTATCTGTAATACTAAAACTGCCCCTGAATATTCTTGTCCAAACACGAGAGGAATCAAAGGGTCTGAAACGAGTATTATCCCTGCTGCTGCCGGAGTGTATATTAATAATGAATTTAAAAGAGCAGTTTGATAAATTTGAGTAGCATGGTCAAGATCGCCAGCTGCCTTTTGCGATCCATAGGTTGGAGAAAGCGTAAACCCTAGTGCTTTCACTGGTTTTTCAATAAACTCAATTACTTGTTTACTTATTGTATAGTAACCAACAGCGACCGGTGAGAGAAAGAATCCTACTAGAATAGTATCAATCTGCTTATCTAAAATATTTGCAGTGCTAGTCGCAGTTAGTGGAAGTGTGTACTCAATAATCCGCTGACGAAGTCCATTTTCTATAGTTTCCTTATTATATTGGCCATACAAATTATAATATATAAAAATAAGCCCAGCAGCTGAAGCTATAATAAAAGAAAGAATGTATCCAGCTAAAGCTCCTATTGCACCGTATCCAAGGATGACAAAACCAATAACAAACAGTAATCGAGTTATACGATCAAGGGTATGAATTACTGCTGCCACTTCTATCTCTTCAAAGCCCTGTAAAATGTACCGCGAATATTTTGCTAAGGTTCCAAAAAGTAGGTACAGAATGCCCAATAACAACAGGTCTGATAGACTTGGCTCATCAAGCAAGTTTGCAATTTGGTTATGAAACAAAAATAATATTAATACTATAAATAATATTGTTGATAAATTTACGTAGAAGGACGTCTGTATGATGTGGGGAATTTGAGAGGGGCTCTTTTCCTTATATTCCGATATATACCTAGCAGCTGATTTGCCTATACCCAACTTCGCAAATACTTCTAGCACTGTTAATACTGAGATCGTAAGGAAGAGTAACCCATATTCTGTAGGATCTAATAGTCTGGCCAATAGAATTGTTAATATCGCTCCAGAAATCGCGACAAGGATTTGACTAGATATCTCCGTTTTAAATCTCGATATTAGTATAGAAGAATCACTCATGTCTATATTTTTCAATACAGTTATATTTAATATTTTTATCAGTGTAGATCTGGGTGAGGGCTATTCTTTAGTGTAACTGATCGATAATGTTCCTTTCGGATTTCTTGCCATTTTTTGTGACGAACAAATACTCGAACCGGGATTTTTTCAATACCTAGTACTCTAGCGACACAAAATCGATGCTTCCCTTCTTCAAATATAATTTTTCCATCGCGGCCAATATCAACCATCACTTCATGAGCATTGTCCCTGAGCGAAAACTCAGCGAGAGGAATATTTTCTTCCTTTTTCAATTCTTTTTGTGATTTGTACCCTTCAGACTCCATATATTCATATAATTCATCAATTTGGTCTAGACGATTATGTATACCTTGTTTAGTAGTGTATTTATTAGACTTTTTTTCTCGATGTTCAATAGCCCAATTATATAAATCAGTGTCCTTCCAAGGAACGTTCTTTTTAAAACGATCTTCAATAGATTGATAAAAACCCCAATTATTGATTGGTATTAGAGTCGGTTCGGTATATTTATTCTCATATTTGTTTGACACAATTAAATTACCACCAGTTTTTTGATCCCAGTTACCCTCAAGTATATGTGTCCCTATTCGAGAATATTTCTCTATAAACCTTGGAGTAATAATATATTCAATTTCGGATGGGGAAACTTCAATAAGTTTATATGGATTAGGGGCAGACTTACCGTATTTTAAAAATTGTTTTATACGCCTAAGTAACGCACCTGAGACATCTCCCACTGTCTTAGGTAATGTTGTAACTTGTACCATGATTTTGATTTCGAATATGATTTTAATTACTTCTTAGTATTAACTCCACAGAATCGTCTGACCAATCTATATGTTCCGGTTCAGTTATATTTAATCGTTCTCTCATCCGGGCTGCGGAAACCACGTCATATTCTTCTATGAGACTTGATGCGAATTTTTTTTCTTTTTCTCCATACTGCACAGGGTGTATCTCTATGAATATAAGTTGGTTAGAGCAATTATTCAAAATAAAGTCTGCATTTTTAATTATATCTATTTCATGACCCTCTAGATCCATTCTGAGTACAAAATTTTTTTCCTGCATGCCATCATTATTATATATGTCATTTAATGTGGTTGACTCCACTTGGATAACGTTTTCTCCAGTGGGCTTCTTAACAAGCGAGCTCCAGTTTGAGTGATCAGATATTCTAAAGTTTTGATATTTACTTTCTGTCCAAATAGCTTTAGGCGATATGTCTGCCTCAATACAATTCATATCTACATTTTCTTTTAACAGATTTCTTATCTTCGGGTTTGGCTCAAAACAATTGATTTCTGAGTTAAAACTATATTCGTCAAATAAGCAGGTGTAGTATCCTAGGTTAGCACCAACGTCTACAAAAACTGTTATTTTATCTTTCGAACAAATATTTTGGATTTCGTTACAAAATATGTGTGATGATATCGGCTCATGTGTTTCTTCTGTATATAGCGTTCTTGATATTCCTTTATCACATAAGTCTATATAAATTTCTTTATTTGCATTCTCTAAGTTTACTTTCTTGTTTCTTTTAAACCGTGTGTGGTTAACTAGAAGGCAATATACATTTCTTTTGATTAATTTTTCTAATAATAGACACAGCAGGTAGATGATTCTAAACTTTTTTAATAAATAAATGGGTCTTCTGAATACCTCTTTCATACTATGTCAGTAATTTTCTTCAGGTGTATAAGTTACTACCGCTCTTGGGTAGAGGATTGTTGGTCAATTTTCGACAGTAGTTGAGGTTCAACACCCTGGCACTCACCAACACCGTCAACTCGACGGCCCCCGCGAGTGTGATCACGCGGTTTACATCCACGCTGGACCCGAAATCGGGTCGTCGCAACCCAGACACCATCTCCTCGCAGTGAGTCGGCTGTAATCTACTTGCCGAGGAGCTGGTCGACGGGACACGCGACCTCCGGCCACTGATCAGTTCACTTTGAGACCTCCCCGACGATGTCCAGTCGATTCTCGATAGCTCTACGACCGAGACACTCGTTGAGGAGTACGTCGACAGCGAGTCCTACTTCTTTATCAGCCGCCGGACGAACGTCACGGTCGCCCTCGGAGGCGCGCTCAAATGCAAGGAGATCGGCTACGAATATGCCGAAAGATTCCCGTCAGGTGAACTCAAACACGGTCTCATCGCGCTTGTGACGGCGGAGACACCGGTATTTGTAGTCGTTACTGGTAATAAAAAGCGAGCCCGGAAGACTCTCGGCAATATCAAATAGGTTCAGGCCCGGGGCACGCCACTCATCGACGTGACCGTTAGGGAATCGGATGCTGCAGAGATCGCCGACGAGACGCTCATGATTCCCGAAACGAACGAACGGACAACTCCGATCTTCGCCAACGTCAAATTGTAGTAGTTCTCCTACTACCTCGCCGACGCACTGGGTCGACCAATCGACAAGTTACGAAACCTCGCAAAAGCGTCACTGTCGAATAAGTACTCACACACCGACCTGTACGACCATTCCACAGCGGCTACCGGTCGTTTCAGAATATACTTACATTCGCCCTGATATCTATTTGTATGGATATTGTAGATTCCCGTATCCTGATTACAGGTGGGGCTGGCCTCGTTGGAAGTCATCTCACCCAGCACCTACTTGACCGTGGTGCAACCGTCCGCGTGGCTGACGACCTCTCGAAAGGCGACCGCACGCGCATCCCCGACGGAGCCGAGTTCATCAGAGCAGACCTCACAGTCGAAGCTGATGTCGACCAGATCATCACCGAGGACCTCGATATCGTCTTCCATTTCGCAGCCTACACCGATACCAACTACGACGACGACAGAACGTTGTTCGAGGAAAACATGGAGATGACCTACAACGTCCTCGAACGCATGCAGGAAGTCGACGTCACAAACATCGCCTTCACTTCCTCCTCAACCGTCTACGGAGAGGCACCACGACCCACACCAGAAGACTACGCCCCACTTGAACCGATCTCGATCTACGGCTCCTCAAAACTGGCTGACGAAGGACTCATTTCCACATACGCTCATTCCTACGATTTTACCGCCTGGGTGTTCCGATTCGCCAACATCGTTGGTCCTCACCAGCGTGGCAATGTTATTCCGGATTTCATCGAGAAGCTCCTCGCCAACCCGGAGGAACTCGAAATTCTCGGTGATGGTCGACAGGAAAAATCCTATATGCACGTCGAGGAGTGCGTCGACGCTATCTGCCACGTTGTCGAACACGCGGACCAAGACCTCAACACGTACAATCTCGGCACCAGAACAACGACTTCGGTCAACGCCATTGCAGACATCATCAGCGACGAGATGGGTCTTGACCCTGAGTACTCATACACTGGTGGCGACCGCGGCTGGACTGGCGACGTCCCCAAAATGCGACTGTCGATAGAGAAACTCGCAAGTCTCGGCTGGGAGCCCTCTCAGTCAAGCCACGAGGCTGTCCGGCGTGGTGCTCGTGATCTCATTGCGGAGCTGGCTCCTGACCATACAGCCACCGCAGACTCACAACCAAACTCGGTGGAGTAGTTGCTTCTCAGGTGGCTAACTGAGCATAAAAACACACCCCACTCCGTCGACTGTTCTACG
>LKMJ01004090.1_pt1 | contig 13683 bp, 14 predicted proteins | sample 643391 | NCBI WGS metagenome assembly LKMJ01 (sample SAMN04112250, study PRJNA286221) | soda lake metagenome | biome: soda lake; feature: Kulunda Steppe; material: water; isolation source: sample PL-Br10 brine of Picturesque Lake | place: Russia: Kulunda steppe | collected 2010-07
CACCGAAGTCAAAGATGAGGATGGCTGGTTCTATACAGATGATATAGCTCGTGTCGACCAGGACGGCTACTTCTGGATGGTCGACCGTGCGGATGATATGATTATCTCCGGCGGTAACAACATCTACCCGGCAGAGGTCGAAGAGGCACTCTACGAACATCCGGATATCGCCGAAGCAGCAGTTGTGGGCGCGCCACACGAGGTCAAAGGGGAGGCACCTGTGGCGTTTGTGGTTCTCGAAGAGGGTGCAGACCTGACAGAAGAGGAAGTTCGCAAATTTGCGCTCGAACGCGTCGCACCGTATGCACATCCACGGCGCGTGTTCTTCCAGGATGCGCTCCCACGGAGTGCAACGAACAAGGTTCAGCGATTCGAACTCGAAAATCAGCTCGAGACGATGCTCGAAGGCTCGCTCAAATCAAGCGACGAAGAGCTGTAAGAAACGACGGCTTTTACCGTTTAGTACGACCGCGGCAACCCAAGCTCGTGCTCGCCGATGTAGTTTTTCACCATCTCGTTGGTGACAGGAACGGTCTCCAATACACGGGAGTTCTGCCAGATATCATAGACCTCGTAATCAGCCGTAAACCCGTTCCCACCGTGCGTTTGAATCGCGTGGTCGGCCGCGTTGGTCGCTGCCTGGCTGGAAAGCAAGTTTGCAACGTTGGATTCGAGACCGGCATCCTCGCCGTTGTCCCACTTCCAGCAGGCCTTGTAGGTAATTTCGCGGGCGGCAAGCAGTTCGGCGTAACTCTGAGCGAGTGGATGCTGAATTGCCTGGTGTGAGCCGATTGGACTGCCGAAAACTGCACGTTCGTTTGCATACTCAACCGCGAGGTCGACCGCCCGGAGCCCGCCACCGATTGCACTCGCAGCACCAGCGATACGCTCCGTATTCAACGTATCCCAGAGCAGGTAGAGCCCGCCATCTTCTGCACCCAGGATGTCATCCTCGTGGACACGAAGCCCAGAGATATCGACCTGATACTGCGTTTCGAACCACGGAACCTCAACATCGAGCGGCGTGAGGTCGATTGCGTCGCGGTTGGCCGGGTCTTCGACGAGGAAGAGAGTCACGCCGTGCGTTGGGTTCTCCGGATCAAACGGGGAAGTTCGGCTGATGAGCAGCATGTAATCCGAGTTCTCGACGCCGCTAATCCACATCTTCTGCCCGTTGATAACGAACTCGTCGCCGTCTCGCTCGGCCATCGTATCGATATTGAGCGTGTTCGTCCCTGCTCCAGCCTCCGTCAGACCCATCGAAAAGCGCATGTCACCGCTGGCAATCTTCGGGAGGAACTGCTCTTTCTGTTCCGGACTCCCGTGTCGCTCGATGGTGATGCCACCAAAGACTGGGGTGAGAACAAAAATAATCCCTCCCTGTCCTCCGCCGCGACTCAACTCTTCGATAACCATCGTCATCTCCAGCATTCCCATCCCGACACCGCCGTATTCCTCGGGGATAGTTACGCCGAGCCATCCATCGTCAGCGAGGTCCTGCCAGTACTCTTCGGGAAACTCTTTGTTTCGGATACACTGTTGCCAGTACTCCCAGTCATAGTCATCAGCGATTTCGCGAACTGTATCGCGAATCATCCGGTGTTCCTGTGTTTCTCCGTACTCCATACACTCATGTTAGCAGTAACAACTAACAGCGTTCCGATTTCAACAATTATCAACTCATTTCGAGTTGTACCAGATGGGGATAATACTTTGAACGATGCCACCGAACCGCCATGCATGAAAGGGGTCGAACCGCTGACCCGGTGGGAGCGATGAAAATCCGTATCGATGATATCCCGGATGAGGAGAGTGCCCGCGCGATAGCAAGCGCACTGTCGTCACATCTGGGCGAAGATGTCGAACTGGTCGCGGACGGGGAACCAATCATGGACGTCGAAAATACGTCTGACGATGCGGTGCTCACTGACCGAGAGCAGCGCCTTCGTGACGAAATCGAAGCAATTCTTTCAGGCGGACCGGAACGCGGCCATGAAAAAATTGAAGCGCTCGGAAAGCTGTTCGTCCGCGACCGACTCGACCGGATTTTCGACGAGATACAGTACGAGGATGGCACCTTCGCACGATACGATGAGGATGGCGAACTTGCTGCGGATGGGATGATTACGGGCGTCGGCAAAATCCACGGACGCACAGTGTTCTTTTCCGCAAATGATTATACAGTAAAGGCTGGCTCACTTGGGATGATGGGGGTCGAAAAGGAGATTCGGATGGCCGAGCGGGCGGTCGAGGCTGGTGCACCTATTTTGCGGCTTATCGATTCGACCGGCGCACGACTCAACCTCGACGAGCGCGAACCGGGTGACACCCACATGGACCGATATCGCGGTGGAAAGATGTTCTACAATCAGTGTATCCACTCCGGACAGGTGCCACAGATTGGAGTCCTGTATGGCCCTGATATCGCTGGCTCGGCGTATATTCCGGTCTTCTGTGATTATCTGATTATGGTTGAGGAAATTAGCGGGATGGCGATTGCGAGTCCGCGAGTCGTTGAGGCAGTCACTGGCGAGGAGACGACGATGCAGGAACTGGGTGGGCCGGAGGTCCACTCCACACAGTCCGGGAGTACAGACCGCATCGCTGCTGATGAAGCCGAAGCAGCACAGGCAGTGCGAAACCTGCTTACGTATCTCCCACAGCGTCACGACGCTGACCTACCTACTCGAAAAGCCCACCCGCCTGCCGTAAATCCCAGAGAACTCGACCAGATACTCCCGGAAAACCCCGATAAAGCGTATGATGTTCATGACGTAATTAGCCATCTCGTCGACGAGGGGAGCTGGTTCGAACTGAAGCCGAAATTTGCGCCCGAACTGGTGACTGGATTCGGCCGCATCGAAGGGCAAACTGTAGGATTTGTGGCGAATCAGCCAGCCGAAAAAAGCGGTGCAATCTTCCCGGACTCCGCAGAGAAGGGTGCCGGGTTTGTCTGGACCTGTGATGCCTTTGGGATTCCGCTCGTGTATCTCTGTGATACGCCGGGATTTATGGTGGGCAGTGCGGTCGAAAAGCAGGGCGTTCTCCAGAAAGGAAGGAAGTTCATTTATGCTACTTCGAACGCGCAGGTGCCAAAGATATGTGTTATCACGCGAAAAGCATACGGTGCAGGTATCTACGCGATGGCCGGCCCGTCGTTTGACCCGGACGCGACCCTTGCACTCCCGAGTGCCGAGATTGCCGTCATGGGGCCGGATGCAGCAGTAAACGCTCTCTTTGCCGAGCAACTCGCGGATATGGACGACGACTCGCGCGAGCAGTTCAAGAAGATGATGCTCGAAGAGTACGAGAAACACATAGATATCCGGAAACAGGCAGCGAAGATGCAGGTTGACGAACTGCTCCCGGCAGGCGAGTTACGACCCCAGCTCGCAGCCCGTCTTGAAACACTCGGACACAAGCGTCGGACGGAACGGGACCGGTATCACGGAACCGTTCTATTTTAAAACGGGAAAGAACACCACACCAAATCTAGTATTTTGTCACTCCGTTGAAGGTAGTATTCAATCGAATGTAAACCATTAAGTCCACAAGGAGCGCTCCCTCGGACAACGGATGGCATCAAGTGATGGCGCGAGCAGATTCTTCGACTTCGAAGAACATGGAACGACGTACCGAACCGAAATAATTGCAGGGGTCACCACCTTCCTCGCGATGGCGTATATCATCGTGGTCAATCCAGCAATTCTCCAGGATGCATTGCTGTATGACCAGTCAACCGGGGAGTTTGCATCCGAAACGACAATCAACGGCGAGGTCTACACCCAACAGCAGGTATTCGAGATGCTTGCTATCGTGACGATTCTCGCTTCGATTATCGCCATGCTGGTGATGGCATTTTACGCCAGGCGGCCGTTCGGTCTGGCACCCGGCATGGGTCTTAACGCCTTTTTCACCTTCACGGTCGTTGTCGGGTTAGGCATTCCGTGGCAGACCGCGCTCGCCGCGGTCTTCGTGGAGGGTATCATTTTCATCCTGCTGACTGCGGTCGGTGCACGACGGTATCTTATCGAGATGTTCCCCGAACCTGTCAAGCGAGCAGTTGGGGCCGGTATCGGTGCGTTCCTGCTCTTTTTAGGGTTACAGGAAATGGAAATTATTGTCGCATACGAGCCGACGCTGGTGCAACTGGGGAATTTAGCTTCGTCGCCGTTTACGGTGTTGGCTCTCGCTGGAACCTTTCTGACGTTCATCCTCTATGCCCGCGGTATCCGCGGGTCGATTGTCATCGGTATACTGTTGACGACTGCCGTAGCGTGGCTTGCAACCCTCTGGCCAAGCAGCTGGCTTCCGGGTGACCGAGAAGGATACGCCGGTGGAACCCTTGTCGACGAGAACATCGCCACGACGCTCCAGCAGGACGGGTTTGGCGGCCTCTGGGAGATGATTATCGGTGTCCAGTGGGACATTACACCCCTTGCAGGAGCCTTCTTCGAAGGGCTGCAGGATACTGACCCGGTTGTTTTCGCGTTCGTCGTCTTCGCCTTTTTCTTTGTGGACTTTTTCGATACCGCTGGAACGCTCATCGGTGTCTCCCAGATTGGTGGGTTCCTCGATGAGAACGGAGACCTCCCCGAGATGGAAAAGCCTCTGATGGCAGACGCTATCGGAACCACCGCTGGTTCAATGCTTGGGACATCGACAGTAACGACGTTTATCGAATCGTCTGCCGGACTTGAAGAGGGTGGTAGAACTGGATTTACAGCACTCGTCGTCGCCGCGTTGTTCGGAGTTTCATTGCTATTTGTCCCGCTGATGGCGGCAATTCCACAGTATGCTTCCTATATTGCGCTCGTCATTGTCGGTGTCATCATGTTGCAAGGCGTAGCCGAGATTCACTGGGATGATAAGGTCTGGCTCATCTCGGGTGGGCTGACAATCCTCGTGATGCCGCTTACCGCCTCGATTGCCGACGGTATCGCCGCTGGTATTATCTCCTACCCAATCATCAAAACCGCCATCGGTGAGTTCGATGATGTGAATCCCATTCAGTGGCTGCTCGCCGGCCTTTTCGTGTTCTACTATTATATCACGACCAGTGGAGTCCTCGAATCGATTGCAGAAAACGGCATCCTCTTTCCTGGATTTTTCTAGCTAATCTGTCAGCCATCGTAGCTCTTTTGCGAATAATTCATACATCCGAATTACTTTGCCCCTCTCTCTCAAAGAACTCGTATGCAATACGTCGAGGCAGGTGAACACGGGACAGTCGCGGAGTCATCGCAGCACCTTGCGGCAGTGGCTCGCGGTGATGAACCAGCGGAGACAGCTATCGAGAACGGAACGCTGGTCAACGTCCACACTGGTGAACTGCAGGAGGATGTTACGCTCCTGTTGGCTGCAGGTCGAATTGCCCGCGTCATCCCATCAACGGAATCAATCGACATCCCGGATGAGACGGAACGAATTGATGCAACCGGACAGTATCTCGCGCCGGGGTTCATCGACACGCACGTTCATTACGAATCAAGCATGGTCACCGCAACCGGATTCTGCAGAGGTGTCGTGCCGACTGGAACGACCGCCGCGTTCATGGACCCACACGAAATAGGGAACGTCCTCGGACTGGAAGGCATCCGAGCAATGCTCGATGAAGCTGCGGAGTTACCACTGAAGACATTCTGTACAATCCCTTCGTGTGTGCCGGCAGCCCCGGGGTTCGAAGATGCAGGGGCAGAGATTGATGCCGCTGCTATCGAGAAGGCACTCGAATGGGACGATGTCGTGGCGCTCGGAGAGATGATGAACTATCCCGGCGTGATTGCTGGGGATGATGAGGTCCATGACAAGCTTGCAGCGACCTATCGTGCTGGACTGCCAGCGACAGGCCATTACGCTAGCCGAGACCTTGGCGCACCACTCGATGCATTCGTCGCCTCCGGCATAACAGCCTGTCACGAGTCAGTTCGGAAAGAGGAGGCTCTCGCAAAGCTCCGTCGTGGGGTCTGGACGCAGTTACGCCAGGGCTCTGCGTGGAAGGATATACCTGAGACTATCAAAGCTATCACAGAAACTGATGTGGATACACGGCACCTCCTGTTGGTGACTGACGACACGCATCCGGATACCATTACTGAAAAGGGCCACCTGGACCGCGTCCTCAGAGTCGCTATCGAAAACGGCCTTGACCCGATAACAGCAATCCAGGCTGTCACGCTCAATGCCGCGGAGTATTACAACGTCGATGGCGACCTCGGTGCTCTTTCACCAGGGAAGATAGCCGATATCGTCTTTCTGGATGACCTTGCGACAGTTGCAGTCGACCGAGTGATGATAAACGGAAGCGTTGTCGCAACCGGTGGCGAGTGGACCGACCCAGAAACTGCGGGTCTTCCGGACATGGACGACCACACCAGTGGCGTCCGCTCTCAGTTCCCGGGAGAGATGATGGAAACGGTTCACCTCGAGCCACCGGAACCTGCTGCGTTCGAACTAACTGCTCCTGAGGGGAGTGACACAGTCACGGCCACTGTCATGGGTATCATCGAAAATCAGGTTGGGACGACACGCGAGGAAATTGAACTACCGGTCTCGGAGGGAGTTGTCGAACTGACCGACGACGTTTCGAAAGTCGCTGTGTTCGAGCGCCATGGTGGCGACGAATCGGTCGGGGTGGGCTTTGTCACTGGCTTTGGGTTCGAAGCAGGAGCCGTTGCCTCCACGGTCGCCCACGACAGCCATAATTTGCTCGTCGTGGGAACGTCTGACGAAGCGATGGCGAACGCAGCAAAACGACTGGCTGAAATTGACGGTGGGTGGGTTGCTGTTGACGACGACGGGTCCGTGCTGGCTGAAGTCCCGTTACCGGTTGCCGGGTTGATGAGTGACCAGCCGATTGACGAGGTAAGCGAACAGGTGCAGGAACTGGAAGCGGCGTTCGAAAGCCTCGGCTGTACGGTAGAATCGCCATTTATGACGATGTCGTTGCTCCCACTGGCAGTCCTTCCATCGCTGCGACTGACAAATCGTGGGCTCGTTGATACGGTTGAGTTTGAGTTCGTTGAGCCAGTCCGCTGAAACCTACAATCACCTCCGGCGGGCGATATTCGACAGGCCGGGCACGCAGTATTTATCACCCGTACGCAACCATTATCCAGTATGTTCGAGAAGTCGACGTGGATTCGGTTGCCACGTAACGTGGTTGTGGGTCACGGGGCGGTATCGCAGACTGCTGATGCAGTTGAGGAAGTACACCTCTCCGGGCGACCACTTGTCGTTACCAGCCCAACACCACTCGAAGTCGCCGGCAAACGTGTTATATCCCAGCTAGATTCGATTGGTCCGGAACCCGAATCAGTTGTCGTCGAAACCGCGAGTTTCGAGGCCGTCGAGGAGGTGCTCTCGCTCGCCAGAGAGGTCGAAGCCGGTTATCTCGTGGGCGTGGGCGGTGGCAAGGCAATCGATATTGCAAAGATGGCAGCGGCTGATATGAGCCTCGGGTTCATTTCCGTCCCAACTGCGGCAAGTCACGACGGTATCGTCTCCGGTCGTGGCTCCGTTCCCGATGGCGATAGACGACATAGCGTTGCCGCGGCCCCACCAGTTGCTGTCATCGCCGATACGGAAGTAATCGCAAACGCCCCGTGGCGACTGACGACGGCTGGCTGTGCCGATATTATCTCAAATTATACTGCTGTCCGAGACTGGCAACTGGCCCATCGACTCCAGAACGTGCCCTACTCAGAGTATGCAGGTGCGCTCTCAGAGATGACGGCTGAGATGCTCGTTTCCAACGCTGATTCGATTAAACCAGGCCTCGAAGAACCCGCGTGGGTTGTGGTGAAAGCGCTGGTTTCGAGTGGTGTTGCAATGAGTATCGCAGATTCATCGCGCCCAGCAAGCGGCGCAGAACATCTCTTTTCTCATCAACTAGATAGACTGGCACCGGATGCTGCATTACACGGTCATCAGGTCGGTGTCGGTTCAATTATGACGGCGTATCTCCAGCGCGGCGATGAAGACGGCTGGCAACCGATTCATAACGCACTGAAACGCCTTGGCGCACCAACAACAGCGGAAGAACTCGGTATCGACGAAGAAACGGTCATCGAAGCGCTCACCACCGCTCATACGATTCGAGACCGATACACTATCCTCGGAAACGGTATCAGCGAACGGGCCGCACGGGACGCTGCAACCGTGACTGGCGTCATCTGAGAAGTCGTTGTCGAAATTGTCGGAAACTATATAAACCGGTGTAATTATTACGGAAGGTCGCAAATGTCTAGATGGGTTCCGTTCCATAGCGACCCACATGGCCGCGGTCTGCGCGCGGCTTGCTGCGTAAGCCCAACCCTCACGGTCTGCGCGTGAGGGATTTTTCCCCGCTTTTGCTCTCTCGTTCAGCGTAGACTGACCACGGCAAGGATGCCTCCGGTGACGCCACAGATTGCCGGAAACAGTATGCCAGCCAGCGCCAGCGTATGCCAGAATTCTGGGCCTCCTGCTTCGGTCGAAAAGACTAACGTTCCGAGAATTGCCGGGAGATGCGCCCCCACTGGCAAGGAGAGTCCTGAGAGCATACCTTTCGAAACCGTCTGGGCCCCCACCCACCTCGCAGCGATGAATCCACCGACGATGAACACAGCAACCGGGATAAGATGATAGGCTATGGTCGGGAGGGTAAAGACGGTTGAAGCGCCATCAGCGAGCAGAACGTTTCCCTGAATGGCTTCCCCATCGACTGTCGGTATCGCTTCAGGGTCAATGCCGGTCTGCATCTCGACGAACATGGCGCTGTAATAGAGCTGCCCGGATTCGGCAATCAGATTCTCCTGGACGTACTCGTTTTCGAATACGACGACAGCCGCGAGCGTTAGTATATACCCGAAGGTGAAAACAAAAGCGCCAACGATTGCACCAATTTCGTAGGGGACTTGTAACAATAGGGATTCGAGCCGATTGGTCTCATCGGACATCGTCCGTCGGTTTACGCTCGAAAGAGAAAAGCACACGCTTTGAGAGTGAATCTTTCACTCGACCAAATTTTGGTTTCGCTGGACGGAAACATTTCCCCGTCAGTTTTAAATACCATTCAATCAAAGCCCCTCACGTTGCGATGCCCAAGGTAGAGATCACTATCCCCGAACATCTTGAAATGCAGATCACCCAGCTTGTCGAACAGGGTGAATTTCTGAACCGAGAGGAGGCGATTGAAGACTTGCTTTCGACTGGATTGAAAGCGTATAAAACCAGTGGCCCGATGGACGACGAGGAGGAGCCCGGCTTCGAAGACGATGGAATGATGGGCCATGACGACGAGTACGTTTTCTAATTATTTCGATAGCGAGGTATTGATTGGCTGCGATTAGCCATTCTAACACCGTTTCTAATTGACTTGACCGAGCAACTGCTATCAGCGACATCCACGGTTGTTACTGAGACACATGTTGACAGCACACAGCAATAGCTTTGAAATACTGTGGCCCGCAAGGGATGGTATGCACAAAGACGAACTCCTCGAACTTCATGAGCAGATGGTGCTCATCATGGAATATTTTAAAGATCTCGAACACGTCGATGACGAACTATTTAGGCCCTATCAGGAACTGGATGTCACCCCTGATGACGTTCACATGTCCAAAAGCGAACATAAGCATGCTGTGTTCGTACTTGGGAACGCGCTTGCAAATGCGATGAGTGAAGACGAGTTCTCGGATGCGGGACGGGTTGGCAAACGGATGAAAGAACTTGCGGAAGACGCTGAGAATAAACTATAACGCACATTACTGCGCTGTTGTACCGGTGTGTCGAACGTGGTTTCCAGCGCGCTGTTCACTCGGTTAGATGTTCGAGCAGTTCAGGGTCAGTTCTGAATTTGAGGACGTTATGAAGCGCATGATTACGGACGTTACTGATAACCTCACCATGTTTCTTGTAAAACTCGTGAAGCCACCGGGATTCTTCCTCCCGGCTTGAGAACATCATAATTGCCTTCCACTGATAGGTCCCTGTCGAGAGGCTGTAAAACAGTGTGTGTTTGCTGTCACGAATATACGCCATCGCTTCTCGCCAGCGGTCGGCAAAGTGCGTTGGGTCGAACTGGAACTCGAATAACGCGAAGTTGAAATACGTCTCGTTGACGATGATTGCATCACGAAAGACACCCTGCTCTCGCATCTGTCTGACGGATTCGCTAACTGTTACGTGTGAGACGTCGATATCGTACTTTTCAGCGAGCCTATCGGCTAACTTTCGAGATGACAGCTGTGGTTCCTGTGAGAGCTCTTTCAGAATGCAGATATCTCGGCGTTCGAACTCCCAGTCTGGTTCCCCGTTCATACCGAATTACTGCTGCCGGATAGACATAAAAGGACACGTAAAAGCGGGTTGAACGGGTGAAATTACCGTCACAAAACTGGAACGGATGTCCGTCGTAGAATCGGAACGAATTAATCAGAGGGTCCCACAACATCCATATATGTACCTCCCCCTGTTTGATGCGACACAGGTCGGCCTTGGAAGCACGTTCGTCGAAGCGACGGCCGCTATTGTACTGTTCGGTGGGCTGTTGCTGACTGTGCTCTGGATTCGTGCACTGTATGCGTGAACGTACGATTTAATTTTCCCACGTTACGCTGATTCTTCAGGCTCGTGTACCCGTTCGCGCAACCACGAAGCAGCCTCGGCGACGTGTTGTTTGTCCGTTCCCTCAAGCCGTAGACGCACGTACTGTCCCGGGTAGCTTCCAACGGTTACCGTAAACCGCTCTCTCAGTTCTGCAATTCGGTTGAGAAGCTTGCTCTCGGGTTCATCGGTAACGACAGTCTCGGAATATCGGGTTTCACCGCTAAACTCCTCGGCGAGCAATTCAAACATGGCTTTCATTTCAGCAGGAACGCCGGGTAACACGTAGACGTTCTCGATCTGACAGCCAGGTGCGACGCCTTCCGGATTACGCACCATCGTTGCCCGTTCAGGGATGTGTGTCGTTTCCGGCGCCAGGTCATCTGCACTGTAACCGCCTGCTTGCGTCAACCACTCCAGAACGTCATCATCAGCAGCCAGTTGCGTCCCGAAGGCAGCAGCGACTCCCTCCATCGTGACATCATCGTGTGTCGGACCGAGCCCACCCGTAACGATGACGGCATCATAGCGCGCACGAAACTCGTTGACGACCTGTGCAATATCTGCAGTCCTGTCGGGAACAGTTGTCATTCGCTCGACAGTGACACCGCGCTTTCGTAGCTCAGTGCCCAGCCATGAAGCATTCGTATTGACCGTTTCCCCAGCCAGAATTTCATCGCCAACGGTGACTACCGCAACCTCCATAGAAGAAATGAGGTGTTCCAGCAGGAAAGTGTCTCGCTTTTGTGAATGGTGATTTCGATATATCCAGCGCTACCGCATTCCAGGAGGGGGGCCGTCACGGTCGTCAGTTAGCTCCTCCTCTTCGACATCGAGGCCTACTTCCTCACGTCTTTCCCGCGCTCGTTGAATGCCGCGATAATAGTAGGCAACACCGCCGACTGCGAGCATGCTCCCACCGATGAACAGCGTTCCGAAGATATACAGGTCACGGACCTGGTAATAGCGGACAGAAATAGCGCCACCCGGGTCCTCCCAGTAGAGCGTGAGTCTGTTGTTTTCCACCGTTGATTCCGCTCCACCTGGCCGCGTTGCTGATAAGAGCGGAATATCAGTCCGTGCACCTTCGGGCATCGTTACTTCATGAGACCCCTCTACAAATCCGGGAATCCGCCACTGTCGCGGACTACCACCGAATGCAGTTGCACCACCCCATTCTGCCGTATATGCTACCTTCCCATGTTCGGCTGGGACCTGAATTTCCGTTTCATCTGACCCCTCTATCGCAGTTAAATTGTCGTGTTCATCAGCAGTGATAACTGTCCCATTCTGATACTGGAACTGCAGGGCCTCGATTGACACAGGCCGGTCACCGCGGAAAAGACTCTCTCGGTATATTTCGACGCTCGATTGATTATCCACCGTCAGAACCGCCTGGTACTGGTTCGAAGAAAACGACAACAGCGGCGATGTGGTCACGTTAAACGACGCCTGTGCATCTGTCTCCCACTCGTAGGTGGCCTCGGCCGTCAAATCCTCCTCGGAAATTTCCCCGCCACCGAAAATAGTACAGCCTGAAAGGAACACAAGGAGCGCAAGACTAGCGATTGCGATGAGACGTCGGCGGCGACTCATGGAACGACACAGAGGAGTTCCGATGGGAGATACTCACCGATTTCGGCGAGTAACCCCGGTGGGTCGGTGCTCGGCTTGCAAACGATGCTCTGTTCGAGCAACCCTAACCGCTCGACGGTGACGATATCCTGTGCATGGCCTGCGCGGTTGACCGTAGCACGAACTTCGGCGCGCGTTGCGCTGTTGACGTTGACACGGCCGTTCCCTCGCGTCCAGTCGTACAGTCTATCCTGTTCTGTTTCGGCAAGCGCTGGTTCGTCACCGGGGACGAACCGCAGCGGCATATGCTGGACGAGGCCGAACCGTTTGCGTATCTGTGATGCTGACCCCGGACCAAGTCCCAGATTCTCCGCCTGGATGCTGACGGGTCGTCCGGCATCAAGCACGAGTGCCTCGTCGGTCCAGGATTCAACGGTCCCGACTGCAGTCTCCTCGCTGTCCGAGTTCGGGTCGATCGCTCCCCACTCCGCAGCAAGTGCGTTTTCAGCGGCCGTTGCATCGGGGCCAGTAAGCGACACTGCTGGGAAATCGTCGTCTCGAATCGTGATCTCGACCGACACGTCAAGTTCTCCAATCTGGTTGTGAATCAGCGACTGCAGGGAATCCAGCGTCCGCTCTCGGGCATCTCCCTCAACGTAGCATTTGGTAGCGATAACAACCATTGTATTATACTCCCCTCACGGCTCTGCCTGTTCAGTTTCAACGTTAAGCTCAGAACGAAGCGCTTCGATACGGCCCTCCATTGCATCGACAAGCCTCGTATTTTCCATGGCATCGAGCGATGAACCGCATTCGTAACACTCGAAGCCAAACTCCATCGCCTCCGCAAATTCGAAGCGGATGCCACAGTGCTCACAGAGATAAAACTCGTTCTGGAGTTCGTACTCCTGACGGTCCTCAAGCGCATCGAGCAACCGGTACATTTCTCGTTCGAGCTGTTCCGGAATATTTTCGTATTTGAACGTCCAGAGATAGGTGAGCCAGCCGGAGTCCTCATCACGGAGACGTCGGTAGGTAGCGAGGTCGTTTTCGTACAAAATAAACAGGGCACGACGGACATCGTTGAGTTCGAGTCCGAGTTCCTCTGCCAGTTCCTCGTCGGTTACCTCACCATCCGGTGGCGCAGCAGCAACCGGCATCCCCTTGGGACCGACCAACTCGTGCAAGTATTTCTGAATGACCGGGTCATTGAGAAGGTCCTCAAAAGCCATTATTCACAGGTCAGGGCGGCCGGAGGTTAAAACCCATCGGGTCAGCTGTCCGAGTACCCGTCCTTTTTCGGGGAGAAACGTCTGCTGGTCCAATCAAAAGGTACCGCTCTCACTCTTGCAGTCGCTGTGTTGTTTCGATAAGCGGATGGTGCGCATAATCGACAGCGTTGATATCTGCAATTTCCGACAGGTTTTCCTTTTTTGCGGTTTTTGCCATTCCAAGCTCGACCGGCTCGTCGATAACGATAACGTAGGCGTCCATTTGTTCGATACCGAGCTGGGCTGCCGC
>LKMJ01004091.1_pt1 | contig 13679 bp, 13 predicted proteins | sample 643391 | NCBI WGS metagenome assembly LKMJ01 (sample SAMN04112250, study PRJNA286221) | soda lake metagenome | biome: soda lake; feature: Kulunda Steppe; material: water; isolation source: sample PL-Br10 brine of Picturesque Lake | place: Russia: Kulunda steppe | collected 2010-07
CGACCGTCTCGATATCCGTCGCCTCCTCCATCGCCCAGCAGACGATCGCCATCGGGTTCGTGTAGTTCAGCAACAGCGCATCCGGACACAACTCCTCCATGTCGCGGGCGATTTCGAGCATCGTCGGAATCGTCCGAAGCCCGCGAAAGATGCCACCCGGCCCCAACGTATCACCGATCGACTGTTCGACGCCGTATGATTCGGGAATCCGAATCTCATTTTCGAACGGTTCCGTTCCTCCGACGTTGATCATGTTGAGCACGTAATCGGCCCCCTCGAGGGCCTCCCGCCGGTCGGTCGTCGACTCGATTGTCGCATCGACACGACCCTGTTCGACCATGGCCGTCGCCACCTCCGTCGTCTGGGCCAGTCGGTGCTCGTCGATGTCCATCAGCTTGATTGTGCTCCCTTGGAGCGCCTCGAAAGAGAGAATATCTCCGATCAAGTTTTTCGCGAAGACCATACTCCCGGCCCCGATGAAGGTTATTGTTGGCGGATGCGTAGCCATATCCCTCTAGGTTACAGTACTGATAATGAAATTTTTGGTCGGGCCACACGGGGTCACCACCTCACATCCCACCCTTCACCGGCAGTTTCGCCCCTAATCGTTCACACATGAGAAACGGTTTCGGATCGTTCGAGACAGGAGCGTCGGTTCTCTGGCGTTTGAGCGAACGAGGTTCTCGATACGGACAGAGTACGGAGACAGTGTGTTCACGAGAGATAAATTTTATTAGGGCTAAAGAATAGTTGCTGCCAGAAGCCAATAAAGATGGATCGGCGATTTAGCAGTCACGCCGGAATCCGCTCAGGTAGGTCAGTTGCTCACGCTTTCGCTCACGTGCTATCGGCGGCGAAACAATCACAGACACGCTCCTCGAGTAAATCCCGAACGGTGTACTCCTCGAAACACGTTTCGCAGGTAACAGTCAGTGAGACAGCAACGGTGAACTCATTGATTGAAATGATCCCATTGCGCTCGAGTCGGGCAACCGTATCCTCGGTCACCGCTGCCGTTCGGTTCTGGAGCGCGCCGAGTTTCTCGGCACTCCGCTCGAGTTGTTCCTCGTCACTTGGTTCCTTGAGTGTCGCCTCAAGACACTTTGTCAGGTGATTGTACACGGTCTGGTGAGAGACGAAGTCCGATTCGACTTGCTCAATCGGGACGCCGTCCCGCTCAAGTTCGTTTCGGGTTTGCACCCGCGTCCCGGCACTTACGTCGTCGTCAGTTAGTAGCCGATAGGTGTTTTCGACCTCACCTTCTTTTGGCCGCAAACCGGCCGTTTCAAGCGCGGACTCGAGGACTTGCTGATTGACAGAGGTAGCCAGCTGCCGGGTGCTCAGTTGGTCCTCGCCAGTGCTCGTCCAGTGGGTGACCAGTTGGTCATCCAGTTCAGATAGACCGTATCGGGTTGCAGTTTTCCCAACCTTACACCCACAGGTGTCCTGTTCAGTGAGAGTCATTGGTATTCGATAGCATCGCCGAAAATAAAACGGTTTGGATGCGACCATCTTTTTTACACGGGTATCATTGTAATGGGACTAAACGGGGTGAAAACGGTCTCGGAGCAGATACTAATCGAGTGTGGAAAGTGAGTGATATGCTAACTCTCCATTCTGGGACGGAACGTTATCGAGGACGGTACAAGTGTATAAGATATCATATATTTAATCGTAAGTGGACAAAGATATTTACCGCTTCAGCCGAAAGGACCGATAATGAAACGGTTAAAGAATGTCTCTATGGAGCAACTACACGAACAACTTACCAAAACGGAGGGGAACGTCCCAACGCAGCGGGTCCTCGCGGCAATCGGTCGAAAGCAAGGCGATACAATCCTCACGCTCGCCCGGCGCCACGACGTCTGTCAAAAAACGGTCCGGAACTGGCTCGATCGGTTTGCAACCCAGCCCCTTGAGCAAGCGCCGTACGATGCCTCTCGACCAGGACTAGAACCGCGACTCAGTGACAGCCAACGGAAGCAACTGTTCGAAGAGCTAAACCGGCCGCCGCAGGCGTGTGGATACGAGAACGTAACGTGGACCCAGTCGCTGCTCGAACGCCATCTACAAATCAACTACGACACCGTCTATTGCCGCCGCCACGTTCGTCGACTCCTGAAAGAGGCCGAAGACGCGACCGTCATATTAGAAAGTGTAGAGCAGTAGACGAGTAAATCGATTCCGTCGCCATTGACCCCAACCAAGCTGTCGAGACAGGCCCGAAACGTCAAGACGGAAGTGCGTCGAGCGGCGGTTGTTATGTGGGTTCGGTGAACGTGTTGCCGCGTGTTATCACACAATAGATCGGTAAGTACCAATGTCCAAATTTCTATCAAGGCCGGGAGACAAAGCAAAAGGACATTTAAATTGCAAGTCAACCGTCCTACTCGAGACGTCGTTTGCCAGAAACAGTTAAGTTAATAAAAATTAATTATAAATTGGGGGATTTATACACGGCAACCAGCGGCTTCGGAGGCAATTTACTCTTTTCGTGAAAGCGCCATCGGCGTCCCATCGGCTTTCGGCCCAAGCATGGGACCAATCGGGGTGGCCGTCGGGTCGATTCGGCGTCGGTGTTGGTAGTCCGTCGACCGTTCGGCAGGAATTCGGCCGATGCTCGCAACCATCTCCGTCAGTTCCTGGAAGTTCCTGAGTTCACCAAACGTCCCGCCCGCTCGTTTCGTAATCTCTTCTGAGAGGATTGTTCCCATGAAATCATCGGCCCCACAGGAAAGCATCTTCAGGCCCTGAGCGTCACCATACTTGACCCACGAGGACTGAATATGGTCGATGTTATCGAGGAACAGCCTCGAGACAGCGATCATCAGTTCGTCCTCATCGGTCGTTGCCCCGCCGGTAACGAGGCCACTTTGTAACAGCGGTGTGTTCTGGTGGACAAACGAGAGGGGCACGAACTCAGTAATCCCGCCGATCTCGTCCTGTAACTCACGGATTCGGGCTAAGTGCATAACGCGATGCATTTCATTTTCGACGTGGCCATACATGATCGTCGCCGTCGTAGGCAAGCCAGCAGCGTTCGCTCCTCGCATTGCCTCGAGCCACTCGTTTGAGTCGATTTTTTCCGGGCAGATAACCTCACGGACTTCGTCGACGAGGATTTCGGCTGCTGTACCGGGAACCGAATCGAGACCGGCGTCCCGAAGGCGGCCGTACACCGTCTCGTAAGACCAGTCGGTTCCCCGCCGAGCATGGTAGGCCTCTTCTGGCGTCATCGAGTGGACGTGAACGCCATCAACGCTCATCGCCGCAATCTGCTCACAGTACGTACCTGGAGAGACGGTGTAGGCCGCAGGCGACTTGTAGTTCAATCGTGTTGGGTCACCGGCCTCGAGAATAGCCCGGTGGTCCTCGTTGAGGGCAAACGCCGGATGGAGACCGGAGACCGAACAGACCTCATAAATACCGTGTTCGACCGCCTTGCGAACGATTTTCCGTGACTCAGCCGGCGTTTTCGTGAATCCACCGGTGGCCTCGGAACCGCGTTCGAACGACGACGCCGAATCCTTGAAATTACAGAACAAACAGCCCGTATCACAAGCGGTCGTCACGTTGTTGTTGAGGTTGGCGACGAAGGTAACCTCCTCACCGACGACCTCGGCCCGCCGTCTGTCGGCGGCCTCGAGCACCAGATTCTTTCGACGGGGATCGATACCGGGGGTGGCAGTACCTGTCGTGAGCAGGGCCACACCGTCGTCAATGGTGAGTCGCTCCCCCTGTCGGGCCTTCTCGAGGGCGTTTTCAAACGGCTGGTCGGTCTCCGGCGTATGTGTAAACCGAAACCGGGGAGTAGCGGAACCGGTAGGGCGCTGCGGACTGTCGGTCATACACATAGTGAGGGGTGGGCCATCTCATAAATACTTGTAGGGTCAGTGGCGGCTCCCGCTCGGACCGTCATCCGGTTTCCGTTCCAGCACCGACCTGCATCTCCTCAGCGTTGTGTGCATGACCGAGGGTACCGTCAGCAGCGCAGACGATAACGCCGGCAGTCGACCCCGTGAGCCGTTCGAAGTCCTCGATTGCCCGGTTCGCTGCGAGCGCTGGCGGGACTCCCTGCTCGAGATGGTCGAGGACGGTTCGGGAAAGGGTGACGCGGGCGATATCCTCGCCGGCTCCGGTTGCACTGACGGCACCGACAGGAGTGCAGTAAAATCCGCTACCGACCTGGGAGACATCCCCGACGCGTCCGGGGAGAGAAAACCATCGGCCGCCGGTCGAGGTGGCGGCTGCCAGTTGGGTTCCGTCGCTTGCGACAGCCCCGACCGTATCCATTCCGCCGAAATGGTCTTTCACCCACGTCAGTTGGGTGTCGAGATTGGTCTCTCCATCAACACCGGCGTCACCATCACCGAAACCCGGCGGCGCAGCCGCCGCAAACCGCTCTCGAGTGTCAGCAGTCAGGAGCGACGCCTCGGTATCGATACCGGAAGCGTCGGCAAACGCCGTCGCCTGTTGGCCGGCCAAACAGACGTGGGGCGTGCGTTCTAACACCGCTCGAGCGACGCTGACAGCCCGTTCGACGCCGGCCATCGAACACGCGGCCCCGACGGCCCGGTCGCTGGTCATCAGGCCTGCGTCGGTGCGGACGACGCCGTCGGCCTGGACGGCACCGCCGACACCGGCGTTGAATCGGGGGGCGGCCTCGAGGACGTTGATTGCCGCTTCGACTGCCGCAATCGGGGTGTCGGCCTCGAGGCCGACCTCGACGGCGCTGTCAAGTGTTTGTTGGCGAATTGTCGGTTCGGTCGACGTGCGTCCGGCACCACCGTGTACGAGTAGGTTCATCGTCATAGGTAAGCGGCGTTATGGTCGGTATACGCCTGTTTTTCGGCGGTGGCTATATAGAGACACCTATTGGGCCGGTCGTGCCGGAGAGAGGTGAAAAACACAGTGTAGGTGGGACTGCCGATACCTATTTGTCGTATTATTCGAGTGTACAGACATGGAGTATACGATTCTCGGACGGACAGGACTGACAGTGTCGAAACTCTGTCTCGGGACGTGGCGATTCGGCCGGGAGACCGATGGGACGATTGAGACCACGGAAAAAGCAGCACACGATCTCCTCACCGCCGCCTGGGATCAGGGCATCACGTTCATCGATACCGCAAACGGTTATGGCACCCCAAGTGGCACCGCCGAGCGCTGGATCGGGGACTGGCTCGACGGGTACGACCGAACCGACGTTGTCCTCGCTTCGAAGGTATACTGGGACTTCGAGCGGGGGTACCCACACCGTGGTGGCCTCTCCCGGCGGGATATCCGACACCACCTCGCAGGCACCCTCGAGCGACTCGGGACCGACTACCTCGATCTCTACTACCTCCACCGGTGGGACGAGAAGACGCCCATCGAGCGGACGCTCCGGACGCTCGAGGAGTTACGTCAGGAGGGGCGAATCGACCACATCGGGTTGAGCACGATGGCGGCGTGGCAGCTGACGAAGGCACTCTGGGCGTGTGACCGGTTGGCTGTCGAGCCGTTTTCGGTCGCTCAGCCGCAGTTCAACGCGGCCTACCGCGAACCGGTCGCCGACTATCTCGACGCCTGTGCCGATCAGGACCTGGCGGTCTGTCCCTACTCGCCGACTCACGGGGGATTGCTCACCGGCAAGTACAGTCCGGAGGGGACGCCACCGCCGGGCTCACGAGGGGCCCTCGAGTCGTGGGACGAGGGCCGGTTCACGCCGCGGGAGTGGCGGGTACAGAAGGCAGTCGAGGCGGTCGCGGATGAAATGGGCGCAACGCCGGCCCAGGTCGCCCTGCGGTGGCTCATCGACCGCAAGCGGGTTTCGTGTGTGCCGATCATCGGCGTCCGGACCGTCGAGCAGTTGCGTGAGAACTGTGGCGCGACCGAAATTAACCTGGGAGAGCGGTATCGAGCGCAGATTGACCGAGCGTATCTGAGTGAGTGACGGCTACCGAGCGCTCGGTGCCGACGGCCTACGACAGTCCGAGAACCGCCTTCGGGTTCGTTTTGACCATCGTCTCGTACTCCGCGACCGAGAGCCCTTCCCGGTAGAGCGTTTCTCCAAGGATTCGAAGACCTTCGGGGGAACTGGGATGATAAATCTGGCCCATCCCGCTCGAGACGGTGCTGTGTTCGACGCCGATAGCCCGAATGTTCTCGTACAACTCCGCCGCACTCAACCACTGATAGGCCGGGGCGATTGAGGCAAAGACGAAGTTGATGTACGCCCCGTGGGAGACCAGTTCCCGTTGTTGATCGACGCTGAATTCGGTAATAAAACGGGGGTGGTCGACGACGATTTTGTCGTGGCCCAGATCCGCAGCGTATTCGACCATCCGTTCGGTTTCCTCATAGGAGAGATGGCCGACACCAAGGGCAATGTCGTGGTCGACGACCTTTTGAATACAGCGTTTGGCCTCGTCCGTGAGTGCCCCCGTCTCCGAGAGCGGCGAAAGGCCGTCGACGGTGTCGTACTCGTCGGCAGTCGCCTCGACATCGTCCAGTTTGCCCAACCCGCCGGTTTCGACGGCCTGATTGGCCGCATCGATTGTCGGAGCCCAGACAAACTTCGCGCCATACTCGATTGCAGTCTGGACGGCAAAGGGGTTGAACCCGCCATTACAGTAGTTGAGCACGATACCGCCGAAAACGTCCACCTCGAGTCCGTCGCGCTCGAGCAATCGGTCGATAAGCGGAGTCCCGACGACGGTCGGGATCAGGTGTTCTTTCATCACGATTGCATCCATACCGGCGGTAGCCGCCTCAACGGCGAACTCGTAGCCGTCGACTTTCCGCGGATACGGTGACGGCCCGCAGTGTCCGTGGATGTCGACAGCGCCCTCTAAGTCGATATGCTGACTCATAGCCTCGTTCGGGTCGGATGAATAATATATGTTAGTATATTCGGCACTGACGTGACAGTACTCACAAGATCCGGGTCGATTACCGAACGATCGCCAGACAGATTCGGATTTCGAACAGTATTTTTATAACGACAGGGCGGTTCGCTACGGTCGATGTACGTTCCCGAGCGGATTCCCGAGGCAGATCGGGCACAGATGGCAAAAAAGGCCGGCTACGGCGGCACCGTCGACCTAACCGGCTCCGTCGCCGTCCTGATTGTCGATATGACCTGTGAGTTCGTCTACGACGAGTACGAGAAAGGTAACGCTGCGACCGGGATTCCGGCAGCAAACGCCATCGCCGAACTGATGGAAGTAGCCCACGAGCAGGGGATTACGGGCTTCTATTCGCGCTCGCTAACCGGTAGCCATCCCGCCGAAAAGGGACGGTGGGGCGATACGGTTCCGGAGGATGCCCCGGTCAAAGACCGGACCAGCAAGCGAACCCAGGTCTGTGAGGAGCTCTCGCCCGCCGAAGACGACGTCGTCTTCGATAAATACAAACCGAGCATCTTCTTTGGCACCCAACTCGAGAGTATGCTCAACTACGAGGGCATCGAGTCGCTCATTATCACCGGGATGACGACATCGGGGTGTGTTCGAGCGACGGTCGTCGATGCGTTTTCCTACAACTACAACGTCAAAATCCCCGAGGAGTGTGTCGCCGACCGGTCGGAAATCTCCCACGAGATCAACCTCTTTGATATGGGGATGAAGTACGCCGATGTCCAGCCGTTAGCGGAGATTATTGCGGAACTCGAGGCGGAGTGAGCGCTCGAGCAAGCGTCTAAGAGAGTCCGCGGCAGTGAGAAACAAGAGACCAATACATTTATTTTTCCCTTAGGCATTTGGCTATCATGGCACTGGTAGCCAAGATTATTTCACAAACGGTGGCAACGGCGAGGCAGTTCTACGAGGAGTACGGAGATCTGATACACAAAACGAGAAACGGATGGCTGATCGTACCGACGCTGGTGCTTGGCTACTTTACGTTCATCGACGGTTACTGGCCCGTCACGGTCGCGCTTCTCGGGTTCGTCCTCCTCTGGATAGTTATTTCGGGTATCGAGGCCCGTGGTGAGCCCGAGGTGGAAGCGAGTGAGAGAATAGAACCCTAAAACCGCCGGTGTCGCCGGTGGCTACCCCAAGTGGCCGTTGATCGAGGGAGGGTCAGGAGAGATCTGAAAGCACTCCGGAATCGCCATACCGGATATTGACGTTTTTCACCCGTGTACAGTCGAGTAGCTCCTCGAGACACTCCTTTCGGCGAAGCCCGCTCTGTTTGTATCCGCCGAACGGAGCCCCGATGAAGTGGCCGCCGTGTTGATTAACCCAGATGTAGCCCGCCTCAATGTCGTCGATGGCGGTCTGGGCGGTATCGATATCCCGTGTCCAGATACTCGCCGTCAGTCCGTACTCAGTTCCGTTTGCAATCTCGATCAGTTCGTCGTAGTGCTCCCACTCGTAGACCGAAAGCACCGGACCAAAGATTTCTTCGGTGGCGATCGTCATCTCCGGTTCGACAGCGAACACCGTCGGTTCGATAAAGAGGCCGTCGCCGTCGGGATCGATCGCCTCGCCGCCGGTGAGCAGCGTGGCCCCTTCGGCTTTCGCCGTCTCGATGTACTCGAGGATGCGGTCGTACTGTCCGCGGGAGACGATTGCCCCCATCTCCGTCTCCTCGTCGAACGGGTCGCCGGTGTGACGGGCGAACCATTCAAACCGTTCGACGACGTGGTCGATAATCTCCTCGGCGACATCGGTGTGAACCAGCAGTCGGGAGCCGCTGCCACAGGACTGGCCCTGCCAGGCGAGCGCCATCGCGTCGACCGCTCCCTGTCCGGCCGCATCGAGATCCGCGTCAGGAAAGATGATCGTCGGGTTCTTTCCCCCCAGTTCCAACATCAGTGGCGTCAGGGTGTCGGCGGCACTCTTCATGATCGCTTTGCCCGTCGCCTTGCTCCCGATCATCGAGAGGTAGCCGATGCCCGGATGGTCGACGATGGCGGCGCCGACATCGCCCATCCCCGTCACGACATTGACCAGGCCGTCGGGAAAGCCCTCGAGTTCGTCGACCAGGTGAGCGATATACAGCGCCGACAGCGGCGTCTGCTCGGAGGGCTTGATTACAATACCGTTGCCGGCTGCAAGCGCCGGCGCAAGCTTTTCGGCGACGAACATCGCCGGGTGATTAAACGGAATAATCGCCCCAACGACACCGTATGGTTCCCGTTTCGTAAAATCAATCGTCCCCTCACCCGTCGGAATCGTCTCCCCTTTGAGTTCGGTCCCAATTCCCGAAAAGTACCGGATGAGCTCCGCCGCCGTCGAGATATCGTTGCGCAACCGCTCGAAGGAACTCCCGTTGTCCGCCACATCGAGCGTGGTCAACGCCTCCTCGTGGGCCTCGAGTGTGGCCGCGAGGGAATCGAGAGGGCGGCGGCGCTCCAGTGGCGAGAGGGCAGCCCACCGCTCACTCGCTCGCTCGGCGGCCGCAACCGCCTCATCGACGTGCTCGGGGGTGGCAACCGAGACGTGTGCCAGAGTGTCGCCGGTCGACGGTGAAACGGTCGGAAACGTCTCGTCAGTCTCTTTGAACTCGCCGTCGATATACAGTCGTTCCTCGATTGGCAGTGTCAATTCAATACCGGACGCTGATGTGAATCGGCGTTTGTCCATCGAATAGCGTATTCGCTGTTATAGTGTAAATCCCTTACTGATTTTTCGAGGACAGGAAATGGCAACTGTTTTGACACCCGCCGGAGTGGATTTGGTAATGTCCGACATAGCCAGCTTGATTACCGACAGTGGGGCGATCAAACGGGGGAAGTTCAAACTCTCAGACGACCGGATCTCCGACTACTACATCGACAAATACGAGTTTGAAACCAATCCCACAGTGATACGGGAGATCGCCGCCGAAATCGCGAGCAAACTCGAGGAGACGGAGATAGACGTGATCGCCGGCCCGGCACTGGGAGCCGTCCCGCTCGTGACGGCCGTCTCGCTCCAGACGGATATTCCGGCGGCTTTTATCCGCATGAGCCAGCAGTACGCCGGCACCCAAGCCCGAATCGAGGGGAGCATCGAGAAGGGCCAACGCGTTGCAATTATCGAAGACGTGACAACCACCGGCGGCACGATCCTCGAGTCGGCGGACGTCGTTACCGAAGTTGGCGGCGTCCCCGAACGGTTGCTCGTCGTCGTCGACCGGAATGAAGGGGCGAGTGAACGTGTCAGCGATCAGGGCTACGAACTCGAGTATTTGGTTCAGATCGGGACGGATATCGAAATTCAGTGATCGGCGAGAGGTGTAGGAATCATAACGATTATGTTTCCTCTCACATAAGGGAACATCTCTCTATGACCCAAGACCGCTTTGAACACGGCATGACGGTACTCACCGAGGGTAATCCGGGAATAGCGGAACTCAGAGACCTCCACCGACAGCTAAGTAGCGACCATGCGGAGTCGGCATATCCGGTCGAACAGTACGCCCTGGCTGCCGCAATACAGTCAATGCTCGAGTATCTAGATTTTGTCAGTATGGAGCTCGAGAAATCAATCGGGTTACAAAGCGAAGCCGAACGCGAACGGATCCTCGAGTCGTTACACGGTCCGGAGGCCTCAGATCCGTATCTACAGATCGATCAGCTCATCACGCAGTGGGAGTCGTTTGAGCGGTACTCCCAGGCCGACGTGGCTCGGCTCGTCGATGAAGGGGATCGGTAACAAGCGGCCGATTCGGACCGACAGGCCCCCTGTCGATCAAAGAGAGCGGTACCGTTTTCTACTCGGTGAAGTGGGGCAATACCTCCTCAGCGAGAATCCGCATTGATTTCGTCGACTGCTCGATCTCGAGGCCGGGAAAGTGCATCCGGAGGATGACATCGTCGATGTCTAAATCTGCCTCGTAGGCCTCGAGTTCTCGAATCGCCGTTTCGGGGCCGCCGATAATAAAGCGGTCTTCGGCGTGCTCGCGCAGGGCTTCGATGGCGTCGGCCTCCGCGTCCGTCGCGTCCGAAGAAAAGCTGTGGCCGATATCGTCGTACTCGCCGTAGACGTCCTCGTATTCATACAGCAACGACGGTCCGACTTCCTCCCAGGCCGTCTCGTCGTCGGCTGCGATGTAGGCTTCCCGGCGCAGGGGTTTTCGTACGTCGTCGAACGTTCGGCCGGCGTCGGCCAGTGCCTCACGGTAAAACTCGGTACTTTCGATCAGTTCCTGACGGGTTTCGATCGGGCTCATACTCCACGCGTCAGTGAGATGGGCGGCCCGACGGATGGCATATTTCGACTGCCCACCGTACCAGATCGGAATCGGCTGTTGGACCGTCGGAGGCCGCAACTCGACATCGGTCACCTCGTAGAAATCGCCCTCGTAACTGACCGACCCACCGGCAGTAAGTTTCTCGATCAACTGGATGCCTTCGACGGTTCGACCGACCCGCTCTGCCTTGTCGACGCCGTAGTTCTCGAACTCCGCGTCGCGCCATCCGATGGCAACGCCGAGTGTAAACCGGCCGCCAGAGAGTAAATCGAGGACGGCGGCCTGTTCGGCGACCGCAATCGGATGGTGTAACGGCAGGATGACGATGTTCGTCACGAGGTCAGCACGGTCGGTGACCGCCGCGAGCGCGCCCAGAAAGACGGTCGGGGCCGGAACCCACCCATCGGGAAGAAAGTGGTGTTCGGCGACCGAAAACACCTCATAGCCGAGCTCTTCGGCCGTCTGGGCCTGCTCGAGAATATCGGCGTAGATCGATTCCCAGTTCCCATCGGGGGACTGACAGCTGTAGTGGAGGCCGAAACGAAGCGACATGGTGACAGCAGTCACCCACTCGTGATAAAAATTCCGATTAAAACGGTGCGTCCGAGATAGGTAATAGATTATCTGTCACTCTCCGCTTATTTGGAAACGATTGTTGGGTTGGAGTTGGTCGAAGGGACGGAGACACCAGAACCATTATAGTCCGGAGCTTCGAATCCGGTATATCCGGCTGTCTTCGCCGACAAACGCTGAGATAGCAGTCACCTCACACAGTCGGCGATGGCCCACCAGACGAATGACACGAAACCGATCACCACTAGACGACGACCGGCTTCGAGCGACGGTTGATATCAACCGTATACAGCGGCGACTCGATGACCTCTGGGAAATCGGGCGCACATCCGCCGGCGGCGTAAGCCGCCTCGCCTACTCCGAAAACGAAAACGAGGCCCACGAGTACCTGCTTTCGGAACTGCCCGATGCCTACGAGATCACCGTCGATTCGGTTGGCAACCTGTTTGTCACCCGCGAGCCCGACGCACCCCGGACGGTACTCACTGGGAGCCACCTCGACTCGGTCTACAACGCCGGCCGACTCGACGGGACGCTTGGCACCGTCATGTCCCTCGAGGCAATCGAGGCGTATCACACGCTCGTCGACGAACCCGACTACCCACCCACACTCGCCGTGTTTCGGGCCGAGGAGTCCGCCCGGTTTGGCTACCACACAATCGGCAGTCGAGCCGCACTCGGTACACTGGACGCCCAAACGCTTTCGGCGACCGATGAAAAGGGAATCCCGGTGTGGCAGGCGATGAGCGACGCCGGTTTTCCCCCCGGAGACCTCTCGGAACCGACAATCGAGACGAACCGCGTTGTCAGCTTCCTCGAGGTACACATCGAACAGGGACGGCTTCTGGATGAGACGGCCACGAACGTCGGCATCGTCTCGAGCATTCGGGCACCGGTCCGGTATCGGGTTCGTGTCGACGGCAACTTCGACCACTCGGGAGCGACACCGATGGAGCTCCGATACGACGCGCTGGCCGCTGCCGGAGAGATGATCTGTGGGGTCGAGCAGGTTGCGACCGAAGCGACGGCCGACGGGGATATCGTCGCCACGGTCGGCGACCTCACGGCAGTCAACGGGGCGATCAACACGGTGTGTGGAGCCGTCGAGTTCCCGCTCGATATCCGGAGTACCGATTCGACGTTCCGGTCCCGTGTCGAACGCGAGATACTGGCCGAACTCGAGGCGATTGCCGACCGACGAGGCGTCAGCCTCGAGTGTGAGCCGATCGATAAATCGGAGCCGGTTGCGTTGAGCGAGCGGGTCCAGAGACAGCTTCTGGAGAGCGCCGAAGCCGCCGAAAGCGCCTATCGACGGCTTCCAAGCGGCGGTGGTCACGACGCGATGAACTTTCAGCTCGCCGGCATTCCGACGGGGCTGCTGTTCGTCCCCAGCATCGACGGCGTCAGTCACAATCCGAACGAAGAGACACCCAAGGCCGCAATCGACGAGGCAACGCGGACGCTCGCCCATGGGCTTGCTCGAGTCGGTGAAACGTAAGCCCGAGATGGGGGACAGATTACGACAAAATAGCGGCGGAGACAAAACGATCGTACGCTTCCGATAGCTTTAGGAGGTGATCCACCAACAACAGAGACCATGCGTGAATCGAGACTCGGTCTCACACAGCAACTGGTAACCGGATGTAAGGTACTCGAGGAGTTCGGAATCTTTGACGAACAGGGCCACCTCAGCAGTCGAACGGGTGCGGATTCCGGGTCGATACTGATAAACGGAAACGTCAGTCCGGGTCAGGCGAACGTACAGGATTTCTTTGAAGTCGACCTCGAGGGGGAGGAAGCCGACCGCCCCGAAGACATCCCAAGCGAGACGGCGATTCACGAAGGGATCTACGCGGCCCGGCCGGAAGTGCAATCGATCTGTCACAATCACTCGCCGTACGCCGTCATCGCCGCAAGCGTCGGCCTCGAGATGCGGCCGGTCC
>LKMJ01004092.1_pt1 | contig 13676 bp, 22 predicted proteins | sample 643391 | NCBI WGS metagenome assembly LKMJ01 (sample SAMN04112250, study PRJNA286221) | soda lake metagenome | biome: soda lake; feature: Kulunda Steppe; material: water; isolation source: sample PL-Br10 brine of Picturesque Lake | place: Russia: Kulunda steppe | collected 2010-07
ACGCACACACACGCACACACACACACGCACACACACACGCACACACACACGCACACACACACAAGTAGCGTGGCATAATTTCATGGAAGGCGGGTTGTGCTTGCATGGCACGAAGGTCGCTTCGCCGTGCCAGCGTTTGACTTTCGCGCGCTGGCACACACGCCCGAGTGCACACCCGCCTCTGTTTGCTGCGATGGTGTCAAGCATGCACAACATCTTTACTCACATACACCTGCAATGACGCCAGCGCAATGGCCGCGCCGCTGGCACGCGGCGTCAGCTCAGAGCTCAGAGCTCAGAGGCGACTCAGAGCTCCCAGTGGGTGTCAGGGCTCCTCATCGGTGTCCGCCAGCGCCGCTGCCCCGCCCCCTCCCCCTCACACCATTGTTGATATTGATGCCTGTCGCACGCAATGCGGGGGGTGCGCTGTGTGCTGGGAGGAGTGCGCTGCAGAAAGGGGCGGGGGGCGGTCCGACCGGCGTCAGTGATACGATGCAAGCACTCGCCAAGTCGGAGTTCTTGGAGCACCACGCATCGCCCATGCCCTTGTCACAAGAACGCCACCACAAACACACCAGGCACCACAAATCACATAGTACAAAACAGCTGCTGCCAGAAAGCAAAAGCTGCCCTGTGTCACAACCCTTGGTGCACACAACATGGGCGGAGCGGCCTACAGGGCACCGTGGTTTCCAGGCAGCAGCCAGACAATCCCACTTCTGGGGGGAGACATCAGTGCAGGGTCAACCAGTGCGACAGCGCCTCCATCAAGCCTGGTCGCGGCACCAAAGCGCAACCCACACTCCACCATGCTGCACCAAAGCACAGCCCACACTCCACCATGCTGCACCAAAGCGCTGCCCACACTCCACCATGCTGCACTAGCTGCGGGCAGGCGCGGCCCATGCCCTGCCGTGCCGTGCACACCAACCTGCGTGGGCACACATGGCCTGCCGCCCCATCCTCCTGCACCACAGCAGCTGTGTGGACAAACAGGGCATCCTCCTGCACCACAGCAACTGCACCACAGCAGCTGCATTGACAAACAGGGCACGCCGCTCCGCACCCACCCTCCTGCACCACAGGGACTGCGGCCCTGACCCAGAGCCCGCCTACGCAAGCATCAGTACCACGCCCGTCACCATGTCGCGCGCCACCACACCCGCACACAGCCGGCCTACCAGCGCCGGCCCTGCCTCTTGGGCGCTACCCAGCCCGCAGCCGTCGCGGCCGCAGTCCAGCGTGCCCCCGCCGCCGCTGCCGGAGCCATCCCAGCAGTCGTTTGCCTACCCCTCCCCTGGTGCGCGCGCGAGGCCATGTGTGCGTGCACCAACGGCTACCCTCCATGTGTGCTTCCACCAGTATCCTGCCCCCTGACCGCAACAGCCACGAGGACCAGGGCCTGCACGGCTGCGCACCCAATTGCGCGTGTAATACGTGCATGTACTCACATGCAAGCGCATACACATGCACGCACGAACACCAATACACACAAATGCACTTGCAACTATGCACGCACGCACACACACATACACACGCAAATGCACACATCCAGACGCATTGCAATTGCGCAATTTGCCCAACCCCTCACGCGTCCCATGTGCATGTGTGCACCCGCAGCGCGCACCCCCAGCCGCCCATCCTCCTCCGCCACCCGCTCCTCCCGCGCTGCCTCCCGACCTGCGTCAGCGCAGCAGCAGCAGCAGCAGCAGCAGCCGCAGCTGCCCCCTTCTAAGGCTCCCTCCCCTGCCAGGCCGCTGTCTGCGCGCACCACCCCACCCAGCTCTCGTCCACAGGTGACCGACTCCCTGCACAGGCTCCTGGACTCGTTTCCCTGCCCTGGCTGCTCCCCAGTGCTCCACCCAGCGCGCCCCCCACCCCCCCCGCTCCAATATCCTCTGTGCTTCAAAAGCCCCTGTGCTCCACCCAGCACTCCTCCCCCCCCCGTTTGTGGGGGTGCATGCATATGGGCGTGCCCCAAGCCGAGTTACTATGGTGTGCGTGCCCGTGCAAGCACAGAGAGTGCTGACGTCTCCACGTGCCAGGCTAAGGTGCCTCCTTTCAATCTGGTTGTGTGTCAGCGGATTGCAGACTATCCTGTTCCAATCCCTCCAACCTCCCACACGGACACACACGCACGCATGCACACACACACACACGCACACACAGGAACAGGAATACGCAAACATCTACACACATGCATATAAATCCATGCCCCCATCAAATGCAGTCCGCCCACCCAGCCCCCTCGCCCCCGCCTCCCTTGCCCCAAGCGTTGCTGCCCCCGGAGGCGCCCCCACCCGCCGCCCTCCCAGGCACCAGGTCCCCCTCCTCCCGGCCCTCCTCGTGCCCTCGCTCCAAGCGAACCTCTGTGGGGCTGCCCTCCCCCCGCGGCCCCTCGCCATCACCCTCCCTGCAGCACACAGGCTCCGCGCAGAGTGCGTGCGCGCATGCGCTGCGTGTTAGTGCTTGAGCTGTGTGGTGCTGTGCACATGCGCGCCGTGCTGCACTGTATGCGTGCCAGCACTGCGCCACATGCGCTGTGTTGTGTCGTGTGTGTGCCTTGCATACATTCTACACCCATGCGTGCTTGTGTATGATGATGTGTGTGTACGCGCACACATCCATGCTAGACACGCGTGTGTGTGCTTGTGCAGCGTTGGCCTGCGTGAGGGCCTGCAGAGACCCTGCACCTAAGCTGCGCTGCTGGTCCAACAAGATCAACAAGTGCAATCACACCCAAGCTGTGGGATGCTGGTTCAACAAGATCAACAAATGTAATCACACCCAAGCTGTGGGTTGCTGGTCCAACAAGATCAACAAATGCAATCACACCCAAGCTGTGGGTAGCTGGTCCCTTATTTGCAATCATACCATTGCACAAGTCCATCAATTGCAAGCAAACCCCATTTCACCCAATCTGCGCTGCTGGCCCATATGGTGCCTTTTTCTTGTGCCTCTCCCGGTGGAGCTTAGTGCGGTCATGAATATGATGCCCTAGACTTTTGATGGGCTTTCAAATGCATTAACAGCGCATGAGCTTGTGCACACTGACCATGCCGCCGATGCCGCATGCCCTCCTCCCGCTGCGTTTCTCTGCAGGTGAGCTGGAATGGGAGAGCACCGCCAGCAGCATTGGCGCAGGTGAGATCTTGGCTCACCAAGTGCCTCTGCACATCTCTGTCATGCCTCAGCGCGCAATGCGCCGGTCCATGGGCTGCTGCATCTTGGCTGCTTTGAGTAACCTGCCTATGCTTGAGGGAGTGCAAACCTTCCTCAGAAAGTGATGGTTGGTTTGTGCTTGAAGCCGGCCTGCGCTTGATCGGGTCTAGCCTGGGAGCATCCTTATTGCTCATTTTGCAGCCAGCTGGCATGCATGCTTGCACGCGTAGAGGCACAAGCAGCCATGCACACTTTGTCCCATGGCTCCATGAGTGGTGACCAAGGCATCAGTACTGCCAACCAAGGCATGAGTACAGTCCCACAAGTCGTCAATCCAAGAAACTAGAGCTTCAGCCATTCTGTTGCCAGTGGCACATATGTGCTGCTGTGTCGGTGGCGCATAGGTGCTGCTGTGCCGGTAACACATAGGTGCTGCTGTGCTGCTGAACTGTTGTGTTGGTGGCACGAGTGAAAGGAAGAGCCAAGACGTTAAAGCTGCAAAAAGGAGCGCTGCCGTGTTGCCCCAGCACCTTGCCTTCCTTTTTGGCACACGCCAGGATATGCCTGACAACCAGCCTCGCCACAGCATGCATTGACACCTGCCTTGCCCTTGCTGCGCCGTTGCGCTCAGGCAAGCCACACATGTGGCTGAATTTCAACAAGCCTTTTGCGGACCTGCCTCCAGTGTTCATGCCCGACAGGCCTGAGCTGGTGGGTGTGCCGATACTGTCACACCTAGAGCTGTATAGCTTGCAGCAATGCTTGCTCCTGCATCACGCCGTTTTCACGTGGCAGTATCTTGGCAGGCCTGAGCTGGTGAGTTTGCCAATGCTGTCCCAATTGCTGCAACGTGTGGTGATGCTGTGATACCAGCCAAAGCAGCCACCGCCGCGGCAGCAAAAGCAACTGCAGTGGCAGCCTTCTGACAAGCTTGCAGCACGTCTACCTGTGCCTGAAGGCTAAGGCAGGTTTGAAAGTGCGCTGCCTGCACAGCAGCTCAATAGATCCGTGCCACCCATGGCATGCCGGTGCTGTGCCACTTCTGCTGAAGTAGCACCATCTCCAGCGGCCACAGTGGCTGCAGCAGCAGCACCAGCGGCTGCAGAAGCCATAGCAGCAGCAACAGTAGCCGCAGTAGCCGCCGCAGTAGCTGCGCCGCACCAGCAACTGCTATGGCAGCTGCAGCACCCGCAGCTGCACCTGTGCCAGCACAGGGAGCTTGCCGCATGGCACAGCAACCTCCCAAGACGAGTGCCCCTCACCGTGTGGCTGCGCTCGCAGGGTGCGTGCAACGGCCCGGAGCCGGTCCCTGAGGATTTCAGCCCCGACGGCCTGGAGGAGCTGCCCGAATTTGAAGTGCCGGAGCAGCTGCCGCTGCCAACCTGGGAGACCCCGCCCCCGCCCAAGGTGCGCCCTGGCTTGCTTGCACAGGCGCAAGCAAGAGGGCTGAATGCTGCAATGGACAACAAGTTGGCGGCGCATTGTGAGCACGCCGGCGCTTGATTTGAAAGCTTTTTTCTGGTGTACTGCAGCTGTTACTGCAGCGGCTTTGGCTGCTGTTGCTCTTTTTGTGCCCTTTGGATATATAGGTGCAGCGGCCCTCTGGGTGAAGCGTGCAAGTGCATTGACGTGCCTGGACCTCAAGTGGCCTTTGTGCACACCTGGGGCGCACACCTGCCCACGCTAGCTGGGCCCGCAGGGCACACCTGCAGCAGGTGACCTGCAAACTTTTGCTGAGCATGCGGACTCCTTCCAGCTGCGTGCATGCCAGAAAAGGGCCTTCTGGGGTGCCCCCCATCGTGCTTGCAGCCCGCAGCTCCGCCCCCTGCCCCCTTATTTTGTGGTCCGCTGCAGACTCTCCAGGGGCCTTTTGTTTGATGCCCCCCTTGGGCCTTCTGTGATGCCCTGCAGGGGGTTCTTGTCCTGCACCCTCCAGGGGCGTCTATAACACCCTCCAGGGCCTTCTATAACACCCTCCACGGGCGTCTATAACACCCTCCAGGGCCTTCTATAACACCCTTTAGGGGCGTCTATAACACCCTCTAGGGGTGTCTTGCAATGACCTCCAGCAGTCATCCTTGTCGTCTGGCCTCCTGCAGACCATCCAGTGGATGCCGCCGTGCGAGCCAAGACCTGTGGGGTTCATGCGCGGCACGGCGCCAGTGATCATCATGGACGTGTCTGGCACGATGAACCCGGCGCAGCGTGGGAAGGTCAAGGAGGTCAAGGCCGTTGTGTGTGAGCTGCTCCACCCTGAAGGTGGGCGGCTGCAGGGCATGTATGTATATGTACATGTGTCCCAGGGGCATGTGTGCGCCTTTGTGTGTACCCACAATTGCAGACGCACTGTTGCTGCCGTGCAGTGTGCAAACCAATGGCGAGCGCCTGATGCTGCGCAGGGGAGCTTGGCACTGCATCGGGCCTGTTCGATGTCATCGCCTTTTCCAACCAGTCCTACGCCTGGAGTGCCACGTATGCACAGCGCCTCAGCCTGCTGTCGAGCACCCAGGCAAGGCACCCCAAGTCAATGCCTCTGTGTGCCTGCACAGCCGCTTGCAAGCATGTGTTTTGTTCTGTGTGGCTTGTTTAAGCCACTTGTCCAAACCATTTTGTGTGTGTTGTGTGTATCCACTATGTGGCTTGGTCAGGCCATGTGTCAGAAGCAAATTGGTGGCGGGTGAGGGTACGGTCAAGGGGCTGTGCGCTCGTATGCAAGCACACGCGAACGTTTGGCAATGTGCCGTGCTTGCAACAAAGAGGGGGTTGACGCCACTTTCACACCCCACCCCCACCCCCACCCATGGCGTCCGCCTGACTCATTTTCTTATTGACCCCACGCCTAGGACGCGCACGATCGCCTTGCTGCCTACCCCTCAGCCCTTAAGAAGCTTCCCCCTCCGCCTTTTGTCTTCAGCCTCCCTCTCCCTCTGTCTCCCCCTCTGCCTCCCTCTCATTCACATGGCTCTGACAAGAGAACAACACATGTGCACTAAAGCACTCTTGCGCCTTCATGCATGTGCAGGCACACGGGAACATTTACTGTCGTGTGTGCCTGCATGCCTGGGTGATGCCGCAGCCAAGGTTCCCCCTGTAGGGCACTGTGCAGCACCAACCCAACAATTATGATGTAAATTGCAAGCATGCGCACACGCATGCGCACCAAAATACGCTGACAGGACTAATGTGTATACGTGTGTGCATTGACGCTTGCTGCCGGATTGATGGGCCATGTGTAAATGCTTGCGCTTGTACACATGGTTAAGAGCATCCCTCAAGAGCACACCCACACGCACACATACACACACATGCACACACGTGCACGCCAACAGGAACGCACGCCACAATGCTCCTGTTTCCACGCAGGTGCAGTACTCGGGCCGCCAGGTAGGCGGCAAGATCCTGCCGGGTAGCGCCCGGGCAGCCAACAAGGCCAAGAGTGGCGCGGCACAGCTCATGCCCACCGAGCCTGAGCTGCTGGCAGATGCACAGAACTGGGTGGACAAGTGGCCGGGAGCGGTGGGCCACACTAACATGCTGTCTTCCTACCTCATGGCCGACTCCTACTGGAACGCAGACTGCTGGTAAGCATGCTGCGCCTGCTGCTGCTGCTGCTGCTGCTGCTGCTGCTGCTGCTGCTGCTGGGAGATGGGTGCGCTGGCAATGCACAGCCAGTTGGCTAGCCACCCTCCTGTGCCTGCCTGCCTGCACAGCCCCGCACTGCTGCGCATGCACCTGTCCAGATTTATCAATGCGCGGCTCTTGTGACTGATGCCTTTTGGTGCGCAGGTATCTGTTCAGCGATGGCCTGGCAGACGACCCAAGCCAGTGCCTGGATTTCCTAGAGTCCAGGGCCAAGCACGGCCACAGATGCCCCAGAGTCCATGCGGTATGATGCTGCCCTGCTGCTGCTGCTGCTGCCGCACTTCTGTATGCTTCACGCAGTGTGCACTTAGAATGCTGCTCTGAATGCACTCGTGTTCAAATGAACAGCACTCGCACAAGGGCCGCTCAGTGTGTGCTCTGTGTGCCAACCTCTGTGTGTGCGCAATGAGTGAAACTTACAAAACACACACACACACACACACACGGGGGCCGCTCAGCATGCGGCCACGTGAAGTGCAAGTCCGCCTGCCTGCCGGTCACCTCAGGAATGGAGATGCCCAAGCAAAAGATGACCTGCGTGCGGTCCCTTCACTGTGCCTCCTTGTAACTATGCAGCCACACTGGTCGGGAACACCAGCATGTGGTCGCCCTGCACTGGTCAGAACCAACACCTGCACCAACACCTGCACTGGTCGGAAACACCTGCACGCGGGCACCCTGCAGGTCGGATTCTTCCCTGACGATGCACCTGAGAACTATGAGGGCCGCCGGTTTCTGAAACGGGTGGCAGAAATCACGAGCGGCACCTACCAGGTTCGGCCTCTGCTGCCCAGCGCATTGCCTGCTCGTGCGTTGTGCGCCTCGCATGGCCTCTGTGACTGAGCACACATCGCATGGCCTCTGTGACAGAGCACACATCGCATGGCCTCTGTGACAGAGCACACATCGCATGGCCTCTGTGACAGAGCACGCTTCGCATGGCCTCTGTGACAGAGCACGCTTTGCATGGCCTCTGTGACAGAGCACACATCGCATGGCCTCTGTGACAGAGCACGCTTTGCATGGCCTCTGTGACAGAGCACACATCGCATGGCCTCTGTGACAGAGCATGCTTCGCATGGCCTTTGTGACAGAGCACACATCGCATGGCCTCTGTGACAGAGCACGCTTTGCATGGCCTCTGTGACAGAGCACACATTGCATGGCCTCTGTGACAGAGCACACATTGCATGGCCTCTGTGACAGAGCACGCCTCGCATGGCCTCTGTGATAGAGCACACATTGCATGGCCTCTGTGACAAAGCATGCCTCGCATGGCCTCTGACCCTTTTGCTTCGTCACGTCCCAGCCTCCTACCACAAGGCCAAGTGTTTGGGAGGGGGGAGGGCGCTGCTCGCTTGTGATTGCATCCATGCCTGCCTCCATAGCGCCTTCAATCTGAGCTGACTGCTGACATCTGCGGCAACTGGTGTCGCTTGTTTTGACTGGTGACACTCGTTTTAACTGGTGACACTCGTTTTGACTGGTGACGCTCGTTATCACTGGTGACGCTTGTTTTGACTGGTGACGCTTGTTTTCACTGGTGACGCTCATTTTGACTGGTGACACTTGTCTTGACTGGTGACGCTTGTTTTCACTGGTGGCGCTTGTTTGGACTGGTGACACTTGTGGCGACACTGGTTACACCACTTCCATGATCCTTGCCCATAAGCCTTTTGCTGCTCAGCCGGATGGTCCACGCACTGCTTGCTTGCGGATGCGTGCCCCTCTGGCGCAGGAGTATGATGCCAAGCTGCACCGGATCTACCAGGAGGGCGTCGGCTTTGTCAGCTATGACGTAAAGTGAGCAAATGTGGCATTACTTCTCAAGTCTTTGATCATCGTATATCCTTTCCTTTTTCCTTAGAACCTGCTGCCTTGCAGAGGGATGCAGGGTATAGCGTATTTGACAGGCCGCAGTTGGCCTGTGGCGATCACGTGCCGTGTGTGTGATTGTATGTGTGTATTTGTGTATCTTTGTATATATGTATGCATGCATGTATGTATGTATGTATGTATGTATGTACGTATGTATGTACGTATGTATGAACGCATGTGTATGTACGCATGCGTTGTGTATGTACGCATGTGTATGTATGCATGCATGTATGTATGTATGCATGTATGTATGCTTGTATGCATCTATGCATGTATGTCTATGTGTGCACGCATGTGCGTGTGTGTGCGCATGTGCGCATGTGCACGTGTGGGTCTGTCCAGATGGCCACTGAGGACATGGTGGGATGTCACAAGTGCTCCCTCAAGGGCTGTTGGCAGGCTGCCTGTGGCTGACTGGCTGACTGACTGCCTGTGGCTGAATGGCTGACTGGCTGACTGGCTGCCTGTGGCTGAATGGCTGACTGCCTGACTGCCTGACAGGCTGACTGGTGGGCGCGCTTCCTGACAAAAGCGTCCATGACCACAGCGCGCGACCTCTGTGCCGCCTTGCATTCGGCAAACAAACTTGTGGTTGTGCTTTGGGTAGGATGGCGTGGCCCTGGCGCATGACCTGGATGCGTCCATGCCTCTGACGCGTTATTTTGTACCATAAGGGCTGCCAAGCCTGAGACGGTGCACGTGCCCGTCCAGTGGCTTGCGCGCCATGCATGCGCCATGGCTGGCAAGTCAAGCATGCGCCATGGCTGGCAAGTCATGCATGCACCATGGCTGGCAAGTCATGCATGCGCCCAGGTTGTTACGTCAGGTTCTGCATTTAGAGCATTGCGCCGTGGCGTGCTTGCAGGACTGAGACGCCCGAGAATACTGTGGAGCGCCACTGGGCAGAAGAGCAGCTGCGCGCCGAGCGCAAGAAGAACATCAGGCTGGGCATCACTGAGCGCCTGGACGTGACCATGGCCCGCGTGCGGGCGCTGCACAACCAGACGCGCGTGCAGCCGCTGCTGGCCGACTACAACGTGCGTCATGCGCGCAGTTGGTGCTCTTGGGTGCCCGGCCCTGTTGCATGCCGCACCTACACCCCGCCACCACCACAGCCAACTGCATGTCCATCTGCACATCACTCCACCCATCTGTGCCCATCACTCCGCTCACCTTTGTGTGCATTATCCCTACAGTGCGTTTTCCAGCACTGCCCTGCCTTGGTGTACACCATCCCGCTGCGCTTGGCCGGGCAGCAGCAGTGGCAGAGGCAGCAGTGGCGGCAGCCGCCCTCCCAAAGTGGCTTTCCCCTGCTAAGGCGCTGCTAGCGCGCACCACCTTCGTACACCGCAGGAGCACGCGCAGGTTTCCAGTATCAGTATTACTAGTCTAGATACGACAAGAGTCGCGAATTCTTTTACAACCAGCCTGACATGCATTGCATGTAAGGGAGCAGGGCCAGGCAGGCGTGCCCTGCGTGAGCTGGAGTGGACGCGTACAGGCGCTTGCGCACCTCTGGCCTATGCGTGGGGGCGGATGCGAGGCGCTGCTGGCTGTTGCGCACGCAGGAGCAAGTGAAGAAAGGGCGGGAGCAGTATGAGCGGGAGATGGAGGAGACGCTGGCGCTGAATGAGCAGCGCAAGCAGCTGGCCATGGAGGACTACATGCAGCGCCTGAATGCCGTGTCCCAGGAGAACCAGGACAAGGTGGGCTGTGGCGTGGAGGATATGGGAAGGGTGGAAGGGGCGGAAGGGGAGGCCCATGGTACTTCTCGATGTGCAGTATGCAATGCATGTCAGGTTCTGGTGCGCGAGGAATGATGGGCTGTGAGGCTGTGCCTCCTACAGGCAAGCACGCTCGATGGCATTGCTGGCAGACGCTCCATTCTGCGGTCCCAGGAGGACCACTGAATGGTGCCTTGCCCAGCATTGACTGAACCATGCGTGCCCCAGTCTGGAGATTACCCGCAGGCTGCAAGCCTAGGCTTAGAGTGCGTTGGTTGCCAGCTCCTGTCTTCTTTCAAGATTGTGCCTCCTCTCAATGTCTTACTGCACAAGGATGCACTGGGCCACCCGTGCCTAACGGTACTCCTTGATGTACACTATGCTGCACCTCAATTGCTTGCTGCATGGAATGCTCTGGATGCAGATCGACGCCGCCAATGCACGCTACCAGGCAGCTCACAGCAGCTGGGTGGAGGCCTATGAAAGCGCGGTCCATGAATGGGAGACCACAAAGGTGTGTGGGGGTGTGTGTGCGGGTTTAGATTTGGCCTACATTCACCTTCATCTGCAAAGACCGCGCATCCTGCGTGCGTGTGTACGCGTGTGTGTGTTTGTGTTCATCTAGGCATATAATGTTCCGTACATAATGTTCTGGAAAGGAACAAAGGACGTATGGCCTACGGCTGCGCGCTCAAGGATGACTTGAACAACGGCAAGGAGGGTGACTGTGGCACACACCCGTTGTCTGTTGCAGCAGCACTGTGTGTGTATGTGTGTGTGTCAAGGTCGACATCCCAGCTTGCAATGCAAAAAATCGTGTGTGCTGAGACAAACGATGTCCAGCACTGACCAAGTTGCATGTGCTCATGCTTGCACATGCACACATTCGAACATTTCACACACGCAATTGCAGACACGTGCGCAAACACACACACAAACGCAACTGCACACATGCAGATGAGCCTGGAGGCGGAGCGCGCGGACGCCATCTCGCGCTACATGGCGCTGCAAGAGGCCCGCTCCCGCACGCCCTCCCCGCCTAGGTCCCGCCCCGCCTCTGCCCAAGCCCCACAACCCACGCCCCGCTCCAGGTGCGCGCCCCTTCCCTCCCAAGCCAATTTGCCAACACTTCTTGCCAACATAGAAAACCCAGCACTTTTCTTGCCAACATAAAATACCCATCACTCTTCTTGCCAACATAGAATGCCCAGCACCCAACACAGAAACCCGAGCACTCTTCTTGCCAACATGAAATGCCAAGCATTCTTCCTTCAAGTAGGCCAAAAGCTCTCCTTGCCCCCGCTCATTCAGCACACCCAAGCCCCACGCCATGCCGTTACCGCCTCCACGCTGCTGGCACAGCTTCCCATCCCAACCTTTACCCCAACCCAGCACAACCTGCACCATGCTTCCTGTTTCCCACCCTTGCCTGTTTCCCACCCTTGCCTGTTTCCCACCCTTGCCTTCCTTCCCACCATGCTTCCTGTTTCCCACCCTTGCCTTCCTCGCTGTTCTTGCTCACCCTGCCTCCTCCACCCTGCCTCGCTCACCTGCCTTGCTTGCATCGCATGCTCCGCTGGCTCAACTGACCTGCACGTCTTGCCCTGTCCCCTGCAGGCGTGGCCACCCAAGCCGCAGCCAACCCCAATCCGCCAGGCCCAGCAGCAGGACGTCCTCAGGGCGCCCCACCTCCGCTGGCGGGCAGCTCCAGCAGGACGGCATACTGCTGCAGCCTCCCTTTGGTGCCGGCAGCGTGCCCACAGCTGCGGCGCCTGCGCCGCAACCCGCAGCGCCACCTGTGGATTCGGGGGGTGCGTGTTGGGCTCAGGGTTAATGGTTCTCTTTGGTGTAAGGCGGGCCAGGCTTGCAGGCCTGGTGGAGTAGACGGTGCAGGTATGGGGGAGTCGGGGCTGTAGGCAAGCACTCACATGTGGGCGGAGAAGAACCATTGGGACTGCTCATTCCCACGCCAGCTGTTGCGTGTGTGTGCAGGGAGCTGGCTCAAGGCAGGCTTGATGCCATGACTGAGGGCAGGCAGGCATCACGCCCTGGGAAACCCTCCTACCCTCAGCTGCGCCCCACTGCATGTGTTGCGGTGCCCCACTGCATGTGCACAGTGCTGTTCAAGTCGTCTGAGGAGGAGGCGTACCCAGACCCCAACTCGGAGAACGTGGCGGCAGCGTTCGCGCAAGCCGCCAGTTCCGTGTGGGGGGAAGAGCGCCAGGCCCTGCCGCACCTGCCTGTGGGGGACGACAACACGGTATGGGGGGCTGAAAGCAACAGACAAATGAATGACACATAGGCAGTAAACGCGCTCCCTACATCAATGACGGAATGGGGGCCAGGGTTAGCTCTGGGGTAGGTAAGGGGCTGCGTGCAGGAGCAGGCACGGGTGGGGGCGCGCTTCGTGATGTGTGGGTGCTGTGGCGTGCTGCACGGCGTGCTGCACGGGTGCTGCTGCAGGGGGGGGCAGCGTGCGCTAGGGGTGACCCGGAGGGGCGGGGCAGGGTACAGCAGGGTTACAGCAGCATGGGCGCTGCGGTTCATATGTAGCGGGGACGGGGGGCCATGAGCAGCAGCAGGCCCTCTCTCCCAGCACCTCCTCCATCTGTCACATGCCGCTGCTGATGGCAGCAGCCCATCCCCATCCTGCCGCAGGTCACGATGGTCAGCGCTCTGCAGGGATCTTTGGGGCATCCCCCCGATGGTGACAACCAGCTGGCTCCATCCAGTGCCTCAGTGACGCCGCGCAAGGCCCAGGTCAGTGCACCCCTAAGGCATGCAACATACACATGCGCACACACACACGTGTACACTCACGTACACACACAAACACACACAGGCACACAGATACGCTGGAGGTGCACTTGTTATAGCGGCTGCCGGCTCCTGCAGGCGGCGGGTCCTTTTTCTTGCTGATTGCCCCTTATTCAATGGCACGCGTGCTACCTGTCACAAGCAAGGACACTCGTTTGAGGCAGGCGTGCATGCTGCCCATGACTTTCCCGCTGCCCCAACCTTCTGCCACATGCTTGCCCCTTTCTGTAAATCTTCTTGCTCCCACCTGGGCAGTGTCTCACGGCTGCTGGTGCATTGCTCAGGCTGCGCATGGCCAGCTCATCTGCGGCTCTCGTGCAGGTTTGAGCACATATGTGGGAACTCAGAGAACCGACCAGCATCCGTACAAGAAGCCCTGCAAGGCCAAGTGCTTAATAGAAAATGAGCCATGTGCTGGGCTCTTTCTCCTCCTCCTCCTCCTCCTCCTCCTCC
>LKMJ01004093.1_pt1 | contig 13675 bp, 21 predicted proteins | sample 643391 | NCBI WGS metagenome assembly LKMJ01 (sample SAMN04112250, study PRJNA286221) | soda lake metagenome | biome: soda lake; feature: Kulunda Steppe; material: water; isolation source: sample PL-Br10 brine of Picturesque Lake | place: Russia: Kulunda steppe | collected 2010-07
CCCCCCCCCCCCCCCCTTTCCCTCTCAAATACACACATAGCACACATGTGCACACACAGCAGTGCTGTAACAGCACTCAAGTAAACACACTGCACTGCAATACATATACAGCACTCACGCACGCCCACGTGCAAGCCGACAAGTATACACAAAGCACACACAGCATGCGCGTACGCATGCAAACAGTCACATTCACACACAGCGTACACGCACACATACACACACCTGCGACAATGCGGCGCTCCTGTGCGGCTGGCAGTGCACTGATGTGACTGACAGCCTCACCTCCTCGCGCCCTGGGCCTTGCGCAGGGAACGTGCCCGCCTCATGCAGCTGCGGCGTGCGGGGCGCACAGGCACACAATGGCTGCACGCCACAAGGACTGCTTCTATCCACATTCGCCGGCTGCCGCAAGGATGTGTCTGCCGCGCCTTCTGCACCTGTTGCTGCTTTTGCAGGCACGGTGGCCGCTGCTGCTGATGCAGGCGGCCCTGCATTCAGGAGCACCTGTGCCTGTGTGTTGCCTGGGACCACTGCTGCCAAACACCTGTCTGAGGCACCTGCAGGGCCACCCACTGCTGCCGCTGCTGCACTTGCTGTTGGTTGCACAGAGTCAGCCCCAGATTGAGGCTCCCCCTCCTGCGGCTGACTCAGCTCGGGGGGCAGCACCAGCGTCTCAGACTTCCACGACCCGCTCACGCCTGCGCAAAGCAGCAGGCACCATGCGTCGGGGGCAGACAGCCATCGTGGCCAGAGAACGCAGGTGTGCAGGCGAAAGGGTGCTGGCGCTGCATGCAAGGACGGCTGCAGCAAGTGCGAGCTGGCTCCGTGTGCAGCGCCATCTTCCTGCAAAGGAGGCTACTCAGCGTGGCAGGCTGCTGCACATAAGGCATGCAGTCACCCGATCCAGCAGCCTCAGCAGATCGCTCTTCAGACGCACAAAGGGGGCTGAGGGCTGCGGCGGTGGCTGCGGCGGCGGCAAGCGTGCGGACCAGCCAGCCCCCATTACCATTTATCTGCACATGCACGTCCGCCTTTGCTCCATGCACCAGGACATGAGCGCATTTGCTGTTAGGCACAGCGCAAATGCATGCGAAAGCGCATCAGCATATATGCGTGTGCAGACACTTGCACAAACGCACACATAGTACATACGTATTCTCACACACACATACCTGGCCCACAGAGCAGCAGCCTCACACGACGCACGCCAGAAGCCGCACACAGCCGCAGAAGCTCCCCAAAGCGCACCGCAGTCTCCACTGCGTTGCACCCTTCATTCCTGTCCGCGCCTACACACAGGCCACAGCACAGGCGCCTGAGTGGTCGTTGTCTCTGTGTGTGACGGGTGCTGGTTCTCAACTCTGATGCTCAAGCCCAAGCAGCGTAGCACGCATGTACTGGAATTCAGGGAGTTCAAAGCAGACATCCAGGAGGCCTGCCCTGCGTGCTGACCAGTCCTCCATCTTGTGACCAAACTCACGCCCAGGCGGAGCAGACGGAAGCAGGCGCGCCAAGGCGAGGGGGGCCGTGGCACACGCTTCTGTGCTCTGTGCGTGTCCCTTTTTCGGTCACAGCTGGTGCTGCATCCCTTCCTTGCGATCCTATGTGGAGCCTACTCGAAAAGCGCCCTTCTGAAGATGTGCATCAGCCTGCATTCCTGCTAATGAGGACACACACACACACATAAGCACACAACACACACCCATGCACCTGCTTGGCCTGACCTGCAATGGTGATCCTGAGCTCCTCTCCAGGCTCCCAAGCCCGCACACACTGGCCGCCCTCGCCTGTGCCGGCCGCGCTGGCCACCACCACATCCCGGGCTGCCTGCTTGCCTATTTTCATGGCCTGCACAGCTGCATCTCCTGAGCTCGACCAAGGTGGGAGCTTCCCAACGGCCTGGCTCTGATTCTGGTCCTGCTGCTGCTGCTGCTGCTGCTGCTGGTTGGGCTGGTTGGGCAGGATGCCCAAGCGCACAAGGGCGTTATAGATGGTAAGGGATCGGCTGTGCCTGTTGGTAAGGTAGACTGCCCTGGAGGTGTCGGGCTGACAGCTGTGTGCAGTTGCGAGGTATTGTTCCCATCCGCCGTCTAGCAGAAGCCTGAGTTTTAGAAAGCGAGTGGCATGTACTGAGGACTTTCTGCTCAGTTCTTTGCGCGTGTCAGTCATGTCGTGCTCTGGGCTGCCCAGCGTGCAAGTGAGCTGCCTAGGATGTCGGTGCTGCAGCTTATTTGCAGGTGTGCAACATTAGCAGAACTGTGCAGCTGGCTGTCATGTCAGTTTCTATATAGTATCAGCTTCTTTGTGGTACTCACTGTCTCTGCTCCTCCTCCTGATCCATGTTTGCTATCCCTTTCTGGCCGCCACGCTGTCTGCGGTTTACCTTACATGTTTAAGTTCCTCGCCCACTCAAGTTAAACGAACGAAAAAATGGATTAATTTGCTACCGGTTTTGGCTTATTAGAATGTGCCGCTCTCACTCAGGATTTTGTTTTAAACCCACGTAAGTGATTCTTCAGGTTGAAAGACCGCAGGCCTGTCAGGCCTTAGCTAGGCTGCCCTCGTCAGTACAGCACCGAACCCTAACCCTCACTGATGACACCTTATTTCAGCAGTTCAAATTTGCAAGCCTGGACGTTACACGAATCTGACAGTCAGATACTAGAAATTGAATCCCCAAACACCAAGCCTGAAAAACTTCACAAGCCTATTTCCGCGTTTCTGCAGCCGCAGCAGCCTCAACCTTGTCCTTGATAAATAAGGTCATGAGAGCTAGAGTTGAAAGGAGCACCGCAGCTGCAAATGCAGCCTCTGTGTTGTACTCCTGCGGCCAAGCGCAAATGAGCAGACAGGTGCCAGACAGATCAGGACGGAGAAATGAGCCCCCCATGGCCTAAGGCGAGATAGGGCTTCTTACTGAAAAAGACGCAAGTTGCAGGACAACAAAGCAGGGTCTGGCATCCAACCCACCTTATAAGCGCTTTCCACAAACAGCGTCAATGTCTGTGTCTTGCCCAAAATGTTGCCAGAGATAACTGACACAGCGCCAAACTCCCCCATGGCACGTGCATTGGTCAAAATGGTGCCATAAAGGAGCGCCCACCTACAACATCATCAAAGGGCATTGAAGGGCAACGTATTGACATGTCATGCAACAGAACATGGGAAACGGTGCACAGAACATAGCTCTGAATGCCAAAATTGAGCCAGAGGGCTTTGAGCATTCCCGTGGTTCAACAGTTAACACAGCATGTAGCGCCCTTTGTCTGCCAGATGGTCGTATCATGGCATGCTAACAGCATGCATGCCTGTTAGCGTTTAAAAGCATATGGCGGCGCTAAAAGGTTGGACTTAACCTTTCAATGCATGTCCAGTCTGAGCGCTTCAAGTCCGTACCACTGAGTCCACACCCTTTCAGATCTTGCCCTACCTGATGTTTGGCAAGGTCACATTCCAAAACACCTGCCAGTCATTAGCGCCAAGCGTGCGAGCTGCCTCTTCCTGCAGAGCATGTTCATGGAAAATCGGCGATGGCTTCAAGCGCCATAAGCGCATGGCCCTCTGTTGCGTCCAAAAGAGCTTAACTTTGTGTTGGGTATGACATGCGCTTTTGTGGGCTACTGTTGATTTGCTTATTTCAGGCTACTTGAGTGACAAGTTGTGGCACTGTCACTCAGTATTTTATGCAAAAAATGCATACACAAAGCAGTGGCAGGCACAGCAAGTTGCAGCTTGAGCATAACATCACAAGTGTTGCCACATTGCCGGCGCAGCTCTCTCCTTCTCTCTCCCCCCCCAGAGCGATTCTTTGCCTCGTGTATCATCAATGTGCACATATCCCAAGAGCAAAACAAACAGGCTATACGGGCATGCCTGCACCCATGAGCGAACATGCATGCACTGACGCATGCTCACACACGCTTGCACAGCTGTGCTATGAGCACGCACAAACGCATGCCCAAAAAAGCTGAAGCTGTGCATGTATTCGCTTGCCAGCAACAAATGTAGGCAACCCATCTAGGTAGACCTGCCAAAATGGAGGTGCAGGTGCAGAGGGTTGCAGAGAGGACAGAGTGCATGGGGCACCTGGCCCTTAATGGCAGCACTGGTGCACCAGGTAGAGCGCGTATAGCGCTATGCTTGGACCTCAAGATGCCATGCAACACGACTAAATAAAAGTTTCCAAATCAGTTCCAGAGGGGCTCATAAACCACAAGGGTTGTGGGAAATAACAAATATACTAAAACAAATATACTAAGCTCCTTCATTAAAACGCATGACAAGCTTGTATGCGGCCTTTACAATTGCGGAAACAAACAAATAAGGTAGGCTACAAGGACAACGCACCTCAGACAGATCCATGGTCTCCAAAATTGGGATGAGCTCACGGACAACGAAAGGGAGAGTGACAAACATGGTCGCAAGTGCCATTCCTGCGTTCAGTAGAGATGATGCTCGACAGATCGCTTGCCAATAAGTGCACGCAAGGCAAGCCACCTGGCTAATTGCTGTGAGCCACTGAAAACCAGGAATGCACTTGATACACCAACTATGGGGCGAGATGTGCGCGGCAACAGCCTATGTAAGACAAGCTAGGTAGTGTGTTAACTGTGTAACAATTGAGGCAAGATTTACAAGATTTACAAAACAGCCACCTAGTCAAAACGCCTGACTACTGGACATGACATTTTTGCAGATATTTTGAAAAGCACCTCATGCCACGCTCATGCTCTGCTGTAGCAGACATGGCTTTTGAAATTGCATAATATCAAACAATTCAACATGCCACGCGAACATGTCATGGATATGACTCACCAGTGAAGGCAAACACCACGTTGATGCCTGCCTGCTGCAGCATTGGCCCAAACCAGCCATTGCGCCCGTACAGCAAGGTCAGCATGAGGCCGGTGACTACTGGAGAAATGGAAAAGGGCAGGTCGAGGAGAGACAGCAAGAAGACCTGCTCACAGGGCAAAGCCAGTCCCAGGAAAAGAAACACTGATGGAAGCCATTATTGCTGTGAAGTATCTTCCTGTGTATGAACGTGCATGCTCATACGCGCGTGTGCTTGCGCGTGTCTGCATGTTTGTTTCACGCACACATGTGAGTTGGCAGCCAACGCCCAAGACAGGCAGGCACTCAGTGTTGCAAGCAGCTGGATGGGCTTATGGGGGCCAGCAGGAGCTATATCTATCTCCCTCAGAGATGCACACGAATATATCCAGATCCTGTTGTAGAGTGGGCTGCCGTTTTCTTCTTGTTACCACAAGCGGCCTGCCCTTGTCCTTGCCCGGCTCACTTTTCCAGGAAAGTCATTTCTGGTAATGTTGATGGCGGCGACCAGGCCAAACAGCACGTTCACAGGGACAGCCACGCCTGCCAGCATGAGGGTGAGCTTGATGGCGTGGAGGAAGTCTGGGTCCATGAGGCACTCAACAAACACGCCAATGCCCTTGTGGAAAGCCTGCGCATGGGGCGAGGGGGTTTGCTGCTGCTGTTTAAGGCCACCTCCGAGACACACAGACCATCATCTGGGCGCGGTCGTTTGGACCGCGCCTTTCCTGTCTGTATCTCACAGCAAGATGCAGCTCATGCGCCAAGAACTTCTCGTGGGCAGCACATGCAAGAGCATGGTGAGCATCTGGAAGCAAAGGAGAAGCAAAGTGATGTGTTCATGCACAATCATGCAATGGAAACAGTAGTTACAGGGCACAAACACCTGGTCCACTGGGTGTGTTCTTCGAGATTAGTTGCATGAGAATGACTACTTAAAGAGGCACAAGGTTGTCTTGCATATTTTCTGGCGCCAAATTTGTGACAGCAAGATGTGGGGAACAGGAAAGACGACAAGAACACGTGCTTGCGTGCAAAGTAGAGGTCTCTTGGCCAGGGCAGGAGGAACTGTGGCAGAGCACCAATACATTGTTGCTGCAGCAATTGGTGTGAGTGTGCAGGTACTTACCTGGTAAAAGACATTGGCGAATGGCACGAGTACCATGAGGGCAATATAAGCTATAGCTGTACCAACAAGTAACTTGGCAGTCGTGGAAGTGACCTGAAAAGAAAGCAAGCAGGTTGAAGCAACATTCAATGTCTAGGAGATGAGCCTGCTCAGCTCGCTGCTTAGGCAATGGGCTGAACGCCCAGCAGACCCAAATGCACAAAATGCACATGCTGTCCAGCACACACCTCCTTTCCCGACCCTCCTGCCGCTGAGCCCATTCCGCCTGCTGCACCCCCTGCCATGATTGTAGCTAGCCGCCTGCTGCTTCTGCTTCTGCAAGTGCGCTGTACACCTACGTGCTGCAAAGCCCGACGGCCAGCAAACCCTTCAACCCCTAACAACCCCTGCATCAGAAGAGCATCCTCTTTGTGGGGTCTCCCACTTGTGCTTGGCCCATTTGAGAGGGAGCAAGGGCTGAAGGCAGGCAGCCCCTGTTGTGCATGTGTCCGTGTGAGGTAGGACCCCCCGCATGTTGCTGCAGCCTGAATGGCTGCCATCCTTTAAATGTAACACGCAGGTAAAAAAAATTATGACTCTTGGCTTTGCTCTGGTTGGTCAATTCTAAACTTGGCGGACAAATAGAAAGAATTTGATAAATTAGTAGCACAATTTGGTACTGCCAGCCTTTCAGCGGCTGAGCATGCCCTCGCACCTGAGCAACGCGTCCGATGAGGACAGCTTGCTGGTGGTGGCAGCTGAGGTGGCCAACATTCTCAATGAGGGAGAGGGCCAGGTGGGTTAGGGAAGATGCGGGTGCAAGAGATCAAGAACCAGTTGGTTGATGCGGCATGGGCAGGCCCTGCTGCAAATCTACCTCCTGCTCTTGGTAGGCAGCACTGTCCTGCCACTGGAAAATGCATCGTACAAGTTGAGGGCATGTTCAGAATTGAAGTCTTTTTGGTGGCCTTCAGGCAGCAGCCTCAGCTGGGGCTTGCCGGCTGCCTACTTGTGCCTACTCCTGTTTGGCAGACAGACATGCATGCTGTTGCAACCTGGCCAAGGCTTGATTTCAAATTCCGGTGATTTTTAGGACGACTGGCACGCTAAAACACACGGTACTGAACTGGGCGTGCAGGTGAAGACAGCCTTGGCCGAGACGCCTGGATCCAAGTTCCTGGCAGAGTGCAACACGCTACTGCAGAGCCAGCAATATGAGCAGTACCTTGCCAAGATACAAGCGCAGCTGGACATGGTGTTCGACAAGTGCACTGATAAAGGTGGGCGATGGGTCGTCCAATGCAACATTGAACACCAGCCGTACTCTCCCACCTGGGCTAGTGCTGTTGCGACATCACTACGATCATTGATATCTAACGCGAAACCCTGCCCTGATGCAAACGCAGAGTGCGAGTGCGTCGCCAACATCCTGGTGCATGCCGTGCCAAGGGTGCCAGTGGACAGGATGCAGGCCACTGCCCAGAGCTTGGCTGCCGCCTTGACATCCAAGGTACGTTTAAAGGAGCTATGTGGCACTAGACTTGTGTATGCATGACCCCCCATGTGCACTCCGCTCCACGCACCTTGAGTGTAATTGTGCGCACTCTGCCACCTCATCCAAGAGAACACGACAGACTATAACAGACCATGCACTTCAAGCTGACCTGCAACTGTCGTGGAGATGACGGAATGGACAATACAGTAAGCATGTTCTTTTTATAGCCGATCCCAAACGTGCAATTACTTGCTGCCAACATGACCTTCATTTTGAGGGGTGATTCCGAGTGGGGTAATGCTGAAACTGAGCTACTTCACCAAATCGTACAAGCATGCAACAAGCACAGGCATGCAGGCTGCTGCTTGGGGGTGCATGTGTGTGCAAGCGCGTGTGCTACGTGAATGCCCACGTGCTGATGGGCACGTCTGTGCAATCATTGCCTACGTCTGTGCATCAATGTGTGCGTGTGTGTCCAAAATTCTAACAAAATACACAGGATTTGTCGTGTGTGAGTGGCTTTGAGGCTTGGATTTTCAGCTGCGATGCTGTCTGCCCCATCTGCAGGTCGATGAGCGTGCAAGCGAGAGATTAGGGGCGTTATTAAATTTATATGGTGTTGCCAGTGGTCATCCACGTACCCAGAGAGTTGTGCTTTTAAAGGCTGCTGAGTATGCCCACAAGTGAGTGAATAACTCGAGGCATGAAGGAACGTTTGTGGAGCTGAGCTTGTTTGTGTTGGAGAGCCTGTTGACATGGCATAGAGCCTGTTGACACGGCATGCAGTCTGGGCTATGCCAACACCCACCCCATCATGATAATGCATGACCATATTCTGAGTCTAGATGAAAGTTCCGCAGCACAGCATGGCAACGTCCATCTGTTGCATCTTAAGTGGCCAAGCTCACAGCAGTTTCTTCAGGGGTCTATGTCAGACAGTCTAATAGTTTGTCTCAGGGGTAGTTGTATTGTCAAGGGTGTAAGCATAAGCCTTGGACGATGGAAGCAGTGGTTGAGCACCCCAATATGGGCAGGCTCAATTGCACAGTCACTGCTGATGTGATTACACTGTGAGCATGCCCACACAGAGGCTGCATCTTTTTTAGTGTAAATTGGCCAGAATGTCCACGCCTTGGATAGCAGTGCGCGGAGCAGTTGCGTCCTCATCGTGAACATGTCCAATCAATGCACACATGATCCTCATGGCTCTCCAATGCTCAGTGTGTATGTCAACAGGCTTATGGAAGGTAGAGGCAGATACCAGGGGCCCTTCCATGCGTGCATAATGAGGCCATAGCCAAAGGCGGCTTCCTTGCAATAATGCATGACCAGCAGTGCGGGCAGGATTGGAATCTCATTGCGGCCCCAGCCTGTAAGGCGCAACCCCGTACGCCCACAGTCTTGGCCAGAATTCAGTCTTGATTCCTGGAAATGTTGGCAAAACTCAAGGAGCCTTGGCACGTATGGCTGGCAGCCGCGGGCTCTTGCGTCACCTCTCGCCCATACCCGAATTCATTGTGCTGCTTTTCATGAGTATGGCCTCTCCTGCTCTCGCCTGAGGGGGCAGGCAGTTCTCCGTCATGCCTGATCTGCAGTTCACTTGCATTTGTGTGGTAATGTGATGCGCAGCCTGCCTCGCCTGGCAGCCATCCTAGTACCTGCGGTGCGCGGGAAGAGCCAAGATTGGATACGTCAATGGAGCCTGAATGAAGCGGAGTCCAGAGAGCTGCTCATTGCGCTTGCCACCTTGATCAAGGTGCGTGGGCATAGCCCACTCACTGCACGTGCCTGCCGCCCAGGCATGGTGTTGCGGCAGGCAGGCAGAGCACACCTGGGCGCGTGCATGCGTACATGCACAAGCAGGACACACATGTAATCTAAGTGCGCAAGCAAGCATGCAGGCATCGTGCTGTTTGCAGATGCAGGGTGCTGGCAGGCTGGGCCTCCGCAAAGTCCCTCAGGGAGCCTAGAGGAAGAGGAGTGTCCAGGCACTGGATTAATGGTCATAGGGTTTGGCTGCTCCACCCAGTGGTCGCGGTAGTGACAGATGCCAGGACCCCGGGGGGGGGGAGGGAAGGGGACAAGGGCTGTCGAGCCTGCTGCCTGCTCCACTGGCTACTTTTGACCTCCGCTTCTTGCTAAAGACTGGTGCATGAACATCACGTGCTCCACTGCCTCATGTCCATGCATGCTCTTTTGGTCGTGTTCGGGCACGGTGGACGTATGCATGCATGCATGCATGACCTGACCACCTGTTCCTCCTTAGCTATGGCCGATGATGATCTACTTCAAAACAACCTTATCTACATTGTACGATTGCATGGTGCTCTGCACCTGCGTATGGGTACAGCTTTGACCCTGAGGCCTGGCACCCTTTGCTACATCCTTTGTTGAGAGCCTTTTTGCCCCTCTAAGATAATTTTGTCTCACCAGAGCCCATCTCACCAGAGCATGCCAAAAAAAACCATTTGACAGGCTTGTGCCCGTTGGGACCACACCCTTGCCTCTATTTTCTACGCCCTGGTTCTTTCTAGGTCCAGGACTTCTTTGAATCTTCGAATCACTAAACCACTTGCCAGTGTGTCTCTCTCCCATTGCACCGTCAGATCCAACTCAGTCAGAGAAAAGGATAGCTGGGGTCTTATTGGCAATGGAGCCAGGCTCGGTAGATGCAAGGTCTTGCGGCAAGGCAGTGGTGTGCAGCGCTCGTAGCAAGGCCGGCTGAATCTCTCCTGCATTCCCTCAGCAGAGTTGCACATTTCTGCCCAGGTGCAGCCCTTTTGGGCACCCTTTGCCTTGCTTGCTGCACTGACCCCCCCTCCCGCTTCTCCCTGCAGATTGGGACGGACCGCGCCAGTGTACAAGAGTACATCCGCCTAGTCACGGCCGCGCTGGCGCTGTGCCAGGAGAACGACGCCGCCGCTATTGCGCAGCTGCGGCCCCTCGCCGTGGCCGCCGTCACCGACTTCGTGCGCAAGTGCGTGAGCTGCGCAACCCATGCGGATGAGTCATGTACTGTATCTGGGAGTGCGTGGGCCATGCCTGCCACGTCATCGAGTCATGTGGCTGTGCCTGCGTTCACTTGCTGAAACTGCAAGGGGCCTTTGCTATGCCACAGCATGCGCTGGGCTTCGCGCGCTTGCAAGGGCATGGATTGGCAGCATGAGCGCGTTCGTGTGCTGTGCCAAGCACGCCCTGCCTACATTCTGCACCTGATGCAAGTGCGCACCCTGCCTGTTGCACAAGCATGCCCCAGCTGCCTGACGCAGAGTGCCTGTGCCTGTGCGTGTGCCCCTGCAGCCCCGCCATCTTCCAGGCAGACTTTGCAGGGTCGCCCGCTGTGAAGGCACTGGCCAAGGACGCGTCTGCCGCCCCTGTCTACGGCCTGTTTGCCGCAACCTTGTCTGGAGACCTGGGAAGTGAGTGGGGTAGTATGCAAGGTTGGGAAAATCTGTCATCTTTGAAGTGCCAACCTCACAAAGGGAACCCGCGCGAGTGAAACACATCCCTAATAAGGACTAGAATACTAAACAGAACATATTTGTGAAAAAAGTAAGGTATTCTGGCCTTTATGAGGGACGTGTTTCACTCGCGCATACTCAGGCCCCCTTCGGGCGCTTGGTATTGGAGCGAGTGGTTGCCGCGGCTGTTGATGATTTGCGTGCGCCACGCTGCTCTAACTACTCTTAAGCCTCACACTTTCTTGTGCAGAGGAGATCCAAGAGCATTACAGGGTATGACGTGCATGGGTGGGTGTACTGGGCAGGCGCCTGGCAAAAGAATGCGTGCGTTGGCAGGCACACATAAGCATGCCTGTGCATACTCGCTCACGCACATGCAGGCTTCCGCGCAGCAGCCAAGCCAGCGGTGTTGGAGCAAGTGGGCGTCTCGCCCGAGGCTGCCCTGACGAAGGCGCGCCTGGTAGCGCTGCTGGCACTCTGCTCGGGGGGCTCCTGCAAAGAGGTGGGGACCGCCGCGTGGCCTTGTGATGCGGTGTGCGCGCACTTGCACGCATGCACAGCTGCTGCCCATTTGTCCCTCGGCTAAGGCTCAGGAGCATGGGCCTGCTTGCAGGTGTGTACGCATGCAGTAGCCCACTCTATTGCTGGGGATTTTAAAGGGGGGGGGAGACAGTCTTGCGTGCAGTGGTCAGACTCACACCAAAAGCAATCAGCTGTGCGACCCTCCTTTTGCCTCACACCGTGGAGCAATGAGTGCGGCCTGCTGCTGTATCAGTGTCGCGTCAGCAGCAGGGCATACCGTTGGCATGCCTCACGCATCCTGGCTGCTGTGCATGTGCGGGCATTGAGGCTGGATGGATCCAAGCAGCATGTGTGGACATGGAGACTAGATGGATCTAGGCCGCATGTGTGGGCAAGGAAGCTGGATGTGTCCAAGCTGCGTGTGTGGGCATGGAGACTAGATGGGTTTAAGCCAAGCCGCATGTGAAGGCATGAAGCTGGATGGATCTTAACCTGATGAGCCGCCGGCCCGTCGCTGCAGGAGGTTCACCTTCAGCCCTGCTGCAAAGGGCTATTGTGTACACACGGGACCGAGCCCATGGTTGCTGGGGAGCAGCGCTTTGGAATGGCAGGGCAGGCATGGCACACAGCTGACGCACAGCGCCTGCGGCTCCTTGTCCAGGGATTTTTGCTGCGTGGCAGTGTGCCACGGCCCCCCCCAAAAAACTCCCACCCCCCCAATATTATGACACCCACCCCTCCCCCTCTCTGCACATGTCACATCTGTGTCTGAGGCCTTGCTACCTGCACCTTGCCTGTGCACGCCTGCATTTTGTGGCCCTGCGGGCCGGTGCCAGCACTGCTTCCAGGCATCGCCGTGTGAGGTCGTACTGCCGGTGCACGCATGCGCAGGTGCCGTTCTCAAGCATCCAGTCTGCGCTGGACATCCCAGCCAGCGAGGTGGAGTCCTGGATTGTGCGTGCGATTGGCTCAAGGCTGATAGAGGGCAAGATCGACCAGGTGCGCGCATCCCCTGCTGCAGGGGTGCCAGGCAGCACAGGCTGTGAGGTGGTGGTGTGTGCAGGCTGGCAGCACAGGCTGGCAGCTGAGGCTGGAAGGTTCCGGCCGGCCTCAGCAAGGGCTGACCTGCCTGCGAGGTGCATGCTGCTGGTGCTACCGCGTGGCTGCTGGAACAGGTTGGGCTGTGCATGCAGGCCCAGGCATGTGCAGGCATGCGTCTGGGTGCATGTGCCACTTTGCGTCCCCATATGTGTTCCCGCGAGAAAGCTTTGGACTTGGGATTTCTGTGCATGCGTGGTTGGGACCAGGAGCGCGGCTTGGTGCTGTAATGTGGGTTCAGTGTCCATGGACGTTGCCACTGACATGCTAGAGATTCCGCTCCTGCTGAGCTTCCAGGCAGGGTCTAGGATTTGCTTATGAATCAGAAGGCTCAGAAGTGCGCCGCATACCTAAATACCTCTCGGAGAGTGTGAATCTGATAAGGTGAAGCTTTCGACGTCTTTTGTTATACAAATGTTCAGGGTTCGAGTATGGTCTACTATTCAACTAAACATGCCCATACAGTGTGTCATGCAGGCTCGTCGCCAGGCCTTGCCGTTCAGACTATGCTGCTGCCAAGCGCAATGCATCAGTTGTCTGAAGCAGAATGCTCAAATTATTTGCCTAACTGTGTCTTATTGCTTTTGCCGCAGGTCCAGGACATGGTGGTGGTGTCTCGGTGCACGCAACGCACTTTTGGTGCCGCAGAGTGGGCCACGCTGCGAACGCAGCTGGCTGCATGGCGCGACTCCTTGCATGGGGCACAGACCCTGCTAGGCTCCATGCAAATGGCCGCCAAGACCGGACCTGCTGGCGCCCTGGGCAGCAAGCCTGCCATTACTGCGGCCATTTAGGCTGCTGGTTTGTATATCGTAGGACTAAGCTGGTGGGAAGACTGGATTTTCTTCGTTGATGGGGAGTCATACGGTGCCTAGGTCCTAGGTGACTCCTTTTCATTTATTGATGAGTGTTTCACTGGCTACACAGTTTTCCTTATTCTTCCTTCCTTTAGCATCAGACTTGATTTGCGTAATTTAATTTCTCTCGTGAGTTTAAGTTTACAAGTTTAAGTTTGACCTTCAGCCAGGTAGTTTACAAGGTTTACAAGGATAAGGCCTTCAGTCAAGAATTGCGACTGCTAGCCTGCTCATAAAAAACGATTAATTCATGAAGGAAAAAAGGAAGTTTATGGTTGTTCTGGTTTAAAAAAGCGGA
>LKMJ01004067.1_pt1 | contig 13674 bp, 12 predicted proteins | sample 643391 | NCBI WGS metagenome assembly LKMJ01 (sample SAMN04112250, study PRJNA286221) | soda lake metagenome | biome: soda lake; feature: Kulunda Steppe; material: water; isolation source: sample PL-Br10 brine of Picturesque Lake | place: Russia: Kulunda steppe | collected 2010-07
TGTGAGTAGTAGGCCTGCTATTATTGCTGCTATTCCTCTTTGTAGGTTTGTGGCTTCTAGGATGTTGGTGTGGATCTGGGTTGCTGAGTCCGTGAATCTTCCTGTTATTCTGTCTCCTTCTGGGCTGAGGATTGCGTCTTCAATGTCCCTGTCTATTACTAGTGTGACTGTTTTGGATCTTGATACTTCTGTTCCTTCTGCTTTTGCCGTGATTTTTACTTCTCCTCTTTTCTGGAATGGTACTCCTGCGTACATGTAGCTCGTTCCTGTTTCTCCGGGCGCTACTGTAACTGAGCTTGGGCCTATTTCTACCCATTCAGGGCCTTCATAGTCTAGTTCGTATGTGTTTTCTCTTGTTCCTGTGTTGTTAAGCTTTATTTCGTATATTGTCGAACGGTTTTCTCCCGCAGATGCGATTTCCGGGACAACATCTAGTTCTAAGTCCCAACAGTTTTCTACAGTGGTTTCTATAGTTTCTGTTGTCTCTGGTTCTCCAAATGTTGATGCAGTGGAAGTTATGTCTATCTGGTGTGTTCCTCTATCCATTTGTCTTCCGTCGACGATCATCTCTACTGTTTCTGATTCGCCTTCTGCTACCTGTACCTCTGATTCCTCAAACTCACCTTCAGTGGTTTCTAATTCAAATACTTCGTCGGCTTCTCCAGTGTTCTCCACTAGGACTTCAAAGGTTTCTTCTCCTTCTTCGCAGACTGCTTCAGGGCCTGTGACCCCTATTTCTGAGCTCATTGGGTTTTCTACTTCAAGTCTAGCAGTATCTGATGCTGTTGATAGGCCTTCTGCGTTGACCGTTACTTCTTTAGTGCCTAGCTCTGTTGGTGTAACTTCTAGAGTTGTGGCTTTGGACTGTCCTGAATCTATTTCTAGAGATGTGTCCTCTAGTTCGCCTTCTGATGCCGATAATGCGAACTCATCGGCTCTTGTTCCTTGGTTTTGAACTGTTACTTCAAATGTTGAGGGGTTGAAGGCCTTGGCTTCTTGGGATTCAGGCGTCATAGATAGCTGTGATTGATAGCAAGTTTCTGCGGCGAACTCGGTTGTCTGTGTGTCTTGAGCATAGCTTGTTGTGGACGCTGCCTTTAGTTCAAATGTTTCTGAGATTTCTTCATCAGAAGATGCTGTTAGTATTACTGTTGTTGATTCTCCAGGGCCTAGCGACACTCTTTCTGTTGCGAGCTCTCCGAACTCTGTTTCTAGTGCGAACTGTTCGCTTTGGATTCCATCATTGTTTATTTCGACTTGGTATCTTGCCTCTTCGCCTCTGCACACTGTTTGAGGTTCGAGTTCTCCTATGGATACTGCATGATCTGTGATTACGTTTACTCTTGCGGACGCTGAGTATTCTCGTCCATCTGCTCTAGAAGTTGCGTCTATGTTAAAATTGTAGGTGCCGGCTCTCCTGTTTGTCTTCGGGTTAAACCATATATTAGCTGTTTTTGATTCTCCTGCCGGTACTTCTACTTTCGAGGGCGCAATAGATATCTCGCCAGGGTGAGAGTGAGTTAACTTGTAAACGTCGTCTACAGGTCCTGTGTTTTCTACTTCTACCTCGTAGGAGGTAAATGAGTTTACTTCTGTACTAGATTCTTCGGGGAAAATTGTTAGTTCTGCCGGGCTTGAAGCCGCCAAGCCAGCAAATAAAATCATTGTTAGAGTTACAAGTACTGTTTTACCACATCCCATTTATTACGGTGCCACCTAACAATAATTACAGATCTTAAATTTTAAATAGAGATCGGAGTATTTAACCACTTTTCGTAAGTAAAAAAGGAGGCCTGTTTTTTATCGGTATCTCCACCACCTTCTGAGCCTTACCCATAGAGATTCTCTCTCATATGTTCCGCCTGAGCGCACATCTATTTCTTGAGTATAGATAACTTCTCCTTCAGATCTGACGTTTAACGTGGTTTCGAAAAGGCCTTCTTCTTTTGGCGTAATGTAGATGTGTTTGGTTTTTCGTTGGCCTGTGTCTAAGGATGCTCCTCTTCCAGACATTGAAACCCAGTCTCTAGGCAGTCCCTCTAATTCGAGCTCATAACGCTTGAATTCATCATGTGTGTTGTAGAGCTCTATTTTTACAACCCCCGACCCTGAAGGAACTGTTGTGATCCTATCCGGGAAGCTGCGTACTTCTTCGCCGCTTTCGAATACTCTGATTCTTTTTTCTCTTGAAGCTGTGGCTCCTTGGTTGAAGACCTGGATTTCATAGTCTTTATGGCCTTTGCTTGGTCTGCGTTCGAAGCATACGTTACCGTCAGCATTCTTGGACTCGACTATCTGGCCGTCTTCTTTTAGAACTACTAGAGGTGTGGTTTGTGATTCCACCTGTCCACATATTTCTATGCGTTCTCCTTCAAAGGCCTTGTCTGGGGCTGTGATGCTGTTTACTGATACGGTTGGGAGAACTCTGAGATTTGCTTCAGTGCTTTTTTCCCCGCTTTTTACTTCTACTATTCTTTGGCCTACAGTTTCTGATCTGATGTTGGCTCTGAAGAATCCGTCAGGCTCTGTATGTGTCGAGGTCCTTCTTTCGCCGTCTAACTTGATATCTACTTGTTTGCGTGTCTGAGTATCTACGTATCCGCTCACCTGTACCGATTGTCCTGCCCGGACTTCTGAAGGCCTCATTCTGAATTTGACGTCTCCGTCCTCTTTTTTGCTTGGACAGTCCCTGACTTGGACTGTTCTTTCTCTAGAATCATAGCCTGTATTGAACTTGACTCGTTCGTTTCCTGATCCTTGAACGTCTGAGAACGTGTAGTTAACATTTTTTGTCTCTTTTCCTTCAAGAACGTATGCTCTATCAAAGGTTGATCCTAGGCCTTCTCCTGCGAGTCTGAAGGCTCTCTCTTTATCACCTTGGTTTTTGAACTCTATATGCACAGTGGTTTCATCTCCTTTACAGACTGAGGAATCCATTGATACACGCTCCAGAGTTACGTCTCCTCTTTCCGGATCTGAATCATCATCCTCATCCTCTTCTTCCTCATCTTCCTCATCTTCTTCTCTTTTATTCAAACTGAGAGTTATACCTCTCTGATCTCCAGAGTCTAAGCCGATTGTTCGGTGTTCAGCAGAATACCCGGCTTTCTGCGCTTTCATTCTGTATCTGCCTTCTGGCAGTTGGAATGAGGCCTTTCCGCTGCTGTCAGTATGTTCTGTGTATGATTCGAGATCTGATTTTGTTGAAATTGTTGTGTCTGTTCCTTCAGTATGTGTTCTGCCTCTTTCACGTACTTGGGCGAATTCTTGATCCTCCGACCTGTTTATTTCTGCTGTGAATGCGTCTAACTCTTCTCCATCTACGACGAGCCTGACAGTTATGTTTTCTGTTTCGGAGGATACAGTTGCTTCCTGTTCTGCAACGTGTTTCGTGTGGTCACCCCTATCCCCACTATCTGTGTCAAGTTCGTACCTGTAAATTGATTCATTGTTATCTGAGGACTCTAAAGCCAAGTTGCTCCACTCTACGTCTTCGTATCCTGAAAAGTATTTTGCGTAGGCCTTGAGTTCCCTGTCTTCAAGAGAGAATCCTATTTCTCTGTCCCCTATTCTGCTGGATTCCGAGGATTCGGAATACTCATTTCTACGGACTGATTTTTCCGTGTAGCCTTGTTTGAATTTTAGAGCAGTGACTTTTGCATCTCTTAACGCATCGCCGTCTTGATCCTCAACATTGACATCCAGTTCCGCGTCTTTTTCCTCCCAAGTTATTTCTACTTCATCAGATTTCTTCTCATCGTCTCCTGCAGAGGCCTTTATCTTGAATTTTTCTGAGGTTTCCGCGGTTCTTCTGAACTCTTTGCTGATATTGCATTCTGTACCACTACAGCTCTCTTCATGGTCGGTCTCCCATTCATCGTCATCTTTTATTCTTATCTCTATTTCGTCGAGATTTTCGCCTTCAGCAGTTCCATTGATTTCCTGCCACTCTCCTACGTCTACTGTTTTATCCGAATCTGGCTTAATCTCAACTTTGTCAACCTTAGCTTCATCCTCTTTGATATTAACTGTCTGTCTTTCGGAGCTGTCCGTTACTGTCGAGCCTGAACTGCTCTTCGCTCTGGCCCATATGTAAAACGTTTTCTCGCCTTCTTCAAATGAGTCTTCGAATTCTGTGGCACAAGAGTTGGCAGCTCCACAGTGCTTATCCTCAAGTATTTTATCTGACCCAGATGTTTCCTGATATATTCTGAGTTCATCAAGACGATGGCCCTCCGCAAAACCATAAACTTCTAGTTCTTCCCCCTCCTTATGTTCTGAAGGCAGATCTTCTTCAAAATCTACATCATCAACTCCGTATAGGCCTGCAGATGCTGGAAACGCGATTAATACTGTTAATATGAGTAGTATCACTGGTTTTTTCATAAGTCTTCTAAACACCCTTCCTCCAGTACTATATTGTCTTTACCGTATGGCAGCTTTTCCTCTTTAACCAGTTCTCCTGAGGCCTCACTTACTTGATAAAAAGTTCCGTGATATCTGTCAGACTGTTTGGGCTCTAGGAGAATTCCTAAGTTATCGTAATCTGACGCAAAGGCTTCAAGCTCTCCGCGGTCCGCACTCATCTCACTATAGTCCAGGCATCCTTCGACATCCTCCCATCTGTAAAGCCCTGTTAAGTCAGGTTCTTCTTCATAAACAATATCATCGTCTTCCCGGTCTTCTGTCTCAGGCCTAGGATTATTCCTTGCATCTAACCATGCTAGAGTGCCAATTGTTGAGCCTCCTGCCGCAGTTAAACCTGCCAGACCTAAGGCCTTCCAAGCTGTTCTCCTGTTTTTCTCTATTTCATCTTTTTGTGTCATTTAAAAAACACTCTGTTTATAGCCAGTCATCTAGTTTTGATCCAATTTTCTGTAAATATCCTTCTGGCCTAATTTCGCCAGTTTCGTATCTATTTGAAGGCCTCTTGTAGTCAGGCAGGTTTTCGAAAATTCTTGGTTTGCCTGCGGCAGTTCTTAAGTCGTCTGTCAGTTCTTCTAACTCAACTGCTGTTTGGTAAGGTATTCCTTCTTCAGAGTAAAGCTCTATCATCTGCGTTATTGCGGCTTCATCGAAGGTTTCTTGAGCCATATCTAATGTTTCGAAAGTCGCTTCTCGCTCGTCTTCAATTTTCTGCAGTATTTCAATAGCTTCATCAGAGTAATGTTCAAAATCATCTCCGATTTGCTCAACCAAACCCATGTTGTCACAATAAAGTAGTAGTTTTATATGTATTATGTTTTCTGCGCGCCAGTTTTTTAAGAAAAAAGAGAAATAAGTTTGGCTTAGAAGTCTTATCTGTCAGTTATGTTATCGTATGCTGCTCTGATGCTGTCCATTGTGTCTTCTCTTTCTTTTCTTCCCGACTCTATTTTTCCTTCTAATCTGCCAATCACTCTTTCTAGATCTGCGCCCGTTTCGTGAATCTCTGCGAGTTCTTCTCTTAGTGCTGTTTCGACTGATGAGAACCTCATGTCTGATTCATTAAGAGCTTCTCTGTAATCATCGATAACATGTTCATAGGCTTCAAACACGCCCATTCCTTCTTCCATGTATTCTTGGGCATCTCCACTCATGTCTTCAAGTAGTCCCATTTCATTTTCACCTCCTTCAGTTTCTTCACGGTTTTGAGATGAATTAATATTATTTTTTGAGGCCTGAGTTGACGGATCGCTACCGTATTCATTTTTTTGTTCTTCTTGATAGTTGGGCTCTACTCCCTGGTTCTTTCCTCCGTCTGCTCTTGTTAATAGGTCGAGGCCTACAGAAGTGTCTGCTCTTATTAAGTATTGGTTTTCGGAATCTTGGATCGATCTCTCTTTTCTCTTTTTTTGCTCTGTTTCTTCCCTATATCCCATTTCTATTCCAGAGGTTTCTTTTTCAAACTCTTCAACCATGTTCTGTAGAAATTCGTGACCGTCCATTCCTTGGTCTAGAAGAGATTTTTTGCCTCCAGGCCTGTTTTCCGAGTCCATCACGATGTTTCGGAAACGGTTTCTTTCTCCGACTCCTTCAAGTTCTGCCTGTTTTTCATCCAAGGCCTGGACGAGTTCCTGATCAACTGTGAGTTCTCCGTCTTCTTCGTATACTGCGAGCCATGCCCCTATACTGCTGAGGCCGTTATTGCCTTTTTGCTTCGGAGCCGGATGAGTTACTTCATCTAGAAAATCATAGTCTTGAACTCCTAAGTCGTTGTTTTTTACTTGTTCGAGCATTTCTCTTATTCTTTTAGGCCTTATCATCTGGTACTCTACACCCTCCGCATATTTTTCACTACAGGAGAGTAATCAACATGCTAATTTTAAATATACTTTGAACCGCATGGATCTTTTTCCAGATCTTTGTGCATTTAGGCCTGAGAGAATTTGTTGAGAGAATTTGTTGATCGCTTTATTTCAGTTGGGAAAGCGTATGAGTATGCAGAATGAGTATGCAGATATTGTCAGAGAGAATAATAAAAAGAATAAAATAAGAGAGTAAGAGAAAATTGGTTTAGCTTGGAACGATGCTTTAGCAGCCTGTGCTTGTCTGCGCTACGTTGTCTTCTCCAAGGTACATTTCGACGAATGATCCTTCGTTAGTTATTTCGTAGCTTAGTTCGTCGTCCGTGAAGCTTGGCGGAAGATCGTCGTCAGAGATTGTTTCATCACAGTCGTACTCCTGTTCTAAGGCCTCGTTTAGGTCGTCTAAGTTTTCATAGGTGGCGTTAGTGTTTTCTTCGGCTTCGTCGTTTATTTCGACTGTTTCGTTTGCGTAAGGCCCTATTGATTCTCCGTCATCGTACGGGGTTGTTTCGATAATGTGTTGGAAGAATCCTTGGTTACCTCTGAACATTCCTCCTACATCGCTTGCTTGGTCTCTCACGACCTTCAATTCTTCGAGGTTGCTGACAAGTTGAGAGTATCCTGCTAGTTCATCAGGGTTCTGGTGTTGGCGGACGTGGTCTCTGTAGTTGGAACCTCTGTTAACAAGCTCGTTGACTTCTCTGTCATTAATTTCTGTAACGTCTTCGGCCTCTGCGTACGAGTTAGCGAGAGCGTTGAGTTCGGAGAAATCAAGCTCATTATCCGAACTACTGATAGCTAGATAGAAAGGCCCGTCTCCCTGAATTGTTGTGCTTTCATATCCTTCTTCAGAAAGAAGAGACCAGTTCATATCTTGGCTGGCAAACGTACGAGTAGCCATTGACTCTCCAGCATCCATCTCCAACTGCTCCAAGCCTATAAGCAAGTATTTATCATCTACAAAAGTGTCTCCAGTAGCAGGCTGTCTTGGAAGCTCACCAAGCTCTGTGTCCAAGGCGTCATCTATCTCTTGATTCAGGTCATCCTCCACTTCTGCTAAGACGTTGTCAGCATCTCCATTAAAGTCACTGATCATTTCTGCCGTAATACCTGATTCTCCGTCTCTCCATCGATCGTATTCTCTGGAGACTGTTCCAGCGGCAGCTCTGCGGCCTCTACCCTCGTTTAACGCCGCATCACCTAGAAGAGCCAGGCCTGATCCTGTAGCCAATGCTGTGAGGAAAGGCCTTCTGCCCACGCCTTCTTTGACTTCCTTGCCGGTTTTTTGAGCCTGTTCTTTTGTTCTGTTCGCTAAATCTCTTCCTTCTTTTTTTAGATCTTCTCTATCCGCCATTTGAATCACACACTAATTATAACCCTCAATTTCCTTTTATACTCCTTTATAGTTGATAATAGTCATTTTAATCTATATTATCATAGATAGTTCTAGCACCTTCGTAGAACCTGTCCTCCATCAACACCGAGATATCTGTTGTGCTATCGAGGTTTGAATCGAAATCTATGCGGTTGTTCTGCGGAGAGAAACCCATTTCGGCATCCTCTAGATCGACTTCTGTTTGGACCTCAGCAAATGCTGATTCGTAGGAATCTTCGCCTTGCATCTCTGAGACGTAATCCTGTATCCTATCCGGTTCTCTATCGATTAGAGAGTACTCTGTTGCCTGTAATCCGTCTTCAGTCCAGACGTCAGGCCTTCCTTCTAGATATGCTCCTCTTGCCCATAGGCCTGCGATTACTGCGCCTGCACCTCCTAGTAGGGCTCTTTTAGAGATTCCGCTGTCGTCTGTGTCTTCTACAGCCACATATTTGATTTGGTCAGCGCTGATTTTTTCTGCGTCTTCCCTGATCTGTTCGGGCCGGTACGATACTCCTTCTAGCTCTGAGAACTCGTTTAGGAATTCATCTAGTTCTCCGTCCAGCCTCTCAATGCCGTACATTGCTTTTTCAGATCCTTCGGGACCCCATTCCACTACTTCCTGTACTACTAGGCCTTTGTTCCATGTGCTTGTTTCTGGGTCGAAGTACCCCTCACTTTCTTCATCTCTTCCAAATAGGATTCTGTCTCTTTTACCGCTGATAGATTCTACTTTAGCCTCCAAGTTTTCCGGAAGGCCTTCTACGTTGCTTACTGCTTGTTCTGTTGCTTCCACACCCCTGCTGTATGTGCCTAGCAGGTCGAAGAAGTCTCTTTCCACCGTTCTGGCGTTTTTAAACCGTTGTTCGATTGTTTCACCCCACTCATCTGCATCACCGAGACTTTGTCTAATGTTTTCTAACTGTTGTGCTCCTACAATTGCATTTGATTGATCTATGTCGTCATCATTCATTTTATACCACCGTCAGGCTGTTCTGAACACAGCAATGGGCGAAAGAAACCTTTATATCTCTTTTCTTATATCATAGAATGCTATAAACAAAGTGTAAGTATTCTAAATAGGAGTAAGCGATATTTCTCTTATCAAGGTGAATAAAAATGTCAGATCAGCGCAGCCCTTCTGGGCCTGGAGCATCAGTAGACACATTGGAAAACTTGAGAAACACAAATGATGAACTCGGAGAACTTCTACAGACAGACGGAGGCAACGACGATAACAGCGATGAACTTCCCAAAGACACACCATCAGCGAGCACCGCGAACGATGGCATAGAGGACATATCAGAGCCTTCCGAAATAGAAAGTTCCGAAATAGAAAGCAGCAACGAAGATCCTGTTAACGATACACATGATGAAGCTGGAGATGCGCCAATTTCTAACGACAATAAAGGAAATAAAGGAAATCTAGATAACGGAACAAAAGATCCCGAAAGTGAAAGTAGAGGCCTAAAAGAGAAATTTATTGACGTTTTAGGCGTAGGAGAAGACCATCTCAGGCCTGAAGAACAGGTTAAAGGAATTACTGACGAAGCTGTTGAAGACTTGACGCCTGAAGACCTGGTTGAAGCGACAGAAAGTTTTAGTTCAGACGTATCGCGTTACGACAGCAAAAGGACCGAGTTGGAAGCAGATATACAGGCCCAGATACAGGCGAACGAGACAGTAATTGCAGAGGAAGCTGAAAAAGTAGCAGAACACTTGAAAAAAGCCCATGATCTGGCATCAGAAGATATAGCGCATCCTTACGATTTCAATCCTGAAAGAGGTTCTAAAGCGCTTGGAACAACGCTTGAAAACACTATTAGAGGAGATAAAATAGTTATTCCTGAAGACCGGTACGATTTCGATATTTCTGATGAAGGCCTTGCAACCTATCTTGCTAAAGTATCGGAGCAAGGAGACGATGCAATGGAGATGTTTTCAAAGCTTCAAGAGGACATGGAGTCGCTCCGTGAAGCCAGAGATCAAAAGAAAAAGGAGTTAGAGGATCTTAGGTCTAGGAACGAAGATCAACTAGACTCTAGCAGGAGCAGGTTCACAACCGAAGACGAAGAGGAACGTGCAGAAGCAATTAAGGATGTAGAGGATACTGCAGATTATGCAGAGTTTGAAAGAGAGGTATCTGAGATAGACCGAGAGCTATCAGGGAAGAGGCCTAGAAAGGAGCAGCATCTGGCAGTAGGTAATACGTTGCTTGAGGAAGCTAGGACAGCTTACAGCTCTCAGGCCTCCGAAACTGAAGAATACGCAAACACGGTTTCAGAGGAGCTCGGTCATTTGACTAACGCTCTTGAAAACCTTACAAGCGCCGAGATCGGAGAGATGGATGAGATGCTCTCAGAGTATTTGGAAGATCACGGCGATCTTTTCGAGGGATCTGGTAAGCACCATAGCGATGCAGAAGGAATGCTCCGCGAAGGCCATCAAAAGGTAGTTTCTGCTTTAGGTGTAAAAGCAGCCCAGCAGTACGCACAGGGACAGAAGGCAGTAGATGAATTAGAGTATTTGGAAAACGTTTTGGAGGAGAGAACGGACAGGATCAGTGCTGAAAGATCCATGACAGTGCAGGACATAATTGACGAAAGCTATGACGGAGAAGACTTCGAAAGCTATCTAGACGAACAGATGAGCCAGGTCCTAGATGATGACTACTCAGCAAGAGATGATATTAGAAACATTTTCAAGGGCCTAGAAGCAATGAGGGACGAAGCCAACTAATTTCTCCAGTCCAACAACACTTATTTTCATTACTCTTCTTTATTTTTCTATTCGAACGTCAAGACACATCCTGCTTTCAGAAGGGCTTTTATCCCCGCAGACAGCTTTATCTACAATCTCATAACCGGTACTGATTTCTTTCATTTCAGAATCCAAAATCTCTTCAAAGTCATCAAAAGACTCTGCAAAACCATACAAGTGAATGATTCCTCCCGGTTTACAGCTTTCAACAGCTAGATCCAGGAAATCGACCGCTTTCTCCGGTAGCGGCATTATCACTCTGTCAAAACTCTCTAGATCCGGGACCACGTCTCTTACATCTCCGCAAAAGGCCTCAACAATTTCCTGCATCTTATTCAACTTAATGTTCTCTTTCAAGTATTTGCAGGCCTCCGGATTCTTCTCTACAGCAACTACTTTCCCAGCTTTTTCTGCACAGAGAAATGCGAAAGGCCCTACTCCTGCAAACATGACTAAAACGTTTTCGCCTTGTTCTACGTTATCCGCCACTCTCTTCCTCTCCGTTGAAAACCGCTCGCTGTAATAGGCCTTGGTTGGATCGACTTTTATCCTGTTACCATGCTCTTTGTGGATAGTCTCCGTATTTTCTCCATGAAGCAGTTTGTAGCTACCGACTCTGTACTCTCCAGAAAGCCTGCCTGTCTTTAACAAAACTGTTTCTGCATTAGAATTGGCTAGTATTCCTTCAACAGCTTCGGCTTCGTCCCTGCCTGCTAAATCATTTATTACCGCCACAGCGCCAATCATTTCGAAAGAAGGTAAATCAAAATTTTTCTCCTCTTCAAAAACATATACATCATCTCTCTTTAGGTCGAGGCCTTCGTCAACGAAAATCCTGTCTTTGGAGAAGTCAATATCTTTTCTATCAAATTCTTCGGATGAGTAAATACCTAGCTCCAGTTCTACCCCTGGTTTTACGGCTTTTCCGTCTTTTATTCTGAATCCTTCTCTCTCGAATACTTCCCTCACTTTTTCTTCAAGTTTTTCCTGATCCATACCTACAGGTTAAAAACAATTCTTTAATCAACACTCGGTATGCTCTACATAATAGGCCTAGGCCTAGACAACAAGGAAATAACTTTGAAAGGTCTTGAAGCCTTAGAAAACGCCGACAAAGCATACGCAGAATTTTACACAAACACAGAAAACATAGATCTCAACTCGCTGGAAGAAAAAACAGTTACAGAAATCCAGAAACTGGATCGGAAAGGGGTCGAACAAGAAGACACCATCATAAAAGAAGCAGCAGAAAAAGACATTGCCTTCCTTGTGTCAGGCGACCCTTTAACCGCCACCACACACTACGACATCAAACATCGAGCAGAGAAAAAAGGATTAAAAGTCCAAGTAATGCATGCCCCATCAATATTCCTTTCCATCGCAGAAACAGGCCTAAGCGTCTACAAATTCGGCAGAACAGTCACACTCCCAAAAGAGGGAAAACCCCTGTCAATCACTGACTACATCGAGAAAAACGACTCCATAGGCCTACACACCTTGGTATTACTTGACATCGACTACGATGCGTCAAAGGCCTCGAAAAAACTATTGGAAATGGGTGTCGAAAACCGAGAGACCGTAGTGATTCAAAGAGCCAACCACGAAGACATGGAAATCACACACTCAACCTTAGAACAGGCCTCCAAAAAAGAATTTGGAAAGACCCCTCACTGCATCATTTTACCCGGAGAAAAATCGTTTAAGGAAGAAGAGTTCATCGAGACATATCATTAAGTATAAACCTTTGAACAACCAAACTCTCCCCATGGACTCTCACCGAAAAGCCTTCGAAAGATACGCAGAAGAAGTATCAGACCTAGAAACAGTAGATCGGGTTATACTGTTCGGCTCAGTCGCTAGAAACGAGCACGGAGTCAACTCGGATGTGGACGTAATAATAGAGGTCAAAAATTTAAGCCATAGAAAAGAAATAGAAGACAAAGCCTTCGAACTGACCGCCGAAACCGGAGTATCTATTTCCCCTTTAATTGTTGAAAGCCACAAACCCTACAGCCTAAAGGAAACAGTGGAAAAAGAAGGAGTAGAGTATGTCAGAAGTTGAAAAAGAACTGGAACTAGCAGAAGAAGCACTAAACGACCTCCAACACATGAAACAGACCTCTATCCGGAGAAAATACAATACACTGTATTTTGCAGCCTACCACGCCACCCGCGCCATACTCTTATCCTTTGAATACGCTCCCAAAACCCATTCAGGCCTAGACAGCCTACTCCACAACATCTTGGTTAAAGACAAAGAAATACTAAGCGAAGAAGAGGCCTCAACGTTCTCGAAACTGAAAACACGCAGAGAACAGGCAGATTACGAAACCGGTTTCTATGGCTCAGAAGAAGAACTTGAAGAGCTGAAACCGGAAACAGAACAGTTAATTCAAAAACTGAAGCAGGCCAAAAAATGAATGAAACACAGAGAAAGCTGAAAACTGAAACCGAAAAATGGCTGGAAAAACTGGAGAATCGAATACAGAAACGAGATTCTTCAGTAGAACAGATGGAAAACGTTGAGGCCTACCGCAGCGACACATACCACTTCCTAGAAGAAGAGGACTTCATCAGAGCATGGGAAGCCGTAATATACGCATGGGGAATACTCGAAACACTGGAAAGACTCGGAAAGTTCGAAAAGGATTAATTAATACTGAAAAGTAACTAAATTCATGGCAGGGATTAACCGCGCAGCCCTAGTAATATTGATAGGCCTGTCTTCAGTACTGGTTTTCAATGCGTTTACAGGATCTTTTGCAACTTCTGTTCTGGCTGCACCCATTTTTATCATAATACTGCTCAGTTTACTAGCGATCGTAGTTTGGGCGCTATCTTCCGATAATTCAAATGGCGAAAACAGAGCTAATAGTCTTCAAAGCCTTGATTCCAGCAGCAATAATTTAAGTAACGGAGGACAAAGTGGTGGTATGGGACTACTTGACAAGATTCCAGGATTTGGAAAAGAAAATCAAAACAGAGGAGGCTCACCTCAAAACGCATCTACAGGACCAGACCACCCTGATAACAGGGCTGAAGCCGCAGCATTGATAAATTCCATGGAAGAAGAAGGAAAGCAGGATGAAAAGGCCGTAGACGTAATAGAAGAGAGCGAAGAGAAGAAAAAGGCCAGAGAGCAAAAGCTGATAGGCCTGACTAATGAAGAAGAGAAAAGACTTGAGGACGTGAAACAACGGTTAGACGACATACTACAACACGAAGAACACATTAAAAGAATCATCCAGAACA
>LKMJ01004094.1_pt1 | contig 13672 bp, 19 predicted proteins | sample 643391 | NCBI WGS metagenome assembly LKMJ01 (sample SAMN04112250, study PRJNA286221) | soda lake metagenome | biome: soda lake; feature: Kulunda Steppe; material: water; isolation source: sample PL-Br10 brine of Picturesque Lake | place: Russia: Kulunda steppe | collected 2010-07
AAGTTGATTGGCTTGCCCCTCACGCTTTTGTGATCAGCTGTGGCGCAAAGTTGATTGGCTTGCCCCTCACGCTTATGTGATCAGCTGCGGCACAAAGTTTTGATTGGCTTACATTTGATTCCTATGGTTACACAGTGAGCATGTGCCAAGCTACACATCTGACTCCTTGTTTGGAGCGGGCCATGCAGTGAGGCGCTGCTGCCGCCCCAAGGGGCAAAAGCAAAGAGGCACAGCAGCGTTGGTCCTTACTTTGTTCCAGGTGAGCAAGTCATGCACACAAACACTGGTTGTGTGAGACTGACGGTGCATGCGCGAAAGGTGCCTCCCGCCAAAAAAAGGAAGACGCACATGCAAGTGTGCCTATGGAGGGGCACCTCTGGCTTTGCCGTTTTAAATAGGCCAGGAACACGGTACAGAAACAAGCACATGCATACTGAGGAAAATCACGTTCAGAGGGGGGCCTTGTGACAAAACATAGATTTCCTGTCAATCATAACCACCAGACTTGTCTACCAGACTGTCCAAGACCCTCCAGACCTCCAGTATTGTTTATCAGATAAATTATGCTGGACTAAGTGCTTTTCAGCACCACCAATTGTTGGTAATCTTTACAGGCCTCACCTGCTTCTCAAGCTCGTGGTGAACCCTTTGAAAACCATGCTCCAGCTGGGCGCGCACAAACAGCAGGCATTCCTGCCAGCTGATGTTGAACACGCTCTCAGTGCCCATGGCCTTGCTTCGCTCCTGCACGTGTTCCAAGCAGCAGGGCATTCCTAGGGTTGCAGTAGACTTGCCAAATTCTGTGCCGATTTGTCAAATTATACGGGGCATTTATGCCGTATTCAGCAACTCTACGCATGCCGCTTCCTCCTGACCTGGTCCGCAAAACAGCAGAAGCATGTTACCACATGACATCTGTCCATGATGCTGCCTGACCCAGTGCACACTTCATGCCCACATTGCCTGGATTCTCTCACCAACTTGAGCCTGTGTTGGTCTCCTGTCTCAATCAAAACGCTGACTTCAGAGTTGGTTGATGATTCAGTGAACATCAATCAAACCCTTTAGAGGGGATTTGGCCTAGAGCGTCCCCTTGAAAACCAGAACGTGTACTCGACTCAATCAAACAGTATGTATATCAGCCCTGACAAGGTCCTTTGGCATGACAAAAAAGAAAAGGCAGAAGAAGTTGCTGAGGAGCTATGAATAGCCCACCTCTTGCGTGTGCATATGGCCTGTCAGATTGCCAGCAGGTAAGGTAGTTTGGCGTCAGTGTGGTTGGCAGGTAAGGTAGTTTGGCGTCAGGGTGGTTGGCAGACACGACCTCAGCACAGTCCCACAAGGCATCAGTGCTAGACGTATGCTGCTGCTGCGCCCCACCTTTTTCATGATCCTTTGCAGTGATCCCTCGAACCGATCCAGCTTATTCCCAATTACTTCCCTCGCCTGCAAGGATAAGGAGATAAGTCCCTCTCCCAAAAGTAAGTAGAGTGGTCTCAACATTTCTGCAGCAGCTTGGGCATGGACTTCTTATTTTCCAGGCGTTTGATGGTGAAATACAGCATCAATGCTGCATGCAGCGTTGATGTGTCAGTGCAGCGTCAAATGGAGCATTCAAGCCTGAAATGGACAGCATGAATCGTGCAGCACAAATTTTCAGCAACAGCTCAGCACAAAGCGTCTTAAAAGACGTACATGCCATAAGCTTAGCAAACTTACTTGCCAATAAGAAACGCAACACAATGCCCTGTCACCTGTTGCGCATCGCAGCACACTCCCAAATTGCACCAACCTTGCTTGCGTTTGCTTTTGGTCATGCTGTACCTCATGATGCATTTACCAACAGGCTGTCAGCTGCTCCCTCTCAGCAGCCCACTTGCAACCTGACAGCATCAGCAGCCCCTCGACAGCAGCCCACCTGCTGCCTGACAACATCAGCGCCTGCGCCCAGCGCGCTCCCCAGTGCCAAGTCAACCAGAAGCCCTAGGGGCCGCGCCTCACTGGGTGGAGTCAGCAGGACCTGATTCAGCTGCCTGCTCCGCGGCTTGACCAGGCAGTGCAGGGCGGTCTCGTTGCCTTCGCGAGCTGCATCATCTGCACGCCTCCGCACGGCTTCCGTGGTGCAGTCCTGCCCAGGCATTGTGCATGTGTATCCACAGACAAGATGAACATCTCCAGTCCAGGTGCCATGCTTGCAGTGTTGGCCTACTCTGTGGAGTATTTTGCTGCTGCTGCTGCTGCTGCTGTGGTCTTAACTGCCTTTCCCTTCTCATGGCAGGAGGGCTGCCCAGCAGTGAGGTTCCTCAGAAGGCTCCCCCCCCCCTGCCGAATTCCTGTCGTCCATGCCCAGGCGCACCGCTGCACTGTGCACACCACCTTCAACCTGCGCCTGAACAGGTGGCCATCTTGGCACTGAGTGTGCATGTGGCCTGGCCATGGAAGCAGCCCCTGTGGCCTCAGGAAAGCACCCTCTGAGAGCACATAGCCAGGCCATGGAAGCAACACCAGTGGCCTCAGGGAAGCACCCTCTGTGAGCACATGGCCGGGCCATGGAAGCAACACCTGTGGCCTCAGGAAAGCACCCTCTGAGAGCACATGGCCAGGCCATGGAAGCAACCCCTGTGGCCTGTCCCAGACAGGGCAAGTAAAAAAACCTGCTCCATAGCCTGCCCATGACATGCTTTGTTAAGCAGCCTGCCATAGTCAAGTTAAAGTAGGGCGCTGGTTGATGGGAGGTTTATGTTAAGCTACTGGTACTGAAACTTGCTGCTGCCAGTCTCTTTCTAGGTAGCAGGGCGTCCTTTCTGGGTTGCTGGGCGAGGGGAGGATGCACTGGTACTCGATGCACATACTCTCGGGGCCATCGCTATAAGCTGCTGTCCTTGAAACCCCCACATCCAATAGCTGTCATCCCAAAAAAGCTGCATCAACTAACCTTGAGTGCTTCCGCCTTCAACCTATTGACCCTTTCGGTGAGATCCTTTAAGACGCTGTCACTTTTTGTCTCCGCACGAGTCTTGCCAGGCAAGCACTGCTGCACATGCTCACGGAGCTTCTGGACCGTTTTCCTCAGGTTGGCATACGCTTCTACAAGCAACGTCAGAGAAGGCGGTGGGAGTCATGCTGTGAGCATCTTTGCCTCTGATAGCAGTAAGCGCGGCAACAACCCATGACTCTAGGTGCAGCATCACTTCCTGCACACATGCCTACACGCGCTTCTGGGCGCATGCGTCCCATTCAACAAGAACCAAGAAGTACCTGCAAATACCTCCTCTTCTTCTTCCATGTTTGCAAACACAACACACCTGGCCTCCACTTACTCTTGCCAACAGCAGCTTTGACCCTGGTGCATGTGCAAGTCTGTTACAAGGTCTGGGCCTTGACCCCAGCCCCATGCTCAAAGCCCCAGAGCCTTAAACCCTCATTCCTATTTTGGACAAGCATACCGACACTGTGCAATTGCCAAGCATGCGCCGCGCATCCCCTCCAAATGGTTCATACCAGCAATAATTTAGGCTCCATACTTTCTGCGGCATGGAGCATGGAAGTGATAGCCACCGTAGTAAGGGAGAACAGCAAGGGAGCTGAGAATTAATGGCCCCATAGTAAGCGGGCAGAAGCTGACTTAGATTCCATACCTTGCGCAGCAGGGAGCTCAGAATTGACAGCGCCCAGAGTAAGCGAGCAGTAACTGAATTAGGTTCCATACCTTGCGCGGCAGGAAGCTCAGACGTGATGGCTCCCATAGTTAACGAACAGTAACTGTCCAGCTCTGTGAGCAAGTTGGGCAGCAGGGGCTCGATGTTCTTATTGATCAAAACCATCCTGTGCAGCTTCTGCGCCTCCTCCCAGGCAGGATAGAGGCGGTGCCACCAGAAGTTCTCCAGCAAGTAAGGCTGCGCAGGGGAGGAGGCAACAGGCAGAACGAACCATGCTCTGGTACTTCATGTACAGCTGATTTAGCACGCATATAGCAAGCACACTCTCTCAGACTTGGCCAGGGAAGAGTCATGCAGGGAAAGCCTTTACGTGCTTGACTTGAATGGCCTTGAAAGTAGGCTGCTGAGGAAAGAGCGTGCCAACAATACTTCCAAAACTGAATGAACAGCATTTGTCTGTTCAAAATCTCTCCATTCCTCAGCCCATCTAACGAGCAGAAAGCAGGACACCGAGAAGCAGCTTAATCTCCCCTGGCATGCATGCTCACGTGCCCATAACAGAGTTGCACACCTCCATGGCAGGGCGGTCATCTTCCTTTATCCAGCTGTCCAGGTTGTCACGCGTGTAGAAGACTGGCGTGGTGTACACCCGGTCCATCATAGCTGCCTTTGTGCTGCTGCTGAATTCAGGGCTCTGCTCAATCATGGATGGCAGGAGCTCTCGGTACTTTGCGCCAGGGCCGTGAAGGCTTGCCGCCAGAAACCGTTTTTCAGTCATTCTGTTCAAAAGAGTTCAAAATGCTTGTCAATTCTTGCTAAGACTTTCAGTCCCTAGGCTCATAACTGTAAGAGGCCTGGTTGCAGGAGCATTTGTGCAATGGTAGTACACAGCGCATGGGATTGGGAGACTAACCTAGAGCCATTGCTTTATGCTACAATTGTGCATGACATCAGTCATAACACATACGTGCATGTTGCAACAATCGCCTTGAACAACCCCAACTTGACAATTTACGCCCCTAACCTCCACGCGTGTGCAAGGCCCAATGCCCTGCCTTGCCTAGCACTCCCCTCACTCCCTTGGCATTCATTACCAGCTCTTGCAAGTGTCAACGCTCCACACATCCAGAAGAAGTGCGCAAGGTCTGCCAGCAGACTTTCAAAAAGTATGACTGTGAGGCTTAGTCATACGCTGAATGAATTGGAGAGCCGAACCAGAGCAGCTCATCTCAAGTACTTGCCTGCACTGAAAGTTTGTATCAGAGTTAGCGGATTGTTCAAGGCCCTGGAGTCTGGGAACGTGACCACAAAGAATTCTGCAATCTCCAGGGCCTTGAGCCATCACTGACTCTTATCATGATAGCTATCGCAAGGGCTGAGGATCATAAGGAGATGTGGGGTTTACTAGTGAACAAATGTGATACACAGGAGTCTAAACACTCACGGTTTGCTCTTGCTGTTTTGGACGTTGTACAGCATGAATGTGTGGAGTGGTGTGTCTCCAAGGATGTTGCTGCCCACTCCCAAGCAGCCTGGCAGACCAAGCTGCTTTAGATTGGTTACCATGTCACCTGCTCAAAAAGTTGAGTGTTCATGCACGGCATCCCCTGTACTTGTGAGCAGGTGCTCATGAATAGGCTCTGCAGACATGCACACGGTGCTGGTTCGTGCGCTGGGTGCACATCATGAGGTACCAATACCCTGTCATGCACATCATGAGGTACCAATACCCTGGCATGTACATCATGAGGCACCAATACCCTGGCATGAGCATCATGAGGTACCAATACCCTGTCATGCGCAAAGGTTGGGGGAGGGGGGGCTAGACTTCTGATTCTGATGCTTGATGAGGAGCATGCTACTCGTCCAAGCATTGCCAAATCACTGATAAGGTCATAAATTCCAGCAAAATAATGCAGTCTGGAAGGTCTCCATGTCATCAGCTTGCGCGTACATAATGAAGCATTCCCTGACCATAAGCCCTCATCATTGACCATTTACGATGACAAAACGCCCTCATCATAAATAATCAACAATGACAATCAACCATCTATGTTTATGTCACAGACACTTCTGAGCCTCACCACTTGCTGCTTTGCTGCGGTCAGAAACAACCAAAATTGCAGCAAACGCAGGGTACATGCGGATTGCCTGCTGGAAAATCTCCAGGCGGTAGGGCTCGTTGAAGGCTAAACCAGGGGCATCCTGCACAGATGTGCACACACAGACATTGAGCATGGATGACGCCTCCACTGCATCACCCAATCAGCTGCTTAACAACCTGAACTCTTGCGATCATTAATATGAGCTGCTGGTTTGCCTGTAGCAGGAACACGGGCACGCAAAGAAAAACCTAGAGCAGGCTTAGTAAAACAATCCAATGTGCAAGTTTCATGGGCATGCTGGATCCAAGCCGCTCTCCCATCGCAAATTCTGGATCACAGATGCAGACCTTGTCAAAATTTAAATCTAGAAACACCCTCCCCGACTGGCAAATCAGTGGATGGCGTGAGTAGAGGCCAGCCAGTTGCCTACACTGTTTACACACCAGGATGTCAGGTTGTGGCTTGACGCCAGGCACGTACAGATGCGCAATCTTGATGACCCCCCAGAATGCCTTGCAGGTGAGGCGTGTCAGGGCCCGGTTGACCAGCGCCTCCCCCTCTGGGTGCCGAGCATTCACCTGCAAAGATGCATAAACACATCTAGTTTTGATCTTGTGCACGTGCATCCAAGCAGGCATACAGTTCCTGTGTGATTTTTGAGAGCGCATTTGCCCATGCATGTGCTAGATTTACCCATGCGTGTGCTGCATTTGCACATGCGTGTGCTGCATTTACCCATGCATGCGCTGGACCTGACCTGCACCCCATGAAAGCAGTATCTGATGCATCAGCCTGGGCTGTGTACACACTGCATATGGTGGCCTGAGGCTTCCTCCTTCAGCCACAGCAGCGCAAATTTGAGGGCAGTTACTAGGGAAGCCATAGAAGCGATGGACTCATGCAGCATGTGGTCATAAGTTGAGGGAAAATATGAAAAGCTGCATCCTGCATGCTTCCTTATACCGAGTATGTCATTAGTAATATTGGATACTCAAATTTTAATACGCTGTGGGGAAATCTGAGGGGCCTTGCAGAAAATCTGGGGAATAATCAAAGGTGAAGATTCATCTTATCTATCATGTTATTGTCACAAAGGCATCCAAGCACAAAAGGCGATCAAGCACCAATGTAACTTAGCCAGCAATTTTGTGGAAGGGCAGCAGGAGGGCAGGAAAGGGCAGGAGAAAGGGCAAGGAAATGGAGGGGAGGGGCGGGGAAGAAAGGGAATGGGAGGGCAGGGGAGGGGAGGGAAGAGAAGGGAAGGGCAGGGGCAGGGGCAGGGAAGGGCAGGGGAAGGGCTGGAAGGGAAGGAAGGGGAAAAGGAAGGGTAAGGAGCTAGCATCAAGCTGATGCCAGCCAGCAGGTCACCTTGATGTACAGAGTCTTTGCCCTCATCTCCATAGGCAGCTGCCGGTCTTGCAGCTTGGGAAGCGTGGCGCTGCTACCTTCAAGGCCAAAAATGGAAAACGCCTTGTCCAGGGATGCACTTTGATCCCTGCATCAGGAGCACCCACCACAGGCTTCAGCAAAAACACATTGTACAGTGCAGTCTCTCAGCAGCAGTGCATGCAAGTCAGCCTGGCAAGGCACTGATAGGGACATTGAAAGAGAAATGAGGTCACAGGCATCCCAACAGCAGACTTCACCTGTGCGCCGCACGATCCTCGAGGTCTGCAGGCGTATCCAGAGCCTCCTCCGCCTGCTTGACTGCCTCGGTGATTTCTGCTTGCGCATGGAGCTCGCACTTGATCTCGTAGTCAAGCTCCTCTTCATCGCCACGCACCACTTTGGTGTGCGTCAACACGCATGCACCTGCACGTGTTGCGCCCACAGCCGATGCTCTCACACGCGCATGTGCCCTGCGCACGGGTTGCATCGTGCTTTGGGGGCCTGCCGCCTTTCTCTCCAAAGCACGTGCTGTTCATTATATGGGATGTTTGCGGCACCCATTTGTGGCATCGGGATTGGCACTGCCTCCGCCGATGCAGAAGGCAGGAGGTGGCATGTTGTGCGCCCAACCCGACAAAACAGAAGGCCTGGCAAAGGCCAACACAACAGGTCTTGCCTGTCCATGCTGTTGGCTGCGCATAGCGGCCAGCCGCTCCCTGTAGCAGACACTGCTACTGGCAAGCTGCTATTCAGCCAAGCAGCAGCAGCAGCAGCAGCACCACCACCACACCACCACCACCACCACCACCACCACACCACCGCCACCACCACCACCAAGTGCAGACACAGGACAGTTAGCCTGGCGTCCCTCCTTAGTCAGCTACAGACACAAAACAGTTAATATAGGATTCCATCTTCGTCAGCTACACGATTCGGCCCCATCCCTTCTATGAGTTTGAGCCCCTGGGCCCACAGGGATGGTCAGCCGCACACTTGCCAGCCCCACCCAGTTGGGCACCCTTGCACCTGTGCCGGATGGGCCACTGAGATGGCCCATGTGACAGCCCCCTGTGCCTTCCCCTTTGCCAGCCCCTGTGACCACCACCCTTGCACATGTGAACGCCCCTGCGACAGCCCCTGTGGCCGCCAACCTTGCACATGTGACGGCCCCACTCAATCGGCCACTCTTCTGCACCTGTGACAGCTTTGGTGTCCTGGCCGCTGGGCAGCAGGCAGTCCCCTTCAGAGTACCAATCGTGGTCTTCCTCCACCGGCTCCAGGTGCGGAATGGACACGTTGGGTGAGTATAGGAACCGCTGGTCCTGCAGCAGCCCCTGAGGGTTGGTGTCCACATCCTTGGCCTCAATGCCCGCTGGGCAAGCAGGCCCGGCCTCGTCCTCTCGCACCAGGTTGACTGGCAGGTTGGCCTTTACGACCTGGGCGGCACGCACGTCGTGTGCGCTGCTGGTGAGCATCTTGCTTTGCCACAGCACACGTGCTCTGCTGCCTGCCACAGGCCGCCAGGGAGCAAACAGGTCACACACATAAGCACACACACACAAACTAGCGCACACACACACACAATCTCCAGTAAGCCTCCACAAACTCACAAAGATGACGGCATATGCAACGTGCCATGAGCAGGCCAACTTGTGAAGCAAGGAAAGCAGGCAACGTCGCCTTGACGACCACCAGCACGAGGGTGCCCCACCATGCAAACTTGCCAGTGCCTGCCCCTCAAGCAACAGGCCACAGCTGGGCCTGCCTTAACACCCTTTATCAGCGCAGCTTTTTATGCCTAGATCTGACCTTCCTCCTAATGACTTTCGAACTGGTCGGTGGACAGTTACAAGGGCAGGGCTGTGTGAGGTACCCAGGCCTGTCCCTTTGCAGGTGCAGCACCCCCGGTCTAACGCACAGGCCCGGCAGATGCAGTGGCGTGCACACAACCATAATACAATTTTGTGCCAGGCCATGACCTTAAGCCTGAGCCCTCACCATGTTGGCCAGCGTGGATTTGCCAGCCTCAGACAGCCCGCTGATGATGACCATGTTGGGGCCACTGAGCTCCTGCAGCTCCTTTGCCGTGACCGCCAGCTGCTCCAGGAGGTTCTGTGGGTCCAAGCGCAACTGCAGTGCGCTGTCCTCCATGTGCAACAGCTTGTGGAGACCAGCGTGGTGCCGCTCCAGCAGGGCTGTCATGCGGGCCAGCGCAGCCGCAGGATCCATGTTCAAATCCCGCATCAGCGAATCTGGGTCGGCCAGGGGCATGCTGCCCACCACCTGCAAGCACCAGCAGCAGGACAGGGCATGTGGGCGATTGGGCAGCAGCGAGGGGCAAGGCAGCACTGGCCTCCAGGGAGCGCAGGTGTGTGATGTTTGGCCTCCATGGGAGCGCAGGTGTGAGATGTTTGGCCTCCATGGGAGCGCAGGTGTGTGATGTTCGGCCTCCATGGGAGCGCAGGTGTGTGATGCTTGGCCTCCATGGGAGCGCAGGTGTGTGATGTATGGCCTCCATGGGAGCGCAGGTGTGTGATGTTTGGCCTCCATGGGAGCGCAGGTGTGTGATGTATGGCCTCCATGGGAGCACTGGTGATGGCAATCATGTGGCATGTCCCCTCTGACGGCTTGCTCTGACTTTTTGCAGGCCTGCAGTGCAGACCACAGTGATGCATCGAATAGCACACTTGGCGCTGTTTGCAGGAGCAGCCTACAGCACACAACCTGGATGCCTCCATGGTTTGCTCACCTCATCCACCTGTCCCTGCTGCGCTTGCTCCTGCTCCTGCTCCTGCTCCTGCTCCTGCTCCTCGTCCTCCTGTTCCTCGTGTTCAGGCTCGCGTTGCTGCTGCTGCCGCTGCTGCTGCCGCTGCTGCTGCCGCTGCTGCCGCTGCCGCCGCTGCTGCTGCTGCTCTTGCTGCTGGTTTGCGGCGGGCGCCACCTCTGCACCGCCTGTCCCAGTGCGCTGCCTCTTGGAGGCTGCCCTACTGCTGCATGTGACCCGCTGCGCCTTGCGCCTCGTGCGCTTCCTTGCCACCTCCGTCCACTGCCTCAGCGGCCCTTGGGATCGGCCAGCAACCTTCGCTTCGAGGATCCACCAGTCCATGGCTTCCGTGAGGCGTAAGCGGAAGCGCCTGGTGGGGACAGGGGTGCACGAAGGGGTGCCTTGCATACGCTGCTTCATAGGAGGGAAAGTGTGTGATGTTAGACCCGAGTGGAGGGCTTGAGGATACTTGGGAGAAACGAATTAACATGCCTCCCATATGCTTATTGACCGCAAGGAGCGCACAGCAAAGGTGTCTTTATTCAGGAGGTAAAAAATTGTTCTCAGAAAAGTGCACTTGGCTTTGTCAAGCCCAGCTGGGCAGACAGTAGGAACCCAAGGCACACAGCTATGACTTGTCACGTCAAGTGATCCAAAGTACCCATGCAGTAGGAAGGGTAGAAGTGCCATTCCAGGCCGCCAATTAGCATAATCAATTCTTGTTCGTCCTCAGTGTGGGCCTCAATTTAGCCACCTATAACCTAGGAATCATGAAAGTTCAATTCAGCTCAGCTCACCGGCTTTTAACGAAACACAGTGATTACTTAAAATTGATTTTTAGAATGCACATCTAAGGATTGTGGCTGCCCTTTCTAAATAAACTAGTGTAACAGATCAGAGACCTTGAAAAGGGTCTCATGTGTGACCGTTATGAAGAACCCTGCCGTAGGATTACCCTGCCGTATCAGAGAGGAGGACCGGCAGCAATGAACATGCCTCAAAGTGAAGCTGGTAGATTTCTTTGTCAGCAGCCAGGTTGAGGACTTGGAGCAAGCGCATACATATGTCGGTACAGGCCAAGAAATCCAGGCTGCACGATCAGAGACATCCATTTGACTTACACTAGCGTCTAGCACTAACCATTTTCTAAGAAGGCATGCTTGAACAAGCCCAGGTTGCAATCTCTGCGCCAGTCAATGTGCTTGAACTTGATACATCCTCAAAAATTTCTCTTCTGAAACAGAGTTCTACAGAGTTCTCCTGACGTGTTTGAGGCTGCACAAGATTTGGAGCCCCTGATCTAGCGATGCATACAAGAATACATGCAACACACAAACTTAGCAACGGCCCGTACTCACCTTTTGTCTCTCTGGATGGTCTCCTTGCTGGCTCCATTTGGCTCCAGAAATTCCTGGCTTGGGATGACAGTTCCATCCTCCAGCTGCAGCCAAGCATTTCAGGGTTGGTGACAAAATAACTGCTCACAGCCTCTTATATAAGATGGAAAGAATACAACCTGCGCTCGTGGTTTTTAGTTTCAGATTTGACACTCTTTGGTCCTGTAGTTTCTAGTACCCTAGTGCACTCTTCATGAAACGATCCCATTTGTGCTGACTGCACACTGTACTGGCTGAGAGTTCACCCTCACATAGGTGAAAGTTTGGTGGCTTAAGGCATGTTCGCAAATCACCTAGACAAATTCTGATAGAATGAGGCTGCCAAAGCTCTGCAAAACAAGAGCAGCTGGGTTTTTAAGTTGTCCTGGATCAGCTGATCCTCTCTTCCAAATGCGAGCTAAAAAATTTCCATCTTATGAGCCCTTCCATATATTTCTCTACAAGCCCAAAGTAGCCACTATCCATCCTGCCTGGGATTGGCCTTCGCTCCACGCAGGGAGCCTGTGCCGCAGACAGCCTGGCTTAGCGCAAGCGCATGCACCCTGTCTGTCACATACTCGCACCCACCAGCCACTCCAATCACCTGAAAAATGGTGTTGGTAAACAGCTGATAGGGAATGCCCCCCTGCTCTGAGGCAGCCATGCGAAGGAAGGAGCCTGTGTCGTATCCGTAGAGAAGGTTTGAATGAGGAGAACCCCGTCACAAAGCAGATACGGAAGAGAAGGGGAACACCTGACCTGAAAGTCTGGAAGGAGAAAGAAAGGAAGAGCCTTCTGATCAAAGAGAGCAAGTGTGCTTCATAGCGAGAGATTGATAACAAATACAATTTATTGTTGATAAGTTGATCTGATCTGCGATAAATTCATAATTTCTACCTTAATCGGCTGTTGTACTCTAGCTTGAGCTCGAAATGGAAGCGTTTTCATGACATACAGGAGTTTGTCTAAAGTTCCATCAATGTTAGCGTGCAGTTGCATGCAACTGGTGTGCACCAGTGCATCTTGGGAAGGAGCTGTGCTTGCACACTCGCAAGTGCATGCTCCAACTTTGATGCAAACAGGGGTATCCCTGTTGGCGTTGTCTCTCTTCTTCTCAGCTGCCAAGGCGCGCAATTGTTATGATTACAATCTCAGCGCCTCGCTGACTCTTCATGCTCCATTTTAAAATCTTAAATTTAAGACACGATCCAAATGTTGACATGCAAGAACAGCGGCCCTCATTTGTTGGGACTTGTATTAGCGTGACTGGTATGTTATGCTATCATGCTATCATCGTTCATTACCTTTGGTAGTGAACAAGCAAAAACCAAAAAGCCAAACGTTATGGCTACTGGTTGATTTGTAACCTTGACGGTGGGGATTTGCCTGGTGCTTGCAGATGTAAACCGTTTCCTTGATTCACGCAAGCAAGGGTATCCCTGTTGGCGTAGTGGTTTTTTTCTTTTCTGAGCTTGTGCATGAATTTGCTTCATCAAAGAGCACGTACTTAATGTTGTACCGCATCTATCTTAATTTTATCAATTGTAATTTTATGTCTAATCTTATATCTCACCTATCTTAATCCATCTAAAATAGTAAGTCTATCTTACATCTTATCTATATCTCATCTATTTTATATCACACCTTAAAATCTCATACTTATCTACAAGATAGTACCCCATCAGTAGATGCCAGTGGTAGTATCCAATTGTAAGCTCCGTAGTTGGATAGCCTACTTTTGACCTTAACACTCATGCAATTCAATATGCAACAAAAATATATACAACTACGAGCTTGAAATTAACATGGAGAGAGCATGTGGCTCTTTTCAGAACCCTTCTTCCTAGTTTGATGGTGAGGGTTTGCCTGGTGCTTGCGCCAAGTGTTAACCTCTTCCTTATTTCACGCAAACAGGGATTACCTTGTTGGCACAGTCTTTCCTTTTTTTACTTTGGGGTTGCTACGCTGTCCACAATTTGCAGGTACACCTGAAGCAATGCCATTCTTGCTGAGCATATGGGAACTGCCGTAAAGAAAGAAGGCCTCCAGGAAAGTCATGCGTAAAGATGAAGTAATTACCAACGTTTCCATCAGGAAAAGGAAGATGGACCTGGTTATCAGGTTGCTTTTACAGAGGATAATCAGCATAAGGTGCCATACAATATTCACGGGCAAACTTTTGAGTGTCTATTCAATATATCAAGACGTTCGATTCTTCTTAAGTAATCTCAGGGCCATTCCAGCCTAGCTGTCTAGCTCCGGATAGTCGAGCAGGCGGCGGGGCACCTGAGATGGGAAGTCGATTATCCACCCTCGCAACCTGTGGGTTCGGGGTTCGAACCTCACTGGAGGCCACAACCGGCTAAGCTGCCCTCGTTC
>LKMJ01004095.1_pt1 | contig 13670 bp, 11 predicted proteins | sample 643391 | NCBI WGS metagenome assembly LKMJ01 (sample SAMN04112250, study PRJNA286221) | soda lake metagenome | biome: soda lake; feature: Kulunda Steppe; material: water; isolation source: sample PL-Br10 brine of Picturesque Lake | place: Russia: Kulunda steppe | collected 2010-07
ATGAAAAACAGGACCAATCGACCACAGCAACCATCAAGGTCCATGGTGCAGGTGGCCTCTATGTCAAGGAGTTAGTGAGTAGCGACGAGGGGCGAACCGAACCAAGTCTGGCAGGATTGCTTGGGGTTGTTGCTGAAGTTACTGCACTCGACGTTCTGGCTGTCGAAGGGGAAGAAGAACCATTCGAACAGGACGAGTTTTTCCGTGACGCTTGAACGATAGCGGTGCAAAAGACTGGTTAATCGAATAAAACATCATTTTTCAGACAGAGGCTTTTTATTGAGGCATCTGATATATCCGGCCGTGATTCGACGACGTCTGGGGATTCAATGGGTGGTGGTAGCGTGTTTATTGGTGGTGCTCTGTGGCGGTGTTGCAATCGGCGCAGACACCACAGCGGAACAGACCGATGTGGTAACCGAGGGTGGGGATGTTGTCGAGGTTCAGTCACTCGCTACCGACCCTCGTGACGGAGAGATTGCGGAGTATGAGCTAACCTATTACCTTGGCGATGATATCTCCGAACTAACGGTAACCGTCACTGAGGCATCCGCCGAACCAGGTGACGGATTTACCGAGGTCAGCGATAACACTTACGAGTGGGATGGGGAAACCGAGGAGCCAGTCCTTGAGGTGGAAAAAGAAGTTGACCAGACCGCCGGACAGCACGATGGGCTGGATTTTGCCGGGACTGATGAGTGGGCGCTCGTCGGGGCAGTGTCGACCGAAGCCCAGTTTGCCGGAACTGGTGACCTCACCTTCGACCGGACCATTGAGCACGAATTCGAGGGGGTGGCTGGAGATGAGATGGCCTATGTAGGGCCTTATGATAGCGAGACGGTCAATACTGACCTTGGTGATGTGACAGTGGTGACTGCTGATGAGGCGACGCCACCACTTTCAAACGAAGAACTCAGTGAGATTCTGGAAGAAACCGTCGACCAGTTCCGTATCACGGAGCCGAGAGATGCGCTGCAGGCATACATCGTCACTGACCCGATTCGCGGTGGTGGGTTAGCAACAGGTGGCAATGCTGATTTCTGGGTGCATGAAGAGAGTCTGGACCTACCGCGAACCACGCTCTGGCACGAATACATCCACTCCCAGCAGAACTTCCAACCGGAATCCGATGTCTCATGGACAATTGAGGCTGAAGCGGATTATTACGCCTATTTGTTGGCGATGAAACAGGGGCACATCGAGTATCATGATTTCTACGCCGCCCTTGATGGCGCTGATGAGGACCACGCAGATGCTATTCTTGCCGAGCCCGGTACCTGGAGTGGGCAGACGGATTACGAACTCGGTGCACTCACGCTCGCAGCGCTTGATCAGGAAATCCGGGAGGCGTCTGACGGAACCGACACGTACAGAGACGTCATGCAGACGAAAAACGAGGAAGGTGGGGATGCCGTTATGGGGCAGGGTTCAGTCAATGATGCGGAGCTAGAATCGTTCGTCAGTGATGCAGCACGAACGGATATGAGCGAGTTCTTTGACGCCTCCATCAGGTCCCAGCCGGAACCGCTCTCTGTTCCTGGGCCTGCAACCTACGAGGTTTCAGATACTGGTTCCGAACTTGCTATCGATATCACAGATACTGTCGTCGGTGCAGGAACCGAAGGCACGGTCGAGTTTTCGATTGCGAACACCGGAGATGGAGCCAGTGTCGTACCATTTGTCGAATTGAGCGTTCCCGATGAGTTCGAGGGAGGTGAACTGCGTGTGACCAGCGATGGCGTTTCAAGCGATGTCACGGCAGTCGATGATGGGTGGGCACTTGACCATCTCGAACCAGGAGAGACACCGGTCGTTGAGTATGTGTTTGATGCTCCTGAGGATGAGTCAGCAGCGCCCGAAGATATCGACGCACTCGTGACTGACCGTGGTGGCGAATCGGCGGCAACGAGTTCCGAACTGGAAGTCGTCGAAGCCCCTGCTGTGTCATTCGATGCTCCGGATGTAATCACTGCTGGCGAGTCGGTTACCTTCGATGCCAGCGCTGACGGGGCTGACCAAGACATAGCGACTTACACGTGGGAGCTAACGGGGCCGGAAGATGAAACGACCGAAACGGATGAGCCAGCACTGACACATGAGTTCAGCGAACACGGCGAGTACTCGGTCGTTCTCACCGTTGAGACAACGGATGGTGCAACAGCTACCGTCGCCGAAGACGTACTGGTCAACGATGAACCGTCGGTGGCAATAGATGCTCCTGAGGAGGTATCGCCTGGTGATGCGTTCCTTGCGGAAGCTGACGTGACAAACGAGTTTGGGTCCTATGATGTCGAATGGGAGGCAAACGGACTCGAAGCGTCAGCGGAGCAAGTTGAATTCGAGTTCACGTCGGAGGGTGAGCGGGAACTGTCAGTCACGGTCACAGACGAGCACGGCGAAAGCGCTACTGAAACCACAACAATCGTAGTCGGAGACCCGGATGAAAACGATGGGCTGACGGAGGAGGTTGAAGATGCATTCGGACCTGGATTCGGGGCACCAGTTGCTATCTTGGCGTTCGTTGGCCTGTTGTTCCTGATGAGAATTCGCCGATAGCTCCGCAGGCTTTTTGTTTGATATCGGATTCAAGGAGCAACGTTCGCTGTCTGTCCGACAAACATTTATTCGGGTTCGATTCTCGTATCCGAGTAATGCATCTCGGTGTTGATGAGGCTGGGAAAGGTCCGGTCGTCGGGTCGATGTTCGCTGCGGCTGTGCGGGCCGACCCTACAGTCCTTCCCGAGGGAATCAAAGACTCGAAGCAACTGTCTCAACAGCGTCGAGAGGAACTTGCGACAGCAATTCGAAACGTAGCAGATACCGTCGCTGTCGCTGAGATTTGTGTCGAGCGTATCGATGGCTCGGAAACCAATATGAACGAGTTAACTGTGACTGCGCAAGCCGAGGCAATTTCCCAAATTGCAGCCGATGGGGACACTGGGTATCTTGATGCTGGAGATACCAACGCCGTCCGGTTTGAACGGCGTGTCGGTGAGGCTGTACCGCAGGATGTGGAACTCAGAGCGGAGCATAAAGCCGATGAGACGCACAAAATTGTGGGTGCGGCAAGTATCATCGCTAAGGTTGCACGTGAGGCACACGTACAGGCACTTTCCGCACAGTACGGTGAACTTGGGAGCGGCTATCCGAGCGACGAAACGACACGTCAGTTTCTTCATGAGTTCGTGGAGCGCCACGGTGAACTACCACCCTGCGCGCGCACCTCATGGCAGACAAGTAAAGATATCCTGGCCGCACAGGACCAGCTGTCACTTACTGAGTTTTGAATCGGGCAGTCAGTTCGATAGTTGAGATGCGACCTCTGTAATAGTCTGGTCGACGAGATTCGAATCCGCGGCACGAAACTCCCTGGACAGCTGTTTCGCCGCAGTTAATTGGTCATGTGCTCGTCTGGCGATATCTACGGCCTGTTCATCCCTCCCAGCTTCTTTGTGTTCCAGCGCTCGGTCTGCAAGCGTGCGTGCATACTGACAGCGCACCTCCGTCAGGGCTTTGAGGACTGCTTGGATATCTTCACGAATTGTCTGTTTCTCCCCAGCAAACTCGAAATCGGTTCCCCATCCTGCAGTAAGTGCATCGCGATACTGTTCGAACGTTTCCTGCAACAACTCGACACGCTTATGCCAGCTATCGACACCGTCGGCCCGTTCACGAGTCTGTTTTGCCTGTGCCAGTGGCATGACTCGAACGGCTTCGAGCGCATTCTCAACCCTGTCAAGTCGAGTATCGATAACTGATGGTTCGTCAATTGCTGCCCGTCGCGCGAGCATTCTGGCGTTTTCGAGATGGTCGCGGGCCGTCCAGAACTGTTCAACCGCCTCCGTGTACTCCCGTGATTCGACACACTGCTTTCCGGTCGCCAGTAAACCCGAGGCCCGAGCTACACGGGCGTGCATTTCGGTCCGATAGAGTTCCCGCTCGGTCGCCTCGATTCGCTGTGCAAGCGCTGGAAGGGCATCTATTTCCGTCTTTTCGACAGTTTGCTCGACACGCTCCCGTGATTGTCGGAGCTTCGTTTCCACGGCAGTTCGTTCCGTTCGAACGGTCCCTAACTCGCCTTTTTCGATGGCTTCTCCGACAGCAGGTATTCGTTCACTTGCGGCTTCGAGCATCGACACGGTGTACTGCCAGCACTCACTAACTGGTACGAGCGTTGACACCGCTGCGCCAAGTGCAGTCGAATCCTTGATGCTGAGCTGAAACTGGCCGGTTGGCCACACGCAAACTGACAGTGTCGACCGAAGCAACCCGTCATCAACGTCAACATCCTTGATATCGACGTGCGGGACTTCCCGGGTGAGCGTCTCTTCAGTCGAAAAAACGCCAAACAGCAGCTTTCGGTCGGTCACAACGGAGACCGAATGTGCGGGTCCTTCGACAGTCAGGTTCTCGGTCTCGCCGTTTTCTTCATAGATAATATATCCGGTTTTCCCGAGAAGATGCTGATGGACGAACTCGTCCGATTCGAGTCTGTCCTCGATAGTTTCGAGGACACGCTCAGTCTCCAGTGCCGATTCCGTCCCCGAAAGCAGTCGGTCCCGTAATGCCCCTACTCTGCTTGCCATAGCTCTCCCAATACCCTCACATTCAGTATACTGTTAGTTAATTATTTCTCACCGTTCAACTATCAATACTGATACCACCCAGTGGAGCGTTTCCACCATCCCGATGGAGACAGACATCAGTGCCCCAATCTCTATGATGGTGGGCCGAGACCGAAGCGTATGCACCAGGTCATCGAAACAACGCCTTTCGACGACCTCGATATCTCGGCTGAGACGGCACTGCGTCTCTATCGCGATATGTTTCGAGCGAGGCGATTCGACGAGCGTGCGGTGTCACTGCAACGACAGGGTTGGATGAGTAGCTACCCCCCGTTTCGTGGACAGGAAGCATCACAGGTTGGTGCTGCACATGCCCTTTCTGACGATAATTGGCTCTTTCCGACCTATCGCTCTAATGGGTTACAACTCGCCCGTGGCGTCCCGATGAGCGACATTCTCCTGTTTCGATTGGGCTATCCGGAGTTTGCATCCGACCACTCACTCCCAAACTTTCCGCAAGCAATTCCGATTGCGACACAGCTACCCCACGCCGTTGGGGTTGGGATGGCGATGAACTACACTGGCGATGACAGTGTTGTCTGTTGTTATTTCGGCGATGGTGCAACATCGGAAGGGGATTTTCATGAAGCGTTGAATATGGCCGGTGTATTCGAGACGCCAACTGTCTTTTTCTGTGAAAATAACGGCTGGGCTATCTCGCTCCCGCGACACAGGCAGACTGCCAGTGCGACCATTGCGCAGAAAGCAGAGGCCTATGGCTTTGCCGGCAGACGGGTTGATGGGAACGACCCCATTGCGGTGATGGAGGCTGTGACGGATGCAGTTGAGTCGGCCCAGTCCGGTGACCCAGTTCTCATCGAAAGCCTGACCTACCGGCAAGGTGCTCATTCGACGAGCGATGACCCTGACCGATACGAACACGTTCAGTCTGCGTTGCCCGACTGGCGAACAAAAGACCCACTTCATCGGTTCGAACGGTATCTCCGTTCTCATGGGGTGATTGACGCGGACAAAAAATCCGAAATTGAGGAATCGGTAACAGAGGAACTGGAGCATGCTGTCACAGTTGCAGAACAGCATGCCGAAGCTGAGCCTACGGCTATATTCGAGAACGTGTATGCTGGCCTCTCCCCACGACAGCAGCGACAACGAGACTGGTTGCTTTCGTGGGAGCAACGAAAGAAAGAGCGCCCTGATGAGCGTTGATGGGAGCTAGCTGTGACCGTTCTATTAGCTACTGATGGAGAAACATTCACTTACTTCCTACCCTAACGGTAGTTATGGACGACCCGCGTCTTTCGCGGCGAAGAGTGCTTGCAGGTACAGGATTGGCCCTCTCGGTTGCTTCTGCTGGCTGTGCAGTGACTGCCCCGGAACGGGAAAGCGATAATTCGAATCCGGAGCCGACAGATGGATTTCCTGAGAGTTTCGCTGACCCGCCGGAAGAGGTCGCTGAACCACCTGCTGATTCGGACCTCGCTGAAGTCTACCGAGCAGCAGTCGAGTCAGTTGCTGCCGTTCGGCTTGAGGAGATGGGCGAAACCGGGGCTGGTACAGCATGGGTATATAATGACGAATATCTCGTCACGAACGAACACGTGGTCCGCGAGGCCGAGGACCCGTTCATCTGGTTTACTGACTACGGCTGGCGCGAGGCGTCGGTGGTTGGTACTGATGTACATAGTGACCTTGCTGTTCTGGAGATTGTTGATGGCCGACCCGAAGAAATTTCTGCCCTACCACTTGTCGAAAGTCCGCCACCAGTGGGGACATCCGTCGCGGCCATTGGGAATCCGTTTGAGTTGACTGGTTCGTTTACCACCGGTGTCATCAGTGGTCGCGACCGGACGATTGAGATTCCGGGTCGAGACTTCTCGATTGCAGACGGTGTACAGACCGATGCCGCGCTGAATCCGGGGAACAGTGGCGGTCCACTAATTACCTACGATGGTGAGGTTGTTGGCGTCATCAGCGCCGGACAGGGCGAAAATATCGGGTTTGCTATCTCAGCAGCGATGACTGAGCGTGTCGTCCCCGCATTGATTGAAGACGGGACGTACGAACACTCGTATCTCGGTATCCTCTCGGTTGACGTCACGCCAGATATCATCGAGGCCAACGACCTTGGCGATGTGACATGGGGCGTCTACGTCAACGAGGTACTTCCTGATGGGCCATCGAGTGGCAACCTGCAAGAGACGACGGACACGACGACGGTTCGTGGTGCAACAGTTCCTGTCGGTGGGGATGTCATTGTCGGCCTTGACGACTGGGAAATTCAGACTGGTGAGCGGTTATCCGCATTCCTCGCGCTTGAGACCGAACCTGGACAGACGATTGATGTAACGGTGATTCGCGACGGTGAAGAAGTTGTTGAGGAAGTAACCCTTGAACGACGGCCTGAAGGCGGTATCTAGCTGGCAATCTTTCGGTGAAACGAGCCGTTGGGTATAGGACCCTTCGGCTAGTATACTGAGGTATGTCTCAGGAGTACGATGACACTACAACGCAGAGTTCGAAGTTGAGCGCAAAGAAACTCTCCGCCCTTGGTGGGTTTGTTGGTACTGCTTTTGGTGCACGGCGAAGCAAACTGGCTGCCGTCGTTGGTGGGGTTGTGGGCGGGACGATTGGCTACATACTTGGTAAAACCGTCAGTTCGTCTCCCACCGAATCACCGGCAATCGCAACAGATGAAGAGCCTGTGGTCGTTACGGTTGCTGATAACGACGATGAAGATGATTCGGACGCTGAGAATGACGAGGTACTTTCCGAGGCTGCGGATGCTGAGGCTGAAGCTGAGGAAGCAGAGACCGAGAAAGCAGACGCTGAAGCGACCGATTCGGATTCCGCAGATGAGGCGGACGATACCGATAACTAACTAGAGTCCTGCTATCTCACGCCAATGTATGCTTACGTCGCGCTATCGGACCGCCTGCTCGTAATCAACAGGCAACGATTATCACACTGTGCACAGACGACGAATTGGGACTCCCTCGTCACACTTGAGGATGTACAGATAGAATCGCTCGCTGCAAGTCCTGAACGACCGGAACGGGCATTCGTTGGGACAGTCGACGCCGGTCTCCAGCGGAGCCTAGACGGCGGCAAGACATTCGAGCGCGTGAGCGATATCGACGACCGAATCACTGCTCTTTCGGTCAGTCCACACGACCCCGATGAGGTCTGGGCTGGAACGGAGCCAAGCGCTGTCTACCGGTCTACGGACGGCGGTACCAGTTGGCAATCGTGTGCGTCACTGGAGGATCTTGATACCGCCGAGCGGTGGTCCTTCCCACCCCGTCCCCATACTCATCACGTCCGGTGGCTTGCAAACCATCCGGAGCAACCGGAGACGGTCTATGTCGCCATCGAAGCGGGCGCGTTCATCAAGACAACGGATGCTGGCAACACCTGGATTGACCATCCAGACGGCGGGCGACTGGATAACCATACGCTTGCGACCCACCAGGCAGCTCCGGAGCGCGTCTATACGGCCGCCGGGGATGGATATGCTGAGTCCCCTGATTCAGGAACAACGTGGAACTACCCACAGAATGGGCTGAACCATACGTATGTCTGGGGGCTTGCGGTTGGGCCAGATGACCCCGACACTGTCGTCGTTTCTGCGGCGGATAGCGCACGGCGTGCGCATCGGACCGAAACGGCGCAATCATATATTTACCGTCGTGAGGGTGAGGAGTGGACGGTGGCAATGGATGGACTTCCGGACCCGGAAGGGTCGACACGTGCGGTTCTTGAATCAGGGTCGACACCGGGAGAATTACTTCTGTTGAACAACCATGGACTCTTTCGCACGCTGGATGGAGCGACATCCTGGAATAGGCTTCCTGTTAACTGGGATGGAAACGCGCTTGCCCGTGGCCTCGTCGTCGTGGAGTAGCTTGCGGTATTCGTAGCAAATTCTGTCCAACCCAGTACAAGTTCAGTCTAAACCAGTACAGTATTCGGCGTTGGTCGTAACTCATAGTTATGGGAGACGTAGAAGGGCCAAGGATAGAGCGTGTCCGTGGCCGGGCCCGTTCGTATTTTACGGACGTGAACCCTGCCCACGACTGGTTCCACGTTGAGCGAGTCTACGCATTGAGTAAATCAATCGCAGAAGCGGAGGATGCGGACTGCGAAACGGTGAAACTCGCCGCACTCTTGCACGATATCGGTCGGAAGAAAGAAGATGCGGGTGAGATAGAAAATCACGCAAAATGGGGTGCAGAGACAGCAGCAGACATTCTCGAGGAGGAAAAATACGAGGGGAGTCGGATATCTGCCGTTACTCACTGTATCCGTGCTCATCGCTATTCGACTGACCCGGAGCCACGGACAATTGAAGCAAAGGTACTCTCCGATGCGGATAATCTCGACGCACTCGGTGCGGTTGGGATTGCCCGGACGTTTACCTACGGGGCGCAGAGAGATGCACCAATAGCTGACCCCTCCCTCCCGCCAGAAGCGGACTCCGCTCCCGCCGGAGAGACCTCATTCAATCACCTCCACAAAAAGATTCTGAACCTCAAAGACCGGATGTACACCGATTCGGGTATGGCACGTGCCCAGCAGCGCCATGAAGTCGTGCAGGCGTATATCGAGCAGTTCGAGGCGGAACTACAAGGCGAAAGATAGCGACGAGGGTATCATTTGCTTTTCAGTCGAGAAACCGGGTAAGGAGATTCCGTCCCAACTCCTTGTCAAGAGGTTCGTTTGCGTTTCCACAGTGTGGCGACTGGACACAGGCGGGACAGCCCGCCTCACAGGGACAGTCCGAGAGAAGGTCATGTGTCTCCTGAACCAGGTTCTCGATGCGCTCGTAGCCTGTTTTCGACAGGCCCACGCCACCGGGATAGCCGTCGTAGATGAAAATCGTACTCTGGTCCGTGTGAGGATGAAGCGGGGTCGAAAGGCCACCGATGTCACGACGGTCACAGACCAACTGCAGCGGAAACAGCGAAATCATCGCATGCTCGACTGCATGGATGGCTCCCGGGAAACTGCCATCAGTGGCGAGTAATTCTCCTCGGATATCATCTGGAACGGTATAATAGAGGGCACTGGTTTCGAGCGTCGTTTCGGGGACTGAAAGCGATTCCTGCCCAATCAATTCCCCTGACCGACTGTCTCGCCGTTCGTATCCAGTTATTTGCTTTCGCATCGTCACGTCCGCAAACCGTACCAGTATCTCATCGTTCGTCGTGAGTCGCTTTTGTCTGTGGTCCTGTTCGACAGTAATGTCCTTCTCGTGGAGTGTCTGTGTATAATAGTCCGCCCGAGAGGGACCAAGTTCGGCAACGTCGTAATCGAGGTCTAGTTTGACGACCTCGTAGGTTCGACCTTGGTGGTGGTAGATTGCACCCGGATGGGCATCACGCAGCGCATCCTCGAAGGGGAGTCTACCGATGACCTCATCGCGCTGTCGGTCTTTTAGCGTTATCTCACGGTCACCGATCGTTCTCAGACTCATCTCATGTTGTGGACTCCCATCTCCGTCGTAGAGCCAGCGAATACCTGCATCGGTCGTTCGCCGGGAGAGTATCCCGCTTGATTCGAGGTCCGAAACCGTTCCCGGAAAGGATGCGCCGAAATGAGTACTATCCTCGGGGGTAAGCCACGACTCCGTTGCCCCGGCCGTGACGTGCAGGGGAAGTAATTGCTCGTTTTCCGGGTTTGCAACCGCCCGCTCCGGGTCACCCTGGAAAAACGAGTCCGGGTTGCGCATCATATACTGGTCGAGTTGGTCTTCTCCGGCAACGAGAATGACGAGGCTTGGTTCGGTTCCCCGGCCAGCGCGACCGGCTTGCTGCCAGGTCGCCATTCGCGTGCCGGGATAGCCATCGAGGATAACCACATCCAGCCCGCCAATATCGACGCCGAGTTCGAGGGCGTTCGTACTCCAGACGCCGCGTAACTCCCCGGAATGGAGGTCAGCTTCCAGTTGTTCACGGCGCTCGTTGGAAAGTGCGGCCTGATAGGCCCCCACTTTGTTTGCGAGTTCCGGCTCACCTCGGCTCCTGAGTTCGCGGGCACTCGCACTGGCATACCGTTCTGCCGTTTGTCGAGCACGGGTGAAGACGGCGGTCTGCAATCCCCGACTCACGAGGTCGACAAAGAGACGCTTGGTTTCCGTATGGTTCGAGCGTCGCTGCCCATGTCCCTGCTGGCGGTCGCCATATTCAGGGGGATTCCAGAAGAGCCAGTGGGTTGGGCCGGTTGCACTTGTATCATCGGCAATCAGTTGGTACTGGTCTTCCTGTTGTGCGGTCACGCGGGCGGCGTGCTCAACGGGATTGGCGATGGTTGCGGAACAACAGAAATACTGTGGGTCGCTGTCGAAGCGATCACACATTCGAGCCAGACGACGCATAACGAGACCGACGTGACTGCCGAAGACACCCCGATAATCGTGGACTTCATCAAGGATGACCAGGTCGAGATTGGAAAAAAACCAGTCCCAGAGACGACGGGCATGAGGGAGCAATCCGTAGTGGAGCATATCGGGGGTTGTCAACAGCACGCTCGGGCGCTGCTCGCGAACTGACCGCTTCTCCGATTGTGAGAGTCGCCCAGTGTACTGTGCAACTACAACTTGTTTTCCAAATCCCATCCCATGCGATAGGTCTTGAAGTGTCTCTTCCTGGTCGTTAATCAGGGCGACCTGTGGTGCAATATACAGCGCTGTCAGACCATCGTTGAGTGCCTGTTCGAAGGCAGGAATCGTGTAGGCGAGGCTTTTCCCGCTCGCTGTCGGGGTTGCAAGGACGACATGTTCTTCGTTTCGAACAGCTTCGATAGCGCGTGCCTGATGCTCATAGAGATTCGAAATGCCATCGGCTTCGAGCGCTCGCCTGACTCGCTGATGTAGGGATATATCACGAGTGACTGCCGCTCGGCCGGGAGTGGCTTGCCGTGTTTCAAGCTGGCCAGCATAATAGGGCCGCTCTGTCAGCCAGTCGATGACCCCTTTCACATCATTGTCTTCGTCTGCTCGAAGCTAACGGTTCTGGTTTGTCAACAGGGAGAACCCTCCGATGGAGCTCAGTCTATCACGAAAATCAGGCCGTAGATGCCGATAATGATGATAAACAGGAACGAGAACATACTGGCAAAGAGAATGCCCAGCACACCGGTAATTATCAATGCCCAGAAGAACTGCTTTTCGACGAATCCCTGATTGTAATAATAGAGGGCAAGCGCGGCAACGCCGAGAGACAGCAACACGCCGATTGCTCCGGTGACGACTAGCACCTCGGCCGTCAATCCATCGCCAACCCCAAATTCCTCTGCCTGTTCGAGAAACGTTTCGGGGGAGAAGACGAATGCGAGACTTTCCAGCAAGCCAAATACTGCGAAAACAACGGTCCCGTAGACTGTCGTCAAACTCTCCGTTCGGTCGCTTTCCCCTCCGGATGAGTCCAGCGTAGCCCCACACTCGAAACAAAACGCGTCCTCTTCCTCGACTCGTGTCCCACATTTCGGACAATAGCGCATACGTACCGCCTTATTGGAATTGCTACTTAAAGGATATGACGATATTCCGACCTGCCTGTTCCTAGCCAATCACAATAGCCGCTCTGCAAAACAGTCTCGTTCCTCGGTAGCTAGATGTCTTTTCTGTTTTGAGCGGCTTCCATCACCTCGCGGTATCGGTGACGGATTGTCACTTTGCTCACCTTGGCGACGGTCGAAACCTCTTCCTGTGTGAGCTTTTCGCCAGAGAGCTGTCCTGCACCATACAACGCACTCGCTGCGATGCCGACTGGGTGACGACCGCTATGCACTCCCTCCTTAACCGCTGCATCTACCAGTTCTCGTGCGAGTCGCTCGGTCTCGTCTGTACAATCAAGCTCGGACGCAAACCGGCTCAGATACTCCGCAGGGTTGGTCGGGGCAATATCGATACCCAGTTCTTTCGTTAGATATCGGTAGGTTCGCTTGAGCTCCATCTCACCGATCCGACTCACGACAACCATCTCGTCGATAGACCGGGCAACCCCGCTCATTCGAGAGGCTGCATACAGCGCTGCTGTTGCCATCCCCTCAATTGACCTGCCCGGGAGCAATCCCTGGTCTAACGCCTGCCGATATATCATACTCGCCGTCTCCCGGACGTTCTCTGGCAAACCGAGGGCTGATGCCATCCGGTCGATTTCACCAAGTGCCTGTCGAAGATTCCGTCCTTTGCTATCTGTTGTCCGGTAGCGCTCATCCCAGGTACGGAGACGACTCATCTGTCGTCGCTTGCGTTTTGAGAGCTGATTGCCGTTTGCGTCCTGGTTTTGCCACCCGATTTTCGTCGACATTCCCCTATCGTGAAGCAACTGTGTCCGTGGCGCACCGACACGTGACTTCTGTTGCTGCTCTGCGCTCGTGTATGCACGCCATTCAGGACCGCGGTCTATCGCATCACGTTCCACGATATATCCACACTCTTGACAGTGGCGTTCACGCTGTGCGGTATCCATCGTTAACTGACCACCACAATCAGGACACTCCGTTTCTTGCTGTTGATGACCTTCCTTTGGTTGTTGTGTGGACATCCGTGAAGACTCAGTCACTGACTCCACCTCCGTGAAGTGTTGTCTTCTGTGCGGGTTGATTCATCTTACAGTGCCTTTTTCCTAAACGCACATAATATTTTCCAAAACCAAATCAAAGTTTGTATTGTACACTTCTTACTTTTTGCAGACACTCTAATTTCTACCACAGCACGCCTAATTAATTGCAATACATGAACTTATGATGGTGCACTACTAAGCGATTAGTATCATGCTGCGCAATAGGTTGACAGCTCAATACATCAGTGCGAATAGTCACGCTTACGCCACTCAACACATAACCTACAACCAATGAGTAGTGAGGTTCGGTTCATCGATTTCAAGGCGGATAAACAGCCGACGTGGTGTCCGGGCTGTGGCGATTTCGGCACCATGAATGGCATGATGAAAGCGCTTGCCGAGACGGGCAATCATCCGGATGATACGTATTTGGTGGCGGGGATTGGCTGTTCAGGCAAGATTGGGACGTACATGCACAGTTATGCATTGCATGGTGTGCACGGCCGTGCCTTGCCGGTGG
>LKMJ01004096.1_pt1 | contig 13667 bp, 13 predicted proteins | sample 643391 | NCBI WGS metagenome assembly LKMJ01 (sample SAMN04112250, study PRJNA286221) | soda lake metagenome | biome: soda lake; feature: Kulunda Steppe; material: water; isolation source: sample PL-Br10 brine of Picturesque Lake | place: Russia: Kulunda steppe | collected 2010-07
TTACATATTTGTCCCACACGCATTTTATCACAAATAGAAAATCATCAACTTTATTCCTATGACGAAGAGGCATCAAGAAAAAACAAAGTTGAATATCTGTGAAGGATTCTAAAGTTTTCAAAGAACAATGTTCTTGATAAACATGAAGAGCTTTCTCTAGCCAGTAAGATATGATATGATGACATAATTCATGACGATAATAATGTCTGGGAATTTGATCAAAAAGAATGATTTTATCAAGAACGCTCAACCTCGACGATGCATCATGGTCTTCATCTAAAAGTGAACCAAAAGTATCAATAACCTCATTATCTATTTTTTTTCTATTTGAATCATTGGGAAACCACCAATCTTGACGACTTATCCAAGTATCAGATACAGAATTCATCAAAGTTTACTTAAATCTAAACGATTAAAAAAAAAACAAAAACAATCACAATATACAAAGTCATATTATTATAATTCTAAAATCTTAAATACTTTTACTTATTAATTTGGGTTTTGTGTGTTTTTTAAAAGTCTTACACGAAGCACATGTATGAATAATTTTATTCAGATCATTCAAAATTGAATCACTCACGTTTTGTCGCAAGTCATTGTTTTCTAAACAATCAACAATCATCTTAGATCTTTTAGTGTCAACCTCTACTTTTTGATTTTTATTTCTTACATTGTTTGATGGTAGAATATTTATCGTCTTTTCTAAAGTGTTTGGACACCAATCTTGTAAGAATCGGAGGGTGTTCTTTGAGATTTTGATTTCCTCAAACATTTATATAAAATGTATAAAATATTATTGTGGATATGAAGCCTCGATAAAAGTAATGCCCATATTATAATTATGAACTTGTTCAAATAAAAGTTCTTTCCTTTTTTCTCTGATTTGTTCCACATCATCCTTCATCGTTTTAATTTCCCTTTCTAAAGATTTTATTTCCCTCGTCATAAAATAAACTTTATCTCTTGAACTTAGTTCTTTACTATCATTAGAATCATTACTATTACTTTTTTTATCATTCTTATCATTTTTATTGTTTTCATTCCTTTTTGATTTTTCATTTTGTGCCTCTTCTTTTTCCGCTTTTTCTTCTTTTTTGTCTCTTATTCTCTTTTTTATAGACAATGTATCTTCTTTTTTTGGTATTTCTTTTGACACTTTATTAATTTGATTCATTGCATCATTTATTTCTTTTTCATTTTCAACCCATTTTTGAAAATGAAACATTGCTCGTCCAAGATTTTGAATCTCATTTTCACTCATAATCTTCTCATTATTCATGTAATAAACACGTAATTTTTCAATTGTGCGATTTATCCATTGATTCATTCTATCATAACAATGATCAATAATACATTGCGTTTTATTTTTATCTTGTTTTCTTAATTCTGATATTTTTTTATTCATATCTGTCTTTTTCTCTATGACCTTTTTCCGAATATCACTTAAATCAAGAGTATCATCAGAAAACTTTCTTTCTTTTTGTTCTAAAAAATTATTGAACATTTGCTTTGTATGTTCTTTATGCTTATCTTCATGTTCTTTACATTCTCTAGATATACATGCTTGCAATGGTAATATTGTATCACGGATGTCTTTTTTTAAAAGGCCAAACGTTTTTATTCGTCTAATGATTGGGGTGTCTGTCTCATGAATTTTTAAAGAAAATACATCTCGGATTTTTCGGTCCAGATCTTCAACTATAGCATTCACATTTAGATTTTCAGGTTGATGTTTATGTTGAGAAGGTAAAGAATCCTGTTTTTTATTTTGTTTTTCCGTCATTTCGGTTTTATTTATTATATTTTTTGTATATCCTTTATAAAACCTTATTTTTTTTCACGAGAAAAACACTTTATACTCATCAAAACTATATAAGACAAAAGTAACATTTATATAAAATGTAATCATGCTTCTCTTTGTTATTTGCCATGATGAAAAAAGTTTTGATAAAGCATCACAATTATGTCAACACTGGTTGATGAAAACCGTCAAAAATAAATTCCTAGCAAGACCCCTTTTAGTTCCTCACTCACCTTATATGGAATCTTATATTTATAAATTATTGATCGATGATCCTCAAATCGAGAATTGGGAAACTGAAAATTACGTCGGCATTGTCACATATAGTATTTTAGCAAAACTGACAGTATTTAGAAAAACAATAATAGATATTGATTGGGATGATGTTATTTCCCAAGCAGAAAATAAAAGTCTTCATTTTATTGGCATTTTAGCCATACAATTCAAAAGAGGAAGTGATGAAGATATAACCCTCATCGAAAGCGGAATATTTCATCATGGGTTTAATTTTTATAGAGCATGGAGGAGCCTTTTGTTAGAATTGGGTTATAATCTAGATGAAATAGAAAACAACTCTCAAAAGACAGGATTCTTTTGCAATTGGATAATGTGTACACCTACATTGTTAAAATCATATTGTCAATTTATTAAAAAAGCCATGGACATTACAGAAAATAATGAGCTTGTGAAGAAATATATGTTTATGAATTCGCACTATGGTGTAGGAAACACAAGTTTAGAGCAAAAAATGAATCTTTTCGGAAAACCATATTATACACTACATCCTTTTGTCTTCGAACGTTTGTTATCATATTATATCTCTCATGTGGAAAACAATATGAGTATAGGACACCTTCATAAAATAATCATGCATATCTAAGTCAAGGATGCAAATAAAATATCAACTTGTTATTTTTCCTCGTCTAATCGATAGCTATAGTTATCAAACAATTGGATGTTATGGGAAGAGAGTAGCAACCGTATCTTTGTTTTTACATCGGCTTTGAAATTAATCAAATCTATTATGCTCTTAAAATGTACATGAACAGTCAGCTTAGTCCCCATATGATCAAAGGAATCCACATGTATGATATTTGAAACGTCGGTGTTTTCGGGGAATTCAACGAATGGATATTTGTTTTTGTCTTTCAAATCATCAAAAATTAAGTTGATAATTGAAGAAAAGTCTTTCATGTAATTAGACACGTTTATGGTAAAAGAGTATACAAATGCGCGTGACTTACTATAATTTGTTACAAGGGAATCGTACATTACTTTATTAGGTACCGTAATTCTATGTAGAGTCACGATATCATCAATTGTAGTATTTAAAGAATTAAAATCAACAATTTGACCCTCTATATCATTTACTTTGACGACATCTCCGACTTCGAATGTATGAAAATAAGAAATTAATAAACTTGCAATTATGTTACCTATTGTTCTCTGAATCAAAGCACCCACAACAATGGCGAAAAATATAAAAAACACTATGATACTAGCAATTTCAATACCCAGGAAGTGTGCTAAAAGAGATAATGTTATTAAAAACATTATAAACCTAAACATTATGGCATAAATCGTGGGAACTTTGACGATTTCGTGTTCTTTTTCTGTATTAAAATGCTTTTTCGTGATAATTTCTTTGGACAAAAATTGATGGGCAATGAAGGCATACAAAAAGTTCAGAAAAAGTAATAGCAATATGCCTAATATGATTCTTCCTATTACATTAGACAAATTGCTTACGGAGAAGATCCTAGACCATTTAACTCGATCAACATTTCTACGTATGGCTTGATTAACATCAGATATATTTTGAACAACCATTTCTTTCCTATATTAAACGATGATTTAATTGTCTAATTTGGGATCGTAATTAGCATAATGTAAGCTTGATACACACTCATCTTTATTCAATGAGTCTTTTAATCGATAAAACCTCTTGACTTGGGATCCGGGTTCTAAGATATAATACAAAACAACTTTGTATTTTTGAGAAATATGACATGTTCTCGGGTCATGCTTCAAAAGGAATCTTAATGGCGAATGGGTTAATCCTTGTAGAGTATAAGACCCTAATAATGCCTTTTCGTAATCTAATTCAGAATCAGACCAATCTATGATTCCATCGTAACAGAAATATAAGAATTCATATATTTCAGATATTCCTTCTAATAATGCAGTTCGAAAGGACTTCTTAGCAATTTTCTTTTGAACTTGAATATCACTATTCAGTACCAAGTACGACTTTAAGATGTCTAATTGACCGTACTTGGCCGCAAGAAGGCAAACACATTCAACTATATTTTTAGGGTAAATTTTAGGATTAAAAATAAAATGCTCCGGGGTTTGTACAACTCGATGGATTTCATCTTTTTTTCCATAAAAACATAACACATCAATGTATTTTATCAAAAGATCACGTTGTAAGCTTATTCTCATCTTTTCGTGTTGTGGTGTAACATATTCAGTTTCAATTTTTGCGAGTCTTGATGATAAATTTCTTGTTATATCATTTTGGAATCTCTTGATTCTTTCGTCGCGTTCAAAAACCCATATCCAACAATGTATAAAATCCGTATTCAGGACATATAAAATTATAGTCCTGATATTTTGTATGACGGTTAGGCTCCCAAGAACTTGAACTAAATGTTCAATTAAACTTTTTAAATCCTCGCGACCTGTATTATTCCTATATTCATTAATAAATATAGGCAGCATGATATCATTCGGTATATTGCAAATCATCCTAATAATGAGTAATATTTGCTTTCAATGATAATTGCTTTTTATGATTTCAAATTTTTTATTTTTGATTTTAGATTGACATCCAAGCTTTCAAAATCTCACATAAATCTTTAGAATGCGAGTACTAGCTACCTTGTAAGATCCAAAGAACAGATCCATCGGGCGTGTTTGAATGGACGCCTTCCCAAAATTTATGATCACCCACTTTATGTTTTTTAGCTTCCTCATGAATGATTTGTAAAAAACGTTGAATTGTTGTATTATGCCTGATCAAAACAGGGTGTCTTTTCATAGTATTATTTTTATCTACCACACTCATAATGACAACAAAGAATCCATCGGTATTCATATTCTTTGTCGGGTCTGAGTCAGGTTGAGATCTGGAAAATTTGGAACGCATAGGTAGTTCCAACTCATTTGCAGTCAACTCACGCTGAGTACCGTCTTTGAGAAAGATGCGTGCATTTTTAGGAGATTCGTCTTGTTTCCAATCAATTGCGTTGAGAATATCTTTTACTTTTTTTTGTAAATGACATTTTCTCAATGAAAAAAGTAATATATATATAATATATTATTTAGAAAATCTAATTTTGAAAATTATTCACATTCTCTAATATTATATCTGACGAGTTGCAAAATAATGACGTTATCACTATTTAGATAATTGTTTTGGTAAGCGTTATTCACGTCATCAGTATATTTTATCATTTCATCTATGACAGCACTTGTTTTCAATCGATTCTTCAAATTGTTACGAAGATATCTCATTATTTCAGAATCAGATTCGTTATTGTCTTGTTCTTCTTTATTTTCCTCTTCCATTTCTTCATCTTTTTCATCTTCTTGATCACTCTTATCTTCATTGTCTTCACTTTCTTCACTTTCTTCACTATCTTTACCGAATTTACTATAGAGCTTATTACAAGTCAAGTATGAATCTTCTAAACATTTGTCGATCAGATTCTTTAGTGCGTCTAAATGATCAAACATAACGTTTGGAGACATTTCGTACGCATCTGGATTATTTTCGGCGTCTTTATATATATTTTTTAAATCTACATATTCTTTGAATAGCTCGCAAATAGACTCTAGCGTATTTTTATCTGCATGAACAAATCCGTCTTCGTATCCTTGTAAGTTTAGCGCATTCACTCTCTTTTTCAATTCTTTCGGCAACTTATCTTCGGGAATGATATAAGTCACGAGTCCTTCGAGCGGATCATTAGCGGAATCAAAATTCACCGCCACCGTGTATTCGCTTGGAGAATGTAAATTAAGTTGGATATCATTTATGATATAAAGGGTGGAATGTACCATTTAATTCGGAGTAAGTTTAGAATATTGTTTTTAAGAAATTTAGAGACAATAAAACACGTTCAATTTTTTATGTTTTATTCATCTAAAATAAGAAAATGTAATATGATACATTATTCGGATTTAAATTATAGACTTGCAAAACCGGAGAAACCAGAGATGCAGTCACCATTGTAAATGTTAACTCTTAATCGGTAATGTCAATATACATTATTTATTGTGTGAAACTCGCGTAGTAATCTCTTACGGCACATTTCATAAGAGGGATCAAGAAGAGAGTTTTCGATGAAATTGACACATTTTCTCTTTTTTGTAAACATACGAACATTTTTTTCCAAGTAGTAATCACTCATCTTAAATAATCTCATTATACGATGAATAAGATGTGTGTACAATTCTGTTTTTTCTCTCAAAGACAAGCGTCTATTTCGGAAAATAACTGTCTCATAAAATTCATCAAACTCCAAATACATTTCAAAGTCCGTAAAAACCATCTCTATAGATGTATCATCTTTTTCAATCCAATCCCAAGAAGTCTTGGAAATTAATTTTATAGATTCCTTGATATCATTATGAAGAAGTTGTTCAAAACGGGCCAATTTCTCATTTTCGATATATTTGCTTTTCGATATATTTGCTATATTTGTATTATACAAAGGACAAGGATTTAGTTGTATTTTCTCATTTTGTGTGTTTAGATAATTTTCAAAATTATCTGATCGAGATTTTTCCATATCACAGTCTCTTTCAACTTCAATGTAACTAAATATCACCACAAAATTAGAATGGTCGTAAAACTTGACAAACTCATCTGGATGAAAATTGTTATTGTGTGCCAATCTGTTCCAATCCCATGGAAATGATGGATTGTCCATAACTAACTCCAAAGTTGTTGATTTTTTCTTTGAAATATCATACCAATTAATAGAAATGGAATTTATATCATTCACATTCTCGTAACTTTTTACACTTTTGAGAAAATATAATAAATCAAAGTCATCCTTGTCAGTGCTATATTCCTTAAACATATTGTATGCATCGACCCCTCCTATATTCATGATTTTGGGCAGATTATCACATAATTTTACAAAAGAACATTCCTGGATAAAATTATACCAAAATATAGAACTTTCATAATATTTGTCTTCATTTTGTAAAACTTTATCCACAGTAAAAACATCAATATCCCACAAAAGATTAATCAGATCAGAATCATTTAAATCAAATGCATCTGGAAATTTATCTAATAATGCATAAAAATCGATCACATTTGGATCAGATTTTAGACATGTAAAGTATGCAAATTCTTTAATTTCATCTTCTTTTCCGTTGTTTTCAAGTCTCACTTCCTTTTCAATTGCTCTCAATATGTTTTTTACAAGGTCAAGATTTTTGATTTTTTTATCGTTTTTTACTACATATTCGATGACACTTAAGTAATTCCATGGCTTATCGATATTCTCGATTACAAATTCAATGGGTAAATATTTAGATTCACTTAAAATTTCGTACACAACTCTATTTAGATAGGTATGATTTTCATTTTCATGGTCGGTCACAATATAATTTTCAAAAATTTCTAAATTTAGAGGTCGTTTTGAATGTTTGTCGGTGATCCATGATACAAGTTTATGAAAAATATTGATGTAAAGAGATGTGACAAACGTGTTTAGTGTTATGGCAGGCATACTTGTTGCTCTTGTTTTGGTTTTGGCTTTTGGCTTTGGATATAAATTGGTTCTGGTTTTTCTGAATTATAATAAATCGTTTTAAAAATCAATTTTTTTATTTTGGAAACAATTGAATCAAATATATATTCGTAAAATGGATCGAATGCAATAAGTGCTGCCGTTTAAAAACATGGGACATATAAAAATAAATGATAAATAAATATTAGATCTCACATATAAAACTCGCAATTTCTGTTTATAAGAAAAACAAAAAAGAAAACCTAAATATCAAATTTTAGAAATGATAATTAATGACTTATTGCATGAACCTAAAGAAGTTAATTTTCATTCCCTAGAATAAATTCGAATTTAAATTTCAAAATCAATCACATCCCAGATAGAAAACATCGTTTCTGATATATAAGAAGAATCCATTAGCGTATTAGAGAGTGTATGCTCAAATGATTTGATTGGGATCGATATTTGCTTTCAAAGCCTTTGCTTTCAAATGCAAAACGAATAAGTTGGGATAATTGAACTTCTTTTTATTAAGATTATTGTTGATATAAAACACAATAATAATACAATGTCAGACCTGCAAAACCGGAGGATTCGATAATGCAGTCACCATTTTAATTTGAATAAAACGGTAACTTCTAAACAGGTACAGTTGGGTACCGTGAGGCTTGGTTTTCATTTAAATACTTATAATTATATCTCTTGTTAAGTTGTTTATCTTATTTTGTAAAGAAAGATAAAATGTCAGTGTTAGAGTCGGCACAATCTTCTTCTTTACAATTTCAAAATGTTCTAAAGGAAGAGATTCCCAGTTATATAAAAACGTTGATGAATATCAATCCGACAGGACTGAAAATCAATACGATGACGATTTGTTGTAAATCCAAACTTTCAGATTTAGAGCAATTGCCATTCAAAATGAATGATCTTCGCAACTATTTTATGCAACATCCTTTTGAAGAAGGCATTGAGGTATCTAACAAATCTATGGGGAAAAACGTGATCATGTTCAGATGGACACAAAAATATGGAGATAATAATGAGTTTTCAAAAAGGATTTGTTGTAAAGTCTTTGGAAATGGAGCAATGCACGTAACAGGAGTTACGAGTCCTGTTGAAGCTGTTCTTATTTGTAATCATTTTGTGTCACGATTTGAGACTCACCCCTTTTTTAACAAGAATGGATTAACAGAGTCAACAGAGTCAGAAGGGTCCGAAGGGTCCGAAAGGTCCGAAAGGTCAGAAAGGTCAGAAGGGTCAGAAGGGTCAAAAGATAATACATCAGAATTTACCATTTGTATGATTCAAAGTAGTTTTGACACCTATTTGAGAATCCGTCTTGATGAATTGTATAAACAATGGAATGATCCTTCGTTGTCTTTACTTTTCAACAACGAGAAACATCATGCCGTACAAGTCAAATTCAAGGAAACTCACAAATCTTTATCTGCTTTTATTTTTTCTACGGGAAGAATACTGATTACAGGAGCAGTTCTTCCTGAACATTTAAACCACGCTTTCACTAAAGTCTGTTCATATCTGGATCAACATTCATTGGAACTAACCACAAAGCGTGTAGATGTCGTCAAAATCCCTCAAAAAAGAGGACGTAAACGCAAGGCGGATCATGACATCACATATCAGAATATTTCTTTATAGACAAAAAATATATAAAGGAAATCGCATAATATATGGGTAATTGGTTCAACCTCCAAAGGAGAAAATAAAAAAGAATGAACTTGTTAAAAATGAAAAACACAATTTTGAGTTTCATCGATCTTTTTACAAAAAAGAATAAGAATGGTCGTTGGATCGGTAAACAAAACCAAAGCACTAAAAAAAGAAAGCGTGATGAGTTTGAGAATATAGGTAAATTTGTCCACTCAGAATCTAATAAAGAAGCGTGTTTGAGACGGGTGAAAAAGAAGCTTGATTGATAGTTTCAGACTTTCATATTCGTTAGAATATGTATTCCTTGCAAAAAACAGTCCGCTAAATCATCTTTTTTCTTGTGCTTCTCATAATGCATTTTCCATGTGTTATCGGAAGATTCTACAGAATTCAAACAATTGTCAAGAAAAAATGTTGTCAAGTGATGTGCATGCTTTTTATTAAATTTGTAACCCTTTTGACATTTGGCTTCATCCTCAGTTTTTTGGCGTATGATTAATTTACTTTCTTTAGGTATCAATCTATCCACTTTATTTTTATTCGTCGCGGAACAAAATGAAATTTCAAAAGTTTGTTGTTCTTTGTTTTCAAATTTTGAATATCTTATCATATGAAAGTATGTAAACACAACAATCTGAATACTCTTCATGATAGGATTTTTCATAACAGGTTGGTTCTCGATAACCACCTCATCTATATGCTGAAGTTTGTCTTTACACTTGGTTTCCAACATAGTAAGAATCTTGACAACGGCATCATTGATATTATAATCTTTAGAATCTGTGGATATATCTACTACTTGCCAATCATGAATATTGAATATATTATTATTTTCTTTGTTTATCGATAAATCACAAAAGGCTAGATTTTTAACGCCAATATCAAAACTGAGAACTCGTGATTTTATTGGACACTCAAACATTTATCTTAAAAGACAGTATAATTTCCTTTTATATATTGGTGAGTTAGTCAAAGAAAAAATTGAAGAGATATAAGTCTAGATCTAAAAACTTATCAAACAGAGACAATATGGTGGAATATACTTTCGTAGAAGGAGTAATTGAGAAAGTGAAAACACACCCTAAAGTGATAAAAATAGATGTATGTAAGTTCGAAGAAGGCGGGACCAATTTGCCTCAAAGTTTAATGATTTTCAAAACGGATTACGTTTCCATTTGTAAAAGTTTTATAGAAAATTTAACAAAATCAAAAAAGCCTGATTATGATCATCATCAAATGGCAAGACTTCATACCATTGCCGCAAATCTACCGGTCTTTCTGGTAGGATCCCAATTGAGAGCCTATTGTTCCATGTACAAAGACTCTTTATGCATTAAACAATTTTGGTTGGAATCACCCGACCTTGAAGAAAAACCGAGATGCATTTCGTGGATAAAAGATTTTGAGAAATGGCTTGTCACTTTTATGTGGAAGTTCGGACAAAAACAAAACAATAAATTTAGAGTAATTGATGAAGACGAGGATGAATCTAACCAGCAAAATATTCCTATGGCTTACATCGCTTCTACACGGTCTACTCTAAATAGTGTTCTGAAGAAACCACAACTAGGGACAAAAGATCATACATCATTAATTAAGATACTCCAAAACGAGACAGATTCTATAGTTCCGAATGATTGCAATGTGTTTTGGGTACTAGATCAATTCTTTGAGCGAATGAAAAAATTTAAAAACATCAAAGCCGACATCTCCAAAAAATCAAAAGAGTTGGGCTATGAGATTTTTACGAATACCGAGTTAGTCAAAATATTAGAGTTTTGTGATGATTATGAGTGTTTCAAAGAAAATCCTTACTCAAATTATAAAAAAATGAATCGGTTTAATAATAGTTTTGTCTTATTAGATAAGTTTGCTGCATTAGGAGATGTGGACATCAAGAAACGTGTCGACGCAAATTTGATTTTTATCATGCAAGATGTCATGAACTCCGAAGGGCATACGTGTTTTCCCTTCAAAACGTTGGTTTTGCTCATACAAGATCATATGCAAAAGTTCTTATTGACTACCCGTCAAAAAAATGAGTTTGCGTCTCTAAATTTAGAAGATATAATTAAAACACATGAAGACTTTTACATTTATTATCATGAAGACAATCAATGGGTTTATCTAAAAAATACATGGGAGTGTGAGTCTTATATAATACAGAGGATACGCGAATTCATTCAGAATAGAACCGAACGAAGCCAAGATGTTTGTCAAAGAGTCGAAAGTCTGATAAAAGACTTTGAAAAAAAAACGGCCATTCAATTGAATACAAGACAGATCAAAGCCGTACAAAATACACTGTGTACAAAAACAGGAATAAATATATTGACAGGATTTCCCGGAACAGGAAAAAGTCGGGTAATTTCATGCATCGAATACATCTGCCAAGAGTTGTCGTTGGATTTGATTTTATGTGCGCCCACTGGTAAAGCCGCAAATCGACTGGGAACCAATGCATCAACTATTCATCGCTTATTAGAAGCTCATGTGAGAGATGAAAAACAAGGATTTGTTTTTATGAAAAATGAAAACACACCCTTAAAAACGGATGTCTTGATTATAGATGAAAGCTCGATGATCGATTTTATAATATGTTTTCATTTACTCAAAGCTTGTCCAAAGGAAATATCTATTCTATTTGTCGGAGATCAACATCAACTGCCTTCTGTAGGTTTCGGTGATGTGTTTCATTCCTTCATTGCGAGTCAACTTATCCCTTTTGTAAGTTTGAATAAGATATATCGACAAGATCACGGAAGTAATATTTGTTTGCTTTCTAAATGTGTGACCAAAGGCATTCTTCCATCTTATGATATCATAAACGATCAAAAAGAGACTTATTTTAAAAATATACCCACTTCAAAATCGTCAGAGATTTTTCAAGAGATTTTAAAACTTTACCGTAGCTACGGAAATGATTCTATTATCCTTTCTCCCATGCGAAAAGGAACACTTGGATCATTTGCATTGAATCAGTATCTTCATAATAATCTATTCTCGTTGGACAACTCTAATGATTTCTATTTCAAAGCGAATGAGAGAATTATGGTGTCCTCCAATACATATAAAAAAGATTCTCATGGTCTATTAGACGTTGGTAAAAGTGCTTTTAACGGAGAAATAGGATATTTTGTAGATACCGAATGTGATAAAGATGGGCAACGCGTATGTAAGGTATTAATTGATAATGGCGGATTCCAAAGTCAAAGTCAAAATGATAAAAAAGAAGTGACACTAGAAAGACAAACTTTAGAATTGGGACATGCATGCACAATTCATAAAATGCAAGGTGCAGAGATTCCTATAGTCATTTTGGTCCTGAGTTTACATCACGGTCGCATGCTGAATAAACGCTTACTCTATACGGCTATCACACGTGCAAAAAAGAAAATCTTCATTATAGGTGATGAGAGTGCCGTGATAAAATCAGTTTTATCTGAAGGTGAACCAAGATTTGAGTGCATTCAATATCGTATGCGTGAAAATATATAAACAAATAAGCTTTATATTTAGTATATATGGATATTATTCTGTTTAATTTTTTCTTTCTCATCGATTGACTTCTATTCCAAAAGTATTATTTGTCAATCAAAAATATATAAATATATCAAAAATGAACATGAACGTTCCTCAAGATTGGAATCATGTTGTATTTAGGAAGAATCCCAGGCTTAAGGATTCCAATGCACCAAAAGAAGTTGTTGCAAAAACAACAACAAATAAAAACACGGATAAATTAGGTCATTCTGTAAGTATTCGAAAATTGGAAAACGATCATCAAGATGAGCAAGATTTTCATTTACCGAAAGTAAAACCGGAATTACGAAAACAAATCATAACGGCCAGAACAAACAGTAAATTAACACAAACACAACTCGCTCAAAAAATAAATGAAAAACCACAGGTTATTCAAGATTATGAGAATGGTAAAGCAATTCCTAATTCAATGATATTGTCAAAATTGTCTCGTGTACTAGGTGTTCAACTTAAGAAATAGTCATCTTTGTTACACACAGTAAAGTAAGTTGAATGAAAGAATCAATATTTTTAACATTATTTACAAAAAATACGATATAATATACTAAACTTTTTAAAAATAAATAGTATATAAGACACTTTTTATTGAAAAAAATGATATAAGAGTAAAAATAATTATAGATTACAAAAATTGATCAATGTAAAAATAGAATAACATACTATTTATTTGTATCGATGTCTCTTTTTGACAAGCTTCCCATTGATGTTTTAGACATAATAGCGCAAAAAACAATTGAACCAATTATTTATGATAAAAATACAAATAATTCTTATATAAGTTTATTTTCACAAAAATCTGATGTGGTAAGAGATATTATTTCTGTATATTTTACGAGTAAAGAAATGATGTCATCTTTAGGTCTCTCTATGGCAGAAAAATATTTTCCTTTAGATTCTAA
>LKMJ01004099.1_pt1 | contig 13663 bp, 21 predicted proteins | sample 643391 | NCBI WGS metagenome assembly LKMJ01 (sample SAMN04112250, study PRJNA286221) | soda lake metagenome | biome: soda lake; feature: Kulunda Steppe; material: water; isolation source: sample PL-Br10 brine of Picturesque Lake | place: Russia: Kulunda steppe | collected 2010-07
ACCATCCATTGAAAGAACTCTCGGGGGTTCCTTGTTGGATCTGGGACTATAAACCGGTGCATGGTGTTTTAAAAAAATTACGCGTATCCATCACCCATTACCCACGAATTGGAAACGTGGGTAATGGATAATTTCAGAAATAGAAATTCATTCGTGGGTAATTCTAATTCTTTTTCTGAATTACCCACAACTGGTTGGAAACGCACCCTAGTACATTCGGCTTTGCTAGGCACAGTAATTGCTGCAAATAAAACTAATTTGCTTGTTCAAATAATTTAGTTCAAATGTATTTTCTCCTACAGCATGTTAATCATGTTGCATCAAAAAGTGATTAAGTTAGACTCAAGAGTGCAAAGCCTTGACCTGCCTACTGCTGATTAGAGAAAAGAAGCTTTGATCCTGCATAATCTGACTGTTCACAAGATGTCTTTTGCGTTTAAGAAGTTCCGTTTTTTCAACAAAGCTGAGATTCCGGTGCACGCTTGGCCCCTGCACGCTACATGCAATGCGCCAAGCAGGACAGCCATGGCAGTAGGATGTGAGAATGGCAGCGTCCAGGTAAATCATGCGGCATGTTTGCTTGCGCTGGGGGGTGCCATCGCTTGCTTGTGCTGTGCGTTGTCCCCGTGCAAGCTCTATTGCTTTCATGATGCGTTCATCATGCCAGCTGAAAAAAGGATGCAAACTATTTTCCTGATAAATGACAAAAAGAAGTGCACTAGCAATGGCCGTCAATTAGTTGCTGTGGCACAACACTAGGCTGTGCTCTACTTGGAAGAATTGCTCAGTCCCCTTTCATGACAGGTCTGCCCACATTGACAATCTCTGCTGCACTCTCACCTGTCTTCTTGGACAGACTGCTCACACATGATACATGCCCACAGTACAATCTAGGACGTCAGTGGTTCCGGATGGGATTGTTCATAAATTGACACACTCAACGATTGCACCTTTCCCTTAGAAGGACAAGTCATTTGTCAAGGCATGCAGGTAGTCGCAAGCACGATTCATGCTGCACCTGCATTTGTTTGGACTCGCTTTCCCGGTGTTGGCATTTGTGCTGTTATACTACATGCCTGTGTTGACTGTCTCACTCCTCTGCCTGTTCTGGTGCAACAGCTGCTGGACGACTCCTTTCAGCTCTTGGCTGGCTTTGCTGCCCATGGCTACCGGGTTTTTGAGGTCGTGTGGCTAGAGGTACAGGGGGGGTTGCGTGTGTGCGAGCAACTGCATCACATAGTCTTGCCTGGTCTGTTGCTTTTGTGAGCTGGATTGTTGGGATCAGCCTTGAGGTATGTGTTAAAAAAATGCTTTAATGCATCAGGGCGGGTACGTATTGTGGATGTGCTAAAGGGTAAAGCTGTTGGCGTTTTGGCATGCCACCCTGTCGCTAATAGCAAGACCTGGCATGCCACCTATAGCGGTTAGTCACATCTTGATGTGAGCCGCCTTGTCAAGTGGCATGATCTGCAGCTAAGGAGTGTTGCATCTTGATGCTCTGCTGTTGTTTGACACATTCACGGCGGCATTTAGGTGGAACAACAGCCCAAGAACCAAATGCCTATGATATGCTTCCCGGCACAACGGGCGTTCCGCACAGCATGCCTTGCGGCATGCATGCATCCAAGCTTGTTGTGGATCGCCAGCGCCTCGACGCCCATCTGCATCTGGGTGCTTCAATGCAACTAATGTATTACTAGTTTGAGCAGCATGGTATGCTCTGTCCATTGATGAGGATATCCTTTGAGCAAGCCCTCTGCAAACGCTCCCTCTGCAGGCACCCTCTGCTACAAGCCTTCCACACAAGCCCTCTGCAACAGTCCTGTGCAAGCCCCCTCTGCTACAAGTCCTAGATATAAGCCCTCTAGGGTTGTGCCGTTCGAACTTTCTAACAGAAGGCTGCTACAGCGTGTTCTATCCTTACCTCTTCACACTGTGCGCCATAAACAGCACGCTCATCACCTGACGTGCGGCGTGCTTGCCCCACCTGCTTGCAGCTCCGGGACCAGCAGCTGCTGCTCTCGCTAGGCAGTGAGGAGCCTGGCTACAGCACATCCACGCTGAAGCTCTGGGATGTGTCAAAGCTGCTCCCCGTGCCCAACACCGCATCGCCCACGGCCACTGACGTAGCTGCTTCAGCACCGTCGCCTGCTACCGCCAATGAGAGTGGCAATGCTTCTGGAACTGCTGCAGCTTTACAGCCCTTGAGAGCGCTCAAGGTGTGCTGCGCAATGCATGAGTGTGTGAGGGCATTCAAGATGTGTGCTGTGTAGCGTGCATGAGTTTGTGATTGTATGAGTGAAGCAGCAAAGAGGATGAGGAGGGAGAGAGAATGTGTGGAGGGGGGTGGGGGGGGTGAAAATGTGAGGATTGTGGTGTTTAGGACCGTACTTCTACAGGGATACCTCAGGGGTGCCTAAGGGATACCTCAGGGGTGTCTAAGGGATGCCGTTGTGGATTTCATTGATGCCATAACTTCTTTCATGGATGGATGTTCAAATCAGAAGACCATTTATTCTTAGAGTTTGACAGAGCCAAACAGTTTGTCAATGCTTAGGTCAATACACGTGCCGCAGTCCTCATAGACTTCCTGCGAGTGTTGTGCAGCAACCAGCTTATCTGTTTCATGGAAGTTTTTGCCTGTAACTCCTGCTGCAATTTGTAGGCCTCAGACGGCTGCTGCTGCTGCTACAGCTGCCATGCTTCGTGCGCGTCTACGGCACATGCTGTCATGTTTTTCACACAGGTCACTGGCTGCACCTCCTCACACTTCCATGCACTTCAACAATCCATACAAAAGCCCCACGCCCGCTGTCTCACACACACACACACACACGCACAACACAGGTCTTTGGCCCGAAGGCTGCTGAGGCGGAGGTCACCTCCATGGCTGCCGCGAGCAGCAGCGCAACGCCGGCCGCAGCAGCTGCCTCCAGCGTTGCAACAGGCGGCAGCGGTGGACCTGCGACAACAGCAGTGGTCGCCTTGGGCATGGCCAATGGCACAGTCTATCTGTACACGTTGGAGGCGCCCCCCACAACTGCAGGCAAGGGCTTCAGCTCCTGCTTCACTGCGGTGCTCTGAGTGCTGGAGTAGGAAGCACCTGATGCCGGGCAGCCGATATCTGCTGCCTTAGACTTTGATGAGGCTGGGGAAGTAAGATGAATACAGCCAAGGTCCGTTGCCTTGGGTTCGGGGCACCGGTATTCAATGGTTTCTTGTGCTGAGGATCCAGCTCAGTCATTGAACTATATCCTCATGCCCCCATAGAAATTAATTGCTGTACGAAGTAGTTGGCTCAATGCATCTATGTAAACAGAGGCCAGCTAGAGCTCAGGTAGACTGTATTCTTTGGCGCTTAGCAAAGCACGGCTGGCTGTGCCGTCAGCTGGCTTGCTTGTCAGTTGGCTTATATGAAGGCTTGACACTTGGCTTATGAAGGCTTGACACTTGGCTTATGAAGGCTTGACACTCGGCTAATGAAGGCTTGACATGCAGGCGCTGAAAATGCAACGCTGCAGGGCAAGCTGGGAATCCCCACGCACAGACTGCAAGCTTAGCCTGATCCATGCATCCAGACTGATTTGAGCTGCGTCCTTAGAACCTAAGCTGCGCAGCAGCGTCCAACTCATTGCTTCTTTCACGCTTGCGGATGCGCACACAAGGAGCGGCGTACCAGTGCATTCATAAGCTTGCCTTGTGTGGTGTTACATTAGCTCGTGTTGTTCTTGTATGCCTCCAGGCCTGAAAGCCAAGCCTGCGCAGCTCACCTCCCACACACATTACCCCCACCTCCCCCCCAACAAGTTGAATGCCCGGCCAGACCCAGGTGCGGGATATGAGCCAGACAAAACAAGGGCGACCAGCTTGCCCATTTAACAAACTCATGCTGGCTACTGGTCACTGGGAGGTGGCACCTTGCCCATAAGGTCTTAGACTCAGGCTCCACAAATCCATAATGTTGCTCAGAGGAACCGCATTTGTGCGTGTATTTGTGTGTGTGCTCTCTGTGATTGTCCCAGCACCTGAGGCACTGTGACTCAAGCGCGGAGGCTGCTTGAGTGCTTTTATTTTGCAAGACATCTGCCTGCTAGCAGAGAGGTGGTGGTGGTGGCCTGTGCGTGTCACAGCTGCAGTGGTGTGGGTCCAACGGCCCTTGACCGACCCACAGCCCTGCACCTCGGCTGTGGCTTGCCTCGGCCTGCAGGCAAAGATGCGGCTGTCATGGGTCTCGTGCTCCAATCAGCACCAGGCCCCAGCGGTCCCCGTCTCAGCACACTCTACGTTGTGACCGAGTCCCAGACCCTCTCTTTCAATTTGGAGACAGGGGCCAAGGTGGGTCGCGTCTGCTTGAGTGCACTCTGAGCGAGCGACGCGCATGATCTTGCGGACTTGGGGACACAGGCAAGGGTGGGGCGCGTGTGCTGGGCGGCGCATCATGGCAGGCAAGCAAGTGACGCATGCTTCAGGTAGGGGTGAGTTGTGTCTGTTGAATGGCCCGCATCATATGGCACGCGAGCCATCCAACAGACGCAACTCACCCCTACCTGATGCAAGCAAAGGTGGCAGAGGGGACTACAGCTCTTGGGCCCTCCTGATCCTGATGAGGTGCCTGCCCTGATGTTGAGAGCGGTGAGCTCATTCATGTGGTATGCGCATGCAGAAACACATTATGACGTGTTGCTTGTGTATGTGCATTAGGGCACGCACACACACATGCTTTTTGTTTGTGTGCACTTGCAGATGTACGTGTGTGGGCATGTGTGTGGGCATGCATGCACACACATGCACATGCCATGCATTTCATTCACACGAAGCTACAGAGTGTGTGCACGCGTTGGGTGCATTTCCATAGACCAAAGCGGATGACCAAGGCGCTGAGAACAACCAACCCACATGGACATGCACACACAAATAAGTCCGCCTGTGTTTGCACATGCATACGCGTTGCAGACCATCCTGGACCACCAGGGTACTCGCAGCCCCCACTGCTGCGTGCTGCGTGCCCCGCCCCAGCAGCAGCTGCAGCAGGGGAGTGCCCAGCCTGGGGTCAGCGCACCAGCAGCCATGGGAGGAGACGCGCTCCTCATGGTGCGCGTCTTTTTCTTGTTTTGGTGGCGCTGCGCGCTGTTTACCCTGTAAGGTGACGTAGCATGGGCGGCGAGAGTCCTTAGGGCATTGTGGTGCTGCTAGAGGGGAACCCTGCTGGGTACACGGCGCGCCAGCAGCTATGCGTCATCCTCCCCCTGGTGCACCATCTGCCCCCCTTGCAGTGCAGAGCTTCCTGCCCCTTGCTCGCTCGCCAGAGGTTGAACTCGCAGCTCAACTGGTCGGCTTGCCAATTTGGCCTGCTCTGGCAACATGTTGCTTTACACGGGGTACACTGATCCCTCTGCTCATATGGTCTCTTGATGTGCCATTTTTCCTCACCAGGTTTTACACAAGCCCGCGGACGAGCAGCTGTCTGCGTCTTTGTGCTCATGATGGTGTGTGAGCACAAGGAGTTAACTAAGGAAGCGATTGCACCTGCGCCTCTGCTGACGCCAATGCTGAGCTGCCCCCTTACCTCTGGCTTGAGTGTGCAGGTCGCGCGAGATGAAGGCTTGTACGAGTACACCGCAGACACCAGAGCTGGATGCACAGTGTTTGAGGGCAGCAAGCAGCTGCTGCTGACGCTTGGGCGCTTTGTTGTGGTGGTGAGTTGGGGGCTTTGCCAAAGGGGGTGAGGGGTAGGGTGTGCAGGTGGGGCCCAGGGTGTGTAGAGGGGGCCCTTTGGCCTTGCAGTGTGACACTGTGAGCTGGCTGACAAAGAGACAGAGTGACCCTGTGAGCTGGGCTTTGCAGTGTGGCACTGCAAGCTGGCTGACTTAAGAATGCTGACGATGGGATGCTGAAAATAGGGGGGAGTGGCATGAGGGGTGGATATGGGCTTTGCATGGACATTGAGCTAGCTGGCTGAAGGGGGGGGAAGGGGGTGAGAAGGGAACAGTGAGAAACACAACAAGCAAAACAAGCAGGCGGGTGAAAGTGGGGAACCTTGGTGCAAAGTGGGCAGTGAGTGGGCCTTAAGCTGCTGTAAGTCATAGCCTATAAGTAGGGTATGGGGTGTCTTAAGCACTGTCTTTGATGGGGAGGTGTGTGTGTGTGGCGAAAATGGTTTGCTAAGCACAGTAACTTCAATTGGACTTGATTTGGTTCCGTGTTTAATGTGCTGTGATGGGTTTGGCATGGGCGTGCATGTGCTTTTAAGGCTGCAAGGAAAAGGAGTGAGCACTCTGTGAGGCGTTGCTTTGAGGGCAGTTATGCCATCACAGGCGCTCACAGGTGGATTTGTGGAGCAGTCATTGCATGATAGTTGGCTGCCAGAAGTGCTTGGCCACAGCTGTTGGATGCCGCTGCGATGGCAGCCGTGACTGCGCTCAGCGCTTGACTGCTCAACCAGGATGGCAGGGACGCAGGAAGCTTCCGCAGAATGACGCCTGACCTGGTGTGCGTGTGTGCGCGCATGTGTGCGCGTGCAGGTGACTCAGGAGGTGAGCGGGGATGTGGGCACGCGCAGCGCGACAGTGTATGTACTTGACCTCAAGCACCGGCTGGTGGCGGGCAGCCTGACCACGGGTGGGTTGAAGGGCTTCTGCATATGGGCTTTTGGCAGGTGGGGCATGTGCGGGTGGGGCATGTGCAGGTGGGGCATGTGCAGATGGGGCATGTGCAGGTGGGGCATGTGCAGGTGAGGCATGTGAAGGTGGGGCTTTGACATGAGGCGCTGGCTGCAGGCGGGCGGCCTCACCGCGGCCATGTTGAGAGTGTGCGGCCAGGCACCATGGCCAAAGCAGGTGTGGGCTTGCTTGCTCAATGAGTGTAGGGCCAAAACTGTGTGTGGCAGCACTCCCTCCGCGCACCATTCCTCTGCTTCAAACCGACCCCGGCAATGATTGTTTGTTGTCGCCGTTGCTTGATTCTTGTTTTGATCGGTCATCGATGTGTTCTTGAACGGGAGGCAAGCTTGGAGCTGCTTCCTTGCATACCGCAACAGTGAAGCACAGCTGCGTCCCCACAGCGCCAGCACAGCTGTGCCACAACAGCGCCACCTGCCCCAGTTAGCTTCTCACACATGGGTACGCATGGAGTCACCGCATACTCACGCACACACACCCTAAGTACCACCAACACTTACACACGCACACATTCACAGGCACATGCACACGCATCAACATACGTGTGCACGAGCTTGCATGTTCGCACCAGCGCCTGCCACCCCACGCACCCCCAACCACAACACACATCCCCATTGCCGCGCAGGCACTGTGATGGCTGCGGCCGCTGCGTGGGGCGGCTTGGCGGTAGTGCAGGGCGACGGCAAGGTGGCCTTGCTCAAAGAGGTGCGCACAGCCTTGCACTCTCGCCTTGCGTTCTAGCCTCGTGTCCTCTCGCGTTGTGCCATGCATGTTTTGCTGTTGCTCGTGATGTGCTGGGCCTTAGAGAGTCCCTGGGGCGGCCTCTATAGTTTTTGCCGCCAAGCCGCGGCTGCTCGTGTCAGGCACGCTGAACATATGCGTGCACATCTTGTGAGCTGGACAAGCTCCTCAATACGAGCATGGGGGTGGGCTTGAAGTGCAGATCATTGGACCTAGCTAGGTACATGCAACTCAAGCTTTCCTAGGTACATAAATGTAATCAATGGATCGTTGATTACGGACCAGCTTTCGTGCGCAGCATACATTCTTGCAGCAGCAAGCAAGTTGCCTATCCTCTGCCCCTCCTTTGAACCCCATTCACCCTCTGCTTTAAAGGGCCAGTGCACTCAGGCTTGAGCAGCAAACGCGCCCAGGCCTCCCAATTAGAGCCAACCGCTACCATGCAGTGCGTGCATGCTGCTTGCAAGCTGTGCTGCAAGTGCCGTGTGGTTTGCAGCACCTCGCATGAAGGAGCTAGCTGTGCTGCAACACTCCTAGGCGGACCTGCAAGTACACAAGAGCTGTGCACCATCTGCTCGCAGCAGCACGCGTGAGGGAGCTGTGCTGCAAGCGCCGCAAGAACCACGGCAGTAGGCTGACCGTGCCTGAGGGTGTGTGCGCGCCAACACTTGCAGGTGGACCTGTCTGTCCAGCTGGACCTACTGTTCCGGCGCTCCCTGCACAAGCTTGCCCTGGACCTGGCCAAAGCCAACAACGCCGACGCTGCCACCATCGCTGGCATCCAGCAGAAGTGAGAGGGAAGGGTGTGCGTGTCCCTCATGCTTGATGGGCTTGCTTGCTTGAGTGAGGGTCGCAGAGTGGACCTGCACTGGCGATGCAGCCAGAGCACATCCATACATATTTCTTGTATGGCGCATATGTACGGATATGCTGTGAACATATTATGAACATGATATGTCCACCGCTGTCGACGCGCAGCATGTTTGCACACGTGCATGTATACAGCTGTGTTAAGTGTACAATACATGCATAAACGCTATGTATGGTCCACCGCAGCCAGCACGTCGCAAGCAAAAGGGCATGCGTTGCTGGATCTTGAAGCATGAACTAATATACTGGCATCCAATTCTTGAAGGACAACCTAAGGCTCAGTATGTACCAAAGATTGCCACTATGCCTCCCACTCCAAGTAGTAGCAGCATGGTTGATGATGGTCTGTTCAGCTGTTTGTGAGGAGAGCCTCCTTGTGCACGTCTATCTTTGCACCATTGGCCCAGACTTGTACGGGGTTAAGCTCAATGTGTGTATGTGCCTGTTTGTGCATGCATGTGTGCACGCTTGTGTGTGTGTCCCCCTCCCCAGCCCCACAGAGGAATGGAAGCCATTGTATGGCCCAATGGGGTGTGCAATCTGCAAGCGTTGCATGCCACTCTCCAAGCATGCATCATACGGTATGATGCATGCTAAGATTCATACCACACTACAAGCATACATGTCATACTCCAAAGTTGCATGCACATGGGCAGGCTTGACCGGCTTGACAAATGGCAAAGTGTGACAGCGTGCTGCTTGTTGCACTCGCATGCGTGCAGCAAAGGAAGTGTGCATGTGTTTGCTTCCTGCCGTCAGGTGGGGAGACGCCCTGTACGACAAGGGTGAGTTCGACCTTGCCATGGCTGCCTACAAGGAGACCCTACACCATCTGGAGCCGAGCTATGTGCTGCGGAGGTTCTTGGATGCACAGGTGTGCGTGTGTGTGAAGTGCGTAGAGTGCACGGCCATATTCTCATGTGGAAGCATGCAGATGGGCAAATGAGCTGCAGCTGGGAGACTGAGTGAGCAAAATCGATTTTGTGTTTTGTCGCCTTTGTATGCTTTTAAATGAAGGCAAGGCAAGGCAAGCATGGACTGCTTGCATCGTGCTGGGAGGAAGGGATAAGTCCAGCACATGGAATTGTCAACAATGGTGTGCTGTCCCCATGATACGCATAGCACCCGTGATATGCATTGTCCCTGTGATGCATTGCCCCCATGATTTCAACGTTGCAGGCTCAAGCTAAAAAATTTGTGTTTTGAAGGTCCAACGCCACTAGCCTCAATGCGCCACTGAGCGAAGGCGTGATCTATGCCAGAATCAACAGTCTTTCAATAGGAAAGCCCCATGCCTTTTTCCATTGCACACATGCTAACATTCATCTTTCCCTGTTATCTTGTGCACACACACTGCAGAGAATCCACAACCTCACCTCGTACTTGGAACTCCTCCATGAAAAGGTGATCAATCAATGGCTGTTGCTAAGCAGTTAGAGCAATTTGGGGCCCTGGGGGCATGCAATCATGTTCCATGCGATGGCACGCCTGTACATGCAGATCAAATTACTTGCCAATACTCAGTGTCCCTCATCACAGTGGCCGTGCTGACTTTAAGGTGTTGCATCTCAAAAGGCTAGGTGTCAAGTCGCTTCAGCATAGGACTCCGGCCTTTCTCAATGACATGTTCCCATCTTCACCAACCATGAGGAGCTCTTGTGAACTTAGAAACCTGTAAACACTTGCAATACCCACATCAAATCAATGTCTAATGTAGAGAAACTAGGAAATGCCTGAGGTTGACCCTTGCCGGCGAAGCAAACCATCCAAGAGTCCCAGTTGGCTTGTTTTGTTTGGTCTTGACCTACCTCAAAAATGTGCGCCCAGCCTTGCACGCAGGAAACACCTCTTGAGCAGGTTCTTGATCACAGCTCCCAACAACAGCAGCAATACGTAAAGATTAAGTTATCCCTGTGTGCGCTTTCAATGGGTGTGCCTGCAGGGACTGGCCAGCGCTGACCACACCACACTACTTTTGAACTGCTACACAAAGCTCAAGGATGTGGCCAAGCTGGATGCATTCATACTTAGGAGGTAAACGGGGGTTTGGCATAGCAGGTTGGCATGCGGGCGGCAGTGGACCGCGGCTGTTGTTTTGGGTAGCTTTGGCCCGAATCTTGGGTCTGCAGAGAATGTTACACATGGTTCACTGGTTTGGAACACGCAGAGCCCTGCGCTGAACTTTGAAGGGTCGACCAAACTGAAGTAGGGCTAACCAACAGCCTAGGGCTTACCAACAGCCTGGACAAACTCAGCTGATTTGTATGCGGCCGGTTCTTGCACCCAGAAAGCATATGATCCCAGGGCCTTGTGCTGAGCATAGGTCAGCATGCAGAGGGATCAGAGGGGCAAAAGACTGGGCTGGGCGGCCATGCAGCAGTTGCCGTGCTCTTTTTGAGGCCAGGCTTCTCATCAGGGTCTGCAGCACAGGCATGGCCAAAAGAACGCGGCTTGGACAATGAAGTTGCATGCCAGCTGCATGCGGAAGTGGACATGATTCTGCAGCCTTTCCCTTTTTGTCATGTGTGGCCATTACGAAAACTTTTTGTTTATGTCAAGGCGTGAATGCTTATTTACGCCCACTGCCAGATGCGTAGGGTAGGTGTCACAGAATGGGTGCCAATTCTAGTTTTTCAGGTGTGAGCACAATTACGTGTCCTAGGCACTTCAGTCACATGCTTGACCCTTCAAAGGGTTAGCCTATTCGTCGGGTCAGGTGTTTGTGCGCCCTTGTGAAATTGAGCAGACGATCCTGCCTTCCCATAATGCCTTAACTTCTGCATCTCTTTAAGTTTCATGGGTTATTGCTGACCAATATTTCTTTGCAGTGGCGTCCCGCGAGCTGCAGCTCGGTATGACTCATCTGCTTTCACATCCCCCCCCCCTTCAACACCTGCTAGCCCCTCAGTATCCAGGCTCAAGTTTGATGCGGAGACAGCTGTTAAGGTAGGGGCCATTGTCCTCCCTGCTCTTGCTGATTGGGCTGTCATGCATCCTATGTTCTCAGTATGCAGCAGAGACGTCCCTGTGTTTGTTAAGATCGCTCAGCTATTTTGCATAAAATAATGTCTCTTTTGGAACCATGCTGTACTTTGCTAGAATTGGAAAGAAGATCACTGGGAGCAGTGGCACGCTTCATGTGCGGTCAAAGAACAATCCGGCTTGTTTGTGGCAGGTACTGCGAACAGCTGGCTACCATTGGCAAGCACTTTGGGTGGCAGAGGCAGCAGGTGAAGCGGACTGGGTTCTGGACATATTGATGGAGGACCTAGCTGCGTATGACGATGCGCTGGCCCTGCTGGTGGGTGCTGGTAGAGTGGGTGGACTGCTCCAGAGTGGGTGGACTGCTCCAGAGTGGGTGGACTGCTCCAGAGTGGGTGGACTGCTCCAGAGCTAGGGGGGTCACTTAATGATAGCCACATTGAAGGAGGCCCTGGCTGCGTATATGATGATGCGGTAGGATAGATTGAATAAAGAGGGCAGACTCCCACTGCTGCGCCGGGGCCAAGCCCACTCCTACAAACTCATGAACATCGATGCACCTGAGCTTTATTGTCAGGGCAGTCGAAGCCTGGCAAGTGCACAGCACACCACCCCCTCCCTGGGCTTCTAGCAGGGGAGCTCACTGCCATGTTTATATGCGTGCGCATCACAAGGCAAGATGTGTGTGTGTGCGTGCAGGGCAAGCTCCCACGGGCACAGCGTGCCCTGGCACTGAAGCGCATGGGCCAAGCGCTTGTGACGTCTCGCCCCGAGGCCACCACGCGCGCGCTCATGGAGCTGTGCTGCCCCCCCAGCATGTTGGACAGCAGCAAGGGCCCCAAGCAGCAGCAAGGTCGGTGTGTGCTGCCCCTGACAGCACTGTGCAGATTGCCTTTGCTGATGGGAATTGTAAGAGTGGCATGCACGCACACACGCACACACGCACATGCATGCAAAGAATCACATGCTTGCCCTGCCTTGGCCCTGACAGGGGCTCTGCACATATCCGCCTTCTCAGAGTGGGAAGTGGGAACGCGCTCTTTGTGCGGGGGCTGTGCTAAGACTTCTGAATGTATGGGATCGGATCGGGTGGTCTTGGTGGCAGCGCTGTGCGAGGTGTTCACGGGAGGACATTGAGTGCAGGAGGACACTGTGTGTTTAGGAGGACACTGTGCGCAGGAGTTGTGCTGGGGTTGGTTTATTTGTGCGGCTGGAAATGGCGGGCGTGGTTGGTGCTGTGTGAGGTGTGTGTGTGCGTGTGTGTAGCTTGTTAATTGGGCAGATCAAAGCATCCACGTGTAATGAGAAAGATTATGGTCAGAATAATGTCTAATCAGCCTTCAGCCATGGCCAGGCAAGGCTGGGTCACTAGCTGAGGTCGGCCTGGTCATGGAGAAGGCAAGCGCTCAGACGGACGGAGCCTTGGTGCGCAAATAGTCTGTTGCACAGCTGATCACCCCAAAGTCATGACAAGCCCCCAGGCAGCCTGCAATATCCATGACAAGCACAGGCTCCTAATGTGTGATTGCTTGCTTGGATGCTGGACACCTTAAATTGTGCCTCCTGTGGCCACACCTGTGCTTATGGGCTGTCACGCTTTTGGCCTCAGGGGCGGCCACAGATTGTTCCTAGCCCAGTGCATGTTGCCGATCCTGCTCACAGCCCTGTGCACCCTTTTGTGAATGACTGCATGAAGCTCCCTTGATTGCGTGCAAGTGGTTGATTCCTTGCGGCCCCCGGAAATGACTGCAGGTGCCACCTACACCGCCAGCGTGGCCGACTTTGCCCACCTGTACACGCACACACCCACTGCGCTCATGCTGCTGTGCGAGTTCATCCTCAACACCACCGCCTCAGCCGCCAGCCCTGTCTCCGAGCCGCACCACGCTCAGGCAGCACATGAGGTACGAGGCGGCACAAGAGATACATATGAGGTACATATAAGGTGCATATAAGGTACAGATGAGGTACAGATGAGGTACAGATGAGGTACAGATGAGGTACAGATGAGGTACAGATGAGGTACAGATGAGGTACGTATAAGGCACAGATGAGGTACAGATGAGGTACAGATGAGGTGCATATGAGGTACAGATGAGGTACAGATGAGGTACAGATGAGGTGAATATGAGGTACAGATGAGGTACAGATGAGGTACGTATGAGGTACAGATGAGGTACGTATGAGGTACAGATGAGGTACAGATGAGGTACGTATGAGGTACAGATGAGGTACAGATGAGGTACAGATGAGGTACAGATGAGGTACAGATGAGGTACAGATGAGGTGCATATGAGGTACAGATGAGGTACAGATGAGGTACAGATGAGGTACAGATGAGGTACAGATGAGGTACAGATGAGGTACAGATGAGGTACAGATGAGGTACGTAT
>LKMJ01004101.1_pt1 | contig 13660 bp, 21 predicted proteins | sample 643391 | NCBI WGS metagenome assembly LKMJ01 (sample SAMN04112250, study PRJNA286221) | soda lake metagenome | biome: soda lake; feature: Kulunda Steppe; material: water; isolation source: sample PL-Br10 brine of Picturesque Lake | place: Russia: Kulunda steppe | collected 2010-07
AGGTGGGGGGGCTAGAGAGGGCAGATGGCAGGTCAAGGGTGGAGCTGCTGGCGGGAAAGGCGGGGGGGGACAGGCAGGTGGGGGGTCGGGCCGAGCAGCATGAACAGGGGGCGCCTGCGCATGCGCAGGTGTATGTGGGCCAGACATGCCTGTTTGTCGCAGGTGTATGTGGGCCAGACATGCCTGTGTGTCGCAGGTGTATCTGGGATAGACATGCCTGTGTGTTGCAGCCTTGCCAACGCAGCCTTCAAGTTTTGTCGCTGCACAGTTGCTGAGAGGGGGTCACATACTGTGGCCACAGAATAAGCAAATCAGACATCACGTGGCGCATCACAGTGCAACCTCATGGCCAAAAGTGAGGATGAGCATGCGTTCTCTGTGTTGCAGGAGCAGAGCTGCTCTCAGTGGCTTGACAGCAGGAGGGGCTGGCTGGGTCCGTGGGCAGTGGGGCAGCACAGCAGGCCGCATCCCAGTGTGGGCGTCCCCCAAGTCTCTCCTCGTCCAATCTTTGGACTTCATCCCACCATCCACGGCCATTTTTGTCTCTGAAGTGAGCGCACTCCAGGCTTTTGTGCCAGGCCTGAAGCTGGTGGCCCACCCAATCAAGCGTCCGCACTTGGTGTACCGATGTACCGATCAAGCGGCAGCTGCAACCAAGCTGCCATCGGCCCACCTATACTCCAGCGCCAGCACTTGGTGAACGCGCAGGGTGGCGCCTACACCCCCACAACAACCCTCATACCAACACATTGCTGGAAGCTGTGCTCGGGCCAAACAATGGATACACAAAGGAGTCACTGGACTGTTCTCCGGTAGAAAGCCACATCTATCCGCGGACAAGCTGATGATGCACCTTCACTGAAACGGTGCAGCCCCGGCGGAGAGAGCCACCTTTGTTCCTGGGCACGCGCGATGCATATGATGTGTGCATACTTGCTGAACAAGGCGCCGGCCCACCCACCTGCGTGGCACTGGCAGGCCGCGGCGTTGCCACTCAGCGCCGCCACGCTCTCGGGCGACAGGTCTTCAGGGCTGAGGGGGCTGGTGGCGTGCGCGCTGAGCAGCACACAGCCGCGCGCAGCGCAGGAAGCCAGCAGACAGGCCAGTGTGGCCCACGCGTTGTGGTCACGCAGGTATGCCACCATGCTGCACAGCACGGCGCGGAAGTCATGCTCCTGCTCGGAGCCTGCGTTTTGGGGGCCAGTGGGAGAGGGGGCGGGTCTCAGGCTGGTGTGCTGGTGGCCAGGGTGAGTGGGTGTGTGCTTCCGTGGGTGCTTCCTTTTATCAATTTTGCTCGTTTTACAGTGTGCTTTGGGGGGAATGCACAGCATGGGCATGGGAGCACGGAAAGAGCAAGAGAGGGAAGGTGTGAGCATGCGCTTGAGGGCGAGGATTTTGCCGCCCGTGCTGGAGATGCGCACATGCAAAGAGGGCACGCGCAAGGAGGGTTGGCATGGAGGTGCAGGAGGCTGCCTGTGCCTGCCTTAAACAGATGCGCACATTTTGCGTGCTGCAGCCGCTGCCCGCTTCCATTTCCCAAAAGAGGAGCTGCCCGTGCCTTTCCTTCAAAAAAGCGCACATGTTGCATGCTGCAGCCTCCAGGCAGCTGGTTGGGATCCTTCCCAGGCAGACAAACCTCGTAGCTCAGCACCGCATGTGCACACAAGTGCACATATGTTCAGCACCGCACATGCTCACAAGTGCACATGCACATGCTCAAAAGCGCACTTGCATATGCTTACAAGCACACACCACAGAAAAGCTACCTCAGGGCAGACTGGGTGAGGGGGCATTCCTTGTAGCTGAGGTGGCATCAGTTCAGCCTCATATAATAGCCCCCGGTGGACGCTTGCATGTGACCACCAGTCCAGGCAGACACACACACGCATACACACACACACACGCCTGAGCACGCACACGTACACACACGTTCACACAAACACATGTACACACACATGCCCACCAGCAGCAGCCAGGCACATTCCTCTTTGAGCGCTGCCCACCCCACGCTCCACCTCCGTCACCTGGCTCGGGCATGCAGTCCAGGCAGTAGTTGAGGTCCGCGGCAAGGTGCCTGAAGTGGTTGCCCCACGCCCAGCTGGCCGCTTGCTGCAGGGGCGTGGGCAGACTGGATAAGGGGCTGCTGAAGGCCTCGGGGTCATAGGGCGGCAGGTCACTCCCGGGCGGCAGCGACTCTTGCAACATAGACCACAGCAGCCTGCATCAGACAGATCACACGAGCGCGCATCGTGAAGGCCTCAGCTGCCTGATTGGAATAGACCACAGCAGCCCTCATCAAACAGACCACAGCAACACAGAGCGCACGGGCCACAAGCAGGATCAGAAGCGCATGCGTGTTTGTTTGTGTGAATGGAAAAGGCAAGGCTGTATGTGCAGTAAAGCAGAGAGAGCGGGGGCAGGGCGTGACATAGGAGGCCGTGCTGCGCTGTGCTGTGTGCTGCGTGCTGCGTGTGCGTGCACGTGAGCGCGCTTGTGTGCGTGTGCATGTGCATGTGTGTGCGCATGTGTGTGCGTGCAGGAAATGGCTTACACTCTCCTCTCTACATAAAACGAGGCAAGTATCAACTTAAAAATTGATATCCCTGTTGTTGATGAATAAACAAATTAACGTCTGTAATTGGAATGATGGTTGAGCGTATGCACAAAGCTCTGGGCCAGCCCAGGGCCAGCCGCACAGCAGCGCAGCAGCCTATTCAGCAGATAAAAACACAAGAACCGCTGCTGAAGTAGGCTGTTCCTTTTCATAATTTCATTTCCTTACTCCTCCACTTTCAAAGGCAAGCGGCTTCAATGATGAAACCTGTTTTTATGAATTGCTCAGGCTAACTATTCAACTTCGGCCTACTTGAGACACCAACAAAAACTGCCTAGCAAATTTAAGTCTGCCATGTTGCCTCCCCAGCTGCATTGAAAAATCCTCAAAAGGATGTATGATGCAAGTTGAATGTAAACAGTAGAGATCCCTGCTGAGTGTCCCGTTTAATGTGGACTCACCCTTGCATTTCATGACAAGCTTGTGGTGGAAGCACTGGCAGCAGAGCAGCATTCTGCAGGAACAGCAGCCAGGCAAAGGAATTGTACCACAGCCTGTGCTTGTGTGCCTGGAGCCAAGCTTTTCAAGGGCTTAAAAAAAAAGGTGGGCTGAATCGCAAAGCGCTACAAATTGGTGCCATGTGTGGGTAGATGCGCATAACGTGTGGGTAGATGCGCATAACGCAAGAAACAGGGAAGGAGCTAGCTATCCTAAACATTTCATGCCTTCATACCCAATGCAATTCCTTCTGGAACTTTTGTCGTTTGATTTGATCATTTTACGTCAGTGGAAACTTGAAATGCATGGGAGAAATCGCATGGCATTCAAAACTTGCTGGAAATTGCCTGTCCACTACTCCGCCGTGCAAGCCAAGTGCAACTCTGCAAGCTTGCATTGGCCTGCAGGACCCTGCGTCAGCAAGGTATGGTCACCTTGATTGTCTCGCATGAGGGGAAGCCCTTTCCGTCAGCCATGATAAAGCTGATTACTGACGGATCCCGCTCATACACGCGTACCCTGCAAGTGGGAGAAGCAAAATAGAGGTTATTGTCAGATGCAGGCGGGCCAGAGCACGACTGTCACTGGAGCCACTGCGTGGAGCAGTCTGGGCTGCTGCCTCACTAATTGGGATGACCATATGCTCACTTAGGCTAGGTATGTAAGGAATCCTTACAAAGGATAGATGAGCAATAGCAAGGTGCTCCTCCTTAAATGAGAACATACAGCTGCGCAAGGCAAAGCTTGCATAAATTCCCAGGAGGAACTCCTCCTGGGAATAACATACAGCGCCTCCTGGCACTGTAAACGCAGTGCAAGCCACACAACAGCGATCAGAGATCAGACGGCTGTGCACACATCTCACAGCCTCACGTCCACAGATGGCATGTGGCATGCAGCACCCACCTAGAGAGCACACGGCGCCCCACCAGAGATAGGGGCTCTGCAGCTGTCACGCTGTCCTTAGCGACCGTCAGCAGGTGGGCCCTGTGCTTGGCAAAGGGCGGCGCAGGGGATAGGACGTTTCCCGCAGCATGCACAGCCAGGCCACCGCTGCTGCTGCTGCCACCGTTTTTAGTGCCAGGTGCTGCTGTAGCACAGCCCAGAAGGATGTCAGGGTGTTGGCGAGAATGCTGCGCAGGAGGGGGGCTGGCAGGAGGCGCTGCTGCCGCTGAGCCGAGCTGGGGCACGGCGGCCAGGGCAGCCACAGGCGTGGCAAGGTTGGTGGCCACAGTCCTGGTGATGCCAACCTGGACCTCAATGACACTGTGCTCCTGGCAGCCCATGCAGGGTGGCCACAAGAGGGTGATTTCCGCTGATGGATCTCCCTTCGGGCTGGGAACCTCGTAAGCTGAGGTTTCAACCGAAGCTTCCACTCCTCCCATGCAGCAATAAAGGAGATCGAGGAGCTTGATGGGGAGCTGCAGCTGGAGTTGGGGGGGCTCGGGCTGGATACCCTCCTCCTCGTCGGGAATTTGGCGTCGTTGCGCTCCTCCATGCGCGTCCACCGGTGTGCTCATGTAAGCTTTCATGATTGTTATGTGCAAGTGTCGGGCTACGATCGGCGGAATCGGCTGCGAAAACAGGGGCTCGGAGGGACGGAGAGTCTAGCGTTCTCTTTGGGATATTAAATGCCCTGTACTAAAATTATCAGTCAGATGTTCATACAATTGAAAGCATTAATAGTTTTGTTGGCAAACCCTAGAGTAAACTGTCCGGCGCTCGTCTACATGTTGCGGCGGCGATTTGTTACAGACTAAAGACCAGGCCATAATTCACTGGCCATACAACGAACTGGTAACTCCAACTGCCAAGACAGTCACTCTGTTCTGCCCTTAGTATAGCCTCACACCACAAGGTCTGGTCTTGCAGACAGGACATCGTGCCACACAACATCACATTCCAACACTATACGTTCGTAGAAATTGGAATTTCTAGAAAAGATTTGGGAACCTTAGAGTCCTAAGAATGCGCGAGTGGCCGTCTGCCAGCATGCAGGCCTACCTGTTGAGGGTAATGCCAGAAGGGAGTCAAACAATCGAAAGAGCATTAGGAAAAAGGCATAGCGTACAGGAAGGGCATAGTATAAGAAAGCTATGTGCCGTGAATTGTCACTAACTCGTGCATCTGCTAAATTGTTACAACCCAAGAAATTAAAGCCTCATAAGGAGGCGCACATCATCAATCCGCATCTGGCGCACTTGTGTGGCTGTCTCACGTTTAAAGGCAGCATCTTTCAAGTGTTGCTTGCGTTCCTGCAAAACGAATTGCAAAGACATGCACTTACTTGGCACTGCCACGGCATATTAGAATTCTGATGGCGCAGGCAGCCATGCAACAATGCATCCTTATCTCTCCGCATACTATTCATTGCTCAAACGCTTCTCCAGGTGGCCGCTTGCACGTGGCACAACGTGATCAACTTTTGAAGCAACTTGTAGAATGCAAGATCTGGTGCAAACTTGATCACAGGGGTGCATACCTGCAGCAAAAGCATACGCTCTTCAATGGTTCCTTTGGCAATGTATCTCAGAATTTCTACCTCCCGCTCCTGACCGAGGCGGTGCACACGATCCTGTAAATGAACAGAAGCAGCTTTGTAATGCTCAACATGGTATTGGTCTTCCTTTTAAGGCCAGCAATTTTTGTGCGACATTTCCCAGGGAGAAGTCCCTATCATCATGTGCATACAAAATCTTGGACAGCCAGGATGAACCACAGGCATGCTTGAGTGTAGTCCATGGAGCACAGCACATCAAAGAAGGGCAGTGCTTGTGAGTTGTGAATACGTTTCAACAATCAATTTGATGCCGTCGCGACTGATGTTCTGGAGGGATGCGACAAGGACTGGCTGTGTGCGCTTACCATGGCCTGCTCCTCAATACTTGCATTCCACCTGGACAGCAGTGAAGCAAAAAAACAAGTTGAAGGACATAACCTCAGAAAGCACGGCAGGTCAGACAAAAAGCTCTAAAACTAATCTTGTATAGCCACCCATAGATGGCTCTGTAACTATTCTTGAAGAGCCACCCATAGATGGCCTTATAACTGCCCTTAAAGGGCTATACCTCACATGATCCAGTATTGCAACTGCCTCGTGAAGCTTTGGGCATTTTTCCTGAGCTGTATTGAAAGGCAAGGCTATGCAAGTTTCCCTCTCAAAGGCCACCTCGTGGCTGTATGCACAGCCCAATGCACCTTATCAACATCCCTTGGCCTTGATTCTCAAGGATTTGCACATTGTCTTTATTTGTCTGCGTGTTAAGAGCACATCTGAATACCCTCGTCAAAGAGCTCACAGATTGTACATGGGTGCTTGCACGCAATGAACACAAGCACACACCTGTGCCCACAGGTCTGAAACCAGACAAGCTTTTTGGTGCTCACAGGTACATTCCCATCCTGTTAGGGCCATTTTCAGGACATCGCCTGCAGAATCCTACCCATACGCACCATGGATCCAGCAAGTGCACCTGCGATGCAGCCGTCAGGTTGAGGCCCCTGCGCAGCACAAACATAGAACACGGCATGGTAGTGTGTGTAAGTGCCCTATGTGATGCTGCATGTAGCACACAAACAGAACAAAGCACAGAACTGTGTCTGTGTGCCCTATGTGATGCTGCATGTAGCACACAAACAGAACACAGCACAGAACTGTGTCTGCGTGCCCTATATGATGCTGCATGTAGCACACAAACATAACACAGCACAGAACTGTGTCTGCGTGCCCTATGTGATGCTGCATGTAGCACACAAACAGAACACAGCACAGAACTGTGTCTGTGTGCCCAATGTGATGCTGCATGTAGCACACAAACAGAAAACAGCACAGAAGTGCGTCTGTGCCCCTAAGTGATGCTGCTTGTAGCACACAAACAGAACATTGCATGGTCGCCTGAGGTTAGGCTGCCCATCCACAGAGGGGCCCCTGAAGTTGAAGAAGGTTTGAGCATTAGAGCCAGGCAGAAAGGGAGGGCAGAGCAGGATACTGGGCGATTACTTAGCACACAAACAACCAAGAATCATGCACTTCCTCATTATGCGCTTGCACGGCAAAGATAATCATTTTTCCTTGGAATGAAGGAGTCCAAATCCATGCACCGCAAGAAAGCAGCAAAAGCACAATGGGGGGTAACTCACACGCCGCCAGCCTTCAGCGATATCAAGAAGACGGCTGGGCTTGTTGGGCAGGCACTGCTAAATTGCTCAATGGCAAGGCTGCGTGCCTGCAAACAAAAAAATAGAGGCATGTTGGCTACTGCATGCTGTGTGATCTCGTAAGGAACTTGGAAGGTGAGGCGTGCAAAAACGAACGGATTGATCTTGCTGCTTGCAGCCCTCATTCTATGCACACAGGCTGGCACAGCAAGGCAGCACAGCGTCCATGCCACGCAGCTGGTTTGAGCCCAAGCACCTTCTGATTCACTGAACCATCCAGCCTGAAGTATGGGATGCCTTGCTGGCCCAGGGCCCTGCCCACAATGTCCAGCATTGAGGTAAACTGCAAAGGTACGGAAAGTGAGTGGTTAGATAAAAATCTTGCTCTGACCAGCGCAGTTCACCTCGATATCTTGCCCTCAACTTAATGCATGCTTGGATGTGCTCCGTAGGGCCACAACCGCTCCTGACTGGGTACAGCAGATAAGGGGTCAGATAACGTCTAAGCTGCATGCATCTGCCTTGTGTGCAGCTCAGTTTACAAGTGCACGGGCCTATTTGACACTCATTTTCGTCTTTGTCTGCAACCCCAAACAGCAATAAGCGCGCACATACATGCGCGCACATGCGCGTACGCAAACACACCTGCGAGAATACGACAGCCTTGATGGGTGGGGCATTACTGCCTACTGCCAGTGCTGCCCTATTCCTGTCATGGTTGTGCTTTAACACCTGCATAAGTGCTGTGACCTGCATGAAACAACAGTCTTTAAAAAGACCTGAGAGGAGCATGCGCTTTGCACAGAGGCAGAAATGGTTACATAACGAGGAAGTAGCAGTCATTGGCATTACCAATGGGTTGAAAGTATAGGACTGATAACGAAGGGGAACCACATCCGAGGATGTGACTGACATGTGTGCATCCTGGGTAGCGCAGCGGAACACACGTGAGTCCACATGCACATGCGTGTGCACCACCTTGCGCACGCGCACACAAGCACTCATATATACATGCTCAATCAAAGCAGAGGACACGCACCACGGCTTCATGTGCACGCACGCATGTGCACAACATACACACGCACACGCACACCTTGGCGCTCTGGGTGCTGCAGCCAGAGCCCAGGCTGTCCGGCTGCGCATCCTGCGCTTGCGCCACCTGGTCCGGGGGTGGTGGCTCCACAAGCTGTGCGGGTGTGAGGATACAGCGGCAAAGCGGGCAGGGCCCTCCTCCAGCTCCCTGGCACACGCATGTGCAGGTGCATGCGCGAGTGAGTGCCTGCTTGAGTACCTGCATGCTCGAGTGAGCGTGGGAGGCGCTTTCAAGCTCTGAGACAAACTCTGAGAGGGTGAAGGCCCTCGGCAAGCTATGCAGGCTCGCATGTGCATGTGTGTATAAGCGTGTGTGCATACGTGTACGCGCGCACGCATGGCATGGGGGGAATTGAGCACGTTTGGTGGCAGGCATGCCTCACCATATGCCGTGCACTGCAGCACACACATGCTCCGTTGCGGCTGTGTGGCTGCAGCGGGGCTGAGGTGACTAACACAATAAGACAGGCGCACACAGATGCAGTAGGTGTCCTGTGCACAGAAAGACATGTGCAAAGAGATGCAGCAGGTGTCCTGTGCACAGTAAGACGGGCCCAAAGAGATGCAGTAGGTGTCCTGTGCACGGAAAGACATGTGCAAAGAGATGCAGCAGGTGTCCTGTGCACAGCAAGACGGGCCCAAAGAGATGCAGTAGGTGTCCTGTGCACAGCAAGACATGTGCAAAGAGATGCAGCAGGTGTCCTGTGCACAGCAAGACGGGCCCAAAGAGATGCAGTAGGTGTCCTGTGCACAGAAAGACATGTGCAAAGAGATGCAGCAGGTGTCCTGTGCACAGTAAGACGGGCCCAAAGAGATGCAGTAGGTGTCCTGTGCACAGAAAGACATGCGCAAAGGGATGCAGCAGGTGTCCTGTGCACAGCAAGACGGGCGCAAAGAGATGCAGTAGGTGTCCTGTGCACCAGCAGGGTAGTGCCAGTAAATGGTAGTGTCAGTGAAGGGAAGTGCCAGTCAAGGGAAGTGCCACCAGGTGCGCCAGTGAGGACCCGTCTGAGGCCCATAGGTGTGTGCCTCCACAACTCTGCGCAACGCGCACCCCGCCCCACCTGGTTCTGCATGCTGAGCGTCTGCTCGATGCACGCGCGGCAGAACACATGGGCGCACGCCGTGATGACGGGGCTGTCAAACGGCTCCATGCACACCGGGCACTCGTCCTCACCCTCGAGGACCACCTGTGCAGTGCGCACCACGTGGTGTGTGCCAGCCCTTTGAGCGCCACCCACTTGCAGAGGCACCCACTTGCCGTTGCAGGGGCATTCACTTGCCGTTGCAGGGGCACTCACTTGCCGTTGCAGGGGCACTCACTTGCCGTTGCAGGGGCACCCACTTGCCGCTGCAGGGGCACTCACTTGCCGTTGCAGGGGCACTCACTTGCCGTTGCAGGGGCACCCACTTGCCATTGCAGGGGCACTCACTTGCCGCTGCAGAGGCACTCACTTGCCGCTGCAGGGGCACTCACTTGCTGCTGCAGGGGCACTCACTTGCCGCTGCAGGGGCACTCACTTGCCGGGGCAGGGGCAATCACTTGCCGTTGCAGGGGCACTCACTTGCCGGGGCACTCGCATGCAGTTGCAGGGGCACTCGCATGCAGGAGCACTCTCTTCTATTGTTATGGCAGCAAAACCCTCAAAGGAGCATCCGTGCGTCCCAGCAGCCTGGCGGGTGGCCGTGGGGCAGTGCGTGTGCGCGTGCATGTGTGTGTGTGTGTGTCCAGGTGCCAGAAAAAAAGGTCGAAGGAGAGCCAGGTGAAGAAACAATTTAACTGCAGAGGTGACTAAGGACAGAGGGCATGAGAGCAAGGTAAGGGCATGGCACATCTGTGGGTGTGACGGCCATGCTTTTGGCAAACACAGTGCTGCAGGTCCCACTTGCAGCGCCTTCCCATGATCACCCAGCACAGGGTAACTCAACACAGAGTGCTGTTCCACCAATATTACAGGTGAGCATGAGCGCACGCTACAGTGCAGCCATGCGTCTGCACATTGCAACAAGGAATGATAAAAAAACAAGACAGACTGGGAGCACTGAGCCGAGACCCTCTGGTGCAAATCACCGAGGCGAGCACATGCTGCATCAAAAGTGCGCTCACACTGTGCGTCAGAGTCACCAGGTCGTGCTTGCAGGCACCGGCGCTGAGTGAGTCCAGCCCTAGGGGGACGTATGGAGTGCACCCCTGCGAGCCATCCCTAGAGGCGGCGCATGTGGCCGCAGGCGCACCAACACAGCAGCAGCGCCGAGACCACCCACCAAAAGCGCACCCTGGAGCCAAAAGTGCAACCTGGAGCCCACCCACCCACCAAAAGCGCATCCAAAAGCGCACCCTGGAGCCCACCCACCCACCAAAAGCGCATCCTGGAGCTCCTTGATGCGTTCCGGGCTGAGACCGGGCGCCGCGCCTCCCGCGCCTCTGGCCAGGGCCAGGTCCGCAGCACCACTTAGCACCTCCATCACATTGTCAGGCACCAGGCTACCTGCGTCACAGATCTGCAGCACGGCGGGCAGCGCGGCAGCACAGGGCGCATGTGGGCACGTGGGTGTGTGTGTGTGTGCGGGTGTGTATGTTCACGCATGTACGTGCGTACACGTGTGTCTGTATGTGCGTGCAAGAGAGTGGTACACACACATGCACAGGTCAGCCCGTGGCAGGAAATGTGCACTGCTCCCCCCATGGCAGGAAATGTTTGCTGCTCCCCCTATGGCAAGAAATGTTTGCTGCTCCCCCTATGGCAAGAAATGTGCGCAAGTCGCCTTGTGGCAAGATATGTGCGCTGATCACCCTGTGGGTCTACCCACCTGCCTTGAGCGGCATCCCAATGGCCAGAGCTCATGGGGCTATACTAGTGGCTGCAGCTCATGGGGCTATACTAGTGGCTGCAGCTGACACAAGCGGGGAGGCAGTGAAGCAGGCACGCCCCGCCCCCCCTCCTCCCACCTGGCGCAGTCGCAGCAAGAACTGCAGCACCAGTGCGTAGTTCTTCAGCAGCATCTCCCCCTGGCCGGCCAGCATGCCAGACATCACGCGGGTGGCCAGCTCCTCCACCCTGCGAGGCGAGGAATGCACGCACCCACCCAACTCCTCCACACCCCACAAAAGCATAAGAACAACCGCCTCAGCCAACTGAACCATCTCATCCCACAGCAAAGGGCCCCCTCATGGCACCAGCTGGGCATCCTATGGTGCATGGGACACCAAAAGGCTGTGCTTGCGCGAGCCACAGACCGTGTGTACTTCTGCATGTCCTCATCCGTGAGAGGTATCTCCACGATGCTGACGGTCTTGGCGGGCAGGCACACCAGGGGCCGGTTGCCCACGCGCATGTCCTTGGTGCGACGCATGCAGATGTTGCCCATCAGCACCTGGGGCACAAGTCAGCAGTGTCCAGGGATAAGCGCCGTAGTACAAGTCAGGGCACTGAGGGGGAGGTCAAGTCGGGTTACAAGTCAAGGTGCGCAAAGTAGGGAGCAAGTCTGGGCACAAAGGGGGGAGTCAAGTTTGGAGACAAGTCAGGGCACAAAGGGGAAAGTCAAGTTTGTGTACAAGTCAGGGCACAAAAGGGGGGGTCAAGTTTGTGCACAAGTCTGGGCACAAAGGGGGGAGTCAAGTTTGTGTACAAGTCAGGGCACCAAAGGGGGAGGTCAACCTTGGGTACAAGTCAAGGTTCACCAAGTCAGGGTGCACATCGGGGTGAGAGGGGTGAGCACCCAGATGGGAGCACCGGGGTACAAAAGGAGGAGTCAAGTTTGTGTACAAGTCAGGGCACAAAGGGGAAAGTCGAGTTTGTGTACAAGTCAGGGCATTAAAGGGGGGGGGCTGGAGTTGGAATACTGGTCAGGGTGCACGTCGGGGTGAGGGGATGAGCACCGGGGAGCGCGGCGCGGCAGCAGCTGTGCAGGAGGAGGCAAGCTGCAGCGCCAGCAAGGTGTGCAGGTGCATGGCCACCCTGCTGCGTCCTGGCGCACGTGTGTACATGTGTATGCGCGTGCGTGTGTGCGCACGCGTGTGCGTGTGTGTGTGCGTAGGGTGCAACATACCTTAATCGGCTGAAGCAACTAACCATGCAAGGCATATGCATGACCCTTAACCCCCCGAGCAAATTTGTACGGAGGAGGCTGGTCAAAACACTTGAACATATCACCACACAGGCCTGCAGGCCCTTCTTGACCCAGTGCAGACAATTGAACACAATCCAATCCATGCCCCGCAAAGCCCGACCTGCAAGTTTTTGATGGCGTTCTTGCTGCCATTCTTGATCGGTCGCTCCAGGCAGCGTGAGAATACCTGCCGGCTGTTGCACGGCGCAAAATCTGCCGGGGTGCGCAGGCCAAAGCAGGGTGCAGATAATGAGTTGAGTCCACACACGCTTGGCGGAGGCTGCTTTGGAGTCCCATGGGGACCTCACAGTGGGTCCATATGCTGTGTGCAGGCAGTTGAGGACAAAGGCACGCTCGAAGCAGAACCCCACGCCGGCATGACAAGGGCTGGCAAACGTCATGAAGGGCAGCTGGACTAGCCTGCCCAGCCCCAACGCATGTTTGCATAAGAGACCTTGATGAGCAGCAGCGTGCCATGGCGGAAGGTGCGTCAGCATGCATAGAGCAGTGTGATTGGTGGGCGTGCGTGCAAAGGCTGAGTGTTCCAGGCAACCCTCTTTGGTAAGCTCACCTAAGAAGCACGTGAGCCCAAACAGGTCCAGCAGCTTGTTCTGGATGGGCGTCCCGCTCAGCGCCCACCTTCAGGCGTGCAGTGCAGCGCACGCAAGGGATACAAAGAAATAGGCGGGAGGACAATGGGAAGAAAGATGCCGAGGAGGAGCAGGCTTGAAATGAGTGTAAGAGGGGACACGGATTGGAGGCTACAAGGGGCGGTTTGCTGTGTGGTTGCCAGGGGGTGAGGCCTAGGGCGAGAGCAGATGTTGTCCAAAGGCGGGGGAGGGCCTGCCAGCGTTTTGAGCATGTGCATGCAAGTCAGGCCCAGCTAAACTGATCAGCAGCCCTTCAGTAGCATGATGCAGGCACGGCCGTATGATAGGCACAAGGCAGGCATCTACATCAGGAGCCTTGTAGGAAGTCAAATCTCAGTGGCGTCGTTTGAATTTGGCCTGATCACTTGTAACAACCTAGGCATTGTCTGCCTGCAGGATGCAGTCATGGTCTGGGTGTGCAGTCAGGACTTGGCCTCGCTGTCCTGGGCAGTCTGCACGTGGCACTCCTCAGCAGAGGACCACAAAACCTAAGGCATGCTTGGGCCTCGCCCCGTCCCCCCACCCCACACGATCAACCTCTCTCTCCCTCTCCCTCTCCCTCTCTCCCTCTCTCCACTACCCCCTCTTTCCGCGTCGG
>LKMJ01004102.1_pt1 | contig 13660 bp, 21 predicted proteins | sample 643391 | NCBI WGS metagenome assembly LKMJ01 (sample SAMN04112250, study PRJNA286221) | soda lake metagenome | biome: soda lake; feature: Kulunda Steppe; material: water; isolation source: sample PL-Br10 brine of Picturesque Lake | place: Russia: Kulunda steppe | collected 2010-07
CACACACACACACACACAAACACACACACACACACACAAACACACACACACAAACACACACACGTGCACACGCCTCTCACACGCACGCGCACATCCTCCCTGCAGTCGCCTCAGCACTCAGACCCCCCCTTTGTCATGGGAGCAATGGCCCGCCCATAGCTCAAGGCCCCCACACACCTGACGCTTCCGGCTTGCCGGCGCCATCTCCAGGCCGCATGCGCCGAGTCTCCACGGGCGGCTTCAGCAGCTGGTTGTGCTGCTCCAGGGCGCGCTGCGCCTGGCCCACGCACATCGCCCACTCGTCCCGCTGCTGGGCCCAGACGGCCTCCAGCATTGCTTGCACCTGTGCGGTGCCACACATGCAGTGCCACACAGCATTGCTTGCACCTGTGCGGTGCCACACAGCATTGCTTGCACCTGTGCGGTGCCACACATTGTACCCGCAGTGCACACCTGCACCTGTGCGGTGCCACACAGCATTGCTTGCACCTGTGCGGTGCCACACAGCATTGCTTGCACCTGTGCGGTGCCACACAGCATTGCTTGCACCTGTGCGGTGCCACACAGCGTTGCTTGCACCTGTGCGGTGCCACGCATTAGCCGTGGTTGGCAGGGTCACGAGCTGTGGGTGGCAGTGCTGCAGTGATGAATCCTCAAGGAGCACCAGCTCAAATGGACTGGATGTGAGCGCCAGCTCCAGTGGACCAGCTGAAACAGCAGCTTCACTGAGCCAATTCAAGATGGCGATCCAGCAATGGTGGGGCGGGTATATGCCCCACCCAGTCATGCAATACGAGCATGGATGGATGTATACGGCGTCCTCCCTCAAACCGACAGCCCCTTCCCTCCAATCTCCCCACCTGAGACAAGGTGTCCTCCTCAAGCATGACGTCCAAGGCTCTGCCCAGCTGCTGCTCGCCAATCCCATCTGTGGCCACGGCTGCTGCTGAAGACAAGCCTGCAACACAAAACAGGAAAGGGCCACTCCATGGATTCCTGCGACCTTCAATGCACAGCCTGTGAAAAAAAGGGGCTGGGGGATGGTGATGCGTGTAGAGTGATGAGTGTAGGTAATGTTGCAGGTGGAAGGCCTGCAAAAGGCAAGGCTTGTCAGAGGCCTGGAAAAAGGCAGGGCTGGTACAGGGTGCACAACATTCCCAAAACAAGCAGCAGCGCACACTCTGGAGGGCCATGTCGACCTTTTATGTCCTCATGTATGCCTTTTCCACGTCCTTTACTGCCAGCACCTGTGCTATTGCTGCTGTTGCGTTGATGCCGTGGATCCGGGGCAGCCTCGCCGCTCGCAAACGGTCTGTGGTTTGCGGCCAGAACCTGGGCGTGCCACGGGCAGGATAGCATTTAACAGCATTGGCTTTGACTCGGGAGCATGGGGCCAAGGGCCAGAGGGTGCTCAAAGCCGATTTTGAACGATCCCTGCTTGCATTTTACCTCATTGTTGCATTGCGATGGTTCTTAGCCCACAAGTCCTGGTTCCTTAAACAGCACAAGGCACCCATGGGTGCTGTAACTGACAGAGCTGCTGCTAGCAGGCTGGATGCTGGCACAGCTGCCAGCAGCACTCCAGCTGGCAGGCCAGTTGCAGGTGCACCGCAGGAGCATCAGGTGCACGTACAGCCACGGCCCGCACAACCAAGTGGTGCAGGCAAGGTACCCCCAACATGGCATCAGTACACACCAATTGCCCGCGTGCCTCTGCCCACAAAGCACCCACCTCCCGCACATAGCGCTGCCTCTGGGTGCCTTGCTGAGGCGAAGCCCTGCTGCCCACACCGCCCCCTGTAGTGCTCTGCCTGCTGAACCTGTACGAGGCCAGGCCTGGAGCTTCCTTGTTTGCCACGGGCCTGCACGTGCGGATGGCATGGTGCAGGCCTGAGGGAGGGACAGGACAGACAGGACATGTGCTTGAGCATGCTGTGCAAGGGAGGTGCAGTGCCTGCGCAAGGCGGCGCACTCATGGGAGGCGCGTGCACGGGAGGCACCTGCATGGGAGGTAACCCGATTGGAAGCACCTCCAGGGCAGGCACCTGCATGGGAGGGGCACATGTTTAGGAGGCACCTCCAGGGTAGGTAGGCAGGGTAGGCAGAGGCACCTGCTGGGTCATCCAGATACCTGCTGGGTGACCTAGAAGGTTCCAGGGTCAGGAAAGCGCCTCCCTCTGCAGGGGAAGGGCGGTTCCCAACCAGGAGAGCGCCTCCCTCTCCAGGGAGAGGGCGGTTCCCATGCAGCCAGCATGTTTTGCGCCCGGCCAACTGCTCCCGTGTAACAGACACCAGAGCAGCATGCCGGAGCCCACAGGCAAGCACCTACCTCAATAGCACGAGGCCCGTGCTTTCATGGGGGGCGGCCAGCAGGAGCCGGCGCACTGCATCAAAAGATGCAACCATGACCTCTGCGTAGCCCATCAGTTCGTCCAGCAGCGGGTGCTCAGGGTCGTCAGCCTCCGCCAGGGCTGCCTTGCTCCTGTACACCTGAGGCAAGGCATGGACCAAGGCACATGCCACACAAATCTCCTGAAGACTTAGTGTACGGGCTTGCTAGCCCAATTTGATTAAGTCAATATTCGACATTCCAATCTGGGATCCACATACCTACCCATGTGTGCAGCGCGCTTGATAAAGATAATGGAACAGGACACACGGCAGACATGGAGCACTCCATTTACAGATGTATTCACAGATGCTTCCCACAGCCACATAAGTGAGTATAGCGAGCGCTACCCATACCTCCCTTACAGTGGGCCCTTGACAAAAGAACCACACGCTTCATAAAACACCCCCTAGCCTGCCAAAAGTTCCATTTTATACAAACAGAGATCTGCATGATGATGTGTTTCTCTTGCTTTTCACAACAGCACTCCCTTGCTGCTTGGGTTCAGTATCACCTGCACAAACGCCCCAGTGTGAAGAGCAGTGCAATGAATTTGTGGGGGCTGCTCGCCATTTCACAAGCCTCACACTCAAAGATTCATGCTTGCTACACTCCCTTATAGATTCATGCTTGATACACCAGACAGTTCCGGATCCCTGTGCCTGCCGGTCATGGGCAGTGCGCAACACACCCCTGACTGCCATGCATTACCAGAGCCCAACACGGCGGAGCGCAGCAAGAGATCCTCCCTTGCATAGGTCCTGTCAGATCCAGTCTTTTAACTCCATCCAGAATCACCGTTGCAAGCACAGGACAAGGTCCTTAGGCTCCCAGCACCTTGCTGGCAGCTGCGTTGCCTTGGAGCTTTAGCAGGCCACTGCCAGTGCTGCTGGCGCGCTGATGGCGCTGGTGCTGCTGGGAGGGCGGTGGACGTACAGACTTGGACGGGGTGCCTGCCAAGCGCTTGAGGTTGGTGCTGCCTGCGGGCGGGGAAGTGGGCCGGCCAGTACATGGGGGTGTGGACACCGCAATTAATGAAGGGTGGTGGCCATGAGCATTTGGCATGGAAGTACTTTAAAATCTGTGGAATGAGCAGTACTCTATGCAAAAGCTTGCTCCCCTCCCTTGCTGGTCTGAACCAGAATTGTGCATGAGTTGGGCTTGGTGGCGGGACCCTGGGCCCTTTCATCCTGCGCATCTGCTGTCCTGGTGCAGCCTTGGACCTGCTCCAAAAAGCTACACTTCTATTTTATTACAGCTGCCACCTTGTCTCACTGCACCACTGCTCCACTGACTCATTGCTCCGCCTGCGCTGTGCCACCGCTTTGTTCCACTGCTCTCATATTCCACTGGTCTTGCTGTCCTTTCCACAATGCGCTGCTTGGTATGCGGCACAGAGGGCCTCATGCCGCTTGCCAGCACAATGTCCAACTCGGTACCTGACTTGGCAGCAACCGCTTGATTTGGAGCAGCGTTGGTAGCAGCCAACACTGTCCGAGGCTGCATGTGAAAGCAGCACACCTGGCCAAGCTGAGACAGCCAAACAATATTAAATAGAGCACCAAACACTCGGCCGCCATACCTGAAGCAGCCGCCAGTGCAGCCAGGGCCAACTCCACACGGTGCTCCTGAGGGGCACCTGTGTCGCCACTCATGCCCACCACCGCCGCCATCATCACGTCCAGCGCATTGCTCCTCACCTGTGGGGAGTGCGTGTCCACACAGAGCGCAGGTGCAGCCGTGCACGCAAGAGGCAGCTTAGGCGCCAGGGACCGTTGCGAGCGGGTGGTGCTGGCAGGTCTGGCAGAGGCAATGCTCTGGTGCAAACATACGAGTGTCCCTGGTTGCTGAAGTGATGCGGAAGCCTGCTTGCCTGACATAGGGATTGCAAGAAGGGCGCGGGGACCAAGCTCAAGTTGCGGCATGAAGATGCCCTGGCCGAGTAAACAATACACCCTTGCATGCTCATTGGTTTCACACCATTTGCCCCCCAGCCCCTCCCGCTAAGGTCCCAGAAAGGTAAGTGTAACGAGCACAAAAAAAACAGCAAGGCTTGCATCTCTTCCAATGAGCGCCAAGTGCTTGAAAAGTGAGACGCAGCCCTGCTTTAACCCACAAAAGCTCCTGATTGGGCTTTTTGCTTCTGCTTCCCATGCCTGCCTGCTAGTGCTCTGCTTGCTGCCCCTGTGCATTTTAATGCAGTGGTCCTTGTGCAGCGAGGCAGCCAAAGTGGTTTAGGGTTAGGTTTAGGGTTAGGGTTAGGCTTGCTCCACCTGCCTGTGGCAATAAAGGCTCAAACAAGGTCCCACACCAACCTCTGCAGTTGGCTTGGACAAAACAACACCCCCACCAAATGATGCGCGGCTGAGGTGAGCGTACCCAATACACCTGTGGCAGGGGCAAGCCAACCTCATCCCGCCTGTGGGCAGGTGGCTAGCACAGCCTGGGTCTTCCCCTGCATGAAACTCACCTGGGGCAGGGCAGCAAAGATGAGCTTGGCCATGTCAGGGTGCAAGGCCACCACCGCATTGAGGCAGTGCGCTGCTGCGCGCTGCACGGCCACGCCAGCGGTCCGGACTAGACCCTCCCCGCACACCTGCACAGCATGTCGCACAGAGGGTGCAGTAAGCTTACGGTCAGCGCATAACAGCCAAGCAACATCCAATAAGTCAAACCAGTCCTGCCCCCAAGTAGCCACATCAGCACACAAGCATGGCACATTGGCGGCAAGGAGGCCGGCAACACTTTAACAAGTCCTTTATCACTCCCAAGCATCTGCACCATTTCCATCTCTCCCTCTGTGCTGGGTACTCCTGTCAGCCGATGCCCCCCCCCCTCCCGCAGCCACCACCTTTTACCCCCTACTCACCATCCAGCACTCACCTCTGCTATGAATGCCAGCTTGCGCGTGGGGTTGCTGGCCAGTGGGGGCGGCATCAGGAACCCCACCATCCCACTCCCTGCACCGACATCTTGGCCGCCAGCGGCCGTGGTGGGGAGATGAGGCCCGTCCCCTGCCCTCATCCTTGGAGCGCTTGCCCTGCTGTCAAGGCTGTGCAGCTGTCCCTCCTGCATCCACATCCACAAGGGGTGCAGGCAGGAAGCAGTGCAGACTAAGTATACGGCTGCAGCTGTCCCTCCTGCGTCCACATCCACCAGGGTTGCAGGCAGGAAGCAGCAAGGGAGCTGTCCATGACATGCAACTGTACCTGGGCTTGCTCCCTGAAAAATGCATGCCTGGGTGGGGCCTTTGCTGCACCATGTAGCCTGTATAGGGTCAATGGCCACAGAGGGCTGCTCCCATGAACAAAGGAGCCCCCAAGCTGGCCTGTGCTATGACCAGTAGCTTGCTAGCAGTAGGCAGCCTGGCACACAGCTGCTTCTGGCCGCAACGCCTGCGGCAAGCAGCCCTGGCCGCCTCGCTCCAGTCAAGCAAAAAAGGGCAGAGCGCTCTGGCAGCACAAGCACATACTGGAAGCACACCTCAGGCAGCAGGCACAGCAGTAGCACTTAGAGTAGTGGGTGCGGCAGCAGCGCCCCGGGCAGCAGACATGACAGCTGCGCCCCGGGCAGCAGGCATGGCAGCAGAACCCCGAGCAGCGACGGGCAAAGCAACAGCAGCCCAGGCAGCAGGCATGGCAGCAGCACCAGGGAGAAAGAGAGGGAGGCAGCGCTGTCCCAGGAGGCGGCCACACCCTTCACCTGCAGCGCCACGTGGTGTGGCAGGCTCTTGTGGGCGCCCTCCAGGTGGGTGGCCAGCGCAGCTGGTGCCTCCAGGGACCAGAACATGAGCAGCCGCTGCAGCACCACCTGCGGCAGCGCGGCACAGCGCAGCATAGCCGTGCTGTGTGGTGGGTGGGGGTGGGCACAGCCCGCTGGGCAAGGGGAGCGTGTGGAAACAAGCGGACGGGCTCCATTGAAACTGGGGCCTGCTTGCTGCTCCAGCTCCTCCCAAGACACATTGGCCCCAAGCAGTCTCCTTTTGGAAAGCAAATACCCGTGTTCTGGGTGGCGTGCTGGCAGGGCAGGGCTGCAGCCATGGTGCATGCATGCCTGGTTGACCATGGTGGCCAGCCCAGCACGTGCAGCCGTGTGGTGGGTGGAGCCTGCTGGGAAAATGCTGCGACAAGCCCCAGTCCTGGCTTTGAGGCCTACCTGCACAACTCACAACAGCCCCTAGGAGTTGGTCAGACAGGGGGTGGTCTGGCAGAGTGGGGGCCGGCTTGCCGCTGCTGAGGGCCAAGCCATTCACCGGCAGCGCGCGTCACAGCAGCATGGTGCGGCGAGGCATGCAATAACAGGAGCTCACCAAGCAGTCGTGGCAGATGGCTTCCAGGGCAGCACGTGAAGCCTTGCACGCGGATTGGTCCACCTGTGTAATTCAGTGCATCAACCGCGTGCGTGAATTGCGCAGCATGTGTCGCAGTTGCAAGAGAGTGGAAGCAAGCAAGCGTGCATGTATGGTGAACAGATGGCCACGTGTAGGCATGCAACTTTGGCACCCCTCATCAAAGAGTCAGACTCCTGCTCTCCTCGTCACTTGTCGATTCCAAGGACGCAGCCTTGCTTGCAGCAGCCTTATTGGCCTCAGTATGTGCCGGGACAGGCCATACGCAGTGGGCAGCCTAGCCGTTTGCTGTTTGCAGCTGTGCAGCGCAGGCAGCCTCTTCATCCAGGAGCAAGCGCGCATGCACTGCCAACTAGGGCCACACACATTCAGAGGCGGGTCCCCTGCCGCAGCGGTCCCGCCGAACGCCAGGCTGCCCTGGCCTTGCAAGAAGTCGGGGTTGGGGGACCCACGGCCCCCCTCAGCAGCCCTGCAGGTGTACGGGAACAAGAGGGCTGTGTGCGCCCCTGTGCATGCTGCGGCAGTCCCAGACTGTTAGGGCCTGTGCACAGCAAAAGTGCCGGCGCAGCTGTGGGTTTGATGGTGGTCCCACACCGCCCAGTGTGTTGCTGCTGCTTGTTGCCCAGGTGCCTACCTGGAAGCATGATGGGCGGCACTGCCTCTGCAGGCTGCACCCAAGGGAGCTCGTGGATCGCAGCGGCGCTGCCTGTGAGCAGAAGGTCTGGCGCCCGCTTGTCGGCGCACCTCACCAAACACGCCTCTGCGGCAGCAGACGACTCCCGGCTCACACAATGTGTTCAAACACATGCACCTAAGCTGCAACCCTTGTTGCAGAGACCTGGCCATGCCGCTTGTGTGGATCCATGGCTGGAGTTAAGCTCACTGCTTGCATGCAGGCTAGTTGTGCATGGCGCGCAGCGCATCCCAGCACCCCTGCAGCTGTACACACTCACAGCTCACAGGCAGGCTGGTCATGCATGGCGCGCAGCGCAGCCCCCGCGCATTCGGCCACCGCATCCAGCACGCCCGTGACTTGCGCGAGCCCCCTCAGGGCATCCGCCGCCGGGCCAGGCAGGACTGCGCCAGCTCGTGTGTGCAGGCCGCTGCTGTGGCGTGCTGAGCCGGTGCCTGCAAGGTGCGGCATGGCGGGAGCAAGTGCTCAGAGGGGGTTTGATCTGTGAGACTGAAAGGTGGAGGTATTGGGTGCACAAGGTGAGCAGCCTGCAGAGGTGCAGGTTTGAGGGGTTGGGGTGGGCGGGGTGGGGGACTTGCCACTGCACAGATGGGTACCAATAGATGGGTGGTGTATCCATGAGTGATGTGTGTATGGTGTTGGGGGAGGAGGCAGAAGTCAAGGAATTCCCAGTCCTTGACTGGAATGCGTGAGTCCAGTACATACAGGTCGATCCCATGGTTACCAGCATGCAAGTAGTGCTTGTTTGTTTCATAATTGAGGGGCTCGATGCATGGCCCAGGAGCCAAGGAAGAGGCTGCACAGCATTTGTAATTAGTGAAGGGCACACAGCAAGCCAGGGCCGGGGCATGAGAAGGCCCATACCTCACTGCTGTATGTGTGTGTGTGTGTGTGAACAAGTGAGATACAGCTAAAAGCATGGCAGTGCTCAAAGCATATTTGGGCGCACACACAAATGCACTTGCACTCAACGCAGCCCGGGCGCACATCAAGCACCCCGGTCTCGCGCCCCCCGCACACCAGAACCGGCAGGCAAGAGACCGCGCTGCTGCACAGGCCTCATGGCAAGTGCGTTGATTGGAAGCATGAATAAAACAAGCACACAGGCCCCCGTGGCGTGCCCGCACGCGGGGCGCCACCCACTGGTGCGGACCGCAAGCTGCCCGTCCTGACAGGTGGGGCCTCGGCCCGAGCTGGTCTGCAGCCGCGCGGTATGCTGGGTGATGTCCAGGAGGGGGCAGGGCGGCGGGTGGGGCAGCAGCGGGGGCATCACGCCCTTCTGGCAGGCCACGGCAGCAAGGCCGGTGAGGTGCCGGAGCAGCTCAGCTTCATCCTCGGAGGGCGCAGCACCTGGGCCAGCAAGCAGCACGGCCGCCTGCATAGGAGAGACGCAAGGCCAGGGGGAGGGGGGGGGCGCGCGTCAACCATAGCAGCAAGCCACCCGGCTTGGAGTGGCAGGGAGGATTTGGTGTGTGCGCGTGCGGTTGACGGCGGGTGGCACAATGCACAGGTGAGCGCGGGAGCTGTCAACCCGCATGCGCATGCCCCCAGTAAGGATGGCGCACTGGCATTGACTGCATGCAGAGGGCACCCAGAGCTGTTTCTGCCTCCGCTATCGGAAAGCACCCGTGCAGGGCCTGCCTGTAAGTTTACCTGCAGCTGTGAGGTTGCCTGCAGCAGACCTTTTGGGCAAGAGCAGCCCCAAAGCTCCTTCCCCACACACGGCCTCAAGCACACCCTCCTCTTGCAGCCCTTGAGCCAGCATCCACGCACTGTGCCATGCACATCCATCCTTTCCCGGAAGCCCCATGCCCCACCTACTGCCCACAAGGTCTGCAAGGTGAACAGACGCAGCCTGTAGTTGCCACCACAGTGCAGTAGATCGGGACTTGTGGCCATCTGGCGCGTGACATCCAGCCCCAAGGGCAGCTGCTTGGCACTCCTGCTTGCTTGCTTGCCTGCCCGCGCGCACGCACCTCGCCAATGCGCTCCACCAGGGCCTCCAGCCCACGAGGTACCCCCGCCAGGTGTGCCAGCACGACGTTGAAGGGCAGCTCCGCCCCCGCAGCCAGCAAGCGCAGCACGCCAGCGGCCGCCGCGGCCATACACAGCTGGTCCTGCTGCTGCTGCTGCTGGGCTGCGCTTGTGGGCGCCTTCGGAACAGACCTGCTGCCCCTGCTGGGGCTGCCATTAGCCTTGCCGCGGTTGGCTGAGCAGGCGGCTTGGAGACGGCACACAGGGGCGCATGGGGGGCTGCAGACCCATGAAGGAGGGGGAGGGCGCAACGCAAAGGAGGGAGGGGGGTGATCCAGCAGGCGTTAAGGCAGGAAGGTGTCACAGAGGCACAGTGGGCGGGCAGGCGCCGGGCGCACATGGCATGCCTTGGTTGCAGGTGGGCCTGTGGCGGGCAAGAGCACTGGGGCGCAGCCACAGAAGCGCACAGCACCCTTGGGCTTGAGCCTCACAGCAATTTGGTGTGACTGAGCAGTGGAGAGACTGCGCCCCAGCAAGAGTGCCACTGAGCGCGCGTGCACTGCTAGCTGCGTCTCCGGGTGGCCATTGACACCCACGCACATGCCGGCACGCACACACGCACACACACGCCAGCATCCACACACATACACCGGCACGCACACACGCATGCACACATTTGCGCCTCAAGCGCGCACACATACATACACATTCATGCGCACCTCATACACGCGCGCACACACGCACACACGTACACACACACGTACACACGCACACGCATGCGTGCCCCGTACACACAGTCACAGCCATTGCCTCGGCCAACGCTGCTACTAACAGTCCGCCTTGCCTTCATCCACTTCTCAAGAGTGCGCCTCAGGGTGCCCCCCTCACAATGCCTGCAGAGCCCCCGAGGAGCCAGAGGGGGCTGCAGAGGGTCACTTGGCCCGGGTCCCTGACGGAGACACTCCTGGCAGCAGGCACCTGCTGAGCCTTGGACAGGCACGTGTACACACAAACACGCAAGAACACATACCTGCACATACACGCAAATTCACATGTGCACCCATGGCATGTGTTCACGCACCTGTGCTGCGCGCTACCAGGGTTGCCGACGCCACTGACGGGCTCAAGGAGGCCGCACATGAGCATGAGCTGCACAACCAGCTTGCTTGAGTGACTGCTTTCCTCCAGGACCTGCACAAAAGGCAGCCGTGGCGCGTTTATCTATTTGTAGCGCAAGTGGCTACAAAGCAGGGCGCGCGCAGCAAGAGGCACCTGCCTGCCTGTCTGCACCCCACCTGCAAAGATTTCTAGCCTGCTACCACGCACGCGCCCCCAGGGCCCCATCAACCCCTGTGGCTGCCGCACCTGGCCGCAGCGCACATGCCCCAGCAGGGCCTCCATCAGCTCAAGCGCGCCCACGCACACCACCGGGCTGGCGCTGTGCAGGGCATGAAGCAGCGCCGGCACCAGGTCGGCCTTGCTGGCGACCTGAGGAGCAGGGCGTTTGTGGAGCGCAGGGCACTGGCGCGTTTGCTTGTGATGCATGGAGGGACCAAGCAAAGTAAAGGCCCTGCTGGCAGCCCAGACACTGCCCATGGGAATGGGGTGGCCTGGACACAGCTCGTGATGCAGGGGGGCCAGGCAAAACAAAAGGCCGTAATGGCGGCCTGGATTCGAAGTGTACCCGTTGACAGGCTTGGCTATACATATGGGGAAGCGTGGCTTGATGCAACTGGTGTACCCATCAGGCACACAGGGGTGTGCTGCAGCATAAAGACGTGGTGCAGCAGATCCGCAGCCACGTTGGGGTGCTGTGGCCTGAAGGCGAGGGCAGCACAAGGAGGGCGGCAATCCCCTGCACCGTATCAGTTGACCCCACCTCTTTTCCTTATGTCCCCTCCCTGTCTCACCATTGCCTCCATGACTGTGCTTTGTCATGAGCCCGCACATCTTTTGATGGCTGGCAACTGCTGTCTTCAGTTTCAGAACACACACAAGCCATGCACGCACATACGCACAGGCACACGGCACACATAACACACACACATAGCACACACACATGCGCGTACACACACCACACGTCTGGTCCTACACCTGCTCGTCTCGTCCAGGCTGGTCACCAGCGCCTTCAGCACGACACACACAAACGCACACACAACACACACACCTGGTCGTAGGCCTGCGCGTCGTCCAGGCTGGTCACCAGCGCCTTCAGCACGCCCATTCCCCAGTGCTGCAGGCTGTAGTGCCAGTGCTCCTTGGACAGACCCGAGTAGTACCACTGGTCCATCACTACAGCCATGTGGCGGGTCCACACACGCGCATTCATGTGTGTGTGAGTGTGTGTGTGTGTGCTCACGCCCACACCTGCAAGGTTTGACGTATGTGGGCACAATTGCTACTGGCATGCACACAGCTTTGCCCATGTGAGAGCGCAAGGCCTGTGTCTTTGGAGGATTAGCATGGTGCCTCTGAGATAAGAGCTGTGGGGACCACAAGCCTGCATACCTGAATGACCTGCAAACACACGCACGTGCAGGCACGCACGCAAACCAACGCACACGGCCGTGCCCCCGGGGGGACAGCAATAACAGGCGTGCAAGGCCAAGCGGCGTGCCCAGCTGCGCACCCTCCGCTTGAAGCTCCAGCCGTTCAACGTGCAGCACGCGCACGAGCACGCCCCCCTGGAGAACGCCCACCTTGGCTCCTGCCCAGCAGCAGCACCAGCATACTGGCGACTAGCGGCGTCTTGGAGGCCAGCACCCAGGCTACATCGCGCGACCCGGCCGCGGCCACGCTGCAGAGCTGCAGCGCGGCCAGTGTGCTGGCGGGCTTGGCTACGAGCCAGGGGCGGCCCATGTCAAGACGGGGACAGGCCATCAGCGACAGTGCCTGTGGGGCGGGCAGGCGTAGGGCGTTGCATGAGGAGGGGGTGTGTGCCTGTGGATGAAAGAGACACGTGGGAATGCTCCGGGAGTTGCGCCCATGGCCAGGAACTGGGCGCGCAATCACTTCTGCTGGCACGCATCATGAGGGGCCCACCAAGTGCTTTGAAATGACAGGACCAGCTGCACGATGTGAAGAGGAGGCCGTGGTAAGAAGCGGGAGCGAGGGTTGGGGTTGAGGTTCTGGTGGGTAATTGGGTAGACAGCAGGGATGTTGACAGTGACCTGCAGACCGCCTGGGCAAAGAGCGCCCACCTGTCCACCCTTTTTGCTACCACCAGAGCCAAGAGCACCTCCCCATCCACCCTTCCTGCTACCACCAGGGCCAAGAGCACCTCCCCGTCCACCCTTTTTGCTTCCACTAGGGCCAAGAGCACCTCCCCATCCACCCTTCCTGCTAACACCAGGGCAAGGCAGAGCTTGCTAAACCCCGCGTCTCCAGGTGCCCACATGCGCGAGCCAGCTCCTCAGCAGGCACACCCTGCAAGGCCAAGAAATCTGTAAAAAGCAAAGCCACGCTCCCTGTCCAGGAGGCAGCAGCCCCAGCCAGCAAGCACAAAGACGCAGCATCCGCTGTGTGCAGGCCTCCCTGCCCCTGCCAGCCTCCCCCATCCACAGAAGCTTGCCTGAGCATCAACAACATCGCGACCACCCTCAACCCAGCTGAAGCCTGCCACCTAGGCCTCAACACACCTACCCAGCGGCCACGCATTCCAAGCAAGTGCGCATCCACTCTTTGAGCACGCACCATCTGGTAGTCTGCCACCCACAGATCGGGCGCGCCTGCGCTGTTCCCTGCGCTCGTCTGCGCTGCATTGCCTGCACCAGCCGATGCGTGACCAGGGCTCCCCAATGGGTCTGCTGCCTGCAGCAGGGCGCCTTTGTCCCACTGCACTCAGCGCGCACAGCACCATGCAAGCACGTGCACAATTGAGCCTGGTCCCTGCTCGGGTCGCAGACACAGGGGCCTCTAAAAGCAAGAGCCCGTGCATCGTGCAGAGGCTGTGGTGCCTGATGCCTTGGTTGTCAGATCCACCCACCCCCTCTCCAGAGCACCCGACAGTCCAAGCCTGAACACCAAGGCACACGTGCAAAATGGCACACACGCTCCACCAACCACATGCATGCTGGCAGGTATCAACTTTAGGCTTGTGGGAATGCGGGGGCGCCCTGCAGGGCAGGCGGTTGGGGTGGTTGCATGCTTCATGCTTGCACACTGGCTGGCATTGACTTGATACGCTGCGGGACAGTGCGGCTGCCATGTAAGACAGTGCAGGGCCTTTGCTGCAAGCAGGTACGGCGGGCGGGGG
>LKMJ01004103.1_pt1 | contig 13659 bp, 17 predicted proteins | sample 643391 | NCBI WGS metagenome assembly LKMJ01 (sample SAMN04112250, study PRJNA286221) | soda lake metagenome | biome: soda lake; feature: Kulunda Steppe; material: water; isolation source: sample PL-Br10 brine of Picturesque Lake | place: Russia: Kulunda steppe | collected 2010-07
ATCATCGTCATAGATAGGATGACAAATAGAGAAGCCAGAGAAGGAGGAGGAGAAACAGTCAGTGAAGGCACCAAATATAGTGTCGCGTGGGTGGCTGCTCCAGTAGTGCGGGAGGTCTGGATTGAAGCCCACAGATCAATTCAAATTTCTCATACGTGATGGCTTGGAAAAAGATAAATTGCCCCTATACGCAAGAAAGCTAAGCAATCTATTTCCCAAAACTGCAGGCTAATTGCCATCAATGGATGCATAAACAGATTGTATGCTAACGTGGTGAGAGACACAGTGGCCGCCAAATGGGTGTTGGCTGAGAATCAGATCTCTGACACACGATTTGGATTCCGTCCCACAAGGAACACAAATCAGCCAATCTTTATCCTACGCTTGACTTGAAGATATTTCGAGCTATATCAGGCGTTATGTCCTGAGTTGCCGGGCTGCTGAGTAGAGCAACCAAGAATCTAAATACTAGTTCATGATTCTCCTTCCAGCTGTTTCTGTATTTGTCTTGGAAATAGGTCAGTGATATGACATGGCTATTGTTATACCCTCGGAATACTTCTGTAAGGCTGTTTACTCCGAGAGATTAAAGGGAATCAACTATGCTCACGTTCAAGTTCTGAATGGTGAACGTAATTCTCTTGTTAGAGACAAGCAGCGACATTTTGCCAAGCTTGTTTGTGAAATGCTCATTGTTGTCTTTAAAGATGTGTAGTACGTGCATGAGTGCCTAGAAAGCTGTGCTTATATTTCAGAAAACTACCTTGCCTGCCTTTTGTTGGTTTCGGTTGCAGGCCTGTTTGGCTTCTGCTAAACTGCCCTCGTTCGGCAGGTGCAGCTTTGTAACATAACCTATACGTCCCAGCGTCAAGTCAAGGCTGCTTCAGTAGCCCCAATTACAAGTCAATTGGCTCAAATAAATCCTTTGAAAGCATTCATGCACGTTTACATGATGCAAAGTAATTCCCTATTCAATGCCTCACTCGTAAGAAAATCAACAACAGAGGATAAACGCAATAAGCATGAAAACGCTGAAACCTCAGCTACGGTTGCCCTCTGCTATTGAGACCAGTGTACTGAAGAAAGCACCTGATGCTACCTCTATGGAAAGCTTAACCAAATACAGCTTTGCACCCATAAAAACTCTGGCTCTGCCTGTTTTACTAACAGGCAGGTATCATGATAAGTGGCTTGTACTGGGGAGAAATTTCATAGTTTGTCAACTCACTACAGCTAATCAACTGATTTAGTTTCCTCCCAGTGGCGGCCTCAAGTGCAGAAGCCACACAGATATCTGTTGCACATTCACTGCTCAGGCATCTCCCACCAGCTAACACTCCCTGCCCCTAACTAACACAAGAAAATTGCAAACCATTGATTGCTTCCAATCATCTACTAGGCCTCATTGCAACCATGGCCGTAGCGGTGCAGCCTTGGGCGCCCGGCTTGCTTAGTACTTCCCGACAAAGCATGCTTTCAGTGCTGCTGATCCTTTTCCTTCTTCTTCTCCTTTTCTTTCTTTTTCAGTGCACCCATATGGGCCTGCGTGTGTCGCAATCGAGCACTTTTTAAGCAGCAATTGCTCCATATCATGTAAGTCACTGCAAAGAAGCTTGAGCAGTGATGGGACTAGGGTGAATGCTTTGATTTGGCTCAATAACGCAAGGTCAGTGAGGCACAATGGCTGTCCTGATGCCAGGTCGTGGTTTCAACTCAGAACAAACCTCCTGCACTCACGTTGTGCAGCAGGGCAGGGAATGCAATTGCACGTGCGAGTACCCTTTACTACAAAACTCACAGGTCAATGTGTCCAACATACCTTCATAATCACATTAATGGATCCAGCAAATTTGGCATGCTGAGTAGTGGGCACAGTTGTAGAAATGGTCTTCTTGCCATCACTTGCTCTAATGAGGCAGCGGTAGTCTTCAGGTGGCGGAGGAGCTTTCTTAGTCTGCGTAGTTTATTCAAATCTGCTGGGTGAGGGGGGTAGCTCCACATTGACAGGTCACGGTATCGTGGTTGTTTGTGTTGTATTAAGTGCTTGCGGGTCATATTGCTGCATTCACAAGATGGTACATTCAAGAAAGTGCACACCAATTGACTTAGCATGCCTTAAGCGTCATACTGACCATGATGTACTCACCTTGCGAGGTTTAAGGTTGCTGCGCTTCATTGTGATAGACACAGAGCCTGAACTCGCATGGCGCTCATACATCTTGTGCAGCTGCTCAAAGAAACAAATATCAATTTTGCGCGAGCAAAGGTGCAAGTCAGTTCCCCAAATGTATGACAGTGCACAGGAGTTTGTGTGTGTGTATGTGTGTGTGTGTGTGCATGTGTGTGTGCGAGCGCGTGTGCGTGCGTGTGTGTATTTGTGTGTGCGCGCGTGCGTGCGTGTGTATATGCGTGTGTGTGTGTGCTGTGTGTGAGCATGCGTGCGTGTGTGTGCGTATAAGAGTGCGTGCGTGCGTGCGTGTGTGTGTGTGTGTGTGCGCGCGTCTCTTGCAAGCGCATGTGTGGTGTGGCGTGCATGTCTGTATCAGTACTTGTGTGCGCACAGGAAAGCTTTGGTGCTTGCAGTGTGCACATGCGCTTGTGTGTTTAGAAGTTCACGTACTCCGCATGACATCCGCTCAAAACACATGCAGGAAACCAAGAGAGGCTCATGCAATCATGGCAGACACGCCACCAACCTCATTGAGGAATGGGTCTGGTTCCAGAAACATCACGCTGATAAGATTACTGATCCAAGCAGTGCTTCAAGTGTCAGGCATACATAAAGGGGCAATCAGTTTTGAATTGAAAAGAATCGGTGATGTGGTTTATGTTCTAGTTGAATTTTTATAAATTGAGCCGTTAACATATATAGATATTGAGCCATTAATAAAGAAGGATCGCCCGGAGCTCTAGTTTGCTGAGTTTTTTGCAGATGCCAGCGCCTTGCTGCACCCTTTCAGCCCCTCTGCAAATAGTGCAGACGCTGTACCAGAACGCTGGTCATCCCCTGAGCAGTGAGCATTCCTTTGGAGTCCCTGAGCACTTCAAACAGGCGTTTGCGGATCCCAGTGCATTGAATAAGGTCTGGCGAGTTGTTGCTGTTCGTGCTGGGCCAGAAACCCAAATCAGTTGCAACCGACAGATATGCGCGCCCAAAGACAGGTGCAACCACGGTGTCTATCCAATTACAACCTATCAATCCTTACAGGTCCCTACACTAGGCAAAGATGGACACATTAACCCACATGAAGGCTCCCTTGTCAGGTTTCGAGGCATGGTGAGCAAGTCTGCAATCTGTGACAGCTGACGAGAGCAAGGATGAGAATACATGGCTTATGACATGCGGGTGCCCAGGGATGCACCATACATGACATATTTGGCCTTCAAGGGTCAGCTCTCGCGCACAATGCTTGTCGACACTCTCTTGGTACTGCTACCTGCAGCAGCTGCCCCCCTAGTTCTGCGTGGACACCCTCCCCATAGCACCAGTATGGTGCTGGCCAACTTATCCATGGATCCTTTATGTCTAGGATAGCTCAGCCTTTGCCTTGTCTGCTGCTGCATCTTGCCTGGACTAAGAGGTGCACACGCTCTACCTGTTCGCCGCTCTCAAATTTCCAGATGAATTCCTTCTCCTTGCAGGTTGTGGACATGGAGGACCCAGAGTACTACTATGGCGCTATTCAGTACAAAGATGGGAGCTGGGCCACTACCAAGTGAGCAAACTTCCCACTCAATGCTCGGTGTTGCGCTCGCGCCTCTTTGTCTAGCTCCCATGCTCCCTCCAGCTTGTTCCTTGCATTCTGGGTGTGGCAGCTTGTTCGCACTTTGCAAATACTCACGTCCTTGCGCACGCCCTTGCCTTCAGGTATGGAGGCACTAGTGCCTTGCGCCGTGATGAAGAGCCAACAGACTGCAAAGTCTGGTGAGCATGCACGGGCTTTGTCCTCCTGCTTCTCCCTTCCGGTCCGCTGGCAAGAGGCGCACTTCACTCAAAAAGTTTGATTATCCTGCAAGCCAGCTGCAGACAATGAGCTGCCTGTCTGCCTGCCTTTGCTCTTTCGTTGACCAGTCAATCTGCACACCTGGGCCGATCAGCTCCACTAAGTATATGCAGATTGACTCGAAAGCGTAACAATCCCTAACACCTTGTTGCCTCTGCTCCTGCCGCCACTCCTTGCTGCTTGCCGCACCTCTTGTGTTGCAGCAGGGGCTCAAGCTCACCTGTCATGTGCATGCTTTGTGAACTCCCTAAACGTGCGTGCCTCATACTGTATGGGTCATACACGCCTGTCCCAGGGAGAGGCGGCCCCTTCACTGTGTACCTGTCCCTGGGGAGTCCAGCTGGGTGCCCCATGCCTCCAACACTACAGAGGAGTGCTCTGTTTACGTGGGTGCAGCCACCGCTACTATGCTTGCCAGTGTGTGCAAGTATCTGCAGCTGATGCTGCTGATGGGTGCCCCATGCCTTCAACACTACAGAAGAGTGCTCTGTCTACGTGGGTGGCAGCCACTGCTGCTGTGCTTGCCAGTGTGTGCACATAGCTGTTGCTGCTGCTGCTGCTGCTGCTGCTGCTGCTGCTGATGATGATGATGATGATGATGAGCATTATCTTGTTGATGTTGTTGATGCTGCTGCTGCTGATGATGCTGAGCAATATCTTGTTAATGTTGTTGCTGCTGCTGCTGCTGCTGCTGCTGCTGCTGATGATGATGACAATGGTGCAGTGTGGGGAGTTTATGCCCCCTGCTGCTGTATCTGGGTGCATAAAGCTGCTGTGCCTGTGCCAGTGCCTGTGTTTGTGTGCTTGTGCTCCTGCTTGGCAGACAAATTTTTGGTCTTGAGTCTCAGTGCTACTGCTGGGCTTGCGATCAACGTCCAATCGATGCGTGGTGACTAGTGCTGCAGGCTCATCTAAGCAGCCCTGTACAACAGGCTCATCTTCTCTGCCCTGTGCAGCAGGCTCGCCTTTTCTGCCCTGTGTAGCAGGCTCATCTTTTCTGCCCTGTGCAGCAAGCTCGTCTTTTCTGCGCTGTGTGGCAGGGCAAACTGTGCCAGCCTGTGCCACACACGTACACATACACAAGTCCACTTTTGCAGGCCTCCTAAAGGGCATGTGTAGAGTTGCAAGCTGGAGCTAGCTTGATGTGAATTGGGAGGACAAGGCGGCGAGAGCTTTTCACATGCCCGGCAGCCCTTAAGACTCACATATGTCTCATGGACCTCGTGCCATGCACATGCAGCCTGCCCAGGGCCATCACGCCCCAGTCCATGCTTCAAGCAGTACGTGCTTCAAGCAGTCACGGTGGGCGCTTAAGAGCTGTGCTCCCTGGGCGTACGCTGTGCAGGTGTACGACCAGGAGGGCCAGAATGTGTTGCTGCACAGCGTCGTTGAAGTGATGGGCGTGTACACTTCAGCCCCTCATGTGGTGCGTAATTCATGTACCTCGTATCCCTGCTTGCCACATGTGTGGCCTGCCACATGTGTCGCAGGGGGCATGCGGGGAATGGCATTCATGTGGCTTTTGGCAGGCCCCATGCCATGGGTGTGTGCTGAGTGTGAGCACGCGCACGTCTTGTCTGGGGCTGCTCACGAGGGACTGCACCTGCCGACAGCCATGCCAGACAGTGGCCCTAACAACAGCCGTGCACATGCTCAAGCAGTGTGTAGGAGCCGACTCGTTGTCCCCAACATGCGTATCTGCGTGAGAAAATGGAGGGAACGTGGGCTTGTGAAGGGAAGATGGCACTGTGTGGCCTGCTAAAATGCTTGTGCTTGCTTTGGTCTCCCCCTCTTCCATCTGGGCCCTCGCGGTTCACGACTGGTGGCAAGCTTGTCCTACCCATTGCTTGGTGCATTGCTCATTGCTTTGCAAGCTCAGGTATTGCTTTAATGGGGGCACCCGTTCATGGCGATGCTTTGCAGTGAGTACAAAGCAGATGGTGGATTGTATTAGTTTTTTATGAACACTTGAAAAGACACTCCACCGCAGGAGCTAGAGGGTGAGGAGGAGGGCCAAGAAGCTGCCAAGCATGCTCCCCGGGTGCGTGCAGGCTTGCATGCTCATGTTGAGAGCAACCAGCTGCGCACAGATGAGCGCGCCTGCACAAGTGCACACGGAGGCATGAGGAAGGGGCAGCACGCTGCAAGGCCGGACGCGCACTCAGCACGCAGTTGTCCACACACTTGTGCACACGTGTACGTGCATATGATGGCTCGAAAGTGCACACATGCAAGCATTCACAAGCTTATCCGCCCGCAGACGCGTGTAGACACTTATGTGTACGCGTGCGCTGTGCAGGCCAGGCACCAGGTGCATGCCATCATCCTGGATGCCCACGCAGAGCCCAAGCTGTCTGCTGAGCAGCAGCAGCACAAGGAGCAGGTGTGCAAGTATGAGGCATGGGCAGCAGCAGGAGCACACAGAGCGAGCCTGCAATTGGGAAGAATTGTAGTGGTGCAAAGAGTGTGTGTTCTGAAGCAGGCTGCGGTATGATGGAGAGCACGTGTGCTAGCATTAGTAGCAGCACCACCACAGCCAGCAGCGCCTGCGCTAGGTCTACTGGCAGACGCAGATTCCAGGCCTTGTGGGGAAATGCAGGAGCCTTGTCTTTGGTGGAGGTGGTAGAGGTGGTTGCGGCCTCCCCAACTCGGCATCCATTAAAGATGCCCCCCCTCTCCCCCAACTCCTGTGCTGTGCCCCGCAGGTGATGGGCTCTGCAGACAGGCTGCTGCGCGCGCGCGATGCTGCCCTGAAGCTGCTGCAGCACGCGCTGGGCGGGGACGCGCTGGGTGCAGAGGCGCTGCTGCTTTCGCTGCTTTCGCAGTCCACCGCGCGGTGTGTGCTGCCCTGGTGCACCTGTGCAATGAGGGGCGGGTGGTGTGAGGCTGCTGCAGCGGGTTGCTAGGCGGGGGCTGCAAGGAATAGCGAGGGATGGCTATGGCGCGCTTTGATGGAGCAGGATGGGAATGGATTGCTTTGGTCGCGCTGAATCCCATGGATTCGCTTGTGAGGGGCAGACCAAAAGCTGGGTGATCATGTTGACTGTGTTAACCAGGACCACCTTCCTGGAATAAGGGTCTGCTCACAAAGGTGAGTGGCTCATGCGTAGCCTCAAAGGTGAGGGGCTCCTTGCGTAAGCCTCAAAAGTTGAGGGACCCCCTTGCGTAGCCTAAAAGGTGAGGGGTTCCATGTGTAGCCTTCGCGGCCCCTTTGAAGTGCAGGACTGCGGAAATAGCCTCAGCTGCTCCATGCCCCAGGCAGGCCTCCTAGAAAAAGGGCAGGACATGCGCTGTGCCTTTTAGGCACTCTCGTTCTTGCAAGCCCTCCATCATAGCAACACAGCCCTTTCACGCCATAGGGTGCAGCTGTGTCCTTGCTTGTGCCTTCCATTGGATGGCCTCCATGGGTGAAGACGTGCACACTTGCGCGTACACATGCACTGCCATGAGTGTGCCCCTGTCTCTTTTGTCAGCCGCTTGTGGATGGCGGAAGAGTGTCTCGAATCAAGATAACGCCACGACCAGCTGCCTGGCAGCACGGCGCTTCACTTCAGGGGAATGCCGCGCCAGAGGCCCCTATTTTGCGTCTTGCGCTCTGCGCTGATTGCACATCACGTTGACAGCGTACGTTTGACCATATGCAAATGCATGCCAGGTATTTTCTGCACGATTGCTGCACGCACTGAGTGCACATCAGCTGCCCCTCTAAGCTATGCAGCGCGAGACTGGCGTGGCCCCTCTCACGCACACACTGCCCAGGGCCCCAGCTGCTGGGCCTGATTTGTCTAGTATGCCTGATACCGCCTGCTTGCGGCTTATCACCATCCCTGGCTGCTAATGGCTGTGCAGAGCGTCCGGCCAGCCGGCGATGGGCTCTGCTCCGGTGAACATCATCCTCCCACCTGAGTCGCCCATGACCAGCGCAGCTGCGGCTCCTTCCTCAGCATCCAACCCGGCAGGTGCGGTTGATGAGGAAATAGACATGTGCGATTTGGCTTTGGAGGTGCCTGGGAGGCTGTAGAACAAAGAAGTGCTGGGCAGGGAGGAGGTGCTGGGAACGCCCAACTGCAAGTAGCAGCCAGCCTGCTGCTTCTGTACGGGTGAGCATGCAGAGGGCGTGCGCTTTGGCTACCACCCTCCCTTGGCTGTCTCTGTGGTGCTGCTTGTTGGCACAACTTGGGCCCCAGGTTGCGGCCCACTGTGTTCGGGTTAAGGCACACCATGCACTGAGCATGTGTGTGTGTGTGTGCGTGTGTGCGTGTCCTTTTGCCTATGTGCGTTCCTGCATGCGTCAATGGGAGCTGGCACATGTGCAAAACCAAGGCATGCCATTCTTTTCGCTCACCAACGCTTTCACTCTTGGCTCATGCACTCAATGCCCGCAGCGGCCTCCAGCAGCAGCCAGTGCTCCGCGCCTTCATGCTACGGTGCTGCGCTGCACGCTGTGCTGGGCGCGCTGGCCCCGCTGTGCAGCTACCTGCCACTGTCTGTGTCTGCATGCAACGCCTTTTCGTGGGCACCCAAGCGTGATTATGACAACAACCGTCTCAGCAGGTGTGCTTGTGTGTGTGTGTGTGTGTGTGTGTGTGTGTCTGCGCGCGCGCACACGCATGAAGAGGGGGACTGGGTGTGCTTATGCTGTTGGCATGTGCTCACGTGCAACCCATGCCATTCTGCTGCTTGCGGCTGCATGCAGCGCCCATTTGTTGGAAGCCACATGTGGCTGTCACTGCAATGATCTCAGCATGTGTGGGGCTATCTCGGTCCGGCCATGCGTGGGGTAATCTCTCCCGTCAAGGTCCTGCCTGCAGCGCTAAGTGCTCCCGGGTGTGAGGTGGATTGCAAGCCATAGGGCCGCATGTGAACAGGTAGCTGGTGTGTTCTTAATGTGCACCTTCGCCTGTGCCCTAGTTACCACCTCCCGCGCCAGCTACCCCCAGCAAACCCCCTCCTGCCCAGTTTGCACCAGCAACCGTTTAGCACCGGAGACCAACCTGCACCGTTGACCAAGCATTACATCAGTACCCAGGCAGCACCTGCCTGCCTTGCCCGTGCTGTGGCACTGGATGGGCCAGCAATTTGACAGCTCTTGCCAGCCTTGCCCGTGCTGTGACCTTGGGTAGCTCCTGCTACCTGGACAGCAACCCCCAGCCTGGCCCGTGCTGTAACTGACTGTGTTTGGGCCTTCTTGGCGGGCAACACATGCAGGAGCCCGCTGCAGCTTTCCAACGGTACCGTGCTGCTGGTGGATGAAACGCCCATGGGCGAGGGGCGTCTGTCAGAGACGGGCATGTCCAGCTTTGAGGCCCTGAACACCCTGGTCCAGCAGCAGGTGCTGTGCCCGTCTTTGTCCGTGTGCGCCTGCTGTGAATGCGTTGGCAGCCCGGATGCGAGGCCTTGGACACCCTGGTCCAGCAGCAGGTGCTTGCTGTGCTCATGCTGGGGACGCTGGCCAAGTGGCTCTGACAAGGCACCAGCACAAAAGGCTCTGACAAGCCACCAGCACAAAAGGCTCTGACAAGGCACCAGCACAAAAGGCGCAATTACCTGTACTAAGTGGCCAAGTGGCTCTGACATGGCATCAGCACAAAAGCATCAGTACTGCATGCCATGGTTTGAAGGGGAAATGTGCCCCAGCTGTAAGCATGCAAGCCACAGGTGTGCAAGCTATGGGCGTGCGAGCTGCAAGCAACCAGCTTACCCGTTGCAGTGGCAACCTTTCCCTGCTTGCTGCATGCGCGCTGACATTGCAGGTGCCTGACTTGTATGGCCCACAGGAACCCGGGTCTCCCATCTGCATCGCAACACTGCCCTTTGCATTCTGGTGCAGAGCTGCTAAGTGGCTCGCATCACGCTGGACTGCTGCGCTGTCATTCGCATCCCCTTGCTCTATTTTTTGTGCTTGCACCTTGCTGGACTGTTGCGTTCGCACACCATGAGCAGTATGATGTGTGCACTTACATCAACCAGCACCTCATCACCTGCCATCTCATACAAGCACATACACGCGCATACTCATACACGAACACACACATGCATACACACTGCAAACACTGCACTTGTGCATGCACACTCAGGCCCTCCTGTATGACTTCCAGTTCTACAAGCAGCCTGTGCCCGTCAGCGTGACCCCTGTGGTACTTAGCAAGGGCCGGTCAGTAATGCACGAGAGTCTGCCCATCAGGCTGTACCTAAAGCCTGGTCAGGCACTGCCCACAGCAGACCAGGTGCGCCTGCTCGCCACATCATGTGCACATGGCCATGTATGAGAACGTGCCTGCATGTTAACGCATGCACATGTGCATGCCAGTGTGTGCATGGTTACATGTCAAGGGTCGGGTCTGTGCTTGTGTGCATGTCTAGGCTCGTACGCACCTGCCACAGTGTTTGTCCTGACAGAAGAGGAGGCCCTCTGGGCGCGGTTTCTGCAGCACAGGTCTCTCTTCTGCTCAAGGCCTCCATCTTGTGGTCTCGCCCCATGAGTCTTTAGCATGCCCAGAACCGCAGCCATGACATTGAGCACATATCTGCCGCCTCCACAAATGCCGCACAGGTGGCCGAAACTGTTGCTGCCCTAGATGCGCAGCTGCTCCAAGATGTCCGCACATACCTGGGTACCGCCAAGCAGCTGCCGTATGCTCTGAGTGATGACATGGTCAAGCGACTGCAGGTAGTAATGCTCTTGACCGTGTGCATGGGCCCATGGTCATGGTCATGGTCTCATGCCTTGGTCATGGTCCCATGCCTAAAAGCTGGACTGCTAGGTGCGCAGCCGTGCGCCCAGAGGGATGACATGGTCCAGCAGCTGATGGTCAGCCGCTACTGCCCAAATATTGAGGCCTGCCTAGCTTGGTTCTGTGGTCATGCTGCCTGCCTGCATTGTGGTCTATTGTGCGCATAGCAGCTGCGCTGCCTTCCTGTGTCCCTGCTCCTCCAGTTATATGATTGCCCCAAACCATGAGTATGGACATGGACACATGCCATAAGCTGGGATGCCATGAGGAACTGTCAGTTTTCGTACGGAACCACAGTCCAAGTCATAAGCTGATCAGTCCACAGAACAGCAGAACTGGCAGGAAGACATGCCAACAGGGATGCCAGATCTGGGATTGTTGCTATGATGGCAAGTGAATGCATGTCCAGCTGACCAGCTGCTCTGGCCTCCCATGGCTCACAGGATGAGTTTGTTGCAGCCCGAAAAGATGATCGCACATTCTCACCTGACAAGTTCCACGCCCGGTTAACGGTGAGTGCTCCTACTATTATTGCACTAGACTCTGATACCTTCAGTGCAGTTGCCCGGCAAGGCAAGGGTGTCTATTTTCAATACGGGCGTCAATGGCAGAACCTTGCCTCAGCATGCATGCGGATCGTCAGCCTGAGCACATGTACAGCTCAGGTTGTTAACTGCTTGGGCTTTTTCTTAGAGGCTTGTGAACTCTCTTGCATGCCAAACTAAGTAGCTTGCAAACTCAAGATTTTTGGATCCTATCCATGTGTATCTGTTATGCTTGTATCAATATGTCCAGGTGGCGCGTTTGGCTGCACTTAGCTTTGGGGAGGAGGGCCTCAGCATGGAAAGGTGGAAGTATGTGCTTAGCCTCGAGGAGCAGCTGGATGCACGTACGCCTAAATGAGAGCCTGTGCAGGTAGACCTGACTGGTGGCCTGGTATGCATTCTGGCCTGTGTCTTGCATGAGCAGGATTTTACTGTTGGCTACTAATGGCTGACTGCAGAGCTGTTTTGTCGGCCCAGGTGCACTCACCTCAAGCATGACACGCAATCACGTTGCAATACTTTAAGGACTCTTCTTGGACAAAGCCAAGCCCAGATTTTGTGTGATTTTAAAATGCATGGCATGCATGAATGCAACACAAAAGGTTGCATGCAGGATGGCAGGATGTGCTGCAAGAAGTCTATTTCACGGTTGTACTTCTTGATTGTTTTGATACGGTCGCTCCCCACAGTCGTGCCTTGCAAGGTACTCTTTCTTAATACACTGTGATTGATGACGAGGGTGTGTGTGTTCTTGTTTTTTAGCAATTAAGAAAAATGACTGCGAGTTTTATCTTTCGATTCCAAAAAGTCTGTTTCTGTAAGGTCGCTAACTGCAGCGCCCTTCCCATCTGAAAGGTTTTGGAATGTCCTACAAAAACAAAAATTTGCAGTACTGGGGTTTGAATCTTCAGTGCTTTTCAGGGGAAAGGATGAGGGAAGTCAAGAGGTCATGTTTTGGATTGAAGAGAGGTTGAGACGTCAACTTGATGCCTTGTTGGGGACTAGCATCAATTGATCAGTTACGGCCGCACCAAACTTATTCAACTGAATTGAAGAGGTGGATCAATGTTGATGACTGATCTCACTTAAGTCAAAAAGATTAGTTTATAAGTTACATAAAGGGCTTACATCCATGTTCGTTCTTGCTGGCCCTCACTTCTTGATGCAAGTCTCACTCGAGGCTCATTGGTTGGGTCTACACATTGCGCCCACGCAGGAGTGGGCGTAGTGAGATGTTCTGCAAGTACTTGACGGCACGAAGCCATTAGCTTACATATTGTATTTTTAATGACCATTGATTTATATTTTCTATCAGTTATGGGTACGTTTACAAGGTTTGGTCAAGGTTAATTACGATAACCCAGTTTGCAAGCTTGTCATTTACCCGGTTTAATTTTATTTTTAAAGTCTTTAACCTGGTTAAATTAGCTCGTCTTTAATCCAGTTTAATTTTTAATTCTTTAAACCAGTTTGACCCACATCACATTTACAACAGGAGGATTATTAACGCACAAAAGGAAAATTTCCCAAAAAGAAACTAATAATGTTGCAAATGACAAAGTTTGCTGTATGGACAGTGACTCTTCTGACACAGACTCTTTTGAGGAATGGCTGCACATCCCCAACCCAGCAACACACCCACTAGAGGCAGCAGACTAGGTGTGCAACTCTGACTTCACGCACAGCCTATAGAAGCTGAAGGAGGCTCAGGCAGCAGGCCTTGCCAGCCAATGGCTCATGCCCTGAAATGCATGGAAATCCTGGAGCTCCTTCCTGATACTCATCAAATCAGGTCAAGTGTTTATCATGGTCGAGTTCATGTGTTTTGTGATTCTGGCGTGCTTCATTCTGCACAATGTGTGTGCATGCTGAGGAGGCATCCAGCTACAAATGAAGATCAGGATGAAGCACTTTAGATGGATGGGAGTGTGCATGATGCACTGACTGTGTACGTGAACCGGCCAAATCCATGAACTGCGCTGATTTCTTTGAGCCCTGACTTATTCAGAAGCCACAAACGCTGAAGGAGCTAAGGGCTCTTACATGTGACTTCCTGTGTATGAATGCAACACGTCCATATCAGAAGCAGAGATCTCTGTGCTGCTCGCAGTTTTGTTTGGTTTTCTTCCTGTCTTATTTTTATGTAATGGAGCGCATTCTCTTATACCTACGCTTATCCAGCCAACTTGTAGGCAGCTCCTCATAAACCAAAAGCGTGGAAAGTAAAGCACTGAATTTGAAAAGGTTCATAAAGTTTAAAGTTTAAAAAGGGTTAACCGCCAGCCAGATCGTTAGGCTGATTGGTTTGTTGCTGGTCTTCGCCAGCCAAAAAATAGTCCATAATGTCCGAAATGAAATGGCAGAGTCTATTGTGCC